>Ga0247777_1000303_pt1 | contig 13308 bp, 22 predicted proteins | sample UWRJL154409C5_FD_179937 | JGI IMG/M metagenome (GOLD analysis project Ga0247777, IMG submission 179937) | Plant litter microbial communities from Arlington Agricultural Research Station in Wisconsin, United States - UWRJ-L154-409C-5 | ecosystem: Environmental > Terrestrial > Plant litter >...
CGGAATGGGGGTGGCTGATGTTATTTGCTTACCCCTTTTCTCTGGCGACCGAGCCCCTTCTGGACATGAACCACACCTTTGTTGGGTTGTCTTGTGGTGGTTCGGTCCGCTGCCTTCGTCCCATCACTTTTACTACCCAGAGAGAAGCCATCGCCGGTGCTCACGCCTGGCACTGGCCTTGATCCTGGTATCAGCGTCCCCTTCGGGGACCGACTCGGAGCACATCATAATCAGGTCGTATGCCTCGGGCAGGTGTAGGTACAGCACCTAGCTACGCCAAGTCCTAGGAATAGTGGTACATCGGTGAAATCGGTCGGACTTGGACTCGAGCAACTTAAGGTACACTTGCCTACCAGACACCTATCTACAACCACCTCGTTGCCTTGAATGATCCTAGAGTAGGTAATTACCTACCTGAGCAACGCGGCGGGTCGTCCTCTGCACTACACCTGGCATTCAGTTTACGGACCACAAACTCATGACTATGCTCTTGTCATAATCTGGGTGGTACATGATGTTAGCATGCTTTCTAATCTGACATCATTCTTCCCTTCCTCCACTGTCCCTTGCCTCCGTCGCGGTCGGTCCCAGCCAACGCGGTAGGCCTGGTCCCCATATATCACGCCAATTACGTACCCCTTCGTCGCCCAGAAAGAAAGATAGATTTCAACAACCCCAGTGTATCGCGGCCTTCGAGATTACCTGAAGTCGCGTAATACCCAGCCCTCGCTTTGTTCTAGCACGTCTTCGTGGACGTGATGCCAACAGAACCGATCATTTGAGGACGGCCAACGTCATGTTCCCCGGACCCGAACCCAAGTAGGCCCTTTCAGTTTCAATGTATGGTGTTTGCCGAGCGCAGTTGTTCCTCCATACCAAATCCATGGAAAATTGTACGTCCGGCTCTCAAAGGAGGCTTCCGCGAGAGTGTTTCTACATCGATTGCGTGGCGGCATATACCAATTCCTCAAATCAGTGCCTGCGGGTGGTCTAGGCTATATGCGGACCGTGGTAAGCCAGGGACCGCGGCTGACGTACCTCCTAGTCTCTCAAAAGAGCTCCGTCTCCGTAAACGGCAGAAAGGAAAGCCTCGCCAGCAAATTAGCCGCCACCGACGGGGTGGAGTCTAGAGCGCGAAGCGAGTGAAAAGGGCATTCTACGATCCCATTAAAGGTGAAGTCGCCCGCGTCACGAGGAATAAGTAAAAGTCCGGGTGGACGATCACTCCCATTGCGGGACATCTAGTACTCGCTGCCGACAAGTCGCGGACACAAGGCTGTGCCAAGACTCAGGGGTAAAGTCCCATCTAGTCTCAGTAAGTGCCTACATTCTTACCTACCTCCAGTACGTAACCCAGCGTTCTCCTAACCAAGCTGTCAATACGTCGCTCCCTGATGGCTCCCTGTTTTAATGCTTCCGCAGAAATCATGGGCAAGATGAGGGGCACAGCTACTGTCGTCGCGGCCATCTTGGCTCAAGTGGCCACCGCTCAGACAATTCCTACATCGTCCGAGACAGACCTTAGCTCCGTGGCCCCGTCAACCACAGCCCCCGGCTCTGTGGTCGTTTCTACCTCGGTGGAGACGATCACGCAAGTGACGACTTCGACGGCGTATACGACGGCGACGGCGACGACCTGGGCGACTGTTATCGTTACCCTAACCGTTCCAGTCTGCTCGTCAGCATCGTCGTCTGCCATTTCCGCATCGTCAGTGGCGCCACCTACGTCGTCGTCTTCAGCGTCCGTGTCGTCAGTTGCTCCGTCCACGTCCTCGGTCACTCCGTCCGCGTCCTCGGTCACTCCGTCCGCGTCTTCGGCTGCTCCCTCAGAGTCCTCTGTCACAACATCCGCATCTTCCACTGGCCAGGCGCCCTCATCCACGGCCGGGCAGACCCCTACCGTCACTGACGTGTGCAATCTGGGTTACGGCACCCAGAACGGCGGGTAAGCAGATTCCCGAACAGATTCAATGATCCTTCCTGTTAACTTGTGCAGTACCAAGGGTGGGGCCGGCGGCGGCACCACCACCGTCTCGGCGGTGCCTCAGCTAAGCGCAGCGGCGTCCGGCGCGACCCCGCTGATCATCGTCGTTGCAGGCACCTTAGTGGGAAGCGGGCGGGTGGATGTCGGCTCCTCCAAGAGCATTATTGGAGCGGCCGGTAGCTGTAAGAGACCTCCGCTCGCTGGCTTCTTCTCGCCAAACCTCAAGAGGAGAATACAGGCTAACCAAGATTCCCAGCGATCACTGGAGTCAACTTTCGTATCAAAAAACAGTCCAACGTCATTCTCCGTAACTTGAACATCTCGAAAGTAGTGGGGAATGACGGTATCACGGTTGAAAATAGTAAGAACATCTGGATCGATCATTGTGAGCTGTCCTCGGATCTGGCGCACGACAAGGATTACTACGACGGGGCTCTGGATATCACCCACGGCAGTGACTGGGTCACCGTCTCAAACACTTACTTTCACGATCATGTAAGTTCGAATCTGAGACTTCCTCCTCCCCACAAGGCTCGTCCAACTGACCGTCCCCAACTCAGTGGAAAACATCCTTGGTGGGACACTCGGACAAGAATGCTGGCGAGGACCAGGGGCACTTGCATGTGACCTACGCTTATAACCACTGGAATAACATCAACAGCCGGGCACCCTCGTTTCGATTTGGCACGGGCCACGTGTACAAGTAGGTTCTCAATGTTGAGCCTGGCGGTATGCGACGAACCTACTGACAGATCGTGACCTAGCTCATTCTTCCGCAAGGTTGGCGGCTCGGGGATCAACACCCGGATGGGCGCCCAACTTCTCATCCAATCTTCCGCGTTCGAAGAGTCCAAAAAGGCCATCACAACCGACGACAGCGACAAGACAGGATATGCGACGGTCGAGGACGTCTCCTTGGGCGGGAGCACCAACACGGCGCCAAAAGGGAACATGACGACCGCAGCAGTTCCGTACAGGTACTCGTTGCTGGGAAGCGAGAAGGTCAAGGCGGCCGTGGTTGCTTCCGCTGGGCAAACCCTGCGCTTCTGAGCTTTCAGAGAATAGGGGGGCGAAAAGGGAGGGCGGGGGGCTTGCTTGTCGGTTGTCAGAAGACTGGCGTCAACCTCAACTGTAAAATAGGGACATTGCCTGGAGGAAGTCATCTACCTAGGTAGGCAGGTACATAAGCGGCATGGAGCGCCGACGGCGACGGCTTCAAAAAGCCAACGTTCTCGGCGTCGCTAGCACGCTCCAGACTCAGCCCTCGTCGCATCGTCGCCTCTCTCGGAGCAACACTCGGCCAAACAATCACCATCGCTCCATCACCGACCGTTACCTTGGTGGATGCCACACCCGAGAGTCGATCCGAAATCGCCGCCCACCAAGGAGCCGAGTTCTATTTGCGTCCCCCGCACCCGAGGCTGGCATGACGTTGGGTTGCAGTGCTACAATCAGGCTGAAGCCGCCACTGCGCACTCGGTCGGGCAAAGGCAGGCGGCGACCCAGCCGACAATGAACCCCAGATTCCCAGGGTGTCGGGCAATCTACCATGGCTTGAAATCTCAGGGCCGCACTGCCGATCACTGCTCCGTCCCCGTGTAAACCCCTGTTTCCGGCGTTGTGACATCCGGATCTTGGACAGCGCCGTGGGTTCTCTCAAGGCACTATATCTAGTAGCGAATCTAGGTTGGCTTAGGCGGTGCAGCCCTCCCTGTCCCGTACTGACGGGTGTACTTGTCTCGCTTGCTCACTGTGGCCCACCTCCGTGTCGGTCACCTGGCCCTACCTTTCAGACGAGCCCCTGGCGGCTCTTCATTAGGAGAAAAACCTTGTTTGCCCGAATATATAGAAATTGCGGAGGGTGGTGTGGTCCCTGGAAACTTGGCTCTGGGCATCACACATACATAAGGAGGCTCTTGGATGCCCGGTGACCTCATTCCTGGATTCCTCTCCGGCGGAGTCCGATCGATAAATGCCCCTGTGAACCCTTATTGGCGTTGCCGCGGAAGATGCCAGTACCTCCATGATGAGGCTCTTGCTCCCTTTTATTACTACCACCCTCCTGGGGGCAGGGATTGTTACGGCCCTTGCTGCTGACACCTGCCCTTGTGCCGTCAGGGCCGCCGTCTTGAGCAATCCACTGGAAGTCACCATCGATGGAACTTGTGGCCAAGGCATCACATGCTCCGGCTCGAAATGGGGCGACTGCTGCTCTGTGCACGGCTACTGCGGCAGCACCGAGGCCCACTGCGGCAACGGATGCCAATCAGGCTCGGGAACATGCGACGGCGGCGGGGGCGGCGGCCCGGACCCGGTATCGAATCCGGGCGTGGAAACGCAGACTCGGACGGCATGGGTGACGGACACGCGCACGGTGACGACGACGGAGACGGCGCGACGGACGCTGACGACGGTGGTGTCCAGCCTGGCCGTGGTGGCGTCGGTGGTGAAGCAGACCAGCATCGTCTACCAGACGGAGACGACGACGGCGACGCAGCGGTCGACACGCGTCTTCTACGAGACAACGACGACGCAGGTGGTCGAGGTCGTCACCACCGTCAGCCTCATCCTGGAGACGTCGACGCGGCGCGTCACCCAGACCACCACCGCCACGGAGCGCGTGCGCGAGACCCAGCGCACCACCGTCACCGACCACGTCACGAGGACCGCTGTGGCCTCGCCCGCCGCCGTGAGCGCGTGTCGGAACGTGCCCGGCAGCAACAACAACAACAACAACAACAATAACAACTTGCGGCCCGGAGGCCCGACGTTGCCTGGGACGGCACAGAACTGTAAGTGAAGAATTGCTGCTCTAGAGGAGGGGTGATGGATGTTAGAATGGGGGCGAAGCCCTGGACTGACGTCTGGCCAGGCAGAAAGTACTACGAAACCCGCCAGGGGGACGCATGTCGTCGGATCGCGTCGAGCAATGGCATCAGCACAGGACAACTGTACGTTCCCAAACCTCGCTGCACGGCCTGAAGATTAAGCAAGGCTGACCGGAGCGTCTTAAAATACAGCAAGAACTGGAATCCAGGCCTCGACGGGAAAGCACCGGTGGGCGATGGCGTCGGGCTGCTTTGCCCCCTGCTTGGGGGTCTGCTGGGCGGCTCCTGTGGCGACACGGTGGATGCCGACTGCAACAGTCTACCAGCAGGCTTTTATCTCTGTGTGGATGGTTGAAGCCACCGACTAAAGGAGGCCAACACACCAGTCTGTTTCTTGAGGGATCGTGACAGAGGGTGGGCAAAGGGGCGGCGTTCAGGCGCATAGCGGCCGAGGTTACCGGTCGATCAAGCCAAACGTTCATCATCATACTAATGACAAGAGACGACGGTTGGATGAAACTTTTCGTCATGCTGAATCTCCTGTGTGAGGCTCGGTTCGCCCGATCGCGCCTGTTGTCCCACCCGCATGGCGGACACCGGATAGTTGCCCGGGTCTTCGGGATAGCTGCGTGACTAGAAGGTAATACTCAGGATGTTTATTGACGACCGAGGCGGAAGAAAACGCTATCTTAGGTTGGATCCACCTCTCAACGCATCGACAACTCCGTGCCGCAACGGTCACAGAACTGGTCTAGCCGTCGTGGCGGGGAGTTGTAAAGCCATGGCCCGAGGGGAAGATGGTCACGTACTGCCCGTTGTCATGCTCAGGCGCATGCTGCTCAGTCTTGTCCGATATGGCCGCCAACCCGTGCTTCATACCAACATCATCGGTAGCGCTGCCCGACGAGAAAAGAACGACGTACTCAGGGTCCTCGCCCGGCGGCGGAGCAAGCCCCCTTACCGACGGTTCCCCATCCTCGCCCTTATTCTGCACTCCGTCAGCGTCTCCCTCCGCGTCCCTCGGCGCCTCGGTGCCGCGACCGCCGCCGAAGAGCCGGGCGAGGCCCAGCCCCTTTTTCTTCGGCGGGGCGGGGGCCGGCGTTGGCTTCTGCTAGATGATGGAGGTGCGCTGAACGCCGACCGTGTTCCACGCGTTTCGAAGCTTCTTGGCCGTATCGTCCCCGTACATGGCCTGGCACTGCTCGACGGTCGCGTCGGCGAATTGCAAGAAGGAGCACTTCGGCGGGATGCGGCCCGAGTTCATAGTTTTCCACCACACTTGGCCCGCCTTTTCGTAACTGTAGCCACCCAATTCGGAGCTGAAGAGGTAGAAGGCCTTGTTGGGGATGCCCGAATAGACGTGCACGCCGCCGTTGTCGTCCTCCATCGCCTTGTAGCCCGACATGTTGTCGGGCTGGGGGTCCTTACCCTGGGAAGGGGGTCAGCAGGTCAGGGAAAGACGGCCGCGTAGAGACGGACTACGTACAAAGCGCGGGTCGTCGTACGCGGTCCCAGGGGCCTTCATGCTTCGGAGAGCCACCCCTTTGACTCCTGGAACGAGGCAGTATTCGCCGATGAGCCAGTCGGCCTTGTCCGACGTCTCCTTCTCGACCCATTGCTTGCACATGATGCCGAAGACGTCCGAGATGTGTTCGTTGAGGGCGCCGGATTGGTTTTCGTAGTCGAGAGGGCTCGTGTGTTCGGTCACGGCGTGCTGCAGGGGTCAGACACGAGAGCCCGGGCGGATCTCAGTCGGAGCACATACCGTCATCTCATGGCCGATAACGTCTATGCAACCGGCGAAGTTGGTAAGGAAATCCTTGGAGCCGTCGCCGTAGACCATCTGCATCTTGACGGGGTCCCAGTCTAAGAAGGACACGCGCGTCAGCTGGGCACCAAGCCAAAAACGATAACCTGCCGTAAACTCACATGCGTTCTCGTAGTTCTTGCCGAAGTGAACGGAGCTGAGGACTTGCGCGCCCTTGTTGTCAATCGAGTTCCAGTTGAAGAACTGCTTGTAAAAAGCGATGACCAGACCACAGTTCTCGTAGGCATCGTCCGCGCTCTTGTCTCCCGTAGCCGGGCCACCTTCGACGCGGAGCCGCTTGCCGGGGAGGCGATCCTCGTTTTCCGTGTGCTGGGCATCGTACACGGCCCGGTACACCTTGGTCGCGGCGGGCTTCTTTGGCTTGGCCGCGGCGGTGGTGGTGGCGGCGGCAGCCGCCAGGGCTTTTTGGTCGTGCTCGCCGGGGTCCTGGGAGGCGGGCGCCGCCGACGACTCGCCCTGCTGCGTGGCCTGGTAGGCCGTGTGGACGGATCGGATGTGCTCCAGGTCGCGCTTGGCGCAGGCCCTGGTATCCTCATCCGTCTCCTGCGAATCGAGTACGGCCTGGAGCAGGTGCTCGGGCACGATGCTGCGGCGGGGGAGATTCAGGTGTGAGTGGCCGAAGCCGCGGGGTTGGGTCAGCGCCTTGAGAAGCTCGACCCGCCTCTCGTGGATGGCATGCGCGATAGACAGGGTATGCTCGGCGCACTGGCGGTGGTCGTCGGCATTTTTGCTACTAGCGGCAATGGCCTTGAGCAGGTGAGGCGGGACGATGCCGCAGATGTGCGTGTGGGCCTGAGGAGAGCTCGACATGCTGGCGGTGTTGCTAGCCGAGCGGGGACGGGGAGCGGAGCTCTTGATCGTGCGTAGGTACAGGTGGCGGAGCGTACGAGGAGAGATTAAGGGCATCCGCCGGTTGGTCTACAAGGACTGGTGTGCTTTGTGGGAGGCAGAAGAGACGGGAGACAGCGAAACAGACAGTGGGGCGGTGGATGGCAACCGACTGAACCTCAGGGTCGGGATTGCAGCCTTTTTAAATATCGTCGCTTCCTCCCCAGGAGCACAGCTCCCAAGGTCCCTTCTGGCTGCCTGCCTGCCCGGCCGCCCAGACGGGCCCAGTGTCTTCAGCTCCCCATTGTCCCCATGGCTCGTTTCGGTGACGTCGCTCGCGGCCGTCGATTGGCGAGTCGGCGAGGCGTAACCGGGCTGTGCTGAGCAACCACCAACGCAGGGCGGGCGCGTCCCAAGCTCCCAACGAGGGGTTAGCTCGCTGCGACGGAGCCCCCTCGAGCCCTCTCACCGACTCTTCCCTGGGAGCCCAGAGAGCAAGCCTGATCGGGTCGCTGTTGACAGCGAGGCAGGGATACAGGCTCGATTGCGCTTGGGCTGCCAGACGGAGGGAGGGAGAAGGTCGTCAAAAAGCAAAGAACCCGGGATCTTCGTGGAATGGGAGGTTAGTTCTGTACATCCAACGAGAGGCAGGCTACGAGTGGACGTCAAGGGTGGAGCCCGCCTCGCCGCACCACATTCGAGCCCCTCTGTCGGATCCCAGCTCGCCGTGCTCGCCCATGGACGGGCTGAGACCGGCAGGCCGTCGGCGCTTGCTCGGAAACCCCACAGCGGCGCGGCAGCCTGCCAAGCCTGCACCGAAGCACCCCCGGTTTTGTGACCTCACTGGACCCACGTCCTGGCCCCAAGGCGCTCTTGAAACGACAGTTTCCCGGCTCCCGACTCTCTCCTCCATTACCTCTGTAGTCTCGCTAGTCGCGGGCTAGTCCCCTGGATCTCCTAATCTCCTAGTGCGGCCTCACCAAAGCAACGGCGATCCAGGCACATCCAGGGAGCCAGGCAGGCCAGGCCCTGAGGCAGGCCGCCGTCGTCAACCAGGCTGCGTGTGCCACGTAGCGGCAGCCAGATCTACTCGTAGGCTCCAAGGAAGCCAACACCGTCTCGGACCGTCTTATCAGCGGGTTTCTCTCCCAACCGTGTCCGACCGGCCAATATGACGTTGCGTCGGTCAACTGATGTCGGGGAGTCAGGTCTGCCCACCTCCCTCCCACTCAAGCCTCCCCGCCACCTCGACTTCGGATGCGATGCCTGCACGTTGTCGGTGGTCAGCTGAACCTGCACCCCCTTCACCATCAACCCCTTCCCAAGTCGTCCATCCCACAGGTCGGCGTCCGAAGCCCTGCAGCCACCATCTCACGCTCACCACGGCGGTATTATTCTACCAGAGCAGAGAGGCATCTGGCGGAGAGGCATCGGTATGGCGGTCTCACCAATAGCGTTCTCACCAATAGCATGACACCTGTCGGGGACACTTCCGCTTCAGCCTCATACGGATGGGCGGACACCAATGTTGCCTCGGTGGCATCTGCCCCCCTGCCCCCCTGCCCCCCCCCCAACATCCAAGACGGGAAAGCCATGGCCCCATTGTCCTCAGCCCTCGGTCCTGCCGAAGGGACGATAGATCCAGGACTTCACTGTGCACCGCGGTCGTCACTCTCAATCGCGAGCATCTCCATAGTCACATATATTGCGCAAGGAAGGGGGAATCTACCAAATATCAGCTGCTCCTCCCAAGCCATCGCCCGTCCGTCTGCCCTCCCTCCAAGAAAGCACCACCGCTCCCAAGGATCCGCTCCTCTACTACGCCACGCCTGAGAGTCTCAACACATCGGGATGCGCATGGAATAGGTCCGGGTGGGCCTTGTACAGAATTCGCACCGCCTGCTGGATGAGCTGTCGGGTTTCGTCGTCCAGCTGCTCCTCTGGTGGGCCGAGCACTTTCTCGAACACCGAAATGAGCTGCGGCGTCATCTGCTGCACCGTCGGTTCGTTGTGCTCGTCTACCAAAAGTTAGCAAGTCTCGGTCGGCCAGAGGGGCTCGAGGGGTCTCTGCGGACGTACAGAGCTTGTAGAGGCACGTGAATATCGGCTTGTGCTCCTCGTAATCCTCCGTCAAGGGCAGTCTCTCCACAATGCCGGAGAGGTACTCCTCGATGGCGACACGGTCAGGGTGGGCTGTGATCATCCGGCAGACACAGCCTGCCGCGTTGTCGAACAAGCGGTGGCCATCCGGCGACTGCAGCAGGGGCACCAGCTTCGCCAGAATGGTGGGATAGCTCGGAAGATACGATTTGCTGTCTTCCGAGTTCAAAATGAGTTGGCCGACGCCGTACGCCGTGTTGCTCTTCGTCTCGGGGTCCTCGTCGCTCAGCCGGTGGAGCAGGAGTCTCAAGAGGCTGCTCGTGTAGGGCGTCACGCTCGAACCCATGTAGCCGACGCAATCCGCGATGACGCCAACAGCGGTGGACCTCTCGATGCTCTCGTTGGAAGACGCGAACTTCATGACAGGCTTCTCGAACACCTTCCAGATCTCGCCGAATGCCGGGCCGAGAGCCATGGCAAGACCTATGATGACGTCCAGGGCCGTGTCGATCACGAGCCAGTCGTACTCGGCCGTCTCTCCCACGTCGTGTTCCTCGTCATCGTCGCCGAGGTCTTGCTGGCACGGATGGGACCGTGTTATGATGAGCGACAAAGCGGAGATAGTTTGATCGAGCACCTTCTCCTGGACGAGAATGGCCGGACCGCATGCTTTCAGGGTCGCGGATACGTTCCGGTTGAGATCCGCAACAACAGCCCTGGCTGGTCAGCTTGAGCCAGCAACTGCGTGCGTGAGTTGGGGAAGCGAGGGTCATATCAGAGAGGTAGAAACGCTTTCTCAGCAAGCGCACGGATGCGTCTGAGTGAGCTGGGTATAACGCAAGGTATTCATCATGTAGGCCAGGGAGGGTGGAGAGAGATCGAAACCAACATACCGGTCGCCCTCCTCCGCCCACAACGACACGGTAGGTTGCGAGATCATCTCGCCAATCTTCAACAACAGGGCGTTGGGCGCCTGCTTCGGCGGGAAGCCCGGCTCCCATTTGGTGCCCGTCTCCTCCTCCATGAGCTGCCAGACTCGCGCGTAGGCCCGCCAGAGGGTGCCAACGGCAGCCTTTCGAATGCCCTCGTATGGGTGGTCCAGGAGATTGATCGCTGTGGTGAGCGCCTTTTCCAAATGTTGCGTGACTTCTGCCTTACCACAGGAGAAGGAGATGACATCCCCGAGGACCTCAAGGGCGACCTCCTTCTCCATCGACAGGGACGATCCGATGAAGTCTTCCCACTCTTCGTCGTCGTCGTCGTCGTCGTCGTCTGCCATCAAGCCCTCGTCCGCGCCGGCATCCCGTAGCTTGACTCGCTTTCCCGCGGTGATGAGCTCTTCTGAGCCCCCCACAATGGCTTTCTCCTCTTCGGTCAGTTCGAGGATCACCTCCTCCTCTTCCAACTCCAGCGCGTCGAACAGGCCCTTGAACACACCCGGCAGGAATGGCTCGAAGTCCTTCTCGTAGACTTTGGCGAGGGCCGACCATAGGATGAAACTCGACTCCCGAAGCCTCGCGTTTTCAAGATTCAGGCTCACCTCGCTCGCCTTCATGAGTTCCACGACGTACGGCTGGAACGTCTCGGCCCCTACGGCGACCGCGATGCGCCCCAGAGCGTCACTCACGCTGCTTCGAAGTTCGAGATCCTCCTCGGTTTCCTTGATGTCCATGTAGGAACCGAGGGCTCGCATCGAGTCCGCAAAGTACGGCTTGAACCCTTCCCCCAAGGACCCTGCAATAGCGCCGAGCGCGCCGGCCGCCCCCGACCTGACCTTGAAATCATTGTGGGCCAGGAGGTTCCCCACGGGTTCGATGAGCTGCGGGGCGTAGGTTCCCATGATTTCGGGCTTGATGCCCTCGGACATGGCATCCAGGGCGGCACAGGCCGATCGGATGACCGAGACGTTCTTCTTGGCCGTCTTCTCGTCCGCGGCAGCCACCATGGCCGCCTGCAGATTTTTGGCCAACGCGGTGATGATGGCTTCGTGTTCCTGCGCAAGCTCTTCAGCCATTTCCTCGGCGAGGCCGGTTAAGCCGATGAGGGCCGAATGTCGGACATCGCCGTCCGGGTCGTTCAGCAAACGGATGAGGATGGGCCGGATAGCCTGGATCTGAGTGACAACGAAATCCGGCGCGCCTTCGGCACAGGTACCGAGGGCACGGATGCCCGCCTTGCGGTGCGACGCCTCAGTGGACGCTGAGTACCTGCGAAATTCGTCGAGGAGGGGCACCATCACCTGCCGGGGAGGCAAATCCTCGGCGAGCTCGTCTAGAAGCGCCAGTGCCATGCGAGGCGGCGACGTCTCATCGGGGTCCTCATCGTCATCCAGCTCTGTGAGGATTTGTAGACTCTTCGAAACCATGCTCTTCGCGATGTCCGGCATCGCCTGGATCTTCATCCGCCGATATTGGACTGCCTGGGTGAGGAAAGCCAGCGCCTGAATTCGGACATCGTCGTCCGTGTTCTCGGCGTCCGCGGCGATGATGAGCATGAACTCCAGCAGCGTCCTCAGATGGCCGCCGAGGAATACAGACTCGTAGGCGAGGAATTGTTGTAGGACCTCAAAGCCCTGCGTCACCTTCTCGTCGTCGCCGGCGTCCACGGCGCCCTTCAGAACGACACCCATGTGCGGGACAAGGTTCTGAACAGCCGATACAGCCTCTTCGTCTTCATCGCTATCGATCAGCACCAAGGTGGCCCCTATCGACAGCATGGTGTTGATGCGCACATCGACGCTCTCGGGGTCCACGATAGTCTTGCCGTAGAGTTCGAGCAATTTAGGGACGTAGCTGGTGTAAATGAGGGCGTTCGCCTCGAGGGTGCTGAATATGATGTAAGAGGCGACCTCGCGCTGTCCACGGTCGTTGCTGCTGGCGAGGTTGAAGAGGGCAGGCACCAGCTCGGGCCACGCCGACTCCTCGTGGTCTAGGGCCCCAAGACTGGCAACGAGACGCGCGGAGGCATGCCCGACTTTAGTGTTGCCCTCTTTCATCGTGTTCTCGACAATGTGCTTCCGGATGGCCGCCTTTTGCTCGGCCGGGATGGCCTTCCAGTGCTTGTGGGTCAATCGGGCGGCCTGGATGGCGGCCTGCTGGCGGAGAGCGTCATCGCCGCTGCTTGTGCACACTAGTTCGAAAAGGAGAACGAGAGACTCGGGGTGGGCATAGTATTTCTTCTGAAGCTCAGCGGTAACAGCCTTAAGGCGCTGCGTGTCGGCTGGTCCGAGTCAGCCGGAGGACTCGAGGCGAAACCCTTTGGGCTCGTCGGGCCGACCAGCCCAGGCTTGAGCCCGAGGCTGAGGACATTGCAAAGCTGAGCAGAGAGCGAAGGGAACTTACGAAGCTGGCTCTCTTGGAGAAGACTCACGAGCTTCTGGCGATCCATTGCGAAGCTCAAGCGGCACGAGGCACGACACGCTGCACGAACTTGGGCTTTGATGGGTGCCTTGAAAAAATGTCAAGCAGGGCTGGAGTTTCGATGCAGCGTAGGTTGGTGGGGTTCGTCTGAAATAAATTTTGCCGATAAGATAAGGCCTCAACTCTTGAGGGAGACGTACCCACTCCGTACTGTACATGCGCAGAGGAGCGTCGTTATTTGCACAGGGACTAACTTAACCGTATCAGGCAAGGGGCACACACCCATACTGGGGTCAACAGCTACCAGTCCTGATATGTCCAGCAATGGATGGCTGGGGGCCCTTGCCCTCGAGGGATTTGAGCTGGCAGAATTGTCAACCG
>Ga0247777_1000304_pt1 | contig 13307 bp, 11 predicted proteins | sample UWRJL154409C5_FD_179937 | JGI IMG/M metagenome (GOLD analysis project Ga0247777, IMG submission 179937) | Plant litter microbial communities from Arlington Agricultural Research Station in Wisconsin, United States - UWRJ-L154-409C-5 | ecosystem: Environmental > Terrestrial > Plant litter >...
ACATCGCGCTCACGTACTTCGTGCTGGTCGGCACCAGCAATGCGGTGAACCTGACCGATGGTCTGGATGGGCTGGCGATCATGCCGGCGGTGCTCGTGGGTGGCGCTCTTGGAGTCTTCGCGTATGCAACAGGCAATGCGGTGTTCGCGGGTTACCTCGGCATCCCTTTCATCGAGGGGACCGGAGAAGTACTGGTGTTCTGCGCGACGCTGGTCGGCGCCGGACTTGGATTCCTATGGTTCAACACCTACCCGGCGCAGGTGTTCATGGGTGATATCGGCGCTCTCGCGCTCGGTGCGGCACTAGGCGTCGTCGCCGTCATCGTCAGGCAGGAGATCGTGCTGTTCATCATGGGCGGCGTGTTCGTCATGGAGACGGTGTCGGTGATCCTGCAGGTGGCCTCGTTCAAGCTCACCGGCAAGCGCATTTTCCGCATGGCGCCCATTCATCATCATTTCGAACTCAAGGGCTGGCCCGAGCCGAAAGTCATCGTGCGGTTCTGGATCATCTCCGTGATCCTGGTGCTGGTGGGCCTCGCCACCCTGAAGGTGCGTTGAGATGACGCCGCATCACTCACACGTTCGGGAAGCAGGCGCCTTCGTCGCTGCCGGTGCCGGTCGCACCGTCATCGTCGGGCTGGGCCGCACCGGCTTGTCGTGTGCGCGGCATCTGTATGCCCGCGGTGTCGATTTCGCGGTGACGGATAGTCGCGCGCAGCCTCCGGAATTGGCAGCGCTGCAGCAGTTGGCGCCACATGTGGATTCTCACTTCGGCGGTTTCGATCCGCGCCTGCTCGAAGGCGCGAGCGAGATCGTCGTGTCGCCCGGCGTTTCTTTGAAAGAACCGTTTCTGCTGCAGGCCGCATCGCGCGGTGTTCCAGTCATCGGTGACATCGAATTGTTCGCGCGTGCGGCCCAGGCGCCGGTAGCGGCAATCACCGGTACGAACGGTAAGAGCACGGTGACTACGCTGGTGGCGAACATGGCTCACGCGACGGGCGTTCGCGTTCTCGCCGGCGGCAACTTGGGTCGCCCGGCACTCGACCTGCTGAATGAACCGACGCCGCAGTTGTACGTGCTGGAGCTGTCGAGCTTTCAACTCGACACCACGCAGTCGCTGTCCACCCGCGTGGCCACCGTGCTGAATGTCACGTCCGATCACATGGATCGCTACACCTCGATCGATGAATACGCCGAATCGAAGGCGCGAATCTTCGATCGCAGCGATGTGGCCATCATCAACCTGGATGATGCTGCTGTCCGCGCCATGCGCGGTCGCAGTCCTCGCACTATCGGCTTCAGCCTGCTGCGCGATCCGGTGGCGGATTTTTATGCGGCTCACGAAGACGGCGACGTCGCACTGATGCGAGGCGATGAACGGCTCGTGCGCATGTCCGAACTCAAGATCGCGGGTTTGCACAACGCGGCGAATGCATTAGGAGCACTCGCCATGGCGAGTGCTCTGGAACTCGACACCGCGCCCTGCGTGCAGGCCCTGCGGGAATTTCCAGGCTTGCCGCATCGTTCGCAGTGGATCGCGGACATCAACGGCGTGCGTTTCTTCGACGATTCGAAAGGCACCAACGTCGGCGCAACGTTGGCGGCGGTCGCAGGCATGTCGGGATCGCTGGTGTTGATCGCAGGCGGGCAGGGCAAGGGCCAGGACTTCAAGCCGCTCGCCGCCGCGTTCCGCGGCAAGGTCCGTCATGTCATATTGATCGGCCAGGATGCGCCATTGCTGGCGAAAGCGCTCGAGGGTACTTCTACGCTCGAGTCTGCTCACGACATGCAGGAGGCAGTGAAGCTGGCCGCACGCGCCGCGCGTCCCGGCGAAACCGTTCTGCTCTCGCCGGCGTGCGCCAGTCTCGACATGTTCCGCGATTACGCACACCGCGGCGATACGTTCGCCGCCGCTGTGAAAGGGCTGGTCGCATGAACGCCACCACGATCGGCTATGCACGGTCCAGCGCACGGCCCAAGCAGTTCGTGTTCGACACCATCCTGCTGTTGGCGACGGCCGGCATTTTGCTGCTCGGGCTGGTGATGGTCACTTCGGCGTCCATCTCCGTTGCCGATCGCCAGATGCACGAGCCGCTGCATTACCTGGAGCGCCAGATCGTCGGCATGGTGCTCGGCATGCTCGCTGCGGCCGTGATGGTCACCATTCCCACCGATCTGTGGGAGCGCCTGGCCATGCCGCTGCTGCTGATTGGATTTGCGCTGCTGGTGGTCGTGCTGATTCCCGGCCTCGGCCACGAGGTGAACGGCAGCCGTCGCTGGCTGCGATTGGGCTTCATGAATTTCCAGGCGTCCGAAATGGCGCGCGTGTTGTTGCTTACATATCTTGCGAGCTATGTCGTGCGGCGACAGGCGGAACTCAAAGACGAGCTGAAAGGCTTTCTCAAGCCGCTCGGCGTGCTGATGGGCGCCGCCGGCCTGTTGCTGCTCGAACCGGATTTCGGCGCGGCGACTGTGTTGATGACGACTGGCCTGGGCGTGCTGTTTCTTGCGGGCGTGAAGCTGCGGCATTTCTTTGCGCTCGTGACGCTTGCGGCAGGCGGCATGGCGGTGATCGCCGTGACGTCGGCTTATCGGTTGAAGCGACTCACCACGTTCATGGATCCATGGGCCGATCCCTTCAACTCGGGCTTTCAGCTGACGCAGTCGCTGATCGCGATCGGGCGCGGCGAACTGTTCGGCGTGGGCCTCGGATCGAGCGTGCAGAAGCTGTTCTACCTGCCCGAAGCACACACAGACTTCGTCTTCGCCGTGCTCGCTGAAGAGCTGGGCCTGATCGGCGTGCTTGCGACGCTTGCGTTGTTCATGGTGCTGGTGTGGCGCGCGTTCCATATCTCGCGTCTCGCCGCCGATGCAGGTCTCGCGTTCCAGGCTTATTGCGCCGCCGGTTTCGGCATCTGGCTGGGCTTGCAGACCTTCATCAACGTCGGCGTGAACATGGGCATCCTGCCGACCAAGGGACTGACCTTGCCGCTGATGTCGTTCGGCAGTTCCAGTCTGCTCGTGACGTTGGGATGGCTGGGTCTGTTGATGCGCATCAATCACGAAGCGCACATCACCGGCCGGCTCGCGGTATCGCGCAAGGAGCGGACGCAATGAGCGGGCGCACCGTGCTGATCATGGCGGGTGGAACGGGCGGCCACGTATTTCCGGCGCTCGCGGCTGCCCGTGTATTGCGCGAACGGGGCTTCGAGCCCGTGTGGCTGGGCACGCATCGCGGTCTCGAAGCGAAACTGGTGCCGCCGCAGAACATTCCGATGGAATGGATCAGTTTCAGCGGCGTGCGCGGCAAGGGGGCTCTTACTTTGCTCGCCGCGCCTTTCAAACTTGCTTATGCCGTATGGCAGAGCTTGCAGGTGATGCACCGTAGGCAGCCGAGCGTCGTGTTGGGTGCCGGCGGTTTCGTCTCCGGGCCCGGCGGTATCGCTGCGTGGCTGACGCGACGACCGCTGGTGATCCACGAACAGAACGCTGTCGCCGGCATGACCAATCGCATGCTGGCGCATCTGGCGACCAAAGTGCTCGAAGCATTTCCGTCGAGCTTTCCTGGTGGCGTCAAAGCCTTCGCCGCCGTGGGCAATCCCGTGCGTCGTGAGATCGCGACGATGGCGCCGCCCGAACAACGATTCGCCGAACACACCGGCCCGCTGCGTGTGCTCGTCATCGGCGGCAGCCAAGGCGCAGCGAAATTGAATGCCGCGGTGCCGGCAGCGATTGCCTTGATGGACCCGGGGACACGACCCGAAGTGCTGCATCAGTCCGGTGAGCGTCACTTGGCGCAGGCGCGTGAGTTGTATGAAAAGAGTGGCGTGAAGGGCGATGTCCGCGCCTTCATCGATGACATGGCTGCCGCATATGGCTGGGCCGATCTCATCGTTTGTCGCTCAGGCGCGCTCACTGTGTCGGAGATTGCCGCCGCCGGATTGCCCGCGATCTTCGTACCGTTCGGCGCCGCCGTCGACGATCACCAGACGCGCAACGCGCGCTTCCTCGTCGATGCTGGTGCGAGTGTCTTGATTCCCGAACCGGAATTGACGGCGCAACGCATGGCTGCGGAACTGCAGGCATTGCTGAGAGGCGGTCGAACCGCGCTCACTGCGATGGCCGTCAAGGCTCGAACGCTTGCGATTACCGATGCCGACGTGCGCCTCGCCGATGCCTGCATCGCCGCTGCGGGAGGCGCGTCATGACGGATCGCATGCGCCGCATCCATAACATCCACTTCGTCGGCATCGGCGGCGTGGGTATGAGCGGCATCGCCGAAGTGCTGCTCAACCTGGGCTATGAAGTCCAGGGCAGCGACCTCAAGGCGAACGCCGTCACCCAGCGTCTGGAACGCCTGGGCGCGAAGATCATGATCGGTCACCTGGCGCAGAACGTAGGCACGGCCGATGTGCTCGTAGTGTCGAGCGCGGTGAGCGCTGAGAACGCCGAAGTCGTCGAAGCCACGCAGCGCCGGATTCCCATCGTGCAGCGAGCCGAGATGCTCGCCGAGTTGATGCGCTTTCGTTACGCGATTGCCGTGGCGGGCACGCACGGCAAGACCACGACTACCAGCATGGTGGCGAGCCTGCTGGCGGAAGGCGGATTGGATCCGACCTTCGTCATCGGCGGCCGCCTGGTCAGCACCGATAGCAATGCACGCCTGGGCCAAGGCAAGTACCTGGTTGCCGAGGCCGACGAGAGCGACGCTTCGTTCATGCACCTGCAGCCCATGATCGCCATCGTCACTAACGTCGACAACGATCATCTGCAGACGCATGACGGCGACTTCGAGCGCCTCAAGCAGAGCTTCGTCGATTTCCTGCAGAACCTGCCGTTCTATGGACTGGCGGTGATCTGCGCCGACGATCCTGTGGCTGCTGCGTTGATCAGCCGCATCGCGCGACCGACGGTGACTTACGGCATAGTGAGCGACGCCGACGTGCGCGCAGTCAACATCGTGCGCGATGGTCTGCACACCAATTTCGATGTACAGCGCAACGGCAAGCCGGCGCTGGCCGTCACATTGAATAGTCCCGGCACGCACAACGTGCTCAATGCGCTCGCGGCGATTGCCGTGGCCAGCGAACTTGAAGTGCCAGACATCGCGATCCAGTCGGCGCTCGCGAGCTTTCAGGGAATCGATCGCCGCCTGCAACAGAACGGCGACGTGCAGACGCCGCTGGGCAAGGTCACGCTCATCGACGACTACGGCCATCATCCGACCGAACTTGCGGCCACGCTCGAGGCCATTCGCCAGGGCTGGCCGGGTCGCCGCATCGTGCTGGCCTTCCAGCCGCATCGCTTCTCGCGCACGCGCGACCTGCTCGATGACTTTGCAACGGTGCTCAGCACTGTGGACGCGCTGGTCGTCAGTGAAGTCTATGCTGCCGGCGAAGCACCGATCGTCGGGGCCGACGGCAAGGCCATCTGCCGCGCCGTGCGTTCGCATGGCCGTGTCGAACCGATCTTCCTGGATCGTATCGATCAATTGCCGCAGGCGCTGGCGCCCATCATTCGCGATGGCGACCTGATCGTGACCATGGGAGCAGGCAGCATCGGCAGTGTCGCGGCGGAGTTGCCGATCACACTGTCCAACCTGCGTTCGACGCCGCTCGTGGAGAAACGACTGCCATGAACGCACGAGTTTCGACGCCGGATTTCTCCGCCCGCGTGTTGCACGACGAACCCATGTCGAAGCACACCTCGTGGCACGTCGGCGGTCCCGCCGACATGTTCTTCAAGCCGCTCGACGTTGCCGACCTCAGCGCGTTCCTGCGCAGCCTGTCGCCGCAGACGCCGATTCTGTGGATTGGCCTGGGCAGCAACCTGCTGGTTCGCGATGGTGGAGTGCGTGGCGCCGTCATCGAAACTCACGGCGCGCTCGGCGATCTCGAACTCGTTTCGGCGACGGACGTGCGTGTCGGCGCAGGCGTGCCGTGCGCGAAGCTCGCCAAGCAATGCATCAAGTGGGGACTCGGACCTGCCGAGTTTTTCGCTGGAATTCCGGGAACGTTGGGCGGTGCGCTCGCGATGAATGCTGGAGCGTTCGGTGGTGAAACCTGGAGGCACGTCGTCGCCGTGTCGACCATGGATCGCAACGGTGCGCAACACGAGCGTCCCGCGAGCGATTTCCAATATAGCTACCGACATGTGTCGGGACCGCCGGACGAATGGTTCCTGGGTGCGACGCTGAGATTCGAGCAGCGGGCCGATGCGAGCAGCGACGACATCCGTGCATTGCTTGCCAAGCGCAAGGCGACGCAGCCCATCGGCGAATGGTCGTGCGGATCGGTGTTCACCAACCCGCCCGGCGATCATGCCGCGCGCCTGATCGAGACGGCAGGATTGAAAGGTTTTCGCATAGGAGGCGCGCGCGTGTCGCAGATGCATGCCAATTTCATCGTCAACGATGGCTCCGCCAGCGCGGCCGACATCGAGGCGCTGATCGCATACGTCCGCGACACCGTCGAGCGGTCGCACGGCGTCATCCTGACCACCGAAGTGCGTACCGCAGGAGAGATCGCATGAACGCACTACCCACTACCGTCCTCACCGATCCTCGCAGCTTCGGCCGCGTTGCCGTGTTGATGGGCGGCAGCTCGGCGGAACGCGAAGTGTCGCTGGATTCGGGCCGCAATTGCCTCGAGGCCCTCCTGCGCCGTGGCGTGAGCGCTTACGCAGTGGATGGCATACCGGCTCTGGTGCAAGACCTGGTGGCTGGTCGTTGCGATCGCGTCTTCAATATTCTGCACGGTCATCATGGTGGTGGCGAAGATGGTGTGCTGCAGGGACTGCTCGATGCGTTCAACATGCCATACACCGGATCCAACGTATTGGGTTCAGCATTATCGATGGACAAGATCCGCACCAAGCAGGTGTGGCTGTCTCTTGGCCTTCCCACGCCACGATATGTACGGCTGTCACGCACCGACGATGTAGAAGCTGCCGCCCGTTCGTTGCAACTGCCGGTGATCGTGAAACCCGCGTGCGAAGGATCGAGCGTCGGCATCAGCCGCGTCTTCACCGAAGCCGATCTGCCTGGCGCAGTGGCGCTGGCAGCCCGTTACGAAGGCGAGTTGCTGATGGAGCAGCTCATCGAAGGCGAAGAATTTACGGTGGGCATTCTGGGCGAGCAGGCGTTGCCGACGATCCGCATCGTGCCCGCGGGCGAGTATTACGACTATCACGCCAAGTACGTGGCGGAAGATACGCAGTACATCTGCCCCGGATTGCAGGGTGTTGCCGAAGCGCAGATGCGTGCATTGGCTCTCGAAGCGTTCCGAACCGCCGGCTGCAGCGGCTGGGGTCGGGTAGACGTGATGCGAGATCGCGGCGGCGCGAATTACCTTCTCGAGGTCAATACCGCGCCCGGCATGACCAGCCATTCGCTGGTGCCGAAAGCGGCAAAAGCGCTGGGCATCGAGTTCGACGATCTCGTGTGGCGCGTGCTCGAAACGAGCCTGCGTCCCGCCGCCGCGGGAGCAAGTCCATGATCCCATCGTCACCGAAACGCAATCGTCGCAAGCCCGATACGGAAGGCTCGCGCTGGTCGCTGGCTCGGCTGCTGCCTTTGTTGAAAGAGGCGCGCCCCGCGCTTGGCGCATCGATCGGCATTGTCAGCGTGATGGTGGCGATGTGGGGTGTCGTCTGGGCACTCGATCGACCCATCGCCACCGTGGAAGTCGGCGGGCAGTTCCAGCGCGTGGCGCCGGTGCAGATCGAAGAAGCGGTCGCTCCGTTTCGCGGCGCCGGTTTTCTTTCGGTCGACCTGGATTCGCTGCAGGGTGCGTTGGAAATGATCCCGTGGGTCGATCGTGCCCGCGTCGAGCGTCGTTGGCCCAACGGCGTACGCGTGCTCATCACCGAGCACGTGCCGGCAGCGCGCTGGGGCGATGACGGTTTGATGAATACACGCGGCGAGCTGTTCATTCGCGGCGCCCGTCATCTGCCGCCCGAGTTGCCGCAGCTGATCGGCCCGGACGGCAAGGAAGAAGAAGTGGCGCGGCTGTATCTAGACACTTATCCACGGCTTCTGGCCGTGGGCATGCGCTTGAGTCGCGTCGAACTCGACGCTCGCGGTGCGTGGCAACTTACGCTCGCCAATGGAGTGAGCGTGCGCCTGGGTCGCCAGGATGTGCCGGCGCGTCTCGAACGCTTCATCCGTGTTGCGAGCCCCATGGTGGCGGCGCGCAGCGGCGAGGTTGGCTATATCGATCTTCGCTACAGCAATGGTTTCTCTGTCGGCTGGAATGCACCGGCCACGCGCGTTGCCCATGACGCACAGGATGTGACTCCCGATGCCTAGAAAGAATGATCGCAACCTGATCGTCGGCCTCGACATCGGCACGTCGAAGGTCGTCGCGATCGTCGGCGAACTGATGCCGGACCGGACCATGGAGGTCATCGGCCTGGGCTCGCATCCGTCGCGCGGCCTGAAGCGTGGCGTGGTCGTCAACATCGAGTCGACGGTGCAGTCCATTCAGCGCGCCGTCGAGGAAGCCGAGCTGATGGCTGGCTGCGAGATTCATTCGGTGTACGCAGGCATCGCGGGCAGTCATGTGCGCAGTCTGAATTCGCACGGCATCGTGGCTATTCGCAACAAGGAAGTTACGGCTGAAGACGTCGATCGCGTCATTGATGCCGCGCGCGCCGTTGCGATTCCCGCCGATCAAAAAATCCTGCACATCCTGCCGCAGGAATTTCTCATCGACTCGCAGGAAGGCATCAAGGAACCCATCGGCATGTCGGGCGTTCGGCTCGAAGCGAAAGTTCACATCGTGACCGGCGCGGAGAGCGCGGCGCAGAACATCGTGAAGTGCGTGCAGCGCTGCGGACTCACGGTTGAGGACGTAGTGCTCGAACAGCTCGCATCGAGCTATGCGGTGCTTGCCGACGACGAGAAAGAACTGGGCGTGTGCCTGGTCGATATCGGCGGCGGCACCACCGACATCGCGGTGTTCTCAGGCGGCGCGATTCGTCACACCGCGGTGATTCCCATCGCCGGCGACCAGGTGACGAACGATATCGCGGTGAGCCTGCGCACGCCGACGCATCACGCCGAAGAAATCAAATTGAAGTTCGCCTGCGCGTTGTCGCAGCTCGCGAACTCTGACGAGACCATCGAAGTGCCGAGCGTCGGCGATCGGCCGCCGCGTCGGCTGGCGCGACAGACGCTGGCTGAAGTGGTCGAGCCTCGTTACGAGGAGTTGTTTGCGTTGATACGCGAAGAGCTACGTCGTTCGGGCTTCGAGGAAGTGATTGCTGCCGGCGTCGTGCTGACGGGCGGCAGCGCCAAGATGGAAGGTGCGGTGGAACTCGCCGAAGAAGTGTTTCACATGCCGGTGCGCCTGGGCGTGCCGCAACACATCAGCGGACTCGTCGATGTGGTGCGCAATCCGATTCATTCGACGGGCGTCGGCCTGTTGTTGTACGGGCGCGAGAATTATCTGCGCGGGCGTCGCGAGTCTCCCATCGGCGGCAATGTCCGCGGAGTGTGGGATCGCATGCGCGCGTGGTTTCAGGGCAATTTCTAAAAGGAAGTTGTCGGAGTGGATGGTTCGATGTCGGAAAGATTGGTGGTGGTCGAGCAGATTGCGTAAACGGGCTGAGTGCAGCGGGCGACCTTGCGGCCGCGACGTTGTGTTCAGATGAATAGTTGCAGTGACTTGCCGGTCAGGTGGCGACGGGCGGTCAAGTGGTGAGGGGACTAAACGATGTTTGTACTCGCAGATACTGAGAATCAAGGTGCCGTGATCAAGGTCATCGGCGTGGGCGGCGGCGGCGGCAACGCCGTGGCGCACATGGTGGCGACCGGGATCGAAGGCGTGGATTTCATTTGCCTCAATACGGACGCGCAGGCGTTGAAGCATGCGAAGGTCAAGGTGGGTTTGCAGATCGGCTGCAACATCACCAAGGGACTCGGCGCCGGCGCCGATCCCGAAGTCGGCCGCCAGGCCGCCATGGAAGATCGCGATCGCATCATCGAGATGATCGAAGGATCGGACATGCTGTTCATCACTGCCGGCATGGGCGGCGGTACCGGGACGGGTGCGGCTCCTGTGGTCGCGCAGGTCGCGAAAGAACTGGGCATCCTCACGGTTGCCGTGGTCACGCGGCCTTTCGACATGGAAGGCACGAAGCGACATGCGTCGGCCGAGCACGGCATTGCCGAACTCAGCCGTCACGTGGATTCGCTGATCACGATTCCGAACCAGAAGTTGCTTACGGTGCTGGGCGGCGACGTCACTTTGCTCGACGCCTTCAAGGCGGCGAACCAGGTATTGCAGGGCGCCGTGCAGGGCATCGCCGAATTGATCACGCGCTCGGGCATGATCAACGTCGACTTCGCCGACGTGCGCACGGTGATGGCTGAGACGGGCATGGCGATGATGGGCTCGGGCTCCGCACGCGGCGAAAACCGCGCTCGCGAAGCTGCCGAGGCCGCCGTCTCCAGTCCGTTGCTCGAGGATGTGAACCTCTCGGGCGCGCATGGTCTATTGATCAATGTGACTGCAGGTCCTGACCTGCGCACCAGCGAGTTCAGCATCGTCGGCGACACGGTCAAGGCGTACGCATCGGAAGATGCCAACGTGGTGGTCGGTTGCGTGATCGATCCGGACATGAAGGACGACATCCGCGTCACGGTTGTGGCCACGGGTATCGGCCGTCCGGTGGCGCAGAGCCAGCAGCCTCCGACGGATTCGCGTCACGTCGCCGGCAAGATGACCTCGATTGCAGGCAGCCGTGCGCCGCGTGGCGTGCCTACGCTCGACGATCTGCATGTGCCGACCTACATTCGCAATCAGCGCGAAGGGCATGCAACGCGTCGTGCGGTCGGTGATGGGCTGACAGCGGAAGACACCTCGCTGCTGGACATTCCGGCGTTCCTGCGGCGCCAGGCGGATTGAAGCGCCCAGCGACGTTGACGTCTTGAACTGTGCTGCGCCGGACCCTGGTCCGGCGGGAGCACTGATCTTCGGGTGCTGCAGGCCTCAAAGCTTGCCGGACCATTAGGTCAGTGCTACGGTCTGCCGGCTGCGCGGTAGGTGCATCCGTGCGGCGCCGTCCGGTTGTATTGATGATCGATGCCGGCAGTATGTAGGGGAATCGTCCGGCGGCGCGGTGAAGCGAGCGCGGTGCCGGTCCGATTGCAGTCATTTCGAACGCGTCGACTCCGTTGGGAGCGAGGCGCCAAGGGATGGCGCTGGCTGTGAACTCGCCAGGCAGGAAAGAGTCCTTCGGTCCTGCCGAGTGAGAACGTAAATGCTGCGACAACGAACACTGAAAAATACTATCCGCGGGACCGGCGTCGGTCTGCACTCTGGCAAGAAAGTGCTGATGGTGCTGCGACCTGCACCGCCCGACAGCGGCGTGGTGTTTCGCCGCATGGATTTGGACGGCGCTGTGGATGTGCCGGCCCATGCAGAGAATGTCGGCGAGACCATGCTCGGCACGACGCTCATCAAGGATGGCATCCGCGTCTCGACCATCGAACATCTGCTCTCGGCCTTCGCGGGCCTGGGCATCGACAATGCGTATGTCGAATTGTCCGCTGAAGAAGTGCCCATCATGGACGGCAGCGCCAGTCCTTTCGTATTCCTGCTGCAGTCGGCGGGCATGGAAGAGCAGGCGGCGCCCAAGCGGTTTGCGCGCATCCTGCGCTCCATCAAGGTTGAAGACGGCGACAAGTGGGCCCGCTTCGATCCATACGATGGCTACAAGCTGAATTTCGAAATCGAATTCAATCATCCGAGTTTCCGCAAGCGCGACCAGACGGCGTCGATGAAATTTTCGACGACGTCGTTCCTGAAAGAGATTAGTCGTGCGCGCACGTTCGGGTTCATGCGCGACGTCGAGCTGTTGCGTTCACGCAATCTCGCGCTCGGCGGCACGCTGGAGAATTCCATCGTGCTGGGCGAGCACGGCGTGCTGAATGAAGATGGGTTGCGCTACGAAGACGAGTTCGTGAAGCACAAGATCCTCGATGCGATCGGCGACCTGTACCTGCTCGGCCGCAGCATCATCGGTGAGTTCAGCGGCCACAAGTCGGGCCATGCGCTGAACAACAGGTTGCTGCGCACCTTGCTGGCAACGCCGGAGGCTTGGGAGGAGACCACCTTCGACAGCATGAAGGACGCGCCGATCGCCTTCGTCCCGGCCACCGCGCTCGCGGCGACGGGCTGATCTTCGTTGCTGGAGGTAGGGTCAGTCGCGGAAAAAGACTCTAACGCTGAACATAATCGTCATTGCCTCACCGGACGGCCCGATTTTTATTCAGTGAATCTCGCACCCACCTTCACTTTCAGTTTTGTGAACCGGGTCTCGCCTGCGGCGCGCAGCTTGTCGAGCAGGACGTTTTGCGCGTAGCGGATGTGCGGACACCAAGCGGCGGAATCGACCGTGATCACCAACGTTTCGTTGCGATAACTGGCTGAAATAACGTGTTCTTTTTCATCGCCCGCCAATGCGGCACGCACTTTCCCGGCCAGGTCCACGCTGTCCTGGCCACGTTTTTCGAGGGCTGCGAGCAAGTCGCCGAGGTCGGCGGAGAGGGGCTTCATGCGGTCGGACATACACTGATTTGCTCGTCTTGTGAGGCATAGCGCTTGATCTTTGCCGCGTCAATTCTGCATATTCCACCACGCTGCAAAGGGCAAACCTGTCGAAAGGCGGGGACGCAAAGCCACCGGTCTAACGTCGGAAATCGCGGTCGAAGTCGACCGAGTCACCGGACACGATAGCGGGGTCGCCAGGATGTACAACATGAACGATTGGTTTCACGTCCGCCACTCACGTGGATTCGCCTGTCGAATCACCGGCCGGGACATTTCGCTCGCGCTTGCAGTAGTAACACTCATGGCGCGTCTTACGGACATTTCGTCGCGCCGGTTTCATAGCGGTCGCGAGGGCATCATGGCATGAACGTCATCGTCTTCTCCAAGCGCCTAGGTCGCGCGCGCCAGATCGAACTGGGCGGCGCCGGTGCATTGTCGGTGGCGGTTGCGCTCGTCGTGATGTGTCTTGCCGGTGTGATGCTCGCCGGATTCCAACTGGGCCGCAGCAACTGGCTGGCGGGCCCTGCGCAGAAGGTCGGCGAGTGGGGCCGCAAGCTCGAAGACCAGCGCCTGGAAGTCGTTTCCGCAAAGCGCGATCTGCAGGAACGCCTCGATGCGCTCACCGGCCGGGTCGGCCAGATGAACGCGCACGTCATCCGTCTCGACGCCCTCGGTCGCCGTCTCACCGAGATGGCTCACCTCGACAAAGGTGAATTCAATTTCGATTCACCGCCCGCGGTCGGCGGACCGG
>Ga0247777_1000305_pt1 | contig 13302 bp, 14 predicted proteins | sample UWRJL154409C5_FD_179937 | JGI IMG/M metagenome (GOLD analysis project Ga0247777, IMG submission 179937) | Plant litter microbial communities from Arlington Agricultural Research Station in Wisconsin, United States - UWRJ-L154-409C-5 | ecosystem: Environmental > Terrestrial > Plant litter >...
CGTCGTCGTCGCCTTTCCCTCCGCCGCCGCCGCCGCCGTCGCCGCCCATTGCTCCCGCGCCCGATCGGCCCACGATCGCAACGCGAACTGGCCGAGGCAGCATTGACGGCCGCGACACCGCTGTCGTCTTTTCTCTCGATCGTGCCCTCGTCAGCCCCGTCGCTAGTAATGTTGTAATCGTCTCTCGAGGCAGCCGACCAGCTTCCGTGTCGCCCGTCTCGTCTCGCGCGACGTCGACACCCGTCCCTCCCGCCCCGGAGCAGCTCGAGCGGCTTCGTATTCCGCTTCCCATCAGCAAACTTCCGCCGACGTGGGATCCACGATCCGGCGCGCCTCTCTTTGAGGAGACCGAAGACTCGGACTCGGACGAGTCGACGCCTCGCGGTACCGGTGCCCAGCTCGGCGAGGCTGCGACCCGACTCGATCCGCCCGCCGCGTGTCCGTCGGACCAGGCTACCACCCCCGTCCGCACAACACAAGACGAGCCCTCGAGGGATTGTATCGTCGTCGATCGCCCGCAAGCGTCCGCGAATCGATTGACGGCGTCGGCCGCACCAGCGTCGGCCCGACTCCATTCTCGCTCGACGCGACCGTCGCATTCGACCGACTCCGCCATCATGATGGCCCCACGGTCCCAAGACCCGCCCCTAGGCGCGGGCGCGCCGTACGGCTACCAACCCTACGGGCAACAGCAGCAAGACGCATACCAACCATACGGACAGCCCCAGGACAGCTCCAATGTCCCGGAGCGGCAGTCCTCTTTTGTTGGGATCCCGCCCGTGCGCCGTACCTCGACGTTCGATGTGAATGCCTTGTTGAACAAGGGCAAGGGCACCGCCACCGATGGCGACGACCACTCCGAGGCCCCGTCCCACCCTGATCAGAATGTTGCCGGTCCTTCCACATTCCAGTCCCAGCCCGCCATGGGTGGCCAGATACCAGCCCAGCAGCAGTTTCTATCGAACCCTCAGCCGCAGGGTCATGTGATGCAGGGTGGATTCCAGACAACCCAAGGCCAGCCCGCCCAAGTGTACCAATACGGCCCACCCGCGGCGATGTACCAGCAACAGCAATTCTTGCGTGACCCTTCGATGGCTGGACCCCAAGGTCAAGTCCCCCCGCGTGGATTCGCCGGCCCTGCACTCGCACCCCAGACGCTGCAAGGACAGCAGATGGGTGGTCCCCAGCAGCAGTACGGCCAGAACGCGCCACAGAACATCCGACAGCAAGGCGGGGGGCAAGCGGCGCCGACGATCGCCAACGGAAACCCGGTGCAACAGTTTCCCCAAGGCCAGTGGAAGATCCAGGAGTCGCACCTATCAGAGCCTCTCCTCTCTGCCAGCCGGCACCGTGCCTCGCCTAGTGATGGGTCTGGAGAGCAGTACGCCCTCGACAAGGAGACCGGCCTACCGCTGCCCGCCACAAACTCGGCACCGCCGGCCACGAACTCTGCACCGCCGGCCACGCAATCTCCTCCGCGCCTAGGCGCCGGCGCTGTTGCGCCCGAATCCCCTCGCGTGCAGCAAGGGGCGTTCGTGCCGCGGGTGCCACCTGCTCAGCAACAACAGGTTCCGTATGGCCAGCCCCAACAAGTTCCGTATGGCCAGCCCCAGCAGGTGCCATATGGACAGCCCCAGCAGGTGCCATACGGTACGCCGCAGCCACTGCAGCCCTACGGGCAGCCGCAACAACAGCCCTACGGCCAGCCACAACAACAGCATCAGCCATATGGACAGCAGCAGTTCGGCCCACAGCAGTATGGGCAGAATCAACCTTTGCCGCCGCCCAATGCCCCTTTCGCCCAGCAGTCCCTGGCAAGGACGGACACGGTAGAATCGTACCAGTCCAACCAAACCGCTGCGAAATCCGGAAGCCTGATGTCAAGCCTCCGGAGCCGCTTTGCTGGCAACAACGATCAGAGGCGTGGGAGTGCCGGCCCGCCCGCCATTCCGAACGACGGCGTCTCCGAGTCGAGCGTCGCCATCCACGAGCGCAAGAAGCGCAATTCTCTTTTGTTCGGCTCGAAGAACCCTGGCCCGTCCGCCGGGGACGGTCTTCCCGAGAGCAGGGAGAGCGTCATTGCGCATTCCTCGTCCACCTTCGATCAACGAAGCCACATGTCCCCCTCGCCCCAACCTCAACACCAGCTTCAGCCTCCACCGCAGCCCCAGCCCCAGCCCCAGCCCCAGCCTCTGCAGGCCGAGGGGAAGAAGCGAACTGGTTTCCTCGGGTTTGGCGGCGGAAAGTCCCGGGTCCCGACGAACGATCAAAGTCCCCCTCCGCCGGCAGGGTTCGCAAGACCTGAAATGGCGAGAACGTCCACCTCGAGCAGCATCGCGGGTGCGACGCCTGTTGGTGGGCCGCCGAAGAAGAGGCTGTCGGGTCTTCCTGGCATGCTCCGTCCGGGACAGGGAAACCAGCAAGCGATCCCGCAAGATCCCAACCCGCCTCCGGGCACGGCTAGCTCAAATCGCCCGGGCATCCAGGCCCAGCCCCAGCACGGCTATACCGCGTCTATCGCCTCTGGAGGTCCACAGTCGGTCGTTGGAGGTCCCCCCTCGGTCATCGGACGAGAACGAAGCAGCACCGTCGGATCGCGGCCCGGCTTCGTCGCAGGCTCGCCGTCGCCACGGCCGCTGCCTGCCCACGGTCTCGCCTCTGAACAAGAGGCCGGGAAGAGGTCGTCGAGTGGAACTTTCTTTTCTCACCTCTTTGCGCGCCCGGGGTCCAAGGCCGCGTCGAAGCCACCTCAGGGTCCGGGATCCTTCTCCCAGAACCAGCTCCCTGCCCAGATCTCGCAGCAAGGACCCCCAGGACCGCCCAACGGGCAGCTAGGGCCACTCAAGCCACAGGACGAGTATCCTCTAGGCTATCAGGTTGTGCCACGCGCGAAGCAGGCCGTTTCCGTGACGGCACCGCAAGCCCCTGTACTCGGCCAACGGTCACCGCTGCCCTCCCCACAGCAGCAGAGCAGTCCTCCCCCGCAGCAACTACAGCAGAGCAACATAGCCCAGCGAGCGCAGCTGCTGGAAAGGCAGATCACTAGTCCCCTCGGGCCTCCGCAACAATCCCCCTCTCCCGGGCAACAGCAGCCACCCGGACAGAGGCCCGCGCTGTCCCCACAGCAGCATTCCCAGGGAAGCTTCCAGCAACAGCCACCCCAGCAACAACAACAACAGCAGCAGCAGCAGCAGCAGCCACAGCAGCAACAGCAGCCAACGGGAGGACTGCCTCTGATGTCGAGTCAAGCTACGCAAGGTCCTGTTTCTCAACAAGACCGTTCGCCCCCTGCCCTCTCGCCCGCGCTCTCATCCCAAAAGACGCCACCTGCCTCCCAGTTCTTCTCTCCGCAGAACCCCCTTTCGTCGCATCCCGTCAGCCTGTCCGTCGGACAGCCCGCAACACAACAACAGCAGGATCTCACCACGCCCGCCTCCCAGACGCCGTCACATGCGGGCCTCTCGGTTCTGGACCAGGGCCATCAGCCACCCGTCTCTCCTGCCAGCCAGCGACTGACGGCCCCTTCTCAGGCAAGCCCGTCGCTGGATGCGGTGCAGATGGACGGTCGCTCCTCTGGACAGAGCACCACGCCTGTTCAGTCGCTCAACCCTACGCGAAAGCCGATAGGATCTTCGCCGTCTCTCCGAGCTGGCGAACAGTCCCAAGCGGAGCAACCGCCGAGCCCGACGCCACAACGGCAACAAAGCGACCGGCGGTCCTCCATGTCGTCTGTGCAGCGGAGCCCTCGACTCGTACCTCACGGCTCGCCCGAGATGACTAGATTTGCCACCCCAGCAGCGTCTCATGCGCTCCCGCCGTCTGCTCAGAGCCAGGGGCCGCCAGGTCCGAACCAGACGTTGAGAATGATGCTCCAACAGTCACCCGCGGGCACCCCCATACCAGGCCAGGGCCAGCAAGGCCCGTTGCAACAAGATGGCAGACCCCTCCACCAAGGACCTTCGGGACTGCAGGGTCCGCCCGGCCAACAAATTCCCCAACAGGGCATGGGTCCAGGCTACGGTCCTCCTCAAAATGCCTGGATGGTAGACCGGACACAGACGGGTACTCCCACCGCGTCTGGCCCACAACAGCAGTATGGCTCCGGCAGCCCGTTCGTGGCGCAAAACACTCCCGTGGGCACTCCGCAACAGCAACACCAGGGCACCTTCTCCAAGCTCTTCAAGGGTAAAGGATCGGGTCAGCCCGGTGCGGAGAAGGAGAAGAAGGGCTTCCTCGGTGGCTTATTTAAGAGCAAACACCCCGAGCCGCAGGGACCTCCCCCTGGGGGCCCGGGAGCACAGTACGCGGCTGGTCAGAACCAGTTCCCGCCCCAAGGTCAGCAAGCTGTTGGCCCGCCACCGGGTGGCCCCGGGCCCCACTTCGTCGGGCTCGGTCAGGGCCAAGGCGCGCCGCAGGGCCAACACCAAGGCCAATCCCAGGGGCCTCCGGTCCAACACCAAGGCCAATCCCAGGGGCCGCCGGTCCAGCAGCCGCAAGGCCAGCAGGGTCAGGGCCGGGTGCAGCAGGGCCTCCAGACGCAGGTGCTACCAACGCAAAGTCCCCAACCGCAGAGTGCCACATCCCCGGGGCCGCAGTCTCAGGGACAGCAGTCTCCCCCTCAGCAGAATGGCTTGAACGGGCCCCATATGCAATATCAGCACCAGCGACTGTCTCCGACCAAGGGCAACGAGCCATCGCCTCAGCCCCCGCAGCAGGCGTTCAATCAGGCACCGGGCACACAACCGAGGCCTTTGGGTCAGGGGCCCCCGGGACTGTTTAATCAGCCACTTGTGGGTCAACAGGCGATTCAACGCCCTGGCCAACAGGGCCCGCCGGGTCTTCAGGGTGCACAGAGCCGACCAGGGCCCCTAGGCCCTCCAGGCCCTCAGAACCAGTTTGCTCCCCAGAGCCCTCCAGGCCAGGTCCGGCTCATCCCCCAGCAGCAAACGCCAACCCAGCGTCCCGGCGAACCGCAGTACGCCCAGGTCCCGATCCCCCGCGGCTACGCACCGGTCCAGGGCGAAGGAATGCGTGCCCCCTCCACGTACAGCGTCGCGCAGAGTCCTGGAGGTCAGCCTCAGTACTTGGGTGGCCAACCTCAGTACTATGGTGGTCGGCAGGGCGACCCCGGTGTGCAAGGCTTTGCGCCTCAGCAAGGGCAAGGCTTTGGGCAGCAGCAGGGTCCTCCTCACCAGGCCTATGGGCAGCAGCAGCAAGGTGCCACCCCACAAACATTTGCGCAGCAGCAGCAAGGTCCGCCCGCACAGGCGTTCGGACAACAGCAGCAAGGCGCGCCCGTACAGGCGTTCGGACAACAGCAGCAGCAAGGCGCGCCTCAGGACGCCACGCCTCAGCAAGGCTTTCTACAGAAAGTCTTCGCGCAGCAGAACGTGCCGCAGCAGGCTCAAGGCCAGCCATGGTCCCAACCGGGGGTCGGAGCTGGGCAGGGTCCGAACGGTGGTCCGCAAGTTCAGCAACACCCTCCCCAACAGCTGTCACAGCAAGAGCAACCTTTTGTGCCGCAGGAGCAGCAAAGCACCCCGGTCCAGTTTACCCAGGAAAACAAGGCCATTGCCCAGCCTCCGTCGCAGGCCCAGCAACAAGCGGGACGCCTCACGCCAACACCTCAAGCTACACCGGGCATCTCCCCTGTCACCTCCTCGCCGCTGCAGTCGACACATCCGGTCCACGCTGCTCCGGTTCAGGCTTACCGCCCACAACCCGACCGAATCGCAACGGAGACAAGCCAGGCCGGCAGCGAGTCACAGCCCCAGATCCGGCATCCCGGCTCGCCGCAGACCTATCCGCTGCCCGAGTCGACCACCATGTCGCCGGTCAACCCGGCGGTAGGCAGGATACCCAACCCGCCTCTGCCGATCCAACCCCTCGTGGTGCCGCAGAGTCAGGTCGAGGATCACACGCCGCAGCGCCAAATCAGCGCTGTCAGCCAGTTGTCCGCGGTGCCGCCGGCCACTGTCCCGCTTACCGACGAGCCAGGTCTCCGGGTACTCAGCGTCGACGGCGGCAACGTGGTGAGCGGTGCGGTTGTGCCCCAAACACCCAGCCCGCAAATCACGCCCGAGAGGCAGAAGACGCCGGAGAGCCACGTGCACGAGAACAAGGCGGCGCCGGTCGAGTCGCTGATCCACAGCGTCGGCCGCAGGTCGCCACCCAGCTCGCCTCCGTCGCAGGTCGCAGAGCGGGTGGCGCCTCTGGAGCCCGAACGGCCGGTAGTGTCGTTGAACACGCACGACGTTCCTCCGCAACGCACAATTCCGACGGCGCCGGTGCAACAGAGCGAGGCCGGCCTGGGCAGCAGCGTGCCGCGCGACGCCATCATCTCCCCGCACGAGGGCAGCCGCGAAGCTATCATCACGCCCCCGTCACCTATCGATGACGACGGCACGTACAAGCTGTCGCCGCCGCCGGTGCCGACGGATGGCGAGAGCAGCAGCGCCAACGGGGTCCTGGGCCGGCAGGCGACGATCCGGCAGACATCGGCGGAGCAGTTTGAGGAGCACAAGCGCAAGATGCTGCTTGCGGCACAGGAGGAGAAGATCCCCGTCTTCCCCGACGAGGTGATCGAGGAGGTGCCGGAGCCGAGGGAGGAAGACCGCCCTCAGATGAGCGCCACGAGCTACCCCGGCCAGGAGTGGAACCCGTACGGGGACCCGTTTGCTTATGACGAGGAAGATGGACAGTGAATTGGGCGCTAGAGAGACCGAGTTTTTGGATTCCGACTCTTCCCCGACAAGTTTGCCGTCGTTCTGCTTTGTCAGGGGGGAGATCGATATACCATTCCCATTTTTACCTTTGTTTTTGGCCTGGTTTCTTTTGCATCCATTCACATTTACATGGGGAAGCTACCCTACATGTCTTGTCAGTAATTATCTACTAGCAACATACCGCCTTAATGACGATCTTGGATAGCCCGACCTAGAACCTTTGCTTTGAGTTGTTTAGATCGTGGGAAGGGTGTGGTCATCACGACATGGGAGCAGCCCTTGCATGCTGGAAGGTCCGCAAGACGAGCGTATTCACGTTTGTAAGCCAGGAATATCACGAATCTAAACGTAATTACTGATTCTCAACGTTCTCCAAGACCTGCGACATGTTGTGCGGGCATGCTACCCATGGTACTGATTCCTCCGAACATCTCTCGGCCCTCCTATCCAAGCTCCGATACCAGTCATGGGGATGGTGTCAAGAGTCGGCACCGACTCGGCGCCGCCTCCATCGACGCTGAAGCGCGCACTATCCTAAACATACTTTAAGGCCTCAAGTCTCAGCCTCAAACTCATCCTTATTCTCCCTTACCCACTCCTCATACTGAACCGGCTTCCCTCCGGTGTATTTGCGCCCGTTGGCCTGTGCCTCATCGATACGACCTGCGTATATGTCGTCCTCTCCCTCCACCCTCGCCTTCAGCAGGCCATTTATCAGCCTCGCCATGCGCTCAGGCGTGCCCTTGGAGACGGCCAGCTGAACAGCGTCCTCCTCCTCCAACCGGGTGACTTTAATCTCCCTACCCAATACCCTAGCGACGGTATTGACCGCCTCCTCCTGCGAGAAGAGTTTCGGTCCGCAAAGCTCGATGGCGGCCTGGCCCCCTTCTTGCGATCCCCGGATCAAAACCGCGGCCGCCGCCTGGGCGACGTCTCTGTTCGAGATCCAGTCAAACTCGGCCTCGGCGAAGGGCATCTTGACGTGCCCCTCCCGCACCATCGACTTCCAGCGCAGGCTATTGCTCGCAAAGAAGGCGGGCCGGAGCGCCACGAAGCCCCCGGCCCCGAACAGCTCCTCGAGTGCCACCTCGACGACGGCGTGCATGTGGCCGAGGAAGTTACTGGTCGGCACGGCGCGCGCCTCGCCGCGGACGTCGAAGCTGCTGAGCAGCACGACAAAGCCGACGCCGGCCGACCGGAGCGCGCGGGCGGCCTCGACGGTGGCTCCCGGATTGCCGAAGAGGACGTACAGGAAGGCTCGCGTCGCGCCCGTCTGGGAAACGGCGGCGGTGATGCTCTGGGGGTCCGTGAGGTCGGCTTGCACACGCTCGAAGTTGCCGGCGGCCTCGGCTTGGGGGCTAAGTCCTGGGATGGGCTTGGAGGTGTTGCGCATGGCGAGAACGACTTTGGCGCCTCGTTGGTGCACTTCGCGGGCGACGGCGGAGGCGACGTCCCCTGTCGGGCCGAAGACGATGGTGGTTGCAGGGGCCATGGTGGAGATTGCGGTTTTGTTTCGCTGTGAGGACTTATGGGGATGCTTGGGCAGGAGGAAGGACGGGGAACTAACAGGGCTTTATGTAGGCACCGAATCGAACCGGGTTTCGGAGTACGGAGTAAGTATGGTGGTACAGTACAGTACTGTACCATAGGTGAAGTCTGGCGCGCTGAGGACCAGGGTCAAACCCGACGGTTCGGGAGGATCCGAATGCGAGACTGCCCACCACAACACATCCGGGCACTAACAACGACCATTCCGGGGCGTGGGGAAAGTGACAATTAGCAACTCCCGGACTTCGGGACGAAGTGAGCCCGACCAAGCTACGCCTGTCTGCCCGTCTCGTCCTCCTGCTCGTCCTCGTAAGGCAATCTCGACATGCGGACCTTCGGCATCACTGCTGCCATACTTCAAGTTCTCAGCGGGCGGGCGCCGTCGGCAACGGCGGAGCGCACGCCGGCCGTCCAACCCACATTTGCCCCGCGCGTTGCTCCCGAGCACGTAAGCTGGAACACCACCAGCCCGGGGAGGCGAGCCGTAGGTGGCAACGAACCCGCCGGTCAACGCCGTCTGCCGATGGCTTCAAGATCTCGAAAGTCGCGTGATGAGGCCGTGAGGGACAGCAGGCACCTTGCGAGAGATTTTTGTCGCTCTCTTCTAGATCTTAGACGGTACCGTTATCTATGGTCCATGAGATAATTACCTGGGACAGTACCTAGCAGATAATCGAGTTTGATTATACTAGCGCTAGGAGTTTGGCATGTGCCGACGTCTAGCCCGGCGTAGTCTGGTGTGACGAAGACCACGACGGCCAAGGGAAAGAAACGTTAAGCTTGTACAACCTCGGAGTCGGTATCTCCCAAGGTTTGTTTGTGTTGTGTAGTACTGCAAGTTAGGACAACTGCCATTACCGTGTACCGGGACGTATGCGCGGGAAAGGCCCGGCCTGAAGCCCAACAAGCTACCATCGTATACTAGTTTTTCTCTCGACGCCAAATGCGTGAGTGGCGTGTAGGGCTATAGGATGGCAGCCAACACGGGGCAGGCTGTACCGTTGAGTCCGTCAGGGGTCAGGGTGTCGTCTAGTAGTGCACTCCACCGCACAGCCAAAAGGGTGGTCCCACACTTGGCAGTGTGGCTGGCAGTGCCTAATACAGTAACTCAATACAGGGGCGCACGGGATATGGGATAGTGCGGCCAGCCTCGGGACCGAGGCACGGGCCCGGCCGGTGTGGTCGCAGATCTACATCTACTGTACCGACTCCCGCAAATTGAAAAAGCTCAACATGCGCCGCACAACTGCACCAGCAACGCCCTGCCTAGCCACTCCCCGCCACAGAAACTTGCCGTGCCGAGAGGCAAAGGAAGATTATGGAAACACAACTCTGGTGGGTCCAATTGAAACGTTGTGATCATTGGTCCAAACTCGAACCGGCAGACGCGTAAGATAAACATGTTATATGAAGCCAAGACAGAATGGAACTTCCAACAACTAGCGAAGACGTCACAGGTCAATATACACACAAGTATATAAATGCCCGGGCGCGTCCTGTGCAAGTCTTCTGGCGATTGATATTGAGAGGCATTACGACACCACTGCCGCAACATAATTACCTTCAAGTTCGCCAAAAGCTTCTTCTGTCCCACCGGACCTCTATCACGACGCCATGCGTTTCGGCCTCTCCACAGTGGTTGCGTTAACCACGCTGCTTGCTGCACCATGCTACGCGGGCAATGACTCGTGGTGGGTTTATACCAAGTGTGACCCCACCGGGGGAAATTGCCACAGCAGCGGGACTTGGCAGACAGCATCGGGTGCTCAATTCAAGTTCTCAGCCGACGACGGTTGCGGCAATGATTTCTCGAAAGTGCTATACCTGTAGGTTACCATACCCCAAAGACCCTCGGGAGATCTCTCATCTAATAATTCCTAGGGAAGAACTGTGTGTCGATTGGCGGTACCTAAGGGCCCACTTTAGGTTTGGTCTACAGGGCAGGCGGTGTATGAGGAAAACTAGAGATGATGGGACGCACTCTGAGTGGGAAGAGAGAGAATGCAACTGGTAACGGAGAGACCCAACAGGTGCTCGACCTTGCCGGTCCGGTCGATGAAGATCCAGATAGAAAATCTCGAGTTTCACTATAATACTCGACTGCGCAGCAACTTCCCCCCTTCCCTCCCTTAAACTCGTCCCACGCTCTTGGGCTCCCGTATCCTCTTCCTTCATTTGACAACGCAACGACTGCGCTCGGTCTGCCATGGCCTATAGAATGCGCTGACAGCGACAAGTATGGAGAGGGGCGAGGTCCCTTCAAGAGACGCCCTGGGCCTTGCTCTTCAAAGGCAATAGGGGTGACGTACCTAATTAGGGCACTGGTGTTACCGAGTACCAATCCAATTGTCTCATTTCATTCGTCCGTGGACCCGCCGTGGCGCTGGTAGTCCCGTCTCAGATCAGAGTCTTGGCGCACCTCAGCCTCGCCAGCCGATGGGGCTCCGGCTGCCCTCCCACCCCCCCTCCCCATCATGAGAGAACACACCGTGCTAAAGAAGACCATCCAGTTCCAATCTATCCGCACCAAACCCACGCCAAAACGATGACGTCCGACAACTTGGATATCGCCGCGATCCTCGCCGCCCTGGGAGTCGGACTTCCCGACGACCCCGAGCCTCGGCAGCCGAACAACAGGTTGATCCTGCAGAGCCTCCGGCGCAAGGGCCTCCCCGAGTCCATCGCCAAGCCCGTCTCCATGAACGAGCTGTGCTTCTGGACCGAGCCCGAGGTGGACGCCCTCTTCAGCCGCGTGCTCGCCACCGCCGACGAGATGGCCGACCCCAAGCTCCGGTCCTTCTCCGTGCGGGCCACCCGCGGCCGCCGCCTCGACCCGGACGACTTTGTCAAGCCGTCCTGGGCGCAGGTCGAGGCGTCGGCCGCGGTCCTCGGCGCCTTGTGCGTCAACCGCCGTGGCGAGTTCTGCGTCAACCCCCCCGAGGGCTACGCGGCCCTGTCGCACGTGTGGGCGCACGGCCTCGGGTCCGACGACAAGAACCGGGGCCTGCACAGGAGCCTTGTGGAGCAGGTCTTCGACGTGGTGGCGCCGCTGGGCGTCAAGTGGATCTGGACGGACAGCCTGGCCATCCCCGGGGGCGGGGAGGATCTCGAGGTTGTCGAGGAAGAGCTCAAGGCCATCTTGATCAACGCCATGGCCGACATCTACCGGAACGCCGGCCAAGTTATCGTCCTCGATTCTCTCCTCTTGCGGCTCGAGTCGGTCGACCCGGTGGAGGTGGCTGCGGTTCTCTCTTGTGCAAGTAAGCAATTTCCAACTTCTGAGATCGGAGGGACGTATTGGTCGCCACTTGTCACAAAGAGCTAACACAAGCAGAATGGATGTCACGCGTCTGGACATACCAAGAGGTCAAGCTCGCCACCAAGACCGTGATAGCCACGAAACTTGGTTTTGTTGGCCTCTCCGAGATGGTTCAGGCCCTCAAGACCAAGGCACAGCGCGAGGTGGGCAACGGATACGATTCTCACAAGAGGGGGCAGTTCCCCAGCCTCTACAGGACCTTCCACCGCTTGCTGCGCGACGACGAGTGCGGGGTGTCGTTGCCCGACATTGCCATCGGGTGCGGCTGGCGCGAAGCCTTCGACAAGCTCGACTATGCCCGTGCCGTCTTCCCCACGCTGGGACTGCAGTGGAGATTCGGCGACTCGATAGATGACGCGATGAGGAAGATCTACGAGAAGCAAAAGCGTCACGCCACGAGATTGGTCCTGCTCCACGGCCCGCCTCGCGCAAGCTATCCGGGCTGGGCGCCCGCCGTCTTCCCCGGTCTCGTGGACAGCAAGATCACTGAGGGGGGAATCTGGAAAAGCCGGGGCATGGCGAGGTCGTGGCTCGCCAGCAAGATCAAGAGCATCGTGCCCAGCAAGCCCGGCGTCATCATCCTGGAGCTGGACAACGGCCAGAGTCCAGGCGCGTATTGCGCGGGCAACATCAGCGAGGCCACCAAGCAGCAGAGCCCCAAGAGCATCGAGCTCTTTGAGGCGGCGGTCAAGAGTGGTACCGCGTACCTGCTCTGTGACGAGCCACTGATCCCCGCGCAAAGCTTTGCCCGGGTAGGCCTTCTCGTCGAGAGATTTACCAGATCACCCGATCTCGAAGCCTGGGTCTGCCTCACGCTGGCCGTCGGGCAGGCCGAGGAAACGTACAAAGCCGACAAGGGCGAATGGCTTCTCCTTCATGAGAACCCCGCCGACGAAAAGGGCAAGGCGGCCTCCGAGCTCAGGCACATGCTGGAGCAGGGCCGCCGGATTGAGCCGGCCGAACACCAGGCCGTAGAAGGCCGTCTGCACGTGGCCGCCTGGAGCGGCGACCTAGCCACCATCGACGCACTCGCCAGCGAAGGCGTCGACGTCGACCAGCCCGACTCCCGCGGCTGGACGCCGCTGCACTACGCCTCGGCCGCCGGCCACGCCGCCGCCGTCCGCCGGCTCGCCAGCCTCGGGGCGCGGCTCACCGCCGCCACGGCTGCCGCCGAGACGCCGCTCGTCCTCGCCGTCGACAACGGACAGCAGACGGTAGTCTGCGAGCTCCTCGAAGCCGGCGCCGACGCCAACGGCTTCGCCGCGACCGGGCCCTCGCCGCTGGTGGTGGCCGCGCGCAACGCCGACCTCGAGATGACGCGGCTGCTCCTGCTGTTCGGCGCCGACCCGGCCCGCGAGGACGGGTACGGCTTCATGCCGCTCATGTGCGCCGCGGTGCTGCCGCGCCCCGACGGCGATGATGACGGCAGCAGCAGCGGCAGCCTGGCGCTCCTCGCGGAGCTCCTGGCGGCCGGGCGGGCAGACGCCGCCGGGGCCGTCACGGCGTCCGGGCCCGGGGCGCTGGAGGTGGCGGTGCGGGATGGCAACGTGGGCGCGACGCGGCTGCTGCTGGCGCACGGGGCGGCGGCGAGCGGGGCGGCGGGGGCGGCGACGGCGCCGCCGCTCCAGCATGCCATGGATGCGCGCAGCGTGGAGGCGGTGGAGGCGCTGCTGGCGGGCGGGGCGCGGGTGGTCGGGGTGCGGTTCCAGG
>Ga0247777_1000306_pt1 | contig 13296 bp, 7 predicted proteins | sample UWRJL154409C5_FD_179937 | JGI IMG/M metagenome (GOLD analysis project Ga0247777, IMG submission 179937) | Plant litter microbial communities from Arlington Agricultural Research Station in Wisconsin, United States - UWRJ-L154-409C-5 | ecosystem: Environmental > Terrestrial > Plant litter >...
TTACCTACCTATTGAAAACCTGTAATTCCTACACCCGAACAAAAGTGCAAAGTGGACAATGGAACCGACTGCCTCTTCTGGCTTCCGAAAAGGAATCGTCCTTGGTCGACCTGTCATGCATACCACGGCCAAGCGGCTGAATGCCGCTCTGCCGACGATATTGCGGCGAGTGGCATCGGTCACCGAGTCTCGCCGAGTGTTTTTCTTTGGTTTTCCTTCCCTCGCTGTCCTGTGTCCCCGTCCCCACCCGCCGCCCGCGGCCCGCAGTCGAGCAGGTCTGGTCGTCCCGAGCAGACGGCGCTTCCTCTCCTGGGAGGGCCAGCAACGCGACGGCGACGGACCGAGAGCGAGGGCGACGAGGTTGGGGGCACGCCCCGAACACCAGCGCAGACGCGGTCTGGTCAAACAGCGGGCGTACTTGTTCATGCAGGAACGGAAGCCCTGGGCAGGGCGTCTGGGACTGGTCACCGGCTGTCCGGTCTCCGCAAGAACGCGTGCGCCGACGCACCGAGGGCACCCTCCGGCTCCGCGATATTGATACTGGCCCTTACCGTCTCGTAGATTGCCCTGCCGGGTCTCCCTTGCTGGGGTGCCTCGTGGGCGTCCCGCAGGTCAAGCCAGCTGCGTCGTCGCGCTGCCTGAGCGGTCGAGCGGTCGTCGCCAAGACTCTCTTTCCCGGCTGGCCTGACCCACTCACACGCACACGGCCCAGGCCAGCCTCCCATCGAGCCAGCCCTCACCAGCGTATGCCTTCTCTGGGCCGGGGGTCCTGCAGCACCCTTTTCATTTTGGCCCGCATCGCAGCCCGCCGTCCGGGGCACCTCAGCCACGTGAGCGCGCGGGTCCAGCACAAGTACCCGGTACCTCCCGCTGGCCAGGAGCTTTCTCGGGTTAATATGGCACTTGGGGCTGCTCTCTTCGGAACACGACCGCGTGGCACGACCCGCCCTGGATTCGCCCGCCCAGAGGGAAAAGAAACATGCCAAAGAGCGGACCTCCTCGCTAGCTTCGGCGGCGTCCAGGCTCCCTGGAATTCATATTTACTACTTTGCAAGTACAGTACGGAGTACGGAGTAGGTCCGCTCGCAACGCCACGGATGACTTGCAGCCCTCCAGCGCTCCATGGACAAAATCCACCGAAATTGCCTGCGCACCTTGCCTGCAGCTCCTTCGGAAGATGCCGTGGCTGTGGGCTTCAGTTGCTCGGCTTCCCTACCAGGTCCCAGACTAGGTAACGTTAGAACGGCCGTGACCGCCTAGCAAGCCTCGAGCCAGCGTCAACGCCCATGTCCTCCTTCGTCGTATCCAGGTTGTCGAAGCGGTGCTATCCGAGTGCTCGTTGGTATTCCCTCCGGTTTCTTTTCTGCCCTCCCCGCTTCGGATCTCCCTGGTGCGGAACTATCAGTCATCCCCCTCCTGGCAGTCAATCGGCAAGCCACATGTGAGCGCCCTACGGATTACGAGTAGACGAGTGATTGAATCGCCCGGCACCGGACCGACAGTCATGGTGCAGGTGAAGGCCCTGAAATCGGGTTGTCTGACAGCAACCATTGTGTGTGTCGGGCGGCCGTGGAGAGGCAAAAGGCAGCCCGAGACCGTACCTTTTCCCATCTTTTCCCTTTTTCCTTTTTTTCTTTCTTTTTTTTTGTATTTCTTGCGCGGATTGTGTTCTCTCTCCCTCCGTTTTCCCACATTATTTCTTTGCCCCAGGGATCGTCACGGTGCTCACCTGCCCTTACTGCGGTTTGCCTTGTGCGCTAACCGTGACATGCTTGTTCAACCGACTCGGTTTCTCGGGTCGTGAGTCTGTACCAGGAAAACATGGCCAACCTCCGAGGACGCGCGGACATGGGAAGGGTCCGCGGGAACGATGTGGGGTTCGGAGCAAGTCCATGTACAGGCATGCCCCTGAGGCCCGATGTTCTTTGTCTCGCGATTGGGGAGCCGGTCGTGTCCCTGGTTGTTCGGCTGCTGATCTCATGCTTGCTTCTCTCTGTTGAAGGTGACGGCTCGGGACGACAGAGCCAGCTTGGACGGGGCCACATTTTGGACGCAGCAAATCTACCTTGCCAGCTACCAATGGCGAGCGTCCCCGGTCGCTACGAAGCGAACTTCGAATGCCGTACCGCTGACGACTGCGTTGCCTAAATCCACCCTGTGTTCTCGCCCGTAAGGCAGCGACCCGTGAGGCTCAGGGGCAGCCAACCACGGACGAACGTCTGGGTGCCGTTACTGAGACGACAGTTTACGAGTAGACATACATGGATGCGGATGCGGACTCGCACATGGCTGAGTCCGGGCATCGACCCCCAGTGGGTCCCGGGACCGGCAGGCCCTCGACCTCACCGGCTCGTCCTCGTCAGCCTATACCCGGTGCAACGTTGTGGTCGGGGCGAGGCTGTCAAGCAGCCGCCGTCGTTGCGCAGAATGCAATGCCCAGGTGCGCTCGGCCGAGTGCCCGACCCAGCACTCCAGTTCGATGCCAGCGGCTTCAGCAAGAGGGATGGCCGTTCTGCCCACTTCCCACGGCTCCGAGGTATACGATCGTTGTGGGGGACAACACTAGGTCTATCGTTGTGGAGATCGTGTTCACGCCTGTCGTCCCAGGTGAGGCAGGTTCAGCCTTTGCTTGAGGGCAAGAAGGAAGCGCACTCATCCGTATCGTTATATTTGGGGAGAGAGGGCCAGACGATCTCGCTTCCAGAGTGGGGGGTATAAGCTCGGTTGAGGGCGACTCGTCCGAGGCCGAGTACGTCGCAGGACCGGGCATATCCGTATGAGCATCTCCCGCGTCAGTTCGAAATGGCCCTTCGAGGAAGCACAGATGATCCGAAATAGATAGCCCCGAGCTCTGTCGCACATCCGAAGAGTTCTATCCGTCGCTAAACACTCCCGCCTGCCCACGGGTACGAACTTGGAAAATGGGGAGAGGTGCAGTAGCTCGTCCAGACTCAGGCCATAATGGCCACCTGTCTGCTAAACCGGACCTGGAGAGGTGTCAACCCCCTGAAGGTATTCAGAACACTACTCGGTTTGATACTGTAGAGAGCAGGGTTCTAAAGTCTCCGCATGCCACTCAGTGAAGCACGTGCCGAGGCTCACATGCAGCACCATAGAGTCGATATGTTATTCCAAGTCCTAGGGACCAATCAGAGGTTGCTAGTGGATGCTAAGTAGCAAACTCACTCGCGCGCCTGTCTCTGGGCACCAGGAAAAACAAAAGAGGACCTAGTATCCATATCCATGGTAGGAATTGGGAGGAGGAAGGTATCCATCGGTTGCCGTCTCCATAATGCTCGCTCCTGGGAGTGTCAGCTGAATCTGCACGTGATGAAACATCGAACTCCTGTGATTGGAGGTTGGACGGATCTAGAATCAGACTAGCGCCGGCTTCCCTGTTGCAAAGAAATTCTGGAATTGGCGACTTTTTTCTTTGCGTTGCCTTGCCCACCTCGAACTTATAACCTCCAAGGAAGGACGGATAGAAGCTAGTTTCGTGCGTCGGGTATCGTCATTCCACACGCCGCTTGAGGTCTACTACCCCCCGAAGACAACATGTGAGTTTTGGCATGGCTCTCAACTGCATGTCCATACCCCAGGGCGAACAACTGACGCGCGAGACAGGCTGGCTCTTCGAAACACGGCGGTCCGCTCCGTCCTCAGGGCTTCGCGAACTGCCACGGCCAGGACCCAAGTCCCGGTCGCTATCGCTGTCGCACGGCAGCCAGCCGTGGCCCGAGCTGGCGCAGTTGCGGCGGCGCGCTGGTTCACCCAGTCGCCGCGAACGGCCAACCAAGAGCCCGACGCCTCCAGCTCCTCTCTCGATGCTCTCCAGTCAGCCTCCGAGGCATCCGACGTCGCATCGCCGGCCGCCGAACAAAAAGGTGAGTCTCTGCATGGGCTTGGTTCCTGTTCCCTGGTCTGACGCCTATTGACCACGACCAGACACCTCCAACGGCGAGGAGACGCCCTATGCCGTATTCATCCGCAATATCGTCTTCGACGCCAATGAGCAGCACCTGAAGGAAGCATTTGAGAAGTTCGGTACCGTACACAAGACGGCCATTGCCAGGGATTCTCGCGGCTTGAGCAAGGGGTGAGTAGCGTGGCCGACCCATACACACCGGCGATGTGCCTTGTGCTGACCATGTCCTCTTCGTCAAGCTTCGGCTTTGTATGGTTTTCGGATCAGGAAACATGCGACAAGGCCACACTCGAGGCTAACGGCTCCTTTTGGCACGGGCGGCGCATTGCCGTGCAGCCCCGAACGGCGAGACCCGAAGCCTCCATCAACGAAGAGAGGACGCCCACGAAAACGTTGTACATTGGAAATATCCCCTACGAGACGACGGATGTCGAGCTGAATCGCATTTTCCGCGACCTGGAAGGCGTGGTTGACGTGCGCGTGGCGGTCGACCGAACGACGGGTTGGCCGCGAGGTTTCGCCCACGCCGACTTCAAGGATATCGATTCGTGCGTGGTTGCCAGAGCCAAGCTCAATGGCCAAACGCTGGCCGGCCGGCAGCTGAGGTTCGACTACGCTGCGCAAACACCGTTCAACGTGAAGCGCAAGGGCCAGTACCTCGAGTCCCCCCCCATGTAGGCGGGTGAGGCGGGTGCCTTTGTAATGTAGTCGGCGGGCAGATTGGGTGGCTCCTCCAGTGCGCAGGGTCCGGTGATATCCCGGAGAAGGGCGAGAGGGGCAGTTGGCATCATGGGGCGACTGGTGCTGTGCTACCGTTGACGCACATCGGATGGACTTGTACGTTTTGTTTTGCGAGGTTGTATGAAGTCGGCAACACCAAAGGTGCCATACTATTCGCGAGCTCCCTGTAGAAATAAATAGACATCTCCCCATCCCCAAACGACGGATTCGCTCAAGGTACGGGGTATTCGCACTTGCATAGCACGCGTCCCCAACTTCCTTCCTTCGGATGGTCGACAGCTGTTGACGAGGGGGTTCCGGCCTGCAGCGCGGCGAGGGCGGTCCGCTGACGGTGCCTCGGCACGGGACGCCGCGTGTGGCGGGGCGAATTACTAAGATGGGTTCCTTCGGAGTTCGGAGTAGGTACCAACCTAGGTATATATGATCCGCCTGGAATACCTGCTGCACAGGACCCAGATAGGTACCCAACGTTAGGTACTACAGTACATTACCCGCCTCGGTGCAAACCGACCTCCTTCGTAGACCTCAGGTTGCCTCACCTCTGTGTTGCCGCGACTTGCTTTGCTTGCTGTACTCTAACGCCATCTTTTCGTACTGGACGGTCCTCAGAACTCTTTTCTCCAAGCAGCGCGGACGACGCAACACACAGCGCCAGGCCTCTCCACAGGCATCTCGCCCGCGTCAACCCTTTGACCGGAAGCCGAAGAAGCGACCGGCACACCATGGCGTTCCTCGCGGGCGCCGAGTGTTCGACAGCGGGCAACCCGCTCAGCCAGTTCACAAAGCACGTCCAGGACGACAAGAGCCTCCAACGAGATCGCCTCGCCGGCCCAGGCCCCAATGCCTCGCTCGCCGGCTTTAGAAGCGCCGGCCGCGGCGTCTCCCAAGACGATGTGAACTCAACCCCCGCCTTTGGACACACTGCCCTTCTCCTCGGCCCCTGCCCCCGGGCTTTCTCTTGGCTCGCATCTGGCTGATAGTCTTTGCAGGCTATGCAGGGCTTCCTCAACCAAACCCCCCTCCTGCCCGTCATGCCGCGCGAACAGCTGCGTCTCGAACCCCCTTCCCACGGGGTCCACCTGAGAGCGCAGTCGGCCTCGCCGCGGTGGACGGCAGACCCGGCCTTTGCCGCGCCGCCCAGCGCGCACTTCAGCCCTGAGGAGTTCGCCAAGTTTCAGCAGCTAAGCCAGTCCGCGTCGTCTCGGTCCATCCCGGCACCCACCGGGACCCAAACCGCTGGTTCCTTTGCTCAGCACCGTCCGACCATGGGTGTCGGCATGGTGAACATGGGCCTCCACTACGGCATGATGCCGAGCTCCATATATCACCAGCCGCAGCTCTACCCGCAAGCCCCGCGGCAGACGGGCGACGTCGTCGACGTAAAAGGCAAGGGCAAGGTGGTTGAGCTCGATGACCGCGTGTGGGAGGAGCAGTTTGCCCAGATCGAGCTGCAGGACCAGCAGGCCAGAGATCAGGACGAGAACCTCGCCATGGAGCCTGAGCTCAACGAGATGGACCGGAAGATACTCGAATCCGAGACGGGCTTCGGCGACCTCGAGTCCATATGGAACGGTATGATGGCCGAGAACGCGGCCATGCGCGAGTCCGGCGAGGGGACCCTCGACTTCAAGTCAGGCCCCGAAGAGTGGGACTCCTTTGGCGATTGGGATGGCATGCACAGCCGCATCGGCATGAACCCGGCCGTCGAAGACTATCTCTTCGAGGAGGACAACCCCTTTTTTCGGAACCAGCCCGACCCCTTCGCCGAGGGTCTGCGTATCATGGAGGAGAGCGGCAATCTCTCGCTCGCCGCCCTCGCCTTTGAGGCGGCCTGCCAAAAAGACACCAGCCACATAGAGGCCTGGGTGCATCTGGGGGCCGCCCAGGCCCAAAACGAAAAGGAGGAAGCAGCCATCCGGGCGCTGGAGCACGCCCTGACCCTCGATCCGCGCCACCTGTCGGCGTTGATGGGCCTGGCCATCTCGTACACCAACGAGGGCTACGACACGGTGGCCTATCGCACCCTAGAGCGTTGGCTGTCGGCCAAGTACCCCGGCGTTCTCCCGCCGGATCAGCTGTCGTCGCCCGCCGACATGGGATTCACGGACCGCATGCAGCTGCACGAGCGCGTCAAGGATGCGTTCATCCGCGCCGCGCAGCTCTCGCCCGACGGCGAGCACATGGACCCAGACGTGCAGGTGGGCCTCGGGGTTCTCTTTTACGGGTCTGACGACTACGACAAGGCCGTCGACTGCTTCCAGGCGGCGCTGGCCTCGACGGAGCAGGGCGCGAGCAACCAGCGATCGCAGCTGCATCTCCTCTGGAACCGGCTCGGCGCCACGCTAGCCAACTCGGGCCGCTCCGAGGAGGCTATCGCGGCTTACGAGAAAGCCCTGACCATCCACCCTAACTTCGTGCGCGCCCGCTACAACCTAGGCGTCAGTTGCATCAACGTCGGCTGCCACGCCGAGGCCGCCGGCCACCTGCTGGCCGCCCTCGACATGCACAACGCAGTAGAGACCCGGGGCCGCGAACAGGCTCGCGAGATCCTCGGGGGCGTCAGCGACGAGAATCTCGAGCGCATGACGACGCAGAACCGAAGCACCACGCTCTACGACACGCTCCGCCGCGTATTTGGCCAGATGGGCCGCCGCGACCTCGCCGAGAAGGTGGTACCTGGCGTGAACCCCGAAATATTCCGAAGCGAGTTTGACTTTTAGGTGGCCGGGCAGCACGGCACCAGACCGCCGGCGGATAGGAAGAAAAGGCGGCATGGGGAGTCGGGTTGGGAGTCGGGTTGGGAAGTTCACCCCCGTTTAGGGGTTGATTGGTGTCAGACTCTGTCCTAGACATGGTGCATCTGCGTCGGCGCATCCGTGGCATCCAAGACAGATGCCGGTTGGGCGGCAATACGGGGAGAATCACAGACAGAAACCCTTAGCTGGCTTGATTAAGGCTCGCTGACCACCTCCCAACCATTCTTTTGTCCGTAGGTACTAGGCTGGCTACAGCCGTTTGTCGACGTTGCGGGTGTCGGTCTCATCATTCGTAGGGGTCGGCCGGTCCAGGCCACGACATGCGACGGCGCGTGAACGACCGACCCTTCTGATGATCTCCCACGCGCCCTACTTCACAGCAATGAAGCCTATGCCCTCCCTCGCCAACCTGACTGCCGTGCGCAGCATCTGTTCCTCCGGATCCGCCCACGGCACCGATATCTTGTCCCAGTGGACGCCGGGGGTGTGATATTCCCTCCGGTGCTGTGCGCGCTGCGCCTGCAGCCGGCTCATCTCGCGCGGATCGCCGCTACCGCTGAAGACGATGAAGGCGGTGCAGGGCGGCAGAGCATGGTAGATCCGTTGGAGGCGCGCGGCCAGATTCTCCAAGCAGTGCTCCAAGGGCGAACCCGACGTGGTCTCCCCGGCCAGGTCCGTGGCCGCCACGACGCTCTCGACGGGGGGAGGCCCGGCCGGGTCGTCGGCAGTGATCTTGTTTCTGTTCCACCAACCTTGCAGCACCTCAAGCTCGCGCATTCGAGCCCAGACAAAATCGACACCGCCTCCAGGGACTTCCCTGCCGTCTGGGTCGCCACGCACGGCCCGGACCACGCCGTCTTCTACCTCGGTGTCGCTCCGGCAGCCGATGGCCACGTTTGCTTCACCGCCGAACGACCGTCGAAGGTCTCCCCAGTCAACCGCCGCGCTGGACTTGCCCGTCGGGAGCCCGCCTGTGGCCTCGGGGCCGCCCTGGTGGCGGTAGGAGGTGCCGCTGCGCGCCAGGCGTTTGAAGAGGTTCTCACCCTCGCTCTCACCCGACGCCCAGTGCTTGCCCTTTTCGCACTTGAGCTTGACAAGGTCAAGGCACGTCCTGGCGTCTTCAACGCTGTCGTGGCCCTGGGCGGTTCCGTGGCCCTTCTGGATCTCGCGGTTCAGATACTTTTGCGAGAGCCATTTCAGGGCATGCTTCTTGCCCGCCGGATGGGGGTATATGATGCTAGTGTCAACGACGAAAGGGTGGCTGAGCTGGATGGCCTTGAGATCCGAATCGAGCGAGTGGCCGACGAGGATGGATCTCGCGTCGACAAGGTCGAGGAGCCGCTTCTGTATGTCTCGCAGCGTGGTGGTAACGGGCTCGAGAAGCTCTGGCGTGATCCCCGAGAAACGGGTTAGGTAGTCGACAATGGGTTTTTCAGGCTTGACCAGCTCGTCCAGTACCACCTCGCCGTCCCACGCGACAATGCTGATTCTTGTCAGGGCGTAGTCTGTCGGGCTCGTCTTGCACATCTCGCAGTCGATGGCATAAACCCGGCGGCCGGCGGTGATGCTGCCGCCCTGGATCTCGTTTTCGGGAACGACCCCGTCCTCGAGGGTGTCGACAGCCGTGTGCACCCAACCGTCCTCGTCCCGAAACGCGGCGCGGCTAACCTCGTCGGACAGCATGGCGGGATGAAGTGCGAACCCGTTCTGCAGGTACTCTTGAGACGTGGCAATGTACTCGGTGATGCTGGTGCGCACATCCTTGTGGCTGCTGATGGGAGCGATGGGGCGCGGGCCCTTCCTGTCTTTATCCTCCTTCGGTCTCGGCATGGGAGCAGTGAGCATGGTAGTTATGGGCGAGTGCATGGCTGGGATCCTGTCGTTCCCCGCGGCCCTCACGGGCCACAGCTGAGAAAACATGTCGGCGAAGGGCCGTAGCGGTAGGGGTAGGCTTTCCTTGATCAACTTTCTGGGGTAGAAGTCATCGGGTGTCACAGGCACGAGGCCGGTCGCTTGACCAGGCTTGTTGGCTGCGTCGTTATACCGGGCAAGGTCGGTGTCCTTCTTGAACATGGCTTCCTCGAGGCCGGGAACCATGATTACCACGACCTTGCGGAAGGCAGGTCGGTGGGTCACGGCAACCCACTGCGGGGCAGTCCCGTCGGCGAGAATGTAGAGAATCAGGCCGCGCAGATCCGAAACCTGGATCTTGTTCTGGAGGCGTGCCGTGGGGGCGTGAGTAATGGCGGGATACCCCGACGAGTCCTTCTTGGGCGTCTTCTTGACCTTCTTGGTCGGCCGCCCATTCCGAATGGTCTGCCAGTCGTCGCCCTCGGCGCCGCCGGCGTCAGGCTCGTGCGGACTCCTCGGGCGTTTGAGACTGGAAGTGCCGCCTGGATCACTGGGCGTTGGCGACTCGCCCGCTGGCCCGTCCTGGCGAGCACCTCCGCCTTCGTTGCTGGGGTCTGTATTTGCAGAGCCCCCGCAACCGCGCCTGTTCCTGTGCTTTCTCCCCATCCCTTCGAAAGGTGGCGCAACCGCCACAGGGCCTCGGGCTCGTCGACTTTGTTTGGTCAATTTTTGTTGTCAATTTGTTCCAGTGAGAAAGTTCACTTGAGGTTTCGAAGCTGCACGGTGTGCCCGAAGCGCGGCGGTGGGGCTGGGGAGCAAGCATCGGCGAATCACAACACGAGCGCACCGTGCTACCGTGCTCCGTTCCGCGCTGTCACCTGACCCGGACCTCGACCGTATCGGCCTCCCCGTCCTCAGGGCCAAATCCCATCCCTCGGCTCAGCTCGCACGCTACGCATAGTACGGAGTAAAATATGGCGATGGAGGAGGTCGAATGTCGGTGCGGCAAGTGTGAAGGCATTCTCGGCCATGTCGTGAACCTCTGGACACGGATTGGCCGCACCTATTTCTGTCCAGTCTTACCATCCTCGCTGCGCTTCGACGTCGTCTCTCGCGGCAGTGTGCGCGTGGGTGAGCCGGACACCCTGGTCGAGCAATGGTAAACCAGTCTCGCCTGGATTGCGTCGTGAACCGCCGCTGATTCTCTTTTGCGGACAGCCAGCTACAGGACGTGGCTTGTGGAAGCTGCGGCGAGGTCCTCGGTTTGGAGTGTGTCGGCACGCCGCAAAACCACGTACTGCAAAGAGACCAGCTGCTTCTTCGGATATCAGCCGTCGCCGTGGTCGACGGCCACACTGGCCTCCCTGTGGAGATCAATGCTGCGCGTTCCTTGGCCTTGCGGAACTATCCCCGAGCCTCGGCGGACCCTGAGATTGGGGCCGGCCAGCACCACCGCCAGACCTTCCCGCCGTCTCGCAACCCAGGCCCGCAGCAGGAATCAGCAGAGACGACCGAACAGGACGGCGCTGAGATCTTCTTGCTCCGCGCAGATGTTGATCGCCTCGACACGGCCGGGCACCAGATCGTGTCCGCCATTGACAACGTCGTCGCGCGCATCGACAAGGAGGTGAGCAGCCTGAAGGATACGATGCGCCTCATTCAACGGGATCTGGGGGGAAGCCAGGACGATATCGCTTCCCTCAAGGCAGAGCTCAATGAGATGAAGAAGATGGCCCAGAAGAACGCCGCCACCCTGCCCGACCTGCACCGTGACTTTGAGGGCAAGGCGGCCGAGATAAAGGGTGAAGTCTCTGCACTCAAGGCAGATCTGGTACAAGTCAAACGGGATATGGCCGCGATGAAGGGCTGCTGCAACGGTCACAGCGCCATCCTGGAGGGTCAGTCCAAGGAACTCGCGGCGGTGGGGAGCGATTTGATCCAGGTCAGAAGGCGTCTGGATCAAGATCGATCGAAGATTCCACCCGAGGCATCCTCCACCTCGTTCCCATCAACCGAACTCAACATCCTTACCAGCAACATTGTCAAGATTGGAAATCGTGCCAGCAAGGTCGAGACTCTACAAATGGAGTTCGATATTTTGAAGGAACGCGTGGAACGAATCGAGAGAGCACGGCCAGACACCCAGGCCACCGCCAACCCGCCATTGCCAAGGCGCTGGGAGGAACGAGAGGAGCGCCAACCACGACGAAAGCGGCGCTCTTCTCCGGAAATTTCGTCTTCCAAGCGCCCGATGCTGTCCTCGGATGTCCCAGACGACTCCCTCAACCTCAGCGAAGGGGCCGGGTCGTCTCCACCCGTAGCTTCCGAACCTAGGCCCGCCACTCGAAGTCGCCTATCGAAAGCAGGGAATGTCATCGGGGAGTCCGCGAGGCGAGGGTATAGGCATGTCGGCAGGTGAGCAAGCACAATGGGAGGGTTAGACCGTCTATTGCGACCTCCTTCGCGACCGGACATGGTATTCGATGGCACGCGACACCCGGTGTGCAGGCTCGAAGCTGCCGCTACCGTGAAGACGTTCGGTCCGAGATAGCCCAGAGGGCTGAACTTGCTTCGGGGAAGGTGCCTGCTACCGGCCAAAGCCCCTGTTGTCTGGAACGCCGCGTCTAAGGTAAGGTCTTCCCGACCTGGATTGAAGATTCATCCCAAGGGCTGCGATTCTGGACTAAGCCGCCATCGAAGAGGATTGAGAGAGCACACGTATCGAGTACCCTAGATCCTGCTGACGCCCAGGCGACATAGCTCGCATTTGCAGCCACGGGTGGTTGTCCGTACTCGGTACCCTACCTCCCACCGGCTAATACCACTACGTGCTAATTGAGCCTCTATGGGTTGCGACAGACCCCAGCTTTGGCTTGGCGATGCGCTTCGATTGGCGGGACCTTTCGCGGAGTACATCTCGCCGTTGGATTAATAGAGGCTGCCGCTGGGAGCAGGGTCAAGATTCCCCAGTCTCTCGCCGTCGGACAGCATCGATCATCGCCCCCGACTTACCATTCTGGGATTTCGCTAGGCACGGCCGTCATGAGAGCGACATCCATCCTCAGCTCTCAGCTGCTGGGCTCAGCGGTCCTACGTCTCCTGCCACTCTTGCAGGTGTCGGGAGCCGCCCTTACGTACAAGGGCGTGGACTGGTCTTCGGTCACGGTCGAAGAGAGGGCGGGGACAAAGTATAAAACGGCAAACGGGAGTGTCGCGCAATTGGAGATCATCCTGGCATCCAACGGCGTTAACACGGTTCGCCAGCGCCTCTGGGTTAACCCGACCGGGGGCACCTATGGCCTCGAGTACAACCTCGCCCTGGCGAAAAGGGCCAAGGCCGCCGGACTCGGCGTGTACTTGAATCTCCACTACTCGGATACGTGGGCGGACCCGGCCCATCAGACAATCCCATCGGGCTGGCCAAGCGACCTGGAGAAACTGGCGTCGAAGCTGTACGACTACACGCTGGAGGTCTCCAACGCCTTCCAGAAACAGGACCTGGCGCCGACCATCATCTCCATCGGGAATGAAATAACACCGGGCTTGCTTTGGCCGACGGGAAAGACACCCTCGTATCGCAACATCGCCCGGCTCCTCAAAGCAGCGTCAACGGCCATCGGCGACTCGACTTTGCGCCCCAAGCCCCGGATCATGATCCACATCGACAACGGTTGGTCCTGGGGCACCCAAGAGTACTTTTACCAGAAGGTGCTTGGCGAAGGTCCTCTGTTGGCATCCGACTTCGACATGATGGGCGTTTCGTATTATCCTTTTTATAGCCCAAACGCGACATTGGCGAATCTCAAGAGCTCCCTGACGAACATGGCCAACACTTGGGGTAAAGAACTGGTCGTCGTGGAGACCGACTGGCCGACGTCATGCCCGTCTCCCAAGTACGCCTTTCCCAGCGACGCCAAGGGGATTCCATTCTCTGCCGCTGGCCAGACGAGATGGATGCAGGAGGTGGCAGCCATCGTGGCCGCCGTGAAGAACGGAAAGGGGCTGTTCTACTGGGAACCGGCG
>Ga0247777_1000307_pt1 | contig 13264 bp, 9 predicted proteins | sample UWRJL154409C5_FD_179937 | JGI IMG/M metagenome (GOLD analysis project Ga0247777, IMG submission 179937) | Plant litter microbial communities from Arlington Agricultural Research Station in Wisconsin, United States - UWRJ-L154-409C-5 | ecosystem: Environmental > Terrestrial > Plant litter >...
AAGTAGTCGGCCATCTCCGAGTCGAGCTCCTCCGCCGTCTTCTTCTTCAACGGACGAGCCGTGCGACCCTTGCGACCCTTCTGAGCACCGTTTGTGGCGGCGGCACCAGGCTTGGCGGCGGCATTTCCACCGCGCTTGTCGTTCGCGGCCGACTTGGGTTGTGGCTTGGGTTGGCTCAGGCGCTGTGCCAGCGTCTTGGGCCGCGGGATCAGCTCAGCCGAGGCAACCACCACTTCGACCTTGACATGGTGTTAGCTTCCTAAATAGAGAGAACGAAAAGGACCGAGAGTCCCCTACCTTGATGGGACGATTGTCGATGAGGAGGCCATTGAGCTCCGAGAATGCCTTGCTTGCGCCGTCGGCCTGAGAGAAGGTGACGGTTGCAATGCCACGGCTGACGCCACCGGGGCCGTAGGAAATCTCGACCTTCTTGACATGACCGACTGACGTGGTGAAATATTCCTGAGAGGAGGGCCGTGTTAGCAGTCGTGAAAACCAGTATATTCCACCTGCAATCCCGTTTGCGTCGTTCGTAGTCCGTCGGTCCGTGTTCGCCGTGGCAGAGGAACAGGATAGTCAGAGTCCACAGAGCAGGGCAATGCAGTGAGCGTCAGTGGCAGCGAGGGTCCGCCGCTCTGCAGGGCATAGCCGGTTTCAACCGGTTTCCCAGCGACAGCTTGCCTGAACGAATGCCATGCATCGAAGCCCATCGTATCTCAAGAGGCGCTGTGATGGGAAGACCCATCGTCGTGCGGTGACTCCGATGGCTTCAAACCTCGAACCGTCCACGTCCACGTCGCCACCTGTGCTGAAGCCAAGCCCCCCGGAGGATTCTGAAGTGTCATGGTGACGACGGAGTCCGGGAGCATTGCCTCCCCGAGGCTGCGCTGTTGCTCACTGCAAGTGCTCGGAACTGCAGACTCAACTCTCGGTGACCAACCGGAGAGGATCGCAAGGTCACGCCATGTGGGATGATTCGTCTCCGAGACAGCCAAACTCGTTTGAAGCCAGCGCGGATACTCAAACTGTGGGAGCTTGCCAGGCATCCCGCAGCGGATCCGTAAGCGCGGCGTAGAGTTGCTCGACCTCCGTGGTGACGGTGGTCCAAGACCATGGCCGACACGTCAGGAAGGGAGCAGGCCAGTCTGGGGCGGACCACAGCGGGCGGGGTTGCATGGAAAACCCATGACCCGTTTCGGGAGCGCATACGGTACGACGTCGGTAGAAAGCGCGGATTGTGGGTGTCGACGAGAGACCAAAGGCTGCGACGCCTCATCGGTAACATACCTTGATCTGGCCCTCCGAGACATCCTTGGGCTTGGGAGGATTAGCGCGACGTCTTGTGACGAGCCGGTGAGTGAGGTCTTACCATGTTGCTCACGACAACCTTGCTGGTGCCGATAACCCCGGCAGCCTTGGCAGGAGCAGCCTTCGTGGCGGCGCCGCGAACGGGCCGGGCGGCCTTGTGGATACCACCGACCGGGGCGGCCTTGGCGGGTTGACCAGCGGTGCGGCGCGTCGATCGTCGGTTGCCGGCACCGCGGCGCTGGGTCGAGAGAATCTCGTCAAGGGACTGGTCGAGCTTGCCAGACATGATGGCGGTGGTGATGATGAGGTCTGCGCAGAAGATGACGAATGTGGCAAGTCGGTTCTGCGGTCAAACGCGGAGGCGACAAAGAGCGACTCGGCGTTGGTGGTTATGTGGTAGTCGAAGCGACGAGGTCGAGAATAGTGAACCCGGGGTCGGTCGCTGAGTTCAAGAAGTCGCGAGGGTGGACTTGCGCACGAGGATGTGGCGATGGCAAACGGATTGGCGGGTCGCGTCTGCTTGACTGCGTCGCGACAACGGGACGCGACGGGTGATGAGGGACACCTCTTTGCGAAAGAATAAAAGAAAAGATGGGTTATTACAGCGACAGAAGATCGGCGAGAGTGGCGGCGATCTTTGCAGAGAAGAAAAACCACGTTGAGGGCGGGTGGTGATGGTCTGGTTGCGTGGGAGGAAAGCGTCAGACGAGGCAGAGATTGGAAAGTTGGGCTGACGGCGGGCGCTTTTGTCTGCGCAAACAGGCAGGCAGCGAGGCAGCCAAGGGGTTCGGTTCAGTCCGGGTTGCTGTGGCGGCTGAGAGTCTCCTGAGTAGGAGCTAAGCCTAATACGGAAAGACAAACTTTAGACAACCAGCCACTCATTGCCTCAGGTAGATCATCAGTCACATGACGAGGCACTCCGTGTGATTGAAGAGCAACACGATACATTTCGTACGGAGTACTCCGGACGGAGGAGTACTGGTATGGTGGTACCTTCTGTCCGCAGATAGAAAGTTGGCAACACAACCCGTCCAGGTTCGCCCTGTCGAATGTCTGCTTAGAGTGAAAGTTCAGGAGAGCCGCCGCGCAATAGATTATCGAGAGACGATCCTGTCAGTCACTTCTCTGGCAGCTGTCCGGCGGGTCACATTCAGTTTCGTAACCATGGCCCTCACATAAGTAAACGTGTGTTGGGTGGTGCTAACCGGCGTTTTAAATGTTCTCGCCTTATCGTACCTCTGTCAACGCCGTTGTGGTATCAAATCTGGTTGCGTGGCAGTGACTGCGGTCGTCGAGATGCGTCTCCATCTGTCCCAATCGCTCGGAGGCATGGCTGGTTGCACCCGCTCTCGCTCGTCATGCGTCGCAGCTAGGTATTCCCGAGTCCCCAGCTGAGAAGACCAATTTTAAACATAGTTATTCGCCCTGGCTGTAAACCCATCACCTCGCAACCGCTCCTTGCTTTCCAGGCGCCGTCACCGGCGCTCCTTTTACTGCTGTCGCGGGCTTTTCGTTTTGCTTCGCATTGAGGTCGAGGAAGTGGTAGAGGACGATCAGAATCATGCTCGAGCAGCCAAGGAAGATGGCAATACGGTAGAGCTCGTCGTCAGAGATCATCTTGTCGTCGGCGGTCTTGAGTGCTAGTGATCTGGTGGAGTCGGAGCTCGGAAGATTCTTTGGGATTACCTGGAAACGGGTCAGTATACGACATGAAAATGGGCAAGCCCATGATAGAACAGTCGTCTGGTTTCAAACATACTACAGATTGCCAATTTCAATTTGTCACGGCGCTCGTCACTTCTGGAGGTTGTGGTGTTGAGACGTGGAGATTCAGGACAGCTTGCAACCGGCAACACGGTCGAGAACAGGCACCGCGCTTCATTGGTCCGTGCGCTGCGGCAGGGATGCAAGTGACTCTCCCCCACCAAACCCAAGCAGCAAGGCAACATCCCCTCCCCCCCTCCAACCCTCCGCAATCCGACCACACCTACCTGCCCCAAGGTATCTTCCTGCCTGTCTATCGAGGCTGTCCTCCCCACCTCGCCCGCACACTGGGACGCAGTCCCGGCGTACTACGCTCTCTCCTACCACAAGAGCCCGCCGTCATGCCTCCGAAAAAGACGGACAAGGTGGCGGGCAAGAAGCCCGTCACCGCCGGCAAGGTCGTCGATGACAAAACCTTTGGCATGAAAAACAAAAAAGGCGCCGTCGCCCAGAAGCAGATAGCCCAGATTGCGGCCCAGGCCAAAGCCGGAGGCAGCGCGGAGCAGAAGCGCAAGGAGGCCGAAAAGGCCCAGCGCGAACGAGAGAAGAAGGCGGCCGAGGACGCCAAGCGCGAGGCCGAGATGCTGCTGAATCGGCCCGCCCAGATCCAGAAAGTCCCCTTCGGCGTCGATCCCAAGACGGTGGTGTGTATATTCTTCAAGAAGGGCAACTGCGAGAAGGGGAAGAAGTGCAAGTTCTCTCACGACCTGGACATGGAGAGGCGAACAGAGAAGAAGAGTTTATATACGGATATGAGGGCGGATGAGGAAGAACAGAAGAAGACGGAGACGTCCGCCGACTGGGACGAAGAGAAGCTGCGGTCCGTCGTGCTGTCGAAGAAGGGCAACCAGCAAACGTCCACAGACAAGGTCTGCAAGTTCTTCATCGAAGCCATCGAGGAGGGGAAATACGGGTGGTTCTGGACATGTCCGAACGGAGGTAACAACTGCAAGTACAAGCATGCCCTTCCACCAGGGTGAGTATCTCCGACATGGCTCGAGACGAGGATTATCGGCTTACAAGGTTACAGTTTTGTGCTCAAGACAAGGGAGCAGCGGATGGCGGAGAAGGCTCTGATGGACAAATCTCCGCTCAAGACACTCACCTTGGAGGAGTTCCTCGAGTCGGAGCGGCACAGGCTCACGGGAACCTTGACGCCCGTAACGCCCGAGTCGTTCGCCAAATGGAAGAAGGACCGCATCGACAAGAAGGCGGCCGAGGAGCAAGCACGCCAAGCCAAAGAGGCAACGGGCCGTGCCCTCTTCGAGAGCGGGAACTGGAGGTTAGACGAAGAGTCCGAAGACGACGACGACGGCGATGAGGACGATCCGTGGAACCTGGCCAAGCTACGAAAGGAAACCGAAGCCCTGAGACAGAAAAGGGAGGACGATCGGTTGATACAGCTGAACGGAGGAGCGCTGCCCGCCGACCCCGGGGCATCAGAGGTTGAGCCAGCTCCTGACACCTGATCACTGCGTACCCTCTTTTAGACGAAACGCTACCCAGTGACTCTGGAAGGCACATTCCGCTTTATCGGGGCTCCTCGCGCCAAGTGACGAGGGATAATCTTCGCAGGTTGGGCGGTCGGGAGTCAAAGCATGCTCGGGTTGGCACCTAGCCTTACGAGGCGCCTCCCGCCTTCGTTGTCACTTTTGCCACGTGCGACAGCATCTGCCATCGGGATCACAATGCAGGGTACCGAGTACCGAGCAAATAAGGAGGAAACGCTAGAGCAGATACAGACTGTGCTCTGGGGGTCTTGCCATTCTGTGTTGCTGCAGATGCAGCGCCGACGTCAACTGCGACATCACTACATGGTTACATTGTCCTCCCGAATCTCGAAGCGGCCTCCTAGAACTTCTCCACGTAAGGCCTCAGGTCAAGTTCCTGCGTAAAGGCAGACCGTGGCTGCGTGTGCAGATACCAGTAGTTGTCGGCAATCTAGGCTCCCGGTCAGCACGAGCGCGCTCAGGGGCAGCACCAAGGAACCACTCACCGCCGCGGGGTCGATCTTCCCGTCTGGGGCGCCGTCGTTGGCAGGCCAGTCGGTGAGTCTGGGAATGTCGATAATGCCGTCAATGTTGATGAAGGCGACATGGACACCCTTGGGTCCAAACTCCCGAGCCAGCGACTGGGCCAAGGCCCGCTTCGCGAACTTTCCCGCGGCGAAGAGACCGAAGCGCGCCGAGCCCCTGAAGGCCGCCGTCGCGCCCGTGACCAGCAGACTCGGCGGGTGCGGCGCCGAGTCGACCGACTCGAGGAGCAGCGGCAGAGCGCTCTTGGCAAAGTTGTACAGACCCACGCTACGTTGTTTGTCAGGGCGATGCGACCCGGGACCACGAAACCACAGGTCACAGGGGAGGGACACGTACGGGTTGGAAGCTAGCGACGTTTGCAGCTCTTCGACCGAGGTCTCAAGGAAGGGCTTGATACCGAAGCCGCCGCCGACGTTGAAGACGGCGGCCGCGAGCTTGCTGTCGGGAAGCTCCTTCTTGATGGAAGCAAAGGCTGACGTGATAGAGGCCGGGTCCGAAGCGTCGGTGCTAATGCCGATGGCCTTCCCGCCGGACTTGGTGATCTCGGCGACGAGGTCGTCGTAGCTTTCCGGCTTACGGGCCAGCAGAACCACGGGGTACGCTTTGGCGAACCGGAGGGCCACGGCCCGGCCAGTCCCGGCACCAACGCCGGCAACAACGGCATAGAAGGCTTTGGACGCCATCTTCTGTGTTTGTAGAGGACGGAGGAAGTCGAGCTTGGGGAATATACTGTCGCAACTGGGGATGGGACAAGACAGATGGGGATGTCTGTGTCAACCAGAGCATAACGAGGGACCCGAGCACTTAATCTTATACAGACAGCTACGGCTCAAGGTACTGTTTTCTGATTATACACGGATGATTTTCGTGATGGCGCACAGCCAACGTCAACGGGATCTGGAGCACCTCATCATCCCAATATGTGGTTGCTTGCAACATGTGATTAATAATGGCCGCCGTTCCGTCCTTGCCGTCCTCCCAGCTTATCTACTTTCGCTCCGCAAAAGTTCGGAGGATCGGCCTTCAACAAGGCCGAGTGGTGAAGGGCTTCGGCCTCATGCCAACTGCGAGGATCTTTGAATTTCTGATCACGGAGTCTACCGGTGTACGGAGTACCTGTTCTGCAAGGAGAGCGGGTCAGTGGTTGGTATGTAGGTGTGAGGCGGCTTCCTTGGAGTCCAGGGAACCAGGGCAAGCCTAGCAAACTTGTTGGTCCGTGCGGCTAAATTCATTCCTCGCGGCGCGTTCGAGCTCCTGCCAGCTAAATATGTAGATAAATAACGTTACACGGAATCTCTATGCCTCCAAACCTGACCTTCCTGGATATCAAACAGATTCCATCAACATGCGACACAAGTGAGCTCCAACTTCTCGGTAGCATTTTCGCATCCCCACTAAGCGGTTTCCGCAGTCTCCGTAATCTGAATCCAGCATTCAGCCTTCGCAAGACGCCCTCGACTCAATGAGAAGGAGATGACTACCTGCCCACGATGTCGGCCACCCGTTTCAGCGGGCGGCCAGCTGCAAGGCTCCTCTCACTGACGCCGCGAGGACATCCAGGACACGGAGAGGAAGATATGGACCTGGTCACCGGGGACTTATCAGAAAATGAACTTGAAGCATGGGCCCCTATGCCCGCCGGCGGTTCTCCTCTAACGCTGCAACAACGAAACCCGTTTCCCACACCACGGCCACATTCGTCCGCCGCGACCCCACAATCCTCCCGTCTTGAGGTCGTGCTCAACAGCAGTCCAAGATATCAGCACCCACTATCTCACCACGCAGACTATTCTTCAGACGGGCGCAAGGCGGTGGTGCAGTCCCAGGTGAACCACAGCGCCAAAGCTGCGGCCAGCCCTCTCACCAGGCAGAAAGGTCCGGCCCGTCGCGCACCCACGGCAGGTCCATCTACCCCGGCGACAGCAGAGGAACCCCCCAAGAGGAAACGGGGGCGGCCCAAAGGCTGGCGGCCCGGACTCTCGTACTCCGGCAAGCCGTTGACGCCTGTCGAGGTAGCGGAGAGGATCGAGCGCGCCAGGCTCGCCAGGTCCAACGCCAAGCCCAAGACGCCCGCCGCAGCCCGCACCAAGAATGCCGCCGACGGGACGGGCAAGACGGGGAAGAAGCGCGGCCGCCCGGCCAAGCCATCGGTCCCGCACAGTATCTTCCGCAGCCTGCGCCGCGAGTTCCTCACCTTCGGCTGCGAGTGGCAGGGCTGTCGGGCCGAGCTGCAGAACATGGCCACCCTGCGGCGGCACGTCATGGTCGTGCACGGGCAGGCGGAGGCGTGCCGGTGGGGGAGGTGCGCGCGGATGGCCGGCACCGAGGCCGGCCCGTTGCTCGCGACCCATGCCGACTTCGAGGAGCACGTCGAGGAGGCGCACCTGATGCCCTACCAACGGCACATGGGCGACGGCTTCCGTAACAGCATCGTGTTGCCCCCGGAGGACAGCGGGGACCTACCGCTGTACCTGTTCGGCGCCGACGGCACGCAAGTCACGCCGTCGGTCCGGGACCAGAAGTTGGAGGACTTTGCGACGCGGAGGGCGAATCGCAAACGCCTACGGGAGCTGCTCATGTTGCGCGACGCCAACGCCCCTTTCGAGGACGAAGACGATAATGACGCGGACGGGCTCGAAGAGGATTGAAGAGGTGCCGCCAGCGCGGTGGAGGAGTCTGAAGCCCAGGCGGGCATGCAGCTCGGGGCCATCGTAGCCCAAGCAGCTCCGAGGCGCCCTTGGGATGTAGATGTAACAATACTGAGGAGCCATCCTTCAAAAAGCCGCTCAGGGACATTGGCGGTAGCAGAGCCTCTACTCAAGCTCGACTAGGGAAGTGACGAAAGTCCCTAATGTGACCGAACCGATCATATCGACACCCCCGGTCTCCTTTTTTAAACATAGGAGAGCCGGACCTCTATCACCAGATCCCATGGGCAAAAGACACCTCAGTCTGTATCATGCGTAGGGAAGGACAGCATGGAGAAGGGCTACGTCTTTTTGGTTCATGTCTCAGAATCACCCTCAATTCCCGTTCCTCCAGCGTATTACCAAGTGGTGGATGAGTTGCCCAGATAGAGTTGTCTCTGTAAGACTCCAAGAGGTCATGGCATGTAGAGCCTTGTATGAGGGACTGACGGGCATGAAAGCGGCGGGATCGCGTTGGAGACGAGAATGGTACTAGGTTTGGTCGCGGTCTCTGAGGGAGAACCACGACGACGAGAGCTTGATGGCGTGAACTGGCCTAGGCTCAGCGGTCAATAGCCGGCGAGCCGTCGCAGTGAGAGTGGCGAGGTGCCGTGGTTGGTACTGTACTTTCTCGTACGGAGTAAGTTACTGCCCATAAACCTGCCGGTTTGAACACCCGACCGCCGCGGCGCACTGCTGCGCCTTGCCCAAATCCGAAAGCTGATAAATCGGAAAATGGCGCTAATTGAGGTCAGAGGCAATGGTAGGTCCACTGGCGGGCGCACCAGATTTGAGCGGGCCTCGAACGGTAAGGTGAGCGAGAGGACGGAGCCAGAGGGGAGCGGCGTACGGAGTACTGTGTAGGTAGGAATCAAGCCAAATCTACAGTAGCAGTCTTTTCACCACAGAAACAAAGCCAGAGGTGATGGTTCTAGAAGCGATCTGCCAGAGTGACTTGGAGAGCCTGGAGAGCCTGGAGAGCCTGGAGAGGTCCAGTTACTGTAGCTGCGACTCAGTCGGCCTCGCCCAGCGGCGGCCAGGAGCCGTCGGGCGCTCCTAAACCGCCTGTTCGTGGGGCTTGATTCAGCCTCCAAGTGCCGTCGGCCCTCACTCGCTGTCCTTCTGCGAATTTCCATTTCTCCCCATGGCTGCGGGTCGAAGGATTCAGAGTGAGTGATCCATAGCACACCCGTCTGGGCGACTAACACATCAGAAATGTCGGGCCCAAGTCTCAGGGGCGACCATCGACAGGGGGGCCTCGGAGGGAAGGGGGCAAAGGGGCGCGGGGGGGAACAGGACCCCACACTCGTCAGCGGCCGAGGGCTGATGAAAGCGCGCACCCCAACCGCCGCAGCCATGCCTGAGGCCGCCGCTTCCTTGGTAAAGTTGCCAGTGGTGCCCGCTCCCGCGCCCTCGCTGCGGCCTCAGCGCCTCCGTTCGTCTGGGACCGCGGCATTGCTCCTAGCCTCGTCCTGCTCGCCGCACCTCCCGCTCCGCAAAACAAGACTGTCATCATGGCCCCGGCGCTATGAGCACGGCGACAGCCACGACGAGCCCACGATGCCGTCCTCCGCCAAGAGCCCCGGCGCCAGCCACTTCCCCCAGAAGCTCAAGAACTTCTTCCGGATAAACAGCCTCTCGTCGTCCAACGGCTCCGACGGCGCCCTCAGGTCCGACAGCAAGTCGTCCTTCCGCCAGTCCAAGTTCTTCACCACCGTCGGCCGCCTGCGCTCCACCACGGTCGCCTCCGAGGGCCACGCCCTCGACGAGGCCCTGAGTCCCACCGCCCACGCCAACCCCTACTTTGCCCACCAGGGCCAGCCCGGCCTCCGCCACCACAATGACGGCTCCGTGCCCCCGAGCCCCCCCGACACCCCGGCCGTGAAGGTCAACGGCCCCAACGGCGCCGCCGCCGAGCGCGCCACCACGGCCACCAAGGAGGAGCTCGCGCGGAAACTCCGGAGGGTGGCCAGCGCCCCCAACGCCCAGGGCCTGTTCTCCAAGGGCAAGGGCAGCGGCGAGCGCCCCGCCACCGCCGAGCTCGGCAAGGAGCCCATCATGGTGAACAAGAACGCGAGCACCGTCGGCCTGGTCGAGGCCAAGGGCGCCGCCGACGCCCCCGGGAGTCTGGGCGTGCCCGATAAGGACGGGCTCGGCGCCCTGCCCTCGCCGCGCGGCAGCCCCCTGGCCTTCCGGAGGACCTACAGCTCCAACTCGATCAAGGTCCGCAACGTCGAGGTCGGCCCCCAGAGCTTCGACAAGATCAAGCTCATCGGTAAGGGGGACGTGGGGAAAGTGTACCTCGTGCGGGAGAAGAAGAGCAGCAGGCTTTACGCCATGAAGGGTGAGCTGCCTCCCTTCCGGCTCCGAGTCGGTCAAGACCGGAGAGCCAGGCTAACCATGAGCAGTGTTGAGCAAGAAGGAGATGATCAAGCGCAACAAGATCAAGAGGGCCTTGGCCGAACAGGAGATCCTCGCCACCAGCAACCACCCCTTCATCGTGACCCTGTACCACTCCTTCCAATCAGAAGACCATCTGTACCTGTGCATGGAGTACTGCAGCGGCGGCGAATTCTTCCGGGCGTTGCAGACCCGACCGGGCAAGTGCATTGCCGAAGAAGACGCTCGCTTCTACGCCGCCGAGGTGACGGCGGCGCTTGAGTACTTGCACTTGATGGGCTTCATATACCGCGACCTGAAGCCCGAAAGTGAGTAATCCCCTGCTTGCCGCTTCCCTGTCCGGGCGCAACCACTGACATCGATGGCCCTAGACATTCTGCTTCACCAGTCCGGACACATCATGCTTTCAGACTTTGACCTCTCCAAGCAATCAGACCCCGGCGGCAAGCCGACCATGATCATCGGCAAGAACGGGGCCAGCACGTCGTCTTTGCCCACCATCGACACCAAGTCGTGCATCGCCAACTTCCGCACCAACTCGTTTGTGGGCACCGAAGAGTACATCGCGCCTGAGGTGATCAAGGGCAGCGGCCATACCAGCGCGGTGGATTGGTGGACCCTGGGCATCCTAATCTACGAGATGCTGTACGGGACGACACCGTTCAAGGGCAAAAACCGCAACGCGACGTTTGCCAACATCCTACGGGAGGAGATCCCATTCCCTGACCACGCGGGCGCACCGCAGATTTCCAAGTAAGCTGATAGCACGTACAAAGGTCCGGTGGAGAGTTGGCGGCTGACCCGGGAACAGTCTCTGCAAATCGCTCATCCGCAAACTGCTGATCAAGGACGAGAACCGGAGGCTCGGCGCGCGGGCGGGAGCGTCGGACATCAAGGGTCACCCTTTCTTCCGGACAACGCAGTGGGCGCTGATCCGGCACATGAAGCCGCCCATCATCCCGCACCAGGGGAAGGGCGTCGACACGGTTAACTTCCGCAACGTCAAGGAGAGCGAGAGCGTCGACATTAGCGGATCGCGGCCCATGAACCTCAAGGGCGTGCCGCTCGACAGCGGGCTCTCAACGCCCGGCGGCGAGATGGTCGACCCGTTTGAGGAGTTCAACAGCGTCACGCTGCACCACGACGGCGACGATCATCACCTCGATCACGCACATCCGAACGGCTACCAATCACACTAAGTGTGTTTTGATGGGCTGGCTGGGGAGGGGGAGGGAGAGGGAGGAAGGCGGAGAGGATGGTGCGTGCGATCTGGAGAACATGACTAGCATGTCCGCGCGATGACGAGGCCGGGGCGGCCTGCCGAGTGCCCCCGCCGCCAAATCGTCTTGCTGCCCACCAAACCAGCCCCTGAGGGGAATCGCTCGTCACACCCGGTGCCATACGACGACGTTTGCGGGGTCTGGAGGGAAACATGGAAAGGCAAGCGGTCGGACCGACGAGTGTATGAGAGAAGGCGGCATGGGCATTCCAGGCATCGGTTTTTGATTCTGCCTGTTGCGGCTGCTTGCCCCAACTCCTTCGGGGGGAGCAGTGTTAGAGACGAGGCGACGCCGAGGGACGGCGGGAACGCCGTTTCGTGTTCATACGGTGTCCGCGCATCCGGTGTGTAGGCACACTCGAGACTATGGTTGCGGCGTTATTGGAAAAGACGGGAGGCCATATCATGGTAGCAATATCCTTCGTTCGCCGAGCCACGAGAGCCTTGCGGCGAGCGAGTTCGATGCGGTTGTGACTAGGGGCTCATTGGACAATCGCGGTCCGACCGCGAGCCTCCAGCTCAGCCTCGTCCGGGGAAATGGGATGAAAAACCTAGGCAGAAATCTTTCAGAAGCCACGCGAAGGGAAGGGCCCTCGAAGCATTTCATCGGGTGGAATCAACGGATCCTCGTGTCCGCCGGGCTCCTCATCTCATCCTGCTCGGCGGCCTCGGAGCCTCGTCCCGTGTCCCCGCCATGTCAACATCCTCGCCGGCGCTGCACCCGCAGATCTCATCGCTGCGCTCCCTCTCGGACCTGCCCTTCCACCCGCTCGCGCCGCACCACCGCCGCACCAGCAGCCAGAGCGTCGCGTCGTCGCCGCTGCTCGACGCGGCGCCGTCGTACCTGGTCGAGTGGGCCGCGGGCGGCGTCGCCGTGCGCACGCCGCTGCCCACGCCCGAGGACCTGCGCGCCGTCGTGACCCGCGGCCGCGGCGGCGGCGGCGCCGCCGCCGACCGGCTGCTGGTGCTGCGCGGTCTCCCCGCCGAGCACCTCAAGGCCCTGCGCGCCAGTCTGGACATCGACCCGGCCTTCGTCGAGGCCCACGCCGGCCGCCGCCGCTACCTGCCCGTGCGCTGGCGCAAGGATGCCGACTTTGCCTGCTTCGCCTACCCGGAACTCGTCGGCGGCTTCCGTGGCGTGGGCGGCGGCCGCGGCGATGCGGCCGCGGGCTCGGCGGATCCGAACCAGGGCCCGGCGGCGGCGGCCGTCGCCGCCGTGCGGGTCGTGGACCAGGCGGAGCTGCTCCCGGCGCCGGAGCTGCGCGCCATCTCCGAGGACGGCGACATGGCGGCGGCCCTGTGCCGGGTAAGCCTCTGGCTCAATCCGCAGATGGACGTGGTGCTCGTCGACCGCGCGCCATGGCGCGAGCCGGGGACGCCGCTACGCAAGGCGAGGCGGCCGGCCGTGGTCGCGGGGCGGTCCCCGCAGCCCACACGACCCAGCAGCCCGGCGGCCGGGGGCAAAGGCTCGTTCGAGAGCCGGCTCGCCGACGGCGAGGAGGTGGGCGGGCTTGAGGACGAGCTATATCGCTCGCTTAAGGATGCGGCCGACGTCGGCGAGGCCCTGACCAACATCCTCGCCGAGCTGGCCTACGACCGCTGGCTGGACCTCTTCGAGCTGATGGCGCCGCGGCCGCCTGCGGCGTCGGGCCGCGACTTGTCCACCGTCTACTGGGAGCTCGGCCAGGCGTTGGAGCAGAACGTCGCGGTGGCGGGCTACCTCGCCGCCCGGCGAGCACGAGAGGGCCTGGGCGGCCACGGCCACCCTTCGGCGTCGTCTGCGTATCCCG
>Ga0247777_1000308_pt1 | contig 13204 bp, 7 predicted proteins | sample UWRJL154409C5_FD_179937 | JGI IMG/M metagenome (GOLD analysis project Ga0247777, IMG submission 179937) | Plant litter microbial communities from Arlington Agricultural Research Station in Wisconsin, United States - UWRJ-L154-409C-5 | ecosystem: Environmental > Terrestrial > Plant litter >...
CACCTTGTTCATGGCCATGCCGGGAACCATGACCTCGGGCGGCCAGACGGTCAACGCGGCCCTGGCAGCACGGTCCAAGCAGCTGGCCGCCTCGGAGTATTCGTCGTCCTTCTTCGACGATTACGACGACGATGACGAGGGCTCGTCCGACGAGGATGGGTCGGACGACGACGGCTTCGACGAGACGACTCTCTGGGAGATTGCCAGCCTCCTTAAGACGGAGCTGGTACCCTCCAGGGACAGTCTCCTCCCCCCGGCCGAGCCGCGGGTCGCCGAAAGCGACGCGCTGGCCGAGATGCTCTCGGACGACGAGGGAGAGGACACGGCCGGCCGCGAAGAAATCGTCGTGGGCATCGACGAGAGCGAATCGGCCCTCCCCAACTTCCCTGTGCCTCCGCAGCCGTTACGGAAGCCGGACTTGGCTTCGCTGTGGGCGCCCAAGGCGCCGGCCGATAAGGCACCCAAGGCCCACGGCGGCCTCGGCCTCCCCCATCCGGACGACCGGACTTGGGAGCAATACGATCAAGCTCAAGATACCGCCCGCGCCAAGCCCCGCATGTCTCAGCTCACGACGATCGAGAGCTCCAAGCTCTGGGGGGCTGTTCAAAAGCAGGAGTCGGCCCAATGGGCAGCTAAGAAGGCAGAGGGTGGACTCCAACCCCAGGCGGCCCCCCTCAGGATGCAAGCACCGACGAAGGAGCAGACCGTCAGGGGTCTGAGGCGCAGCAACAGCAAGAACAAGGCCAACAAGGTCGGCAAGACGCACCTCTGGGCGCCGTCGTCGACCCCGACCGCAGCCTCTGAGCACAGGGGCTTGTTCAAGGCCGGCCTACCCAAGCAGCCCGATACCCGCACCACGACCGAGGCGCCTGCGGCCCTGGACATGGTCCGCCAGGCGCGCAGTTTGGAGCATACCCCGCTGGAATGCCTGACCTCCACAAGCCTGTGGGCTCCGACGATCCAGCGTCGCGCGGTCCCCGAACAGGGCTGGATGGTCAAGAGCTCTACGTCCCGCCGCCCCACCGAGGCTGCCGTCGCGCCCAAGGTCGATCCCTTCGAAGCCCTCAAGGTCGCCAACGCTTCCCGGCCGTCCCTGGAGCGGGAGCCCTTCCAGTACCCCGACCTGTTCGCCACCCTCGAGGAAGACGAGACGCCCGAGCCGGCGAGCAGCGATGAAAACGCGGCGAAGCAGACGAGCTGGTGGAGCAAGATGAAGTCGAGCTTCGGCGCCGCCGATGCCGCGCCCACCAAGCCCAAGGCCGCGCCCCTCCGCAGGCAGCACCGGCCCAGCATCGCCGTCCAGGGCAGCTGGGACGCGGCCCTGCGCGAGGCGCTAGCCAGCAGCTACCCGCACATCCCGCGCCCCGTCGCCACGCCCGAGATGTGGGCAACCGCCCTCCAGGAAGCCATGACGCGCAGCAAGCCCTACGACCCACACACGACGCACCCCGTCTTCGTGGCCTCGTCGCTCATCACCCGGTCCGAGACGATCCACCCGGCCGCCACGGGCTACACCTTCGACCCCGCCTGCGTCCATCCCGTCTTCTTCGGGTCCGGCGCCTACACCTGCCCCGAGGACCAACTGCACCCGGCCTGGTGCGACACGCGCCGGTCCCGACGGCAGCGGTCCTCGCGCGACCGCGCCCTGAGCCGCGAGCGGAGCCTGAGCCGCGCCGACAGCCGTCGCCGCCACAAGGAATCCGCCGCCCAGACGCCGGTGCCCGCCGTGCCGCAGATTTCGCCGTCGCGAGGCGTCAAGCTCATCACCACGCCCATCACCGCAGACGGCCCGGTTCTGGTAGGCACTCCCACCCGCGCCCCCGTCTCCTCGGCTCCGGCCCCCGCGCCGCGTCTCGTCGACGACGAACGCGCCCTGCTCGCCAAGCGCGACCTCATCCTGGCCCAGATCGAGGCCCTGGAGCGCGAGAAGGAGTTCGCCGAACAGGCCGTGCGGCAGGGGTCCCCGTCACTCCGCCTGGCGGCCGGCGGCCCCAACGCCAGCGGCAACGGCGGGTACGCCGCGGGCCACGAGGCCCGCGCCGCCAAGGGCGCCTTGTGGACCAAGCCGGCCAATATCGACACCGCGGCCGCGGCCGCGCGGCCGGCCACGGCGACGACGACGACGTCGTCCACATCGTCCACGGACGGCGCCATGTGGGCGCCGGGCGCCAAGACGCCCAAGACGGGCCGGCCGGTCATCCTGCACGGCCGCACCGACTCGGAGACGGAGGCGATCCGGAACCGGTCGCGCATGGAGGGCAGCGGGCGGCGTGGCGACGAGTCGGCCGGCTTGCGCACGCCCGGCGGCTCCGGACGCGAGCCCATGTGGAACCGGTTCGAAGGCGAGCAGCTGCGCCGGGCCAACTCGACGGGCCGTGGCCAGGGTAAGGACTGGCTTGACGAGGGCAGCAAGCGAAGGAGCAGCCGTGTCAACCTACGGTATTAAAGGGGTGGGGAGAGAGAGGGGACTCCCGTCGTTGGGAGGGAGGAGGTGGATTGGGGGAACAGGATCGAGGAGTACGAGTAGGACCCGCGTGTGTGTGTGTGTGTGTACCCGAGTGTACGTGTGGGAGAAGAGTGGCACGGCCCCCGTACCGAAACCCCTTCGCTTCGTAATGACAACCCCCTTTTTTTCTTATGCCCTCCTGTCCCTGTGCACCTGACGCGGGGGGGAGGGGGTTTCTTGTGTACATCACCCCCAAAAGTCGACCTGACAGACACATGTTGGGGTTTTGATCTCCCGCCTTTCTTTTGCTATACACCTAGAACAGGGGGGAGAGAGGGGACCCGGCAGAGTCTAGTATGTAAGGAGGTAGTGAGGCTTCCTAGAGGTAGATAGGTACCCGTCGAGCATAATCTATATCGAGGTTCGAGACGCAAAACGGGCCCGCACCATGGGGGTCCACGAACGTGGCATGAAGTAGAAGTGTGTCAAGAGAGTGAACAAAAAACCGAACAACGTTCAGCATACACCGTCTACTGAATGAATACCAAGACAAAGTGTGCGTGAAGGGGGTATAAAGGTTCTCCAGCGAACGACACACAGACCCCACCCCGAACGCCGTACGAGACGCCGTCGCTCGTCCGTTACCTCTCTGGTGATACATGTATGTGGCAGTGATGCCATACCCTTCTACTTTCCTGACAGCGCAGTGTGGGTTCTCGGACAGTCTGCTTTCAATCTTGGGATATCATACAGAACACACACGAGTTTCCCTCCTTATAGTGAGCAATCTCGGACCGACGGTTTCTCAAACCCATTATCAAAAACCATTTTCGACCTCTCTGGCCAGACCTCTTAGGTCAGGAAACCCAACCGTTCCGGGAGAGAGACTCAGTCCCACACTCCGGAATTCTGGTGGAATCTAAAGCCATTGCGCCTGAGCCTCTTCTGCTGCCGGTCTGGGCTCGGTGTCCGGTGCATCACAGGTACTTACTGCGATGCCAGCTTGAGGACGCGGTCGGACATGCAATCCGGAATCAGATCGGGCGAGATGGAGCGCCAGGTGGCACCGTTTCCCGCACCAACCTGGAGATACCCCGGCATCGCTGGCGGCAGGCTTGGGATGATGAGCGGCTTGGTCTGGTCGGCGACGGTGTTCGTCAATGTGATGTGGTTAGAGGGGCCGGAGAAGGAGCCGTCGGCACTGCTGACGGCAGGGCCGGTTGGGCCCCGGGGCCCCGGGGATGGGGAGGAGGTGGCCCTGGCCGTTCCATTGGGTTTGCCGCGTAAGCTGGACGGGAAGGTCTGCTCGACGCCGGCCTCCAGTGCGACCTTTTCGATGCTCTTGAAGTACTAAAGGCCCCCATCCGGGTCGTCAGCAACGTGTCCGCGGGGGACGCCCTTCGGCGAGCAACCATGGAGAGTAGACGTGGGAACCTTACCGTAACCGTCTTGACTTTGAGCTCCAGCGTAGCGTCGTCGTCGCAGACGATCATCGAGTGGGGGTGCATCTGCAAGGCGGAGAGGGTCCACATGTGGTTGACGCCCTCCTCGACGCACTTCTGCAGGGCGTTGGCCTTTTTGGGGCCGAAGGCAATGGCGACGACCTCGCGGGCGTCGAGCACCGTCTGCACGCCGACCGTCAGGGCCATCTTGGGCACCTGACTCACGTCGTTGTCGAAGAAGCGGCTGTTGGCCACGATGGTGTCGTAGGCGAGCGTCTTGACGCGGGTGCGCGAGGCTAGGCTGGAGCCGGGCTCGTTGAAGGCGATGTGGCCGTCCTCGCCGAGGCCCGAGAGGAACAGGTCGATGCCGCCGGCACGCTTGATCGCCCTCTCGAAGCTGAGGCACTCGGCCTCGAGGTCGGGCGCGTTGCCGTTGAGGATGTGCACGTTTCGCGGGTGGATGTTGACGTGGCTGAATAGGTGCTTCCACATGAAGGTGTGGTAGCTCTCCGGGTGGTCGCGCGGGATGCCGATGTACTCGTCCTAGACGGGGGTTAGCCGTCCACCGGACCCTCTGACTTGGCGGGAGGGGCTGCGTGCCATGTTGAAGGTGACGACATTCTCGAACGACACCTCGCCCGCCTTGTACTTCTGGACTAGCTTCTCGTAGACGCCGAGCGGGCTAGAGCCGGTGGGCAGTCCGAACACAAAGGGGGACTTGGGTGTGGCATGGCTGGCTTTGATCCTCTGGACGATGTAGTTGGCCACGTACGAGCTGGCCGACTCGCTGCCGTCCCGGATGATGAGTCTCATCTTGAGGTGGGTGTAAGGGAGAAAGAAGGCCGGACGAGACGCTTCAGGCGGGGATGTGAGCCGAACACACGACCGCAACAGAGATATTTCAGGACAGAGAAGTCTGAAGACCGAGAGATATCACAAGAGAAGCTCTGAAGACGGAGAGAGAGTGGAGGACAACGATTCCGAGAAGAGAGTTTGTTCGTTTGGCCTAGCCCGTACCTCCACTAGAAGTCCGAGTCCACATAGATACACATAATAAGCCCGCCAGAGACTGCGAGCGAGCCTGGCGTGCGTGTGGACCTGTGGCGAGGAAAGCCGAAGCGCCCCGGCGGCCAGCACACCCATGACCAGACAGTCGTGACTGGTAGCCGCTTGCTGTGGGACGTAGGAGACATGCTCTGCTGCGAAATGGAACGTTCACTGTCATGGTGTCGAACCTGACCGAAGTTCCTACAGTGCGAGGTCGGGGCACGGGATCTCATGACGGCGCGGGTGGCGGTGGGGAGGTGGGACCTCGGCCGGGTGCCCCCATAACGCGTGATTCTGACACAGCACAAGGACGAGGCTACAGTACAGTACCAGCAGCCAGCGGCCAGCGTTCGTTCTATATCCTCTCTGGGGCATGGTGTAGCATCTGCCTGGCTCGCCTGGGTGCGGCTGCTACCAACTTCAAGCAGGAACACGTGCAGCCAGCGGAGCGGCGGAGCGGGACTGACTCGGAGACGGCCTGCGCGCCAAGACATATTACAGGAGGGGGTAGAGAACGCGCAGGCGGCCGCCAGAAAGAGGGTCGCGCGGCGACATGAGATACAAGGTAGCGAACAGGTAGCGAACAGGAGCAAGATGGGGCAAATGGGGCAGATGGCAGAGATGCATATCAAGATGCATTTCGAGATGCAAGAGGGTGCGGCGGTCAATATCTGGGCCGTGGTCCGGAGCTTTTCCAGAGCAATTTCGAAGTTCAGGTGGAGAACAGGCGAGTCGACGCCCAGATGCAGCCGCAAATCGTGGGGCGATTGGGGCTATTGTGGCTGCCAGGCGGTGGCTTGGCAGGGCCCTGTTGCGGCCCATGGGCGGCCCTGTTGCGGCGCTCGCGAGACTTGCAGCGAGCTGTCCCCCCGAGGCGCCCGCCAATCGGCGTCTGGTGCGGGTAACTCCCGGGGCCGCCACTTTCGAGAACGAGGGATCATCGGGAGAAGCGCAACGTTACAGCCTCAACCTCACCTCAATTCCGACCTCCGACACTCGTCCCTTCACCTCACTTCGCGTCGACAAGACCACGAAGGCATTGACTCGCCCCGGTCCGTCCACGGCAAGTTGCCAGACTTTCTCCTAAAGCTGTTTTGATTGCAGAAATTTTCTTTTCCTTCCGTTACACAGCGCCCACCCGCCGCTCCACCCCTCCTCCCACCCACGCTCCCACGTACCGTAGGGTCTCTTTCCCCCCCCTCCCCCCCACCAGCCGCGGGCCTTTCCCCAGATCTGGTCGTCGGCCCTGTCCTTTTGCCGCGTCTTATTCTTACCTATTCTTATTCTTCGTGGTCGTCTTCTTGTTGTTCTGTCCGTCCGGACTCCTCCGTTCGTCCATTCACCCGCCTGGACCGCCTGCCCGGCGCCTCTCTCTCCATCGGGCCCTCTCTCAGGCCCCTCCTCCTCCTCCTCCTCCACTTCCCTTCGAGGCTGGCTGCGACGTCCATGATCCGGCCAGCCGCGCCAGCACCTCATAGCCCGGCCGATATACGTGCCCCATACCGAGTGGGACCGTCGCACCTCGGGGGCCCACGGCACTCGCACCCCGGCCCACCCTTGGGCTTGTTGTAGCGTCCCTCGGCGGCTCCTAAGGTACCATTTTCCCGAGAGGTCCTTGATGGCTCCGTGCCCTTGTTGCCGTCCCGTCTCCGCCTCGGCCTGCTGAGCTTAGGTCTCGTTCGCCACGGTCCTATGCCATCTCATCCCACCCACCCCCTTCTACCACTTGCCTGCCTCTCCCCCGACGCCCACGCCCACGCCCCGGTGCCTCGCTTGCCACTAGACTCTACGTTCCCTTCTCAGCCGCAGGACGACGATGGGCCTCGGACGTCGTCTCTCCTGAAATTCTCCGCCCTCCGCCCTCCGTCCCCGGCTGCCTAAATGGCCTGAGATCCCTCCTCTGGGGTCGTCCTCCTAGTTCTCGACTGTCATGCAGCCGCTCGTTTCTGTCATGACTTCGATCCGGAGCCTCTTCCTCGCCGCCGTCAAGTCGCTCCTCCGGGGGAAGTCCTTCATCCAAGCCATGCTCGCCCACTGGGTCAGTCCCGCCACCCTCCAGGGGACCAACGGCGCCGCCGCCGCGAACGGGAACCACCGCACCGTCCTCGACTTCCTCAAGGACGCCGAGCATCTGCTGCTCCGCCACATCGAGGGCGACCGCCTAAGAGACTTTGCGCGCCAGCTCAAGGCCCAGTTCCGCCATGGCTTGCTTGAGAACCCCGCCTGCATGCTTCCCTCGTACAACCACCAGCTGCCCCACGGCCGCGAGCATGGCCAGTATCTCGCCCTCGACGTCGGTGGCTCGACCTTGCGCGTGGCGCTCGTGGAGCTGACCGGCAACGGGCCCGCCGGTGGGGAGAGCCGCATCGTCAGAACGAGCAGCTTCAAGATCACGCCCGAGATCAAGAGCCACGAGGGTATGGCCTTCTTCGATTGGATGGCCGCCCGGGTCATCGAGACCGTGTCCCCGGCCATCGATCGCGAGCCTACTCTAGAACACCCCTTGCCGCTGGGCCTGGCATGGAGCTTCCCTCTGCAGTGCGTGCCGTCTTCCCCCCTGTGCCAACCTGGCTCTGCTGACGCTTCCATAGACAAACGTCACTGAAAGGCGGTCTGCTACAAGGGATGGGCAAGGGCTTCCTTGCCGCCAATGGCCTCCTTGGACTGGATCTGGGGAACATCATCCAAAGTGCCTGCAAGAAACAGGGGCTCCACGTCGAGTTAGCTGCCATCATCAACGACTCCGCTGCGGCTTTGCTCTCGCAAGCGTACCTCTACCCCTCGACCCGCTTCGGTCTGATCCTCGGGACAGGGGTCAACATCGCCGTTCACCTTCCCATCCCCACCGTCGGCCGACAAAAATTCGGGAACCGCGCAGACTCGTGGTTCGAAAAGGCTAGCCACGTCATAATCAACACCGAACTGGGCATGTTTGGGAACGGCATCCTGCCCAGGACGCGGTGGGACGTCGCACTGAACGAGGCCCACCCCAAACCCGACTTCCAACCTCTGGAGTATCTCGTCAGCGGCCAGTACCTGGGGGAGATGTGCCGCCTGGCCATTATAGAGGCCATCGACACCACGGGCATCTTCGGGGGCGTTGTGCCACCCGACCTCCTACTCCCGTACTCTCTAGACACCGAAACACTGTCCATTATTGAGACGTACGTCGTCTTCCTGCACGGAGGAGCATGACAAATGACTAACAGTGGGCTCTAGAGACTCTTCCTCGGCGGCCGAGACAGCCATCTCCGTATTCGCATCTCGCCACCCCTCCCCCGTTTCCCCGACGGCGTCCGACATCGCGGCTCTGCGGACGCTCGCCTCGTTCGTCACGCGTCGCTCCGCAGCCATCCTGGCCGCTTCCGTCTTTGCTCTCTGGGAGCTCAAGGCCGAGGCCGAGGAGGCATACCTGCAAGACATTGCCGGCGATCTCGAGAAGAGCGACTTTGTGTCCGAGATCAAGGCCGAGATGGGTCTGCCAAGGACAACGGTGGGCTTCAACGGCTCCGTCATCGAATTTTATCCCGAGTACCAGGCGAACTGCCAGGGCTATATCGACGCCCTCGTCGCCGGCCGCGGTTCTATCGACCTGGTTCCCGCCAAGGAGAGCTCGCTGCTAGGCGCAGCGGTCGCGCTCGCCTGTCTTGAGGAGGGGAAGGCTAACTAGAAGAAAGTTCCTTTTCCCGACAGGGACGTCCCCCCATCTCTCTCTACGGAGTTTTCCCTCTCTATTTCCATAAACCGAATGCCAGAAGAAAAGAAAGGGGGCCTCTCATGTGGATACACTTGCTTTTTGCATGATACCTCCAAGCAGAACACGTCTCCGTCGCGCACTACAGTCACTTGGTGCCCCAACCGCCCTTGTATATAGGACAGACCGGCGGATCGATCGGGGGAAAGGGGGGCATGGGGAGGGGCCGTGCATCACGGGCTGGATAGGAATGGCGGGGATGACTGAATTTGTCGGCGCACTGAGGATATCGGGGTTGAACATGGGATGAAAACCCCTTTTCGTGATTTCGTTTCCATAGTAATGGGACATGAACATTCAACATGCGGGTTTGTGCTTTTTTTGGCTGTGATAGAGAGACGACCTTGGGGGACGTCCATGAGTTGGCCTTGTCGCTTCGACATCTTCATCACTGTTATGGATACGGAGTGATCTCGATGTTGTTACACGTCCCATGGTTGCCTCCCTCGGCCATTTTCCCAGCGAATCGAGCCTCCCTCCCTCCGTCGTCACCGACTCCGTCCCGATCCCAAAAACACGCGCCGCCAGCACGCAAATATGCTATGTTACACCCCGCGAGAGAAGAAAGAAAAAAAAGTGCTAATATATGCTAACGCCAAACCTTCTTCCCTCGTAGATTCATGACCGATATAGAGGGGCGGCTGCGCCGCCCGCCCGCCGACGTCATCCGAGAAACCGGACGGCAGGACTGCCTCGCCGACTTTGACATTTGGGCTGGTAGCGCCCCCCCTCCCTTCATCATTCGGCAGCAAAATACCGCTTCGTCTTGCTCCGGACCTGCTGGGCCTTGACCTCGGGGGGGACGACGGTGTGGTGCACCACGTGCGGGCGGTAGATGGCATCGACGGGGGGCATCCTACCAGCGCCAAGTCAGCGCGTCGCGTCTAGGGGAACGCGAAGGAGGGGAGGGGCAAAACTCACCAGTCGTCCAGGCTCAGCGGGAAGTACTCGTACAGCATGTCCCCGTTCTCCATGGGACTCTCGCCGGGCCCGCCACCGGCGCCGCCCGGGGCTGACTTGGCGAACTGCGGACTTGACGGTCCGCCGCCGTGGACGCCAGTCCGGTTGGGGCTGCGCTCGTCTTCCGACAGGGAGAGGTTGATGGGTAACGTCTGGCCGCCCGGTTGCGAGAACGTCTTGGCCACGGTCGTCGGGCCCGACAGGTGCCGGCCCGAAGACGCGGAGCCGTCCGAGGACCAGGCCGGCACGGGCGGCCGCTGGAGGTTGGGTGATATTGCCATTTTCTTGGACGGATGGTGCGACGGGCTCTGTGCGAAGCTCTGGCTAGAGGACCAGTCACTGCCGCCGGTGGATTGTTTCCGGCAGTGAGCAGCAGCCTTTGGTGGTGGAGGATTTGCTGTTTGCTTGAGAGAGGAATCCGTTAGATCAAAAAGGGGCGATGATAAGAGATGATTGGAGACTGGGTGTGATACCTGGATATTTCCGAGCGAGTGGTAGCGGCCCAGATTCTGCGCCAGGTCCCCCCTGTCCTGCTTATGCGGCGTCCCGGCACCGCTCCCGGCAGCGGCGACAGAGGCGACCGTGGCCGTGTTCTCGCTGCTCAGGCTCCTCCGCTCCAGCTTCTTGTCCCCGGACAGGGGCACGTCCTTGCGGGAGTCGAAGTTTCGGGGGCTGCGGCCGCGCACGATGACGGGGCCCGACTGGATCTCGGCAATCTTCATCCACTCGCCCGTCTTGGTCTTGCCGAGCAGGTTGATCTGCACGACGTAGTGCTGCTGCAGGCCCTTGCGGCGACCGTTGTTGGCGGTGGCGTGCTTGAACTGCAGGCGCTTCCACGAGACGGGGATAGAGACGCGGCTGCTGTCCAGTTCCTGGCCGCTCGAGAGGTCGAGCGGGAGGGTGGGCGGGGCACCGGCCACCTTGACGTCGTCCCCCTGGCCGCCGGGGAGGTTGGCGGGGTTGTTGTTGTTGTTGTTGTTGTTGTTGGGGTTGGAGCTCTTCCAGGGGATGGAGATGATCTCGGTGGGCTTGCCCTCGATACTCTCGATGGCCGTGATGCTGGCGGCCAGCTCGACGACGGGGATCTGCAGACCCTGCTCACTGATCAGGTGGGCGACGTGGCGCGGCAGGGTGATCTGGCCCGAGCACTGCCACAGGTTGCGGCGATAGCACGTCAACTCGAGGGGCCGGCCGGTCGAGTCGGCGTTGTAGACGTCCTCGGCGACGAAGAACATGCCGAACAGCTCCGACGTCATGTTCATCTCGGCAAACTGGCCCGTCTCGTCGACGACGGTGGCGCGGACCAGGGGGGCCGAAAAGCCCAGCAGCTTGTTGTCCAGCTCGGGCGCCGAGGCCTCCTCGTTGAAGGCCTCGGGGTCGGGTGCCGTCTCATACTGGCGCGTGGTCGAGTAGGAAAAGGGGTCCTCGAACGTGGTGGAGAAGGTTTCGAAGTCGTACGAGGGGGTGTAGGGCGGCAGCTGGAGGCTGTTGACCGTATCTCTGCGATCGATCCCATGTCAGCGGGGTGTGCCGGGAACGAAAATGTCTCAAGGAAACGTGGACGACGGCGCGGGCGCGCGGGCGCGAGGGCGGGACCAAAAACGCCGGCGCAGGTGTCGGGCGGGCAGCGCACAGAGGGCTGCGATTCGCACGTACAAGAGCGACTCGTCGAAAGCGAGGTCCTGGTCAAAGGCGTCGACGAGGCCGAGGGGCGGGCCGTGGGCGGCGTGGTTGACAGGCAAGCCGAAGCCGCCGTCCCCCGCAGTGGCGCCCGGTGGCAGGGCCGACATGGGATTGAAGCCCGCCATTTCATCGTCGGGACGCCGGCATCGGTCCGGGTACTCGGGGCTGCCTCGGGGGGGAGGAGGGACTCGCGGCTCTGTCGTCGGGCAGAGTTGGCCGACGTGCGGCGGTGATGGGATCGTCGTCGGGTGATGTGCGGAAGGAGGAACCGACGAGCGATCTCAAGCGATTGAAGCCCTGGCGAGCCTGGCGAGCCTGGGCTGGACCCCTTCGCTTGGGACCGGGGGGGCCCTCGATCAGATCAGCCTGTCGGGGACGCGCGGGCGGTGGACGAGAGCCGGTGATTGGCTGCCCGCCGCGACGCCACGATCTGCAGCGGGCGGAGAAGGACCGATGGCCGTTGGGCCCGCTAAAACCCGTTGTGGCTCGCTCTGTGCCAGTGGTTCTGTGGTTCAGCGCCCCCAGTGCCTCGAGAGAATGTGCCAAATCCGAGTTGCAGCCCTGAAACGCCACCAAAAGAGCCCCTGCTGCATCCCCCGTCAGTTCTGTGCTCCAGATTGTTACAAGGGACTTCAGGATAGTTGAAGTACCTCTTTAGTAGCCTACTTTCCATTCTACAAAGGACAGCCAAATTTGCCTTGGCTACAAAGGACGGCGTGCGAGAATGGCCGTACCATCTTTGCCCGCCTTCGCCAGCCTCTGCCTGTGTCGTGACGCGGCCCGGCCGACGAACCGGTCCGGGGGGGGGGCTGCGCTAGATTTGGGGGGCTTCTTCATTTGGCCCATTTGGCCTCTTGGCGACGGCCGGATAAGAGCCAAGACGCCCAACGCGCTGCGTCTCACGGCACGACGTCGTCTATCACACCCGAAGCTGACACGGAGTATGTTAAGATCTGATACAGTAGATACCTAGGTAGACAGGTGGTAGGTAAGATAGGTATGTTTTCTGGTCTGTTCAAGTAACCAAGGGGTTCGTTGCAACTACTTTCCGCCGCAGCTTCCACCCCCCATAGTCGTGGTATAATATATATAAGTGGTCGTTGCACATCGACAGAGTCCCAGTTCCGGCCGCACCATCCGCCGCCTAGCCATCCGTCCCGCCTCTCCAATCCCGACAGAATGTCAACATGGCGTCCGAGGTTACCCCAAGTCACTCCACTATCCGGGAGACCCGTCAGTCAGCAAACGGGCCGGGCCGCGGTCGGCAAGAGAAAAGAGAAAGGAAGAAACTTACGTTCTCGGGGGCGTTGGTGATCTCGTCAAAGGTCTGCAGCACTTCGAACTGCATGGCGAGCAGCGGCTCGAACAGGTCGTCGGGCACCCAAGTCAGCACGCTCCGGGCCGACTTGTGGGCCTTGTTCTGGCGCACGCCCATGAGGGCCAGACCCTGCAGCACCGTCGAGGCCTGGGCCGTGGCCGGCACCACGGGGGCCACGATGCCGCCCACGGGCCCGTCGCCGGCGTGGTACGGCTGCAGGGCCGGCACAAAGGTGGCCAGCGGGCTGCCGGGGCTGCAGATGACGACGGTGCCCAGCAGGCTGTCCACCTGGCTCTTGGCCCGCACCACGCCGCACGTCTTGGTCTCGTGCAGCGCCGCCCGGTACAGCTCGAAGACGCCCGGGCTCGCGTGCGTAGCCACGTGGGTCAGTACGCTCTCGGCGTTCTCCAGCCCGTGGATCAGGTCGAAGCTGATGCTGGCGTTGCCGATGTGGCGCGCCAGGCCGTCGGGCGGGCTCCAGTGCTCCAGGTGGCCGATGGCCAGGCTGGTGAGCTTGCGCGGGAACGACACGTCCCAGCCGCTGCTGGCGAACC
>Ga0247777_1000309_pt1 | contig 13200 bp, 11 predicted proteins | sample UWRJL154409C5_FD_179937 | JGI IMG/M metagenome (GOLD analysis project Ga0247777, IMG submission 179937) | Plant litter microbial communities from Arlington Agricultural Research Station in Wisconsin, United States - UWRJ-L154-409C-5 | ecosystem: Environmental > Terrestrial > Plant litter >...
CTTCGCACCGACGCCCAGGTGGCGAAATTGGTAGACGCACTAGCTTCAGGTGCTAGCGGGTAACACCGTGGAGGTTCGAGTCCTCTCCTGGGCACCAGATCGGGTTTCTCACCCCATCCCAAGCCGTATCGCCCCATCCCAGGGGCCGTTCTAAGCGGTTCATTCTTCAAGTCTTTTCTCTTCTTTCGTGTACCAGGGCGTACCACCGAAGCCCATCCCAGCTCGATTCGAAACTGGGTAACTTTCTGGGTAACTTTGGCCCCGTTTCAAACAGGGACTCGAACCTCGGAAATGAGGCGCAGGTTGCCCCGATGAATCGGCTCCATCGCCAAGGATCGCCGTCATGCCGCTGACCGATGTCACGGTCCGGCAGTCGCGGCCCAAAGAGAAAGAATACAGGCTCTCGGACGAGCGAGGGCTTCTACTGGTGGTGCGGCCCAATGGAGCCAAATGGTGGAGGCTGCGCTACCAGTTTCAAGGCAAGGAGCAAATGATCAGCCTGGGGGTGTACCCCGACGTCTCCTTATCCATGGCCCGAGAGCGTCGCGACGCCGCCCGCCGCGTGATCGCAGACGGCAAGAATCCCAAACGGCCCGTCGGACGAAGCAGCGATGCGGGAAGGTGTTTCGGCACGCGATCGGCCTCCGCCATGACATTCGTGACATCACCCCCGACCTACGCGGACTGCTCGAAGCGCCGCAAGTCGAGCACCACGCCGCTCTGACCGACCCCCGGAAAATCGGCGAGTTACTGCTCGACATCGATAGCTATGCCCCCGAATACATGACGGTGGTCAGCGTGGCCACATTTGATAGACACTCGCCGTACGTCGCAGTGTTTGTTGTGATGGGATACACCCCATAACCACGTGCCTTGGCGCAAGCTGTGTCACACACATACGCCGTGCTGCTTGTCCGCAACCACGATTGCCCACGCGCGCGCGAACCGTCGCGAACGCCGCCGCGAGGTTCGTCTCTACCTGTACCGGCGTCATGTTCATGCGTTCGACAACATCGGTGGCGTGCATCTCGTAGACGTATCTCAACGTAAAGATGCGGCGCTGTGGCGTCGGCAGCCTCGCGATCGCATCTTGGAGATCGGCAAGCTGTTCCGAGGTAGGCTGCTGCTCGAATACACGCAGAACGCGCTCGCGAATGTCCTCCGGCAGACCGGACAGGCTGCCGACGAGGCGCGCGCGTATCGCTTCTCGCTTTCCTTTGCCAGCCGGTGCGCAAGCCTGACTAACGCCTCGCGCCGGAGTCGACGCCCTTACACCAGAAGAGCTATGGCGCAGCCTTGACGCATCGCCATTTTGCTTGTTCAGGGAGAACTGTGGACCACATCGCGCTCGGTCGCGTACGCCGTACCCGATTTGGGAGCGATTGCTGCTGGCACATCATCACGGGCACTCCTCACCCTTCGACTCAAACAAAAGCTGGGAGCGAGTCATGGAACGTCTCACGGTGAAGGACTCTAGCGACGGCGCACCGTCACTGTCCGTGTGTGGAGAATTCACCGAACCCACGGCACGCTGAAGCGTGCAAGGAAGCACCTTGAAAACACAATGCGCTTTGTTCAACCGCGCAATGCCGCTTGTCGCTACTGCGCTGGGTCGCGCTCTTCTCGGCGTGTTCCTGTTGGTGTTTTGCCTGCAAGCTCGCGCCAACGGCGAGTTCGGCCGCACTGACCGCGGCGTCACGCCCTCGGGTGGAATGCAGGCGGATTACAAGCGTGGCTCGAAATTCACACTGTCGGAAAATGCGACGGTCGTTTCCATCTGCGCATATCTGGATGGAGGCGGAGGCCACCCCGGCTCGCAGGAATTCCGGTTCGCGATGTACCGGGACGATCACGGTATTCCTGGAGCGGAAGTTGCTGAGACGGAGCCCTCCTACACCCGCGCTGGATATCCGGGTGATTGGTTCTGCCTCGGAACAGGATTCGTCCCCGTCGTGCCTGGAACGTACTGGCTCGTCATCCACAGCGGTGGGAGCGCTGGAGTAGTGCGCTACTTCCATGATGGCCCACCGAATTGGTTCGGCAACGTCGATCGATATGACGACGGTGCCTCTGACTCCTTCGGCAGCGGCGGGGCCGGTGCCGGCACCATTTCGATCTACGCCGCCTACTTTACGGACTTTCACCAGGCCGGTCGCAGGACCGTCGGGACCGTGCCCTCGAGCGGCATGACGACCGAGTTCAAGCGGGCCTCGAGCCTCACCGTCACAGAAACGGGTCTGTTCGAGGGAATGACGGTCTATCTCGACGGACTGGGCGGCGCGACGGGCACTGAATTGATCCGGCTGGGACTGTACCGGAATGCGAACGGACTGCCGGGCGCCCTGGTCATGCAGTGCAACTCATTGATCGTCCGCTCGGGAGAACCTGGCCGATGGCGATTCCTCGACTGCCCGCACGCGGTGCTGACTCCCGGCAAGTACTGGCTTGCTCTTCAAGCGTGGGGCACTAGCGGCGTGGCGCGCTACGTCCTGGATGGCACCGGTAATTGGTACGGTAACGCCGATCCGTCGGCGGACGGAATTTCAGACCCGTTCGGCCCCGCCACCGCGGGCAACGGAACGATCTCTGCGTTTGTACACTACACCCCCGGCACCGCGACGACCGGTCGGTTCGGGCGCTCGAGCATCGCCACCAAGCCGTCGAAGGGACTCACCGCGGATTACATACGCGGCTCGATGTTTCATATCGACGCGAACGGCAGGAGCAGGTTGGTGAACGCGATGTATGCCTACCTCGACGGCAACGGTGGCGCATCGGGCACACAGGCGCTGCGGATGGCGCTGTACTACTACTCCCCAGGCGATGCGGGTCCCGTGCCGGTGAGGGGTGGTGTCAGCAGCGTCGTCAATATCCCTGCGGGCACTCCGCCGGGATGGGTGCGCTTTCCGATGCCGCCTACTCCGTTAGATAGCGACTGCTGGATCACCATCCAAAGTGGACCCACGGGCGGCGTGGTGCGCGACTACGGAGACGGTGCGCCCAACTGGCGCGGCAACGCCGATGCATTTTCAAATGGTGCGGCGGATACGCTGCCCGCGGACGCCGCGCTTGGCACGGTCACGTTGTCGGTATACGCGACTTACGACGAGTTTTATCCGCAATGAGCGGGCAAGCGCGGTACTGAAGGCGGGGCAGCAGCTCGAAAAGGAAAGCGTACTCGGCCCAGTATCGGGTGATGATCGGCGCGACTTTTCCGTCGAGGAGGCTGCGCAGCTGCTTCAGCAGCGCAGCCTCCTCCGCACCACGCGCAATCGTGCTCCATTCTTCCCAGTGAACGACGACTGCGTTGATTCGTTGTGAACGATTGAAGACGGTTGCGATCGCTTTGAGTATCTCGTTACGTCCGAACGGCGCGAGAACCCAGGCCGTTCTCAGGACCGCATCCTCAGAGTTGTCGCAACATGCCTCAGGGATAGTTCTCCGCCGCGATCTGCGCGCGCGTGAGCGCATTGAACAGCGTCGACTTGCCGACGTTGGGAAGCCCCACGATGCCGCACTTGATGCCCATTAGCCCTCAAAGAAAGTTCGAGCGGCGCGCAGGCGGAGACTGATCGTGCGATGAACGCGAGAGCGCTGCTTGATCCCTGATCTCGGATCAGTTGAGCGAGTTCGGGTGGCGATGTGGGTTGTCGTCTACACCAGGGCAAGCGATCCGCTCCCGCATTTGCGACCCCTCGCAGGCCGAAAAATCTGCGGGAGATCTTCGGGACAAGCGCCTGTGCGCTCTTGTGCATTACTGTGCGGAACCAATACAACGGCCATCACGCCAGCCGTGCCAGCGGGCCCGAGAGGCACTTCGAACAGATGCAAACATATAAGAGAGATGACTCCGTCGCTGGACGTAAGTTTCTGACTTTGCGAATGAATCTCTGTTGATCGGTCCCATCCAAGATCGACCACTGGCACTGCCGACAATAGACAGTACTCGCTTGCCCAGCTCGGCAGACAGATCCTTGACCGTCTGGTCGAACCCCTTGGAAGACGCGACCTCGACGTGTGAGGTATCTGGCACGATGTTCATGACTGCGCCTTCGCACTCACGACGATCGGGCGCGGCGCGCGAAAATCGGCTCGTGCGCCCACTGTGACGACGTCGGGCGCAGGCGTGCGCCTCGCGGTGTGTGTCCGATAGGCACGCTCTACATGGAGCCCGAGTACGGTCAAGTGAAGGACGCACGCTACGTGACGTCGAGCGTGAGATTCTCGATCGAGCGATTGGTCAGGCGGGCGGCGTCAAAGGTCTGATCGTTCTGGCGCCAGCCGACGTCCCCGACGAAACGATGATCGTCCAGCACGATTCGTTGGCGGCCGAGGACGACCGTCGTCCCCGGCAAGGACGTATTGGTGAGCTGCAGGCGGTTGAGGTCGTGCGTTGCCGGGTCTGCGATCACGGGAAGATCTGCACGACCGTTAAGCGTGCTGTTGTACCGATCGTCGATCGCCCAGACGACTTCGCCCTCGGCGAGCAGCGACGTGCCCGAGAACTTGCCCGTCTCGAATCCGAACCGACCCCGCAGAGTCACGGCTTCGGCACTATCGCGCAGATTGCTCTGTTCGACCTCTTCGATGCGCCACCGCGCGTCTAGCAGGGGCTTCGTTTCGCGCAGGGCAGCGGCGATGGAGTCCCCCGCTGCCGCCGAGGCCACATGGCCCACCAGCAAGAGGCAGGTCATCAGCACCGCACGCGAAACGATCTTCGGGAGCGCGCGACTACAGCTTGCGGGGGTTTCGACGCGCGAGCTCATGATGCATTTCCGTCAAAGTGAGCGACTGCACGCAGGCAATCGGCGAGCACGAAGGGCCACCCGCCGATCCGCCTGAGCCCTACTGGCGCTGCCCCAGTGAGATGGGATAAGCCGCGTTGCGGAGGACGAGCATCGGGTCTGCGGCCTCGACGCCGGGATGAGGCTGGCCAGGCAGGAACAGCAGCGTTTTCTGGGCCGTCTCCTCATCCGCCGGGCGGCGGCTCAGGGTGACCGTGCCGAGCTTGACGAGCTTGCGAGTCTCCGGCCACGCAATCGAGGGATCCTCGATTTTGTCGCCCGATTCGGCGATCTGCGCGTACCAGTCGTACACCACCGTCCCCTTCGCGATGCGCGCGATGATCTCATCCTGCAGGTAGCTCGGACTCTGCGTCTTTCGCTCATCCGGCGTCAGATAGTGTTCGGCTACACGTGGCACGTAGCGATACCGAACGAACGTCGACTTGCCTTCCGCATTGGTGAACCTGATCGAGTTGATCCCGAAGTACGTCGCGCTCGCGTACGAAGCCGGGTAGGTGCGCGTGGCGAGAAACTTCTGCGCACCAGGTCGTGTCGAGAGGAATTGCTCGACCGGCGTGGGATGCGGAACGCCCGCTCCGCTCGCGCCGAGCGCATGCAGGAACACGGCGAACTCATCCGTCGTGGCGACGATGAAGCCGTTATGCTGGTTCGCCTCCACATCGAACTCCCGTCCGTTCGGCTCCTTGATCTTGACTGCAAAGCCGGCCGGAGAGGCGCCGTCGGAGTTGTCCGGCAGATCCGGAACTCCCGCGAAGAGCGAGAAGCGGGCCACGACGGGCAACACGCCCCCGGTAAAGATCGGCGCTTTGGTGAGCGTCTGCGCCTCCGGTGCGGGCGAGAAGCTGCCTTCCAGCATCACGCCTTTGGTGTGCACGGCGCGTGCGTGGTGCTCGCCGAAGGCGGCATGCAGTGCGTTGACGAGATCGAGCGGCGTTTGGTTTGGAGGAATGACGCTCGGGACGACGTATTCGGTGGGTCCCGATGCGCTTGCCGTGGCGGAAAGATGCAATGCCAGCGCGGCGAAACCTGCAAGGCCAATTCGAGTGATGCGATTCATGTCGAGCTCCCAGTGGCGAGATGTCACGGTGCACAGCCTGCCGCAAGCGACGAGAGGGTCGATTGCAAGAGAACCGCTTCAATTTTCTTATTTTCGCATTCTCGACCTGACTCGTAAAAATCGCACGCGGAGATTGTTCAAAAGACGCCGGTTGCGTGAAAGGCGATCCCACGATCGACGTCTAGCCTCGTTAAAAACAGGACGAGGCGACATGACATCTGATGAAACCGGACGCGGCGAATGGAGTGTGCCGCAGGAGCTTCTCGACGCACTCCAGTATGCATTCGGCAACATCCGCGGCCGCGGCTTGTTCGCAAAGGGAGTATTTCTCGAAGGACGCTTCGTGCCGTCCAGCACCGCAAGACAACTTTGTAGCGCGAAGCTCTTCGTGCACGAGGAGGCCCACGTTCTGGCGCGCTTCTCGAACTTCGCAGGCAGTCCGCGCCTTGCCGACACGTCCCCGCTCGCGCGGCCGCATGGATTCGCGCTCAAGCTCACTGTGCCGCACGAACCCGAGCTAGACGTCGTCTCGCACAGCTTCGATGGATTTCCGAGCCGCACGGCTGCGGAGTTTCGCAACCTGCTGGTCGCAATGGGCTTGAGCCCGCAGCACCTTCCTTCGCCCACCGCCTTCGAGCGTTACCTCCACACGCATCCGACGGCGCAGGAGTTCTTCGCGAATCAACGCCCGCCGCCCGAAAGTTATGCAACGCTGACGTATCACGGCGTCAACGCATTCAAGATGACCAACGCCGGCGGTGAGCAGCGGCACGTGCGCTACCGCTTTGTTCCACGAGCCGGAGAGTGCAACCTCACCCCAGAAGCCGCGACGGCCAAGGGACGGCACTATCTGAGCAAGGAGTTGCGGAACCGTCTCCGCGCTTCACCGATCGAGTTCGACTGGCTGGTGCAGATCGCCGAGAGCGGCGATCCGATCGAGGATCCGTCCATACGCTGGCCTCGAGACCGCAACCTCGAGTTGCTGGGAACGGTAACGCTCACGCAGATCAGCCAGAAGCAGTCAGAGCTGGATCGAAAAACGCTGTTCATGCCCGCCAACCTTCCCGACGGGATCTGTGCAGCCGATCCGATGCTGCCGATTCGAAACGCAGCCTATCCATTGTCGTACCGGCGACGACAGTAAGCTTCACATGCGGGTTCTGCCTGATTGTGCGAACACGCGCCTCAGGTGTTCCTCGCCCGCAAAACCGCAGGCCGTCGCCACCTCCGCGACCGGCATCCTGGTGCGCAGAAGGTTTCGCGCCCGTTCGATGCGCTGGTCGAGCAACCATTGATGAGGCGGCATACCGGTCGTTTGACGAAACGCGGCACTGAACGCCCGCGCCGAGAGGCTGCATTCCCTGGCGAGCTGCGCAATGGAGATCACGCCGTCGAGGTGTGAGGACAGCATTTCCTTCGCACGCTTCTCCTGCCATGGAGTAAGAGCACCGTGTGCCGCCCGGGAGTTTCCCGACCGCCCACCACCGAACATCCGTGCCACATAGGAGGCAGCGGCAGTCGTGACGTGATCCACGAAGAGGCTCGTCACTTCATCCGGCTGGTTGAACGCGGGTAGGAGCGACATGCCGAGACTGCGTATGACAGGGTCATCCATGCCGAAGCCGGGATTGTGAGGCAGCGCGTCGAGGAACGAGGTGTCTTCGCCATCGGCAACGCTGTCGAGCGCGTTGCGCGGAAAATAGAAATGCAGGTTCTGGAATGGACTGATGCTGTTGACCATCGGATTCTGGCGCAAGTCGTAGATGCAGGTCGTGCCCGCCGCCAGAGGCCCGGTCTTCATCGACCGGCCATCGATCCAAAGATCGTGCGCCGGGCACTCGCGCACCTGCAATGTCACCAGAAACGCGTCCTCGCGAGGAATAGGCGTCGACAGGCCGTTGTTCGCGACATCGCACAGGATGTGCGTGACTGCGATCTGGGACTGCCGCAACGTGCGAGACACGAAGACTGGAGCCGCATTGAGGCGGAAACAATCTGCGAGGCTCTGACCGTATGCGCCGCGTGTCGCCATCTTTCAGTCCTTCATGCTCCGGCGCCACATTCCCGGGCTTTTGCCGACCTCGCGGGAAAAAGTCCGTGTGAAATGGCTCTGATCGGCAAAGCCACACGCGAGGGCGATATCCGAGAGCGACAGGTTCTCATCCGGCAGCATGCTCTTCGCGCGATCCACTCGGCGCCTGAGCAGCCAGGCATGAGGCGGAAGGCCGACCGATACCGCGAAAGCACGGGCAAAGTGGCTGATCGACAGGCCGCACTCCTCCGCAACCTCTTTCAGGGTGACGCTACCGTCCAGGTTCGCGCTGAGGATTTCCTTCGAACGGCGCACTTGCCACGGAGCAAGTCCACCTCGAACGGGCCGGGTAGCGGGTTTCAGATGACCGTAGAGTTGCGCAACGTGTGTCGCAACGGCGAGCGTCACATGATCGACGAACAAACGACTCGCCCGCTCGGGATGAGCAAGTGCCGCCAGCATCGAGTGCCCCAGATGCAAAATGGTGCTGTCGGCAATACCGGCGCCGGGTCGGTAGGCGAGCTCCCCAACGCGTGGCGCATGCACGTCGTCCGCAATCGCGTTGAGTGCAGCGCGCGGAACATAGAAATGCACAGAGTGGAATGGCTTGTCGATCATCACGACCGGATCGCGCTTCAAGTCGTAGAGCACCGTTTCGCCCGCTCGTACATCACAGACTGAAACAGCCCGGCCGTCCTCGAAAAGCTGATGGCGTGGATATTCGCGAAGCTGCAAGCCCACCAGAAACGCATCTTCGCGCGGTATCGAGCCCGTGACACCGACGCGAGGACATTCTGATCGCACTTCCGTGACAGCGATTTCTGCCTTGCGCAGAACATTCGTCACCGCCACGGGTGCATCGTCGAGTCCAAAGCTACCCGCGAAGTTCTTGCCGTACCCACTCGACTGACCCATGGACGGTCTCCCCGACGACTCGCTACCCGGCTCACCAGTCTGTTCGAGAGCGTTGCAAATTCCGATGAGTGCGACAACTGCCTCGAGCCCGGGGCCCAAAGACAAAACAGCAGTTTTTGACAAGAGGCCATCCGCACGCGAAATGATCCTTGACTGCGCCTCTGGAGATTCCCATGCAATACAGATTGTTCGGTGCGGGTACCGGCTTGCGTGTCTCTGCCCTGGCGCTCGGCAGCGCCGTATTCGGCACCGCCTGGGATTACGGTGCACAGCCGGAAGAAGCGACCGCAATCCTGCGCACCTATGCCGAGGCGGGTGGCAACTTCATCGACACCGCCGACTTCTATCAGTTCGGGCAATCCGAGACGATCATCGGAGCGTTCCTGCGCGGCCGCCGCGACCAGTTCGTCGTCGCGACGAAATACTCACTCGGCGCCGATGCGCACCCTGCGGTGCTGACGACAGGCAACTCTCGCAAGAACATGATCCGCTCGGTCGAAGCGAGCCTCGTCCGTCTGAACACCGACCGCATCGATCTGCTCTGGGTGCACATGTCCGACGGGATGACGGATACGGGCGAGATCGTGCGTGCGCTCGATGATCTGGTGCGATCCGGAAAAATTCTTTATGCAGGGTTTTCTGATTTTCCCGCGTGGCGTGTCGCACGAGCAGCGACCCTCGCGGAGCTGCGCGGATGGTCGCCCATCGTAGGACTTCAGGTCGAATACAGTCTCGTGGAGCGCACCCCAGAGCGGGAGCTCTTGCCCATGGCGCAGGCTCTGGGGCTTGGCGTCACTGCCTGGTCGCCGCTCGCTGGCGGTTTGCTCACCGGAAAATACAGGCGTGGAGAACCCGGCCGCGCGACGACGTTCGGTGCCGTCGTTCATTTCGAGGATGACGCGCGCAAGACAACGCTAATGGATGCGCTGCTGGCCACCGCAAACGAGATGGACGTCGCGCCCGATCAGGTCGCGCTGGCGTGGCTCTCCGCTCGAGGGGTCATACCCATCATCGGACCGCGCACAGTTCAGCAACTTCGCAAAAACCTCGGTGCGAGTCGCCTGGAACTCTCTCCCGAGCATGCTGCTCGACTGGATGCAGCGAGCGCAATTCTGCTCGGATTTCCCCACGATTTTCTAGCGGACGCTCGACAAAGGAACCGCTTGAATGGCGGGGATGAAAATCAAATGAGCCCCCCTGGGCGGCCGGTGGCTTGATCCAGATTCATCGCGGCGGTTCGGGAGATCGGCTTAGTCATGCCACTCACCGGCGCAATAGGAGGCTACGTAAAGGCTACGGTCTCTTTTGCAGGAGCTAACTGCTTGAGTCAACGCGGGAACCTGCCATTGTCGGTCCAGTCCATCATCGGACCGACGCTTTATGGCAGCCGTAGTCGCCGGGTCGAGTTTCGAGATGCTCGCTCGAAACTCGAGTGGCGAGGCGACCAGCGCACCACCAAAATCGCGATGGGTAACTTTACGGGTAACCGAACCCACAACCAGCGAAGGAATGCTCCTTGAACAAAGACTTAAACCTAAAGTTCGAGTCCTCTCCTGACTCACTTTTGGCAGGACGGCTGCATAAATGCATGAAAGCGAACTCTCGCTGGCGTCCCCGTTTAGCGCCTGCGGCCGTCTGCTCTGAGTCAATTAGCGGCCCACCTCGTGCCCTTACTGTTCGCCTCCTCCACGAGCGCGGTTCTGCGCGTCCAATCGCGACCGCAAACCGTAGACATCCGCGGCCGAGACACTTGAAGCGCGATTGCCCCAACTCGACCTGACAAACGTAACCACCTCCGCCACTTCGACATCGGAGAGCCGCCAGCCCAGCGCCGGCATCGAAAATTGCGCCGGATTCGACTGAGTGCGGGGAGTGCGCGAGCCCGCAAGAACGATGGCAACGACCGATTGTGCACTATCTGCCTCCACGACCGGATTGCCCGCCATGCGCGGAAACACACCTTCATATCCCGCGCCGTCAGGTCGATGGCAGGCGGCGCAATTGTCCAAGTACAGCTGCGCCCCTGGTGTGCCAACGTCGCCGCGCCGAAGCGCCGCATGCGCGGTAGGGTCTGGAGTGAACTCGGCGACTGACCCAGCACCGCTGGACTTCAGCGTCTTCAGAAAGACGGCCGCGGCAGTTGCGTCGCCGGGTGTCAGGTACTGAGTGCTGTGAACGATCACGTCTGTCATCGAGGCGAACGCGATGCCGTGGCGGTTACCACCCGTCTGCAGAAATGTCGCCAGATCCTCGACACTCCAGTCGGCAAGGGAGCCCGGTCCTTCGCTGCGAAGACTAGGCGCGTAGTAGTTTTCGATACTCGCGCCCGACAGAAACGCCCTCCCGTCGCGAGCCGTGTATGCACTTACCTCCATCGCGACCCCACGCGGCGTATGACATTCGCCGCAGTGCCCCAGCCCCTCGACGAAGTACGCGCCGCGTGCCGCCTCGGCCGTGAGCGTCGGGGGAGCAGAGAATGGCACAGCCTCAGGAGCGAAGAGCCATCGCCAATAAGTGAGCGGCCAGCGCATCGAGAGAGGAAATGGAATCTCGTTTGCGCGGTTGGCAATTGGCGCGGGCTTCACTCCGTATCGGAAATACGCGTAGAGCGCGGCGACGTCATCAGGTGTCGTGGAACTGTACGACGGGTAGGGCATGGCCGGATACAACGTGTGCCCCTTCGACACGCCGAAGCGAAGAGCCCGATCGAAATCCGCCAGGGAGAACTTGCCGATGCCGAATGTGGGGTCGGGCGTGATGTTCGTCGTATACAGCGCGCCAATGGGGATGCTCATGCGCAAGCCACCCGAAAACGCCGGCGCCGAAGGAATGCTATGACACGCGGCGCAATCGCCCAGCTTCGCGAGGTATTCGCCGCGAGCAATTTGCGCAGGGGTCGCCGCGCCAGCGACCAGGCCCGGAGACCCCGCGGACCGATCACCGAGCTCGGCAACCGCGATCGCCGCAACGAGTACGACGATGACTCCGAGCCCGCCCCAGCCAAACAGCCTTCGCCTGTTCATGCGGACACGAGCGGCCCCGCGGCCTTGAGGTAGGTGTCCTTGATCTTCGCGGCCGAGAAGTATGCGAGTGCCGCGAGCAGCCCCGTCGGGTTGTATCCCATGTTCTGCGGAAACGCCGACGCTCCGTAGATAAAGAGGTTCGGGATATCCCAGCTCTGCGAATAGCGATTGATCACGCTGTTCGACGGATTCGAGCCCATGATCGCGCCGCCCGTCGTGTGGGTCGACTGATAGATCCGTGTGTCGTAGGGTGTGCCCTGCCTCATCAGGAGCGTCGCCTGCTTCTCTGGTTTCATGGCGCGCACGATCTCTTCCATCTTCTTCGCACTGAAGGCCGCCATGCGGTACTCGTTGTCGTGCCAGTCAAACGTAATGCGCAGCAGCGGCTGGCCGTACGTATCGGTATAGGTAGGATCGAGCGACAGATATCGATCTCGGTACGACATCACCGACCCCTGCGTGCCGATCGGCGCGCTATGCCGATAGTGCTTGCGGATTGCGCCCTTCCAGCCTGCGCCCCACGCGGGTGTGCCCGGAGGCAGCATCATCTGCGCGATCGGCCGACCGCCTGTTCCGCCCGCATAGATCAGGGAGCCCCCGATGAACCCGGCCTCGGCATGATCGAAGTGGTCGGAGTTGAACTCATCGATGACCCGCTGCCCCGCGCCGCCCGCGCCGATGAATGGATTGATGTGCACGTCTTCGCTGAAGTACGCGGCGGTGATGCTGCACATCTGGTACGCGTAGTTCTTGCCCACCAGTCCTTTGCCTGAAATCGGGTCATACGGCGTACCGATACCGGACAGCAGCAGCAACCTCACGTTGTGCAGCTGAAACGCGCAAAGCAGAACCATATCCGCCGGCTGCTCAGTCTCGGTTCCGTTCGCGTCGACATAGAGAACGCCGGTCGCTCGGGTTCCGGAGGCATCCAGCAGAACGCGTGTTACATGCGACTCCGTTCGAACTTCGAGGTTGGGCCGATCCTGGAGGATGGGAAGAATGCTCGTCTGCGGCGAAGCCTTCGAGTAGAGGAAGCACCCGAACAGCTCGCAGTATCCGCAAAGGTTGCAGGGTCCGAGTCTCACGCCGTAAGGATTCGTATAGGCAACCGAGCTGTTCGCGGACGGCAGTGGGAAGGGCTTGTAACCGAGATCCGTCGCGGCCTTCTCGAAGAGGCTCGCCACGGCGATCGGCGGCAGCGGCGGCGTCGGGTACTGCGCGCTGCGTGCCCCTTCGAACGGGTTGCCGCCGGCTTGAATCTCCCCGCGCAGATTTCCCGCGATCCCGGAGACGGCGCACACCTTCTCGAAATGATCGAAGTGAGGCTCGAGCTCCTCGAAGGTCACCGGGTAATCCTGGATGGTCATG
>Ga0247777_1000310_pt1 | contig 13177 bp, 10 predicted proteins | sample UWRJL154409C5_FD_179937 | JGI IMG/M metagenome (GOLD analysis project Ga0247777, IMG submission 179937) | Plant litter microbial communities from Arlington Agricultural Research Station in Wisconsin, United States - UWRJ-L154-409C-5 | ecosystem: Environmental > Terrestrial > Plant litter >...
TGCATAATCGTCGACGCCGATCTCCTTGTTGCAAGGACATTTCCTCCAACGCCTGGTTTTATGGGCCAACTCGTCACCGTGTCTGCCGCTCCCCCCCTCTGCCTTGGCTCCTTGGCTTCCTCTCTCCTCGAATTTCGTCCCTAGAGCTATGGCGGCTATTTAGCCTGGTGGTTGCTGGCCGTGGCTATGGAATGGCGCCCCGCACTAACCCGTGCCTGTCGAGCCGGAGGCCACGCCTTTTCCCCTGCGTCGAGGATCTGGTATAATAGATGAGATCGACGCAGTCCCCACTATGCGTCTGTCTACTACGATGGACGCTCGGTTTCTTGCTCCCCTGGGTAGACGCGTCTGCTGTTCCCTGCGCGGCCTCGAGCGGTGAAGGCCACTGACGGCTGCTCATCCAACCCCCCCATCCTTCGCGATGAGAAGCCTCTCCCTCGTTGTGGTTTTGTCCCAGGTTCTTCCGGGAGTATGGGCCAACCGCTGGGTCGACATCTGGGGCTCCATGCCCCAGCTGGTGGAACCAGCTAACCTCCCACCGACACCGTTTGTACGTCCGCGCCGGGCGGTCCCCCTCCTGTCTGGCAGCCGAGTGGCGTCCCCCTCCGGACTGACAAGAGGCTCTCACAGAACCAGACGGGCGCCGTCTTCGTCGACGCGACCATCCGCCAGACGATCAAGGTCGGACTCGCAGCACCAGCCATCCGGCTGCAGATCTCCAACGCCTTCGGTGGCTCCGACCTGACTATCTCGGCCGTCGCCGTGGCCCTCGCGGCCAACAACACGTCGGGCGTGTCGGCCATGGTGCCGGTCACGTCGCGGAATGTCACCTTCTCGTCGGGCTCGGCGGCCATCACCGTCCCCAACGGCGCCGTCGCCTTCTCGGACCCCGTCGTCGACTTTTCCGTCGCCGCCGGCGACGTCCTCGCCGTCTCCATCTACCTCGCAGCCGGGCAGACGACCAACTCCATCACCGGCCACCCGGGCTCGCGCACCACGTCCTTCTTCGCCGCCGGCAACCAGGTGGCCGCGCCCGACCTCACCGATACGGGCGTGCAGAAGGCCGACCACTGGTACTACCTCAGCACCGTCGGCGGGTGGCTGCCCGACGCGGCCGGCAGCGTGCACATCATCGGCGACAGCATCAGCGACGGGCGCGGCTCGACCCACAACCAGAACGACCGGTGGCCCGACGCGCTGCAGGCGCGGCTGCTGCGCGGCCCCGGCCCCACGGCGCTGCTCGCCGTCATCAACGCGGCGGCGGGCGGCAACCGGCTGCTGGCGGACGGGCTGGGCCCCAACGTGCTGGCGCGGCTGGAGCGCGACGTGCTGGCGCACCCGTCGGCGCGCTTCGCGCTCGTCTTCGAGGGCGTCAACGACATCGGCACGGCGGCGACGACGGCGGCGGCCCAGACCGACGTCGGCGTCCGGATTGTGGCCGCCTACGAGCAGCTGATCACGCGCCTGCACGCCGCCCGCCTGCCCGTCTTCGGCGCCACCATCACGCCCATGTGCGGGCCCGGCCAGAGCTACAGCGACGCCGAGCGCGAGCGCACCCGCCAGCGCGTCAACGCCTGGATCCGCTCCTCGGGCCGCTTCGACGCCGTAGTCGACTTTGATGCCGTCGTGCGCGACCCCGCCAACGCGACGCAGCTCGCGCCCGAGTTCAATACCGGTGACTTTTTGCATCTGAGTCCGGCGGGCTATCGGGCCATGGCGGCGGCGGTGGACTTGACCTTGTTTGAGAAGTTCAGGGGCGGGGTGGATAAGATGACGTGAAAAAAAGGGGGGGGAGGGGGTGTGTGTTAAATAGGGGCTCTGGAGTACTGTAGTTGCAACGGCTCAGCTCTGAGGGTACCCTACAGGAGCCCCGATATGTACCGTACTCAGTATGCGCCTCAGGTAACTACCGTGCCTAGGTACAGTACCTATACAACCTACTCCGTACCTACCTAGTTGCCGAGTTACTTGGATGCCTAGATACCTTACTGTTGGTTAGTCTGTACGTCTAGGTAATTACCATATCCATCGCCCCACATCTCGCCGTCTGGGCTCGGCCATAAGATAAGACACTTACTGGAGTGGCGTCCACAAATGAGGGAAGAGCAACGTGATAGAATCAGAGGCGTCCCAAGCTACATCTACTCCATACCTAGCCACCTCGCTTTAACTCATCTCAACCCATATGCCCTGAACTACCTACCGTACCCACCTAGACATACCTCGTGTTTCTCCTCGACGAGAATTTTCTATGCCACAAGTACCACCCCGCGAAAGCCGCGGCAAGAAACAATACTGGCATGCTGACGCCCAGTCCAACCTGGAGTGGAACATTCGAACTCGACGAAGACTTGCTTTCTTCAGACTCCGATGATGTCTTGGGGGCGGGGTTCGGCAATGTCACACTGGAAGTCCCCAAACTCTGCGACGTGCTGTCCAACCGATAGACCAAGGTCGAAATACCAGTGGTTGGCGACTCTGTGCACCAGACCATCGACATCGCCAAGTCTTGAAAGGTGTAGGTTTGGCAATACGGATGAGCCGAGTCAACACTGCCCGACGCCTGACTATCAGCATACTGTAATTATGCCCCCGGTTCCCTCGACGCGCAAGGGACCAAGTCAAGGGTGCGACGAGACTCACCAGCAACTCGTTCCAGCTCCGATCTTCCCGGGGTCGCATGCCCCTTGTCCGGCCGTGTAGTCGTAGCAGACGGAGGTGATTCGGCAGGGCAGGCTGAAGCAGCACCCAGCGACACCGGAGGCAGTATCGTGTTCGCAGATGCCGGCTCCCGGACAGGTCCAAGGAATGCTCGTAAGTCCTTTGACGTATCCGCAGGTGCGGTCGGCTTCTATCCGTTTCAACACCTTCGGCGCCGGGGCCGACGTGGGAGCTGGCCATCTCAAAGAGGCCGGCGTCGAAGATGACGACACTGGGGTCTGTTCTGGCAGCCACAGTGCCTCTCGTTCCGCAGGGTGGGAACCGAGAACACCCGCTTGTGCAAGCTGCAGCTGGGTCGAGAGAAGGAGAGCTCCAAAGATCAATAGCTTCATGGCGGTCAAGATATCCAGACCAGTGCTGGTCCTGACACACCGGGGGCGCTGTATGTCGTTAATTTACCAACAGGTAGGTAGGTAGGCACCTAGGTAGGTAGGCCGCGAGGGTGGATCTCGAAACGCTACTGATGCATAGATACTAATAGGAACTAGGTAGTTTCTGGATACTCTAGAGATGTTGCGAGCTCCGGAGCATCGGGGAGACTGGTGCTGGGGGAGTTATATGTCACCCAGCAGGTTACCAGGTGGGCATCATGACAGGCTGCGCATCATGACAGCCTGACGGTAAGTAAATGCATCGCCTTGTCTGCTTTCTTGTCGTCTGCAGGACACTGCAGGACACAGCCGGGCGAAAGGCGGCTGCAAGGCAGCTTCCTTCTCTATATTTACGGGGGACATAGAATATGGTTGGTAATCAGTTTGCAGCCTTCAACGCCGTCAAACACCCTTCGGGAGCCTGTTTGATCGTGGCTGCAGGAAGTCTATGAGGTTGTTGAGTCTAATTCGAGCCGGCCGCGTGTCACACAGCAGATAGAACCAACATTATTGCCCTACCTCGCGCAGCCCACAGTAGCATAGGTGGGCGGTACCCAGAAGTGTAGTATTAAGTTGGGGGATGTGACCGTTGGGGGCAGACGCCCCTGCGTTCATTCGCCAGCCTCGATCAGCCGTCGGACATTGCGAAAGGCATCTCTGACGACGCAGCTGCAAGTCGGAGGGCAGGCTGAGCTTCCCTCGATCAAGACCCTCCAATCCAAGATGGAAAACGGTGTGGCGGTGCTGTGGTGTCTGCAGCCTCGAGCCCGCTTGAGACACGAATCCACCGAAGCCGGGCCAACCTGCACGCCAGTAGTTCTATCCTGTGTCTGTGTGACATGCCAGCTTCCCTCGAAGATACGGATTAGCGCCGTTCAGAGATAAAGGGTTCGAATGGCGCAAGGGGTGCGCATGGGAGCCGTCTCAGGTCCCCCTTCTCTGCCCGGGTGGGCAAATGCCAAGCACGCAGCCTCGTGCCCACTGCCATCACTTCTCCGGAAGTGGTCACAACCAGCTGCTGAAATCCAACCAGACACACTGGATGTGTACGGAGTAGCAGACGGGGAAAAAAATGCCCTTTCTGCGCCGGAAGTGACGACGGTGCCCGCATTGAACTGGGAGCGTCTGGACACAAGGCTGCCAGCCAGTGGTCTGGTCCACTCCCAGCGCAGGTAGTCGCAGCCACATTTTAGTTCCCGCCAATAAATAGAAGAGAAGCCCACCTTTTCACAAGGCCAGACCGGCCAGCCCGCACAGCCGAGCGCCATCTCAGCCGGTTGCTGGCGGGGAGGACGCCAAGCACGCAGTCAGGGGGTGGCGGCGGAGTGGCGGCAGCTCTGACCCCCACTTACTATCTGGAAGACCGTGTGGTAAGTGGAGTGCGCCCTAAGTACTGTAGGTCTCCCTGGGCAAGGTTGAGATGGGATCAAGTCACGTTGGGCTTCCAACCTTTTCATGTCCGTTCCTAGGCAGGCAGGCAAGTAAGTACCCGACTAATCCGTAATATGCTCCTTCGTATATCTCATACATAAAGTTCCAAGCACGAAGCCAGACGATGGCGACACCGGGGTTGCAAGTCATCCACCTTTCCGACATACAACAATGCTAGCTCGTCGACAAGTGCTATGCAGCTTCGCCACAGTAGCATGCTGCACCCCCTCGAGGATCGTCGCCAGTATTCTCAGAAAGCCAGGGCAAACGCAGAGCCCATCGCGACGGCGCATACGCCCACCACGAACGCCCGTCGCGCCGCCCGGTCCGCCGCGCCCGTGCGCCCGGAGCCGGCCGCATTGGGGCGCGACGGATCCTTGCCCGGGCCGCCGCCGCCTCCGGTCGCCGAGTCCTCTGGCCGGCGGACCATTATGGCCATGGGCACGAGGCTCACGCCCGCGTACTCGGCCGTGTTGGTGATGGTCGTGGTCGTCAGGGAGACGGAAATGGAGGGCGCGACCGTGATGACGGCGGCCGTGGTGGCGCTGCCGAAGAAGGTGAAGGCAGTCGTGGCGCTCCCAAAGGCACCCTCCGTGGCGCTCCGCAGACAGCCCACGGTCGGCTTGTAGTCGGCCAGGATCGAGAAGCAGTGGCCCTGTAGGTGGGCCGTCATGGAACTGGGGGAAAGGGGGCAGCAACGCGCTCATGTCAGCTCCTCAGCTTCGGACCGCCGCGACGCGGGCCGGGTGGGGGGATGTGGAAGGATGCGTACGTGGGGCAGCACACGGCGGCCGTCTCGCCCGGGTCCAGGGCAGCGGTGAAGGCGTTCAGCGGCGGGTTGAATAGGGGGAGCCCGGTCGGGGTCGGGGTGGCGCCGAGGTCCTTGGGCCGGTCGAAGATGCCCGACGTCGACACCTTGCCGTCGTTCCCCTTCGCGGCCACGCCGACCGTGTTCCATCCGGAAGGGCATACCACGCCGGGAGAGAAGTAGCCGAGGAAGTTGTCCCCCGGGTTCTTGAAGACGGTAGAGACGCGGGCGTCCAGTTGGGATCCCGAGGGGAAACACTTGGCCCCCACCGTGGGCACGTTGCAGTCTACATTGAAGGCGAGGTCGTAGGGGGACTGTTTGGCCGCGAGCTGGAGGATGCCGGTGCTGGTGGCGCAGGCGGCATCGGGAGTGAAGACGCTGGTGAGGGGCCCGAAGTTGGTGAGCGCGTACTCGGACACGCGGGTTGCGGAAGGCATTGTGAATATCTCTTAGCAGCTGTAGTAGCAGCTCTTAGGGTCAATGTAGGCAAAGAACGGCGTTTGGAAACAATCCTGCGCGTGTTTGCTTACAAGTACATAGGAAACTCCGCAACGTAGTATGCGAGTACAGGGCACAGGTCTCGACCAGCATTTGAGTACTCGCAGGTCGTACGGAATAGAGAACCGAGCGTCCAATGGTATCACGTTCATCTGACATTCCCACCCCTGGACCGTCCCTGGGCGCCCCTCAAATGCAACCTCAGCGGACCGTGCGTCATGGACCTCGGATCGCTGCCTATGTTCCTTGGTTGTAGAGAGGCTGTGTACCTACATACGGTAGATTCGCTAGGGAAGCAAGGGTAGTGAAGAGGGGTGCCGGAGCCCCGTTCCTCCGTGTTTTTACTGCCTACGTCACTGGCCGCTGCGTACTAGCGTTTCAACCGTTATGCGACCTGATGTAGATCAGGTCTCGAATAGTAAAGTTACGATTGGTTCTGTAGGTACCGTACCGAGTGTACATAGGTAAGCAGTAAATTTACATGCTGTTCATCCCTGTTTAACGGCGCCCGCCTGGGCGAATCGCAGAAGAACTTATCAGGAGATATCTCGTAGGGGAGGACGGAACGGACTCGGACAGTCCCCGGAAAGGACTTGAATGGGCACTTTCAGGTCAAGATAGATGTCCTGTCTCTATTGTATACCAGACAGAGCAAGACCTCGATAATGGCGTGTGCACGATTTCCCCATGCTGGGGCCGTCCACCGGGGACTATGACGCGGGAAGAAGCCGCTAGAGAGTCGACACAAAGGAGTTTCTCGGCCCAAGGGCTAATACTGTATGTGGGCCAACGGCCATACAACGCCTTGCAAGATGCTCGACAACTCTATGCAGCAACAGCGCCCTGGCAACCGCGCCCACTTTCGCGCCTACATCCACAGGCGGCACGTCCCGTCCGCACCGGCCGAGACGCACCACGGCGCCGTGGGATGCCAGTCGAGGTCCAGAACGCCCACCGACTCGACCACGTTGTGGCCCCGGAGCACCTTGAGGGGCACGATGGTCGGGGCTTCCATCAGGTCCGCCACCACCTTGCAGTGGAAGACTTGCAAGGTACCGTCGTCGCTGGCGTCGGCAAAGAGCGGCAGGCCGCCCTTGTGGTATTTGACGGCGCGCGTGGCCTTGTCGTGGAAGCGCATGGTGCGGTATGGCCGATTGGAACTCTCCAGGTCGTGCCAGAGCAGCCGGCGGTCGTACGAACCGACGATGAGATGGTCGCCGCCGCCGTGCATATCGAACGACGAGATGAGGCGCGCCCCGGGCTGGATGGTCTTGACCAGCAACACATTTTGCAGGTCGTAGCAGCGGATCGCCTGCTTGGTCGCCAGGAAAAGCAGCGGTCGCGTCGGGTGGAAGTGCGCCGTCTGCGGGATGTTGGCTATCTTGCGGAACGGGGTCTGCGTTAGGTGCCGCGAGAGCGTGTGGATCGCAACCGAGGCGCGCCCGCCCGCCGGCGACACGGTGCACAGGTGGTCGCCGCGCCGGTGCCAGCTGACCGTGGCGATGGGCGAACGGACCGTGAACTGGACCAGGACGCCCTCCGCTTCCAGTCGGGCGCTGGGCCGCGCCCACTTCGCCGCCGGCTTCTTCGCCTCGGCCGTCTGTTGCGTGCCGTTGGTCGCGTAGCCGAAACCGGCGTCGAGGACGTCTCGGCTCGCCTGCTCCAGCTCCGGGTCCACTGTCGGCGGGACCATCAGGAAAACGTCCTCTGAGACTGCCGCAGCAAGGATGAAGGCCTCCTTGGTCGGCCGCCATCGTACCGACCTGATGGGGTCCTCGGTGCTGAGCTTAACCTTCCACACCTGGCGCCCCGTCAGGAGTTCCCAGACCCGCACCGTGCTGTCGTTGCCCCCTGATGCTAGCCAGCATCCCGTAGGATCTATGGCCAGGGACCGTACCCAGCCTTCGTGGCCTCTGAAGATGGTCTGCACTACCGTAGGGAACGGTTTGAGCTCCTCGGGCCGTGGCAACTTCGGGAGCAGCGAATTCGGATCGATGTTCAACCTGTTCTTGCGCACCCGGGGAGCCAGATACAGATCCAGACACCGCTCGAAACGTTCCTTGACGAACATTTCTACGATTCCAGTCAGCGGCTAGATGCGACTCCGCCACGCCGGCCGCGTTAAAGGGTTTGCATACCATATCCGGGAACCTTTCGTAACGCGTCGAACTTCTGGGGCAAGTATTCCTTCTCTCTCTCCTCGGGGTCGGTATTCTCCCAGGTCTCCTTTTCCTCTTTTGTAGGTAGGTACTCCGCCGGGACGTTGTAGCTAGTAGTGTCAGCGGAGGGCCCTCCCTTGCGCAGCCGTCGACAACGGTGACCAACCTAGCGTCATGCCCTGGGGGAGGTAATTTGGGGGCGGGGATGTGCATGATGTGAGGTTCCGTTGGCACCTCGTCGTGCCAGAGATCAAAATGAGCTTCTTCTTCCTCTTTTTCTCGCTCTTCTGGAGGCTTATAGGGCAGGATACGGCCTTCTCGGATGGCTCGGACAAGCTTCATTACGCGCTTCTGCTCGTGTTTGGAGGGCACGAAGCGCCGCTTCGGCTCGGGTGCAGAACTAAGAGGCATCTTCTCTTCGATGGAAGTGAAGTACTCCACCGTGTCTGGATAGGGATCGTATCCCTCCTCGGGTATCTCCTGCTGCTGCACCCGTCGCAAGAGCTCGAGCTCCTCCTGGCTGAGATTCAGGGGTTTGCCCGTCGAAGGGTCCGTAAGGCCTGTCCATCCCTTGGGTAGCTCGATGCTGTCGAGAAGGGCGTCGAGCGCCTCTCCGGCCGCGGGCCGCATGATCTTCTTGCCGTTGATATCATAGCCGATATGCGGGTACGAATCGTAGAAGGACAGGGGGATGTTGCCGATGGTGTTGACCGGTCCCTGCGCGTCCGTGTCATCCGAATCGTAGACCGGATCTATCTCGTCGTACTCGTAGCGAACGCCGCCGTTGGCGTCTGTCGTAACGCGGTAATTGGGTATATCCTCGTCGTCTTCTGCCGCCGCATCGTCCTTGTCGCCTGACGTCTCGTCTCCATCGGAGGGTATTTCGTCGCTATCGAGTACGTCGTCGCCTTCGCCGTCACTCCTAGCCTCACTGGCCTTGTCATACTGGTCGGATTCGTCCTCTTCACCGACAGAGGATCTCTCCTCGGCTTCATCCTCGCTCTCCGAAAAGACGCCCTCCAGGAGCCCGTCCAGGATCTCGGTCTCGGGTTCTTCGATATCTCTTTGTGCCACCTTTCGCTTTCCTTTGGCGTTTTCGCTTGCCATTGCGCTGTGGTCAATTCCTCTTCGTGGAAGTTATCGTGCTTGCGACGAGACAGGCGCGACGGGTTGAAGTCGGCGGAGCTATCCTTCGGTCTTGCAGTCAGTATTTTTTTTCTGCCGCTTCTTGGTCCCCGCAGTTGGCGGGACCCCCGCAGACCGCCTGCCCAACATGGCACGCTTTCTACTGTAACTGTACCAACATTTATCTACACAGTAGGTATCGTAGCTACCGTTACAACCTCACTGAAGATCCTTCTCGTCTTAACTGGCCAGTGCATTCCTCGCGTCCACAGAAGGGATGCTCGTTCTCTCGAGACCGTGATCGCAAGCGCACATTAGCATAGTGAACAAGAAGCTTGCTCTCGAGAGCCTCTCGGGCAACTCGACAAGTCGAAGCAGTTGGCTCGTATGTTCTTGTTTGATTTGTATTGATACTGTCACGACCCACGAAGGCAGGGCTTGTGTGCTGTAGTCTACTTCGCACCGTAAACGGCCATTATATCAAGGGGCCGTCCGATATCTGGCGGATCCTCAAAATCGATAAACGAAGTAACGTTATCCCAAAAGAACTCGTCCCAAAGATTGGATTATGACAAAGGGCGGAAGCTTCTGCTGAGAGGCTGTCGGGTGAGGTCGTCCCGAGGGACCCCTGTAAAAAGACGGGGCGTGTCTTTACTCCGTATAAGTCAGGGGAGGGAATGGACCTTCAAACTTTTCTTCCCGTATGATGGACGGAGGTCTCAACGCGGCAACACAAGTTAGTGGACATCGCTGGGCTTGAGATGCTTCTTCACAGTGCCCTCTGCACTCCTTTATTGGAATATGGGTGTGAATCTGGTCGCAATGGAGCAGGAAGGGGGAAGAGGGGGCGGTGGGGCACGTGACTCGGCGGCGGAACTTGACCTTCGCGTTCGGGGTCTTTGGCGGGCCCGACAGGTCCCACGTTCTCGATCCCGCGATCCCCGCTCTGATGGATAGATGTTCGTTGCTGCTTGCGTCCAGCGGTCGGTGCCCATAGGCGAGACCGCGTTGAACCGCCTTTCGCGCTGCGTCTCTGCGGGAAGAGCGGTCTAGGCTCGCTAGGTTAGCGCAACTTCTGAGGTTCACTCCAGAGCTTGACCTGCCTCGCAGCGGTGCGCGTGAGGCTCGCGGAGGATTCGCGGTGGACGCGGCCATCACAGTTCGTCTGCAGGCTCCTCCAGGGCTGCATGCGCCTTTTCTGCGCGCATATCGCAGCTTGGCCTCTCAAACCAGAGTTTCCAGCAGATGGCAGGATCCTTCCAACGCCAGGGCGCTTGGCTTCCGTCCGAGCCTTTGCCTTCCCGCCGCGATCCACAGTGCTTATTAATTCGCCACAGCCAACCCCGGCCCTCGTGCCCTCCCCTCCCCCCGTCCCCAGCGACACCGACTCTTCGACCGCGTGCCCAGGCGGCGTACCCCCCCGGCAGGCTGTAGTGAAAGCCACGAATCCTCCACCGGCCGCTCGCCCTCTGCATCTCATCCTGTTGATCCTACCAACCCTCGTTGCCTCGCCCGCTCCTGTCGGGCTATCGAGGCTGGATCCCTCTACCGGCTCAGTGTGAATCCCAACTGCTGTATTTCTTAGCCAGGAATCATCACCTGATCCCCTTGCCGCGAGTGATCGTATCGCAGAGAAGACGGCCAAAGGGATGTCGGCAACCACCGTTAAAGTCAGCCCTACTGGTGGGGAAGCGCCTAAGCACCGGGCCTGTGATGAGTGCCGTACGAGGTCCCCAGACGGACTCGCCAGGACGAAGGAGCTGATGGGAATATAGGCACGCGAAAACTGGCCTGTTCCAAGGAGCCCGACGGATGCGCTCGCTGTAAGCGTGAGGACATACGATGTCACTACTCGCCTCAGAAGCCTATGGGCCGGCCGAGGAAGCGGCCCCATGTCGAAACCGCCCCTGGGGATGAGGCCCCCAGCGCGGACGCCGAGGCCGAGGGGCTCGACTGGTCCTTCCTGGATGCCGAAGCACCGAGCTTAAGCTTCTTCGACCTCCTGGTTCCGGACTTCGCTGCGCAGGCCCAGCAAAAGAGCCCAGCACCGCTGGTCGTCGACCCTGCACTGAAACCCCCGATCCCCTCCAAGGCGTCATGGCATTTTGACGTCGCCAACATCGACTTCGAGCCGAACCCCCTGCAGGACGACCCTCTCGCCGCAGCCGCATCCACCGACCTCCCCCATCTCCCGCCGCCGCTCCTGAACCCGGACAGCGGCAGCCTCACCTCGCACTCGGTCAGCACCCCCGATAGTCATGGCCACGTCTCGGGCTCGGCCCACCTCCCCGAGAACGGTCGCCCCGACCCGCACTCGATCGTCGCCTACGAGAACCGCGTCTGCGGCTGCCTCGCCAGCATGTACCTCGCGCTCGACTCGCTCCAGCACCTCCCGAAGCAGGTCGGGCCCGCGATGCGCGTGGTGCGCAACGCCGCCCGCACCGCCCACGATACCGTCAGCTGCCGGTCATGCTCGCCGACGGACCTGACGGATGTGAGCCTACGACCGCCGGTGCAGGCCTTCCAGAACATGATGATGCTGGGCGCGCTGCTGCCCACCATCGCCAACGCCTACAACCGCATCCTCGCCCTGGTCGACGACGAGGCCGCCCGCGCCGACGCCCAGAACCGGCTCCTAGCCTTCTCGCTCGAGGAGTACGGCGGCCTCTGGGGCCGCCTCGCCGAGCTCGAGCACGTCTGCGGCGCCTCGGCCGCGCTCAACGGCAGCGTGCTCGACGCCCTGACCTGGCGCCGCACCGTCCGCGCCCTCCTGCGCTGCGACGTCTACGGGATCCACAACTCGACCGACGGCGGCAACGGCGGTCCGCTCGACCCCGCCTGGGGCAACCCGTGCTTGGTCCAGATCGGTCTTAAGGACATCATCGCCCACATGGACGAGCGGTCGCGCCTGCGCCACGCCTCCATGGACGCCGCCCTTGCCGCCGGCATCCTTACCGAGCCGCAGTGCCACGGCCACATGCGCCTCGCACCGGGGGAGAAGCACACGTGCCAGCGCATCATCGACATCGCGAGGATGGCCATCGACGCCTTGGTGATTGCGTAAACACGGGATCGACCGGAATGCAGCCTTGACAGGCGCCGGCGTGAGCTTGTCCCAGAAATAGGCGGCGGATTTGACCTCGGGGAGGGACCCTTTGCACTTTGGTCCTGGCCAGAGACGTCGGTATGTATCCGTGGCCCCCTCACTTCCTTTGCTGCGGCGGACTGACGGCATTGGTGGCAGACCCCTCCCGTCCACGCGGCGACTCCGCCGCAAAGCGGCTCGAGGAGACGGCTTCCCTCTCGCCAGTTGCTCTGTACCACAGGCCTCCGAACCGACTTCGAAGCCACGTTGCCGGTACTCCTGCTGGCAATATGGCGCGGCGGGGCCGGTCGGCTGGTCGGTAGCATAGTCCGAACCGGTGTGCGTGCCTACATCACCATCACCCCTCAGCCCTCCGATTTTTTTTTGATCAGTCTGGGTTAAGGTCGGGTATCGTTGGACATGTAGGCGCGGCCCAGGCTGGGCGACGAGCCAGGGGAGACTAATACGGCCTCGGGAAGACGGGCTCGGGAAGACGGGCTCGGGAAGACGGGCTCGGGAACATGTTTCCCACAAACACACAATTTCGGTCCTTCCGCTGGATGGAAGAATCCCAAACTGTCGTGGCATTGTCGCAAACCTCCCTATTCAAAGTTGCTGACCCACCACGCCGAAGGTCTCGGCATAAATCGTGCACCCGCTATGTTACAAGTCCGCCGAACATCAGATGTCAACGCTTGAGGGTTAGTAGTATGAGCTCCGTCCTGCATATTCGTCCGCGGTCCCCGGGAAGGCACCGGCCGGCGCCGATGGGGCACCTCTGTCCTCGTCGTCAGAGCTCATCTCATTGCCGAAATCGTCCGTCCTATCCGGAGGCGCCCGCATCGCCTCCATAATGCTGTAGTCAAGCGCAGGCGGGTCGTAGGGCTTGACGGTGTGGATTTCCCGCCCCGACGGCATCTGCGCCAGCAGCGTCGCGGGCGCCGGCACCAGCTGCGTATTCATCTGCCCCCGAGATTAG
>Ga0247777_1000311_pt1 | contig 13175 bp, 7 predicted proteins | sample UWRJL154409C5_FD_179937 | JGI IMG/M metagenome (GOLD analysis project Ga0247777, IMG submission 179937) | Plant litter microbial communities from Arlington Agricultural Research Station in Wisconsin, United States - UWRJ-L154-409C-5 | ecosystem: Environmental > Terrestrial > Plant litter >...
ATCGTTCAGCACTGTCTGGAGCAGAATCAGCTGGACCGCGCTGTCCGCTGGCACTTCCGCCTCAGCCCTCACTTTGACCCGGGCAGGACGGAGTTCTACAAGCTGCTGGAAGCCCATGTCTCGGACAGCGATCCTGCCATGCAGGAGACACTCCAATGGATGTATATGACGAGCACCCATCGTAACCTCTACGACACCGTCATACCCTTGCTCTGGTCGCAAGGAAAATCCTCCTTGGCCAAATCGTGGCGGCGGGTTTTGTCGCTCCAGGGAGATACCCCATCGTCGTCCGACGTGCGACCGTTTTTGAAATATTTACTCGGCTACTGGCCGAAAACGTCGCTTTTGCATCAAGAACTGCTGATCGCACGATCCCCACAACACCAACCTCCGGCCCATGACACCTCGGCCACAAAGACTGATCGAGGCGCCCGTCTTCGCTCGATACTCTCCCGCATTCGCAGCGAAACCCATGGTATCGAGGAGAAGCCGTACAACGACGAGCTGGGGGCAAGATGGTTCGCCACGGCATGGGTCTCTGTGGAAACGGCGGCCAAGTTGGTCCGCATGCTCGGAGTTGAGGAGATCGGGCCTCTTTCGCTGCAATCCGTCGCGCTCCGCGAGCAGGACAGTCAGGGCGTGTTTCGACGCATCGAACAGCTGGAGACCTTGGGCCTCAGCATCGGTCGCTCCAACTATGCCAGAGCCGTCCGTCAGCTGGCCAAGACGAACGATTCCGAAACGCTGTGGGAGCTTCTCCACTCCGATCTCCACCCGGACATGTTCGAGGACCGCGGCAGCTGCCAGAGGTCGCTATGGGAGACAGCCTCATCAACGGGGGATTGGGGCGCATACCGACTCGCCATGGCGGTGCGGGTCGCAGTGTCGACGGAGAGCATGGCCGTTATGTTGAACGACGTCACACTGGTGTGTGTTGAACGTCGCCGGAAGGGGCTGTTGTTGAGAGTCCTGGACGAACTGCACGCTGAAAACGTCGACGTGTCGGGGCAAGTCAGCGACGCGATCTCACAACGCATCCTCGACGACATTGTGCACACAGTTGGCCCGGATATCGATTTCTACGTGGCCCTGTCCCGCCGAATCGCGTCTATGGACCTCCCCATCGCTACGCAAGCCTGGCAGAAGCTGCTACTGCTTCTCAGTGACCAAGGCCGGCTGGACGACATGGAAAGGCTTGCCCTCGACATCGCACACCGATATTCGTCATGGGGGCAGTCCGAGAAACCGGGGATCAAAGTCCACCCCTTCGACGTCCCCGAGATGGCCCGCGAGGTCGCCGGGGAGGATGCCGATGTCCATTTCCCCCACCACCTGGTGCCGCGCGATTTAGATCTTACCCACGACTGGCATCCGCTCCAGCTTGTCTTCGATGCGCACTTTATGGAAAGGATGATTCGCAACTCGTTCCTCTGGGTGGCAAGCCGCGGTCACAGCATGACGGAGGGTACCCTAGTATCTCGATCACGGCCATCGCAGTTTGGGCTGGGGCGTGGCCTGCGGCTCGCGCGGATGCTGCAGGAGAGAGGGGTCAAGATCGACATAAATGGGCTTCGCCGCGCCGTCAACGACTGCCTAGGTGATTTTTTCGGACCCGATCGCCTGGCCACGCGACGCGTGAAAGCCGCTCGCTCGAAGAACCGGCTTACCTTGAGAGAGATCAAAGCGATCCTGACTCGGGCGTGGGGCTCCCAGGAGTGGCGCTATCCTTCGTTGAACGGCGACAGCGAGGAGACCGGGACGGCAGATGCGACAGAATTTCTGGCAAAGCCAGATATTGCGTCGCCTCGTCCTCGATAGAAGCGGCCGCTTACTAGCCTCCGAGGCTCGCCGACGTCAGAAGGGAGGCGGAAACCGCCCGTCTGTCACAAAGGCTGGGTATTTAATCGACCAATACAGAGTACTTCCTCCTGTCCCAGCGGCATGTATGTCTATTAGAATCCTAGAACTCCTGACGCCCATCATCATCCGTCGCCGTCGCCCTTCTTGGGTTTGACCAGCAGCAGAATGAACATGCCGACTACTATGAGGATCAACAAGAGAATAATCTTCCTCTTGGTCGTCTTCTTCTGATACCCCGACGCCACCGTCAGCTCCTTCTCGGCGGCCTTGACATCCGTGGCCATGTTCTCGACGTTGTAGTCTATCCTGTCCAGCATCGTGCCTTGGTCTATCACCATAGTCTGCAGATCGCGGAAGAGGTCGGCCAGGTCGATGATGCCCTGGGCTATCTCTTCAATCTCCCTTTCTCGCTGTATTATTGCGGCGTCGTTGGCGTGGAGGTGCTTCTGCTGTGAGCTAGCCTGCAGCGTGGACTGTGAGAAGGACCGGTCTGCGTCCGTTTCTAACAGGGAGGGGTCCGCATAACCCGCGGCGGCCAGAGGGGTGCTCGACCGGTCGCCCGACGGACTGAGGGTCCCGCCCATGCCCTTCAGCTCTGTGATAGCCGTCAGCTGTCGGTCTCCCGAGTTCGGAAGTGACGGGGGCATGTTCACTCTTCAGGTACGCGCTCTGCTTCTTGCGAAAGTTGGCGCTGGCGTCCTGGACCCTCGCGGCCAGCGAGATCTGTATATTCTTGGCCATGGTCTCCTCGGCGCGGCTCATGCCGCCGGCCGCGCGGGCCTCGCGCACCATCTGCTCGACGCGCTTGATGCAGCGGTGGCAGTCGTGGAAGCCCTTGGTGACGGCCTGGGTGAGGCGCTCGATCTCGCCCTCTTCGGCGCGCTTGGCCTCGTCGTCGTTGAAGCCGGGCAGCACGTGCTTCTGGTGTAGGCGCTCGAGCTTCTGGCCGCGCGTGGCGATGTCGGCCAGGAGGTCGGCCACCTCGTCCGACACGTCGGCCCAGCGCGGCGGCAGAAGGTCCATCTCTATGACGGCGTCGCCGTCGTCGGCGTCGTAGGGGTCGGCGGCCAGCAGGCCCCGCCGGTCCTCGTCCGCCGAGAAGAGCACCCCCGAGCTGCTCCCGCCAATGCGGTCCCCGCCGCCGCCGCCGCTCGACGGGCCGCCATACCGGGTGCGCTTGGTCGGGTGGTGCGCGTACGACTGGCGGTACGAGATGTAGCTGCGAGGGTCAGGGGTCGCCGGCGCGCGCGAGGGCGGATCCGGCGATGGGGACTTACAGGTTGGTGCGGTCTCGCCACATGGCGGACCCGGCCGCGGCGGAAACGCTGCCAACCGTCACTGCCCGGGAGGCGCGATCGACGGAGGGCGGCCGGCCGTGTTGGCTGTCGGTCGTCCCATTCGATGTGACTGTGAACACGGGTCTCGCGATCCCAGAAGCGTGGTGGTTTTCGAAGCTGTGAGGCGATAGGGGCTCTCGGGCTCAACTGGACAGAGTGGCGATCCAGGGGGCAGATGCGAGGAGGCAGCACGATTCGGAGCTCCAGCAATGGATGGAACCCCGGCTGCGCCACAGGTGCCGCCGCAGCTTGGCGACCGTCTTTTGGGGACAAAGCAAAGGCAAGCAAAAGCAGTTGCAAAAACCGGGGAATAGCCGGAAATCACGTGCTGCTCGTTGCTGTGAGGCAGCCATTGCGGCGATGAATGAATGGCGGGGTTGTCGAGCGAAGGTCCTTGGGCGTGCCGCTGGAGGGCGGGCTGAAGGTCCGGCCCAATTTTTTCAGGCCGTTTCGTCAGGGAGCCCTCCGCAACCTGACTGGACTCCTTAAGGTCCCCTCTGTCCCCCAATCCCAGAGAGCTCTCTCGACTCTCCTTCCGGCATCCTCTCTACTTCAGAGACCAAGATCTTGAGACGTTTGGGCAATCTCGCGACTACGTTCTGCCTTGACCTATACCAACCTCCTCGAACAAGCAGCCTCCTGCAAACAACATCATGGTCGGTTCCCGCCGCTTGGTGGCAGCCCCGCGCCTGATCTGAAGCAGCAGTCGCAAAGAGGCCTCACTGACAACATGCACCACCGTAGGCCGACTCCCTCACCGAGGAGCAAGTGTCCGAGTTCAAGGAGGCCTTCTCCCTATTCGTACGTCGCATCCTTCTTCTTCTATCTACCTCGTGGTGCCCTATCGGGCTTTAGCGCATTCCGAAGCTCGCAGCTAACTCGCCTTCCATACTTTAGGACAAGGATGGCGATGGTGAGTCTTCTGCCGCGTACACCGACGCCGAGTCCCGCGACAGCTCTCGAAACGATCCTGTACCGAGGTCGGGGCGATCAATGTACTGATATCCATGTAGGACAGATCACCACGAAGGAGCTCGGCACCGTCATGCGATCCCTGGGTCAAAACCCGTCCGAGTCGGAGCTCCAGGACATGATCAACGAGGTCGATGCCGACAACAACGGCACCATCGACTTCCCTGGTACGACGCCCCTTGCATAGTACCATGGTCCCCAAGCCGGCGCTGACACAGGTCAGAGTTCCTCACCATGATGGCCCGCAAGATGAAGGACACCGACTCGGAGGAGGAGATCCGCGAGGCATTCAAGGTCAGCCCCGAGACCTGTCTGATACTTGACCCGACTAGGCAGCTGATACCATGTAGGTCTTCGACCGCGACAACAACGGCTTCATCTCGGCGGCCGAGCTCCGTCATGTCATGACGTCGATCGGCGAGAAGCTTACGGACGACGAGGTGGATGAGATGATCCGCGAAGCTGACCAGGACGGCGACGGCCGCATCGACTGTAAGTCCCTGCCTCGTACAGATCGCACCCCGCGTATGACTGGGCTGATCGGATGCAGACAACGAGTTCGTGCAACTCATGATGCAGAAGTAGTCTCCGGGGTCCGACGCAGGCAGGCAGGCTGAGGCGACGGTGGTGTGATGAGCTGCACTTCCCCGCTTGCACCCAATGATGTACACGCTGTCGGTCAAGATCAAAATACCTCGGTTTTCCTATCTCATCCCCTTGTGCGCGCTGGATTCTATTGGGCAGCTGATTTCAGAGACGTCACCCGCGAGGACTGTTTTCTTCTTCTTCTGAATCTGCCCCTCAACGGTGTTCAACGGACCGAACGGCCGCAGGGAAGGCACTGCAGGAGGGTGGACGGTACTCTGTGTCATCAGCGGGATGGGGACCTCGGTTTCGTTCGTCTCCGGTCAACGAGACTGCTTTCCGCTCACCCCGACAACGCATTCGATGTTGCCTAGTGCAGGCAGCGCCTCCTCTATACCTACGGTATCAATGCAAAAGACGTCTCGTTTCTCCTTCGTATGCCCCGCGACAGTCGCCTCGATGTCCCCTTGAATCCCATCGAGAGAGAGTTAGAGACTCCCCAAGCTCTCCATATTGATTGAAAGGACCAAAATAGCATGTGAAACGTCATAGGCGACCCCTCGTCGTCGGCATCGGTCGTGTGGGCTGGCAATCCAGGAACCCAATGCAGCCGAAGGTGGCAGTGCTGTTAGCGTGCCCGTTCTCACCAGATTGTCTGCGCTTTTGCTTGCAGCCCTCAGCCCTACAGAACGGCAGAGGGGCCACTCTAAATGGAGATCGCGGTCCCGTCGACTTGGTTCCGCCGCCCGTTCCCGCCCGCAAGACCCGAGCCAAGCTTGTGCCGTTCAGGAGATCTCGAAACCATCGTGAGAGGGGAGACGGAGTTGGGCGGACGAGGCTGCCGCATACTGGCCAGTGAGACCAACGTTCTAATAACCTACTAAATTTACCGTTCCAGCGTTGGGTGTGTCGCTCGTTGGGCCAAGCAACACTGATCCCACGCAGAGTGGCGCCACACGGTACTGCCTTATCACTATCTCCCTTTCTCAGTGCTGGTCCACAATAAAAACCTAACGTCGCGGAAAGCGGGCGCCGCCCGAAGGAGCTCCAGCTCTTGGCACACCTCATCTTTGGAGCAGGATTGACCCGAGCTCCCCAAGCACAACGCGTTGAACAACCCAAGATCCGAGATCCGCGAGGCCAACCCTCGTTTCCTGCTTAGCTCTTAAGACGAGGGGTCCCAATGGGCCAAACAACTTTGTCCGATTCCTTCTCTCCATCTTCCGGGCAATACAGAGAAGGACAACCCTTCCAGCGGTCCCCCAGCTGAATAGGGGCGAACGCGGATGCAAGATTGCGCCTCTCCTATTTGGATCCCTAACTGATCCTGTTCCCTGCCCTGCCCTGCCCTACCGCGATGCCTTCACCACTCCGCCGGTGGCGGCCGCTCATCGCCGCTGTGGCGATCCTGCTTATACTGGGCTGGTACGTGAGGGGCTCGCTCGACCGCCCGGTGATCGAGTTGGTCCCCTCGCCGCAGTCCGGGCACATCGAGATCCACGAAAACGGCGACGGCAGCGAGGCCCTCCGCTGGCGCAAGCGGCCGGACCGCTACCCCGTTGCGACGCCGCGGTCCCTACCGACGGGGAAACCGACGGCGCCCATCCCCACCATCCAGAAGTCGCCGCCGCCCGACGAGTCGGCCGAGGCGCGCCGCGTGCGCCGGGAGCGTCTCGCCCGGGTCAAGGAGAGCTTCCTGCACTCGTGGAAGGGGTACAAGGACCACGCGTGGCTGCACGACGAGGTCGCGCCCCTGTCTCAGGAGCCCAAGAACACGTTCGGCGGGTGGGCGGCCACACTGGTCGACGCGCTCGATACGCTGTGGATCATGGGGCTGAAGGACGAGTTCGCCGTCGCCGCCAAAGCCTGCGAGAAGATCGACTTTGCCTTCACCACGACGCCGACAATCAACGTCTTCGAGACGACGATTCGCTACCTGGGCGGCTTCATGGCCGCCTACGAGATCAGCGACAAAAAGTACCACGGGCTGCTGGACAAGGCGGTCGAGGTGGGGGAGTTGCTGATGGGTGCCTTCGATACGCCCAACCGGCTACCGATTTCGAGGTGGGACTGGCAAAGGTGAGTCTTCATCGTCAGGGTCAGGGTCGGGGTCGGGGGGCCCAACTGCCGACCGGTGGGGGTTCCCACGTGTTGACATCGGACGGCAGCTACGTCGCCGGCAAGGCCCAGGTCGCGCAGCATTCGATGCTCGTCTCGGAGATTGGCTCTCTGAGTCTCGAGTTCACGAAGCTTTCCCAGCTGACGGGGAACGCCAAGTACTATGACGCCGTTCAGAGGATCTCGGACGTTTTTGAGGAGAGTCAGCAACGCACCAAGCTGCCGGGCATGTGGCCCGTCGTCGTCGACGCGGCCATGCCCAAGTTCGACGGGGACAACACCTTCACGCTCGGCGGCATGTCGGACTCGCTGTACGAGTACTTTCCGAAGCAGTACCTGCTGCTGGGCGGCGCGCTGGACCAACCGCGGAAGCTGTACGAGGGATTCATCGACGTGGCCAAGAAGCATCTCTTCCACCGCGTGCTCAACGAGGGCAACATCCCCATCTTGACCTCGGGGGACGCCACCGTCAACAAGCAGGGCGACGTGACCGACATCGTCGCCACGCCCAAGGCGCAGCACCTCACGTGCTTCACAGGTGGCATGGTCGGCATCGGCGCCAAGATCTTCCACCGGCCCGAGGACCTCGACGTCGCCATCCAGCTAACAGACGGCTGCGTGTGGTCGTACAACGTCACGGCCTCGGGCATCGGGCCCGAGATCTTCACCGTGGCCGCGTGCGGCGGCGTCGGCGAGAGCCAGACGGGCGACAAGTGCAAGTTCACCGAGGCCAAGTGGCGCGCGGCGGTGCACGACTACTGGAAGCCCAAGAGCGTCGACATGACGGACGAGCAGGTCACGAGCGTCATCGGCAGCCGGCGGCTGCCGCGGGGCATGGTCGACGTCAACGACCGCAAGTACATCCTGCGGCCCGAGGCCATCGAGTCCGTCTTCATCCTGTGGCGCATCACAGGCGACGCGGCGTGGCAGGAGAAGGCGTGGGTCATGTTCACGCGCGTGGAGCAGCACACGCGGTCGGCGGCGGCGGCGGCCAGCCTCGACGACGTGACGCGCGCCGACCCGACCCAGGTCGACAGCATGGAGAGCTTCTGGCTGGCCGAGACGCTCAAGTACTTCTACCTCGTCTTCGCCGAGTGGGACGTCGTCGACCTCGACGTGTGGGTGCTGAACACCGAGGCGCACCCGCTGCGCCGGCCGGACCCTCCGCGGTAGTGCGCGTGCGCCGACTGGGTTTTGGGGTGGCTTCTCGGTTGCTACTCTTTTCAGCTGCTCGGCCGCATGGGAGACCGGAGGAGGCGCTTCGGTCGCCGGGCTCTGTGACGGTCGTGTGTACAGGGGCGACTGGATTCCTGCCTGGTACATAGGCAAGCGCGTTCACCGGCGTCAGGGGGGCGTACACGGTTGGACACCCTTGAAGTGTTGGCGAGTGTGTCATTTTCAAGCTTTCTTTACAATGATACACACAGCGGGATAGAATATTTCGGCAAGCGTAAAAGATATATCTACACACAATCGATGGACCAGCACTCGTAAACCTCAGGGGCACACTCGTGGTGGTCACGATGTGAAAATGGGTGAGGGTTGCGGCAGGGGGCAGGGGGGCGAGAGCGAGCCAGTCTAGCCGGATGTGGCCGAACTTTCCGCCGCATCGTGAGCCGGCGGTCGGGTCGATCCAGCCCACCTACCGCGAAGGCATCTACAATTCTCGAGACCCAGGTTTTTCCTTGCGCCATTTGGAAATCAGCTTGAAATCTCGCGCTACTCCTACCTGAACTGGTCGACTTCCCACGACTGGCCCTCAACGGGCTCTTCCCCCCAGCAGAATGGCGTCCCGTGAGAAGCTACCCCCCTTCATAAGAAGGCCGTTGAACTAGGGCTAACCCGTGACCTTTGGTCGTGTCAGTCAAGCAGTTCATTCGCAACGTCAGAGCGAGCAAGACGATAGCCGACGAGCGGGCCGTGATCCAGAAGGAAAGCGCATCCATCCGCGCCAGCTTCCGTGAGGAGAGCGGCGACCACAGCGTCAGGTGTGAACATGGCCTCGAGCTGAAACCTTCTTCCCTGGTAGCACACCGACTGACATTGCCTCTTGGCAGGCGGAACAACGTCGCCAAGCTGCTGTACCTCTTTACTCTCGGAGAACGGACACACTTCGGGCAGATAGAATGCCTCAAGCTCCTCGCGTCGCCCCGGTTCGCCGACAAGCGCCTCGGCCACCTCGCCACGAGTCTGCTGTTGGACGAGAACCAAGAGGTCCTCACTCTCGTCACCAACTCCCTCAAGAAGTGTGTCGCATAGCATTCCCTCTCCCAGGTAGACCCTGCTAACACGCAGCCTGCAGTGACCTTTCGCACTCGAACCAATACGTCGTGGGCCTGGCCCTCTGTACCCTCGGGAACATCGCCTCGGTCGAGATGTCAAGAGACTTGTTTGCCGAAATCGAAAATCTGATATCGACCTCGAACCCCTACATAAGGAGGAAGGCCGCCCTCTGCGCCATGCGGATATGCCGGAAGGTGCCCGACCTCCAAGAACACTTTATCGAGAAGGCGACGCAGCTCCTTTCGGACCGCAACCACGGCGTCCTGCTGTGCGGCTTGACCCTGGTGACGAGCCTCTGCGAGGCCGACGAGGAAGAGGGGGGAGAGGAGGGCATCGTCGACAAGTTTCGCCAGTTCGTACCCGTCCTCGTCAAGACGCTCAAGAGCTTGGCGTCGTCGGGCTACGCCCCCGAACACGACGTTACCGGGATAACGGACCCCTTTCTCCAGGTGAAGCTCCTGCATCTTCTTCGCGTCCTGGCACGGGGTGACCCGGAGGTCACGGAGCAGATCAACGACATCCTCGCCCAGGTGGCCACCAACACGGACTCGTCCAAGAACGTCGGCAACTCCATCCTGTACGAGGCGGTGCGCACCATCCTCGACATCGAGGCCGACTCCGGCCTGAGGGTCCTCGGCGTCAACATCCTGGGCAAGTTCTTGACCAACCGCGACAACAACATCCGCTACGTCGCCCTGAACACGTTGATCAAGGTGGTGGCCATCGAGCCGAACGCGGTCCAACGCCACCGAAATACCATCTTGGACTGTCTGCGGGACCCCGATATCAGCATCAGGCGGAGGGCGCTGGACCTGAGTTTCACATTAATCAACGAGGGCAACGTCCGGGTCCTGATCAGGGAGCTGCTGGCCTTCCTGGAGGTGGCAGACAACGAGTTCAAGCCGACCATGACCAGCCAGATCGGCATCGCCGCTGACAAGTACGCGCCCAACAAGCGGTGGCATGTCGACACGATGCTAAGGGTACTATCTCTGGCCGGCAACTACGTCAAGGAACCCATCATGTCCTCCTTCGTCAGACTCATCGCCACGACGCCCGAGCTGCAGACGTACGCCGTCCAGAAGCTGTACACCAATCTGAAAAAGGACATCACCCAGGAGAGCCTGACGCAGGCCGGGGCCTGGTGCATCGGGGAGTACGGCGATGCCCTGTTGCGAGGGGGACAGTACGAAGACGAAGAACTGGTCAAGGAGGTGAAGGAGAACGAGATCGTCGATCTATTCACCAGCATCCTGAACAGCAACTACAGCACCCAGGTCACGACCGAGTACATCGTGACCGCCCTGATCAAACTGACAACACGGTTCACGGAGGCCGCGCAGATCGAGAGGGTCCGCCGGCTGTTGCAGAACCACCAGAGCAGTCTCGACGTCGAAGTGCAGCAGCGCGCCGTCGAGTACGGAAACCTGTTTGCCTACGACCAGATCCGTCGCGGCGTGCTGGAGAAGATGCCGGCGCCGCAGATCCAGGAATCGTCGCGCGTGCTGGGCGAGGCAGCCAAGAAGCCGAGCAAGGCGGCGAACCGCAAGCCCAAGGCCGTCAAGCCGACGGAGCAGGACCTGCTCTTCGACCTCATGGGCGACAACGCGCCGGCGCCCTCGCCGACCAACGGCACACAGAACAACGCAGATCTGCTGGCCGACATCCTCGGCGGCAGTTCTTCCCCTCCCCCGGGGGGCTCGGCCGCCTCGCCCCCCCCGCAGTCCAGCGTGGCGTCCATCATGGACCTGTTCGGCCCCGGCCCGGGGGCTGCGTCGTCCCCGGCGCCGGCGACGGCGGCCCAACAGCCGTCTTCCAACGTGGACCTCTTCTCCTCCATGGCGGGATCTCCGCCGCCGCCGCAAGCGCAGCAGGCGGCGGCGGCGCCGACGGGCCACGCGTGCTACGACAGCAACGGCCTCAACGTGACGATGGCGACGCAGCGGAACGCCGAAGGCACGGTGCAAGCGACGGCGCGGTTCCGCAATACGGGCGGAGCGGCGTTGAGCAACGTCGGCCTGCAGGCGGCGGTGCCCAAGTCGCAGAAACTGCAGCTGATGAATATCTCGTCGACGGACCTGGGCCCGGGGGCCGAGGCGACGCAGCTGATGCGCGTTACCGGATGCAAGGGGGTGAGTACATTCTCCTTTTGTCGGGGAACCACGGTCCTTGTGGGCGCGAGGACGTCGAATATGCTAACGTTGGCATCCAGCCCTTGCGTCTGCGTCTGCGGATCGGCTACTCGCACTCGTCGGCGGGACAGGTCATGGACCAGGTCAACTGGGCCGAGCCGTCGTGAGGGGAGGAGCACGAGGCATGTCGGCCTCGGGGGGGGCCAGGAGCGGCGGGCTCGGGATTTCGGGCGCGCGGCCAAAGCCGCTACGAACGCGTGGAATGGGACGAGAAACTCGGTAGCTGAGAGGCGCCGCGCCCAATACAGCGGCTTAGCATGTTGGAGGATGCCGTTCCTGACACTCGTCGCCTCGGCGAAGGGAGGCGCTCGGTTCTATCATATCGTTCAACGTATGGTCGGCCATCGTGCGGCTTCTTCGGGAATGGCAGGCACGCGTCCCAAGCAGGCGAGCCGGGACGTGCCTACTCCTCGGAACCCTCCCGAGCAAAAGGCCGTGGCCAGGGGGTCACAAGCCCGCTGCAGGCTTGGCCGCGCCGGCGGGTCTCAAGATTCTAGAAGCCGGCCGCCTCGTCTCCCGGAGCAGTTTGGTATTTTGGGGGACCGCACCCCCTCCCGCTGCTCCTCCTGGCAGACGGGTTCGTCCGATGTCAAGGGGAGGAAGAGGTTCCCGGGCCTTGGCTTCCTTTCCGACCCAGACCGTCCCAGGCGTGGGCGCAGCCGTGATACTCCGTACAGTAGGGGGGGGACACGTCGTACCTGTTATCGTGGGATGAACTCCCTTGTGCCCGCGTGTCGGCTGTCGGGTGTCCGGCGTTGGTTTCAGCCCCCAATCCTCCTCACCTGCGGCCTCGTCTGATGTTCCCGTTTGTTCAAGGACAGAACGGGCGGGCCACGGGGAGTGGGGGGCGTGTTGTCAGTGTTTCAGCCCTACCCAGGATCCAGGCCGACCCTGTTCTCTTCGTCGGCCCGTCCGGATCGAGGTCCTGCCTTTGGGTTTCGGACGGACGTCGAAATGCACGTGTTCGTGTTGTGTCGACTTCCTCGTGCCTGTATACGGGGGAGGTGGGGAGGGAACACGACTTCGGGGGACCTATGGTCAAGGTCCGTGGATCCGCTCCGGAAACTGAGGGAGTGAGGGTAAGAGCGGAGCCGATACGCAGATTGGGCAGGGCGATCGCGGGGGGGCGTGCACGTAAGTCGGATCCACGGACCAGAGCGACATGCCGCGATTCCTGGTCGGGTCACCGCGCAAGGGACTCTCCGCATTGAATAACGTCCATCCCACGGCGGCGGGTGGCCCATGGACGGTTTGAGCCTCTGTCCTGTTGGCCCCCATATGCCTGTGGATCTCCGACGAAAAGTAATTTAAGGCGCCCCCCCTCAACAGCTCGACGCTCTCGAAATTCAAATATCGACGATTTCAAGGAGCTCAAAGGCTTTGTGGTAGAAGAGGCCCCGAAGACGGCAGCCGGGGAAGGAATACATAGTCGCGGGAGCATAGGTAGGATGAGGCTCTGAGGGTGTCGACATGAACGTCAACTTCTCAGCCGGGCGGGCCGCATAGGAACAGGGCACGTGATTCAGGATGCCTCGGACAGACACCTCGCTTTCCCTGTTTGCCTCGCTAGATTGGACTGACCCTCGCGAACGAGACGACCAAGCGGCTGCCTCGCCGCGACGGCGGAAACCGCTGGCGCCGGAGGTGCGATCCTCCTATGATCGCCGTCGAGCCGCCGTTCGGCCCCCAAGGGGCCGCACGCCCCCCCCCACCCCCTTCGGACTCGACAAATGACCCCGTTGAGGGCAAGGCTGCCGGATTCGGGCAGCAGCGAGAACTGGGACCCAAAAATCCGAGAATAGCGAGTCGCGGTCGAAGCAGGCTTTGT
>Ga0247777_1000312_pt1 | contig 13173 bp, 16 predicted proteins | sample UWRJL154409C5_FD_179937 | JGI IMG/M metagenome (GOLD analysis project Ga0247777, IMG submission 179937) | Plant litter microbial communities from Arlington Agricultural Research Station in Wisconsin, United States - UWRJ-L154-409C-5 | ecosystem: Environmental > Terrestrial > Plant litter >...
GGCCGCGCGAGAACCAATGATGGACGCATGCCGTCTACCTCATAAACGTGGATGGGACAGGCGGGCAGGGCGCCGACTTGTACATACGGCGGCTGTAAACAGAGATCGCGTAAATAAGCTGTCGGGCACTCAGAGAACCAGACGGGAAAGGGACATCTTTCGGTACGGCCCCCGAGCTCCCTGAAGATCTCTACCAGTGTTACCATGAGCTTGAGGGGCATGCTCGGTCCCACGGCCTCTGTCCTCTTGCGTCTTGGAGACCCCAGACCCCAAATACTACCTAGATAGGTAAGGCACCTGAGTAGGTAGCAGGTATGGGGTTTCTCGGCTACCACGGCACGATTGTTCCCGCTCTGCGTGTCACACCGCGCCGGGACGTCGTGCAGCCCACCGCCGTCGACCGCCGCTGTTCGCGGCCCCGGGCCTCGGCGAGTCCATTGGCCAAGACGGAGTCGGCTCGGCACCGAGCTCGGCTCCGCTCCGGCGAAGCCGTGTCAACCGCCGTCCTGCACCGTTCCTGAGGGCGACTCGAGAACGGGCACACTACTCCCTGGGCCGAGCGCCCCTGCAACCCCGTAGCGACGTCCTTGCTGAGACCTCGCAGATCCACCCTCGCCGGGCCAATGCCCGGCCTCGCCTCTCAGATCGCGGCCATCGGCTGCCGGTGGCCGCCCCCTTTCCAACTGCCGCCTTGGCATGGTTCCCGGCTCTGCTAGCCCGGGGCCGGCGGAGCCTCCCCGGGTCGGAGCCGGTGCGGCTGCCTCTCTCTAGGACGGCCGCGGCGCAAACGGCTTTTCGGTCAGCTATATTGAGCGCCACCGGAAACCCGGAAGGCAGTAGGGGCTGCCCATCATGAGGCGGCTGAGCGTGTCGTCGCCTGCTCCCCCTTTCTCCGCGCACCATTCTTCGACCTGCGTCGTGCAGCCTCGGCGGAATGTTTGACCAGGAGGAAAAGCGGCCACCCCGTCCCAGCAAGGACGACACGGACGCCGTGGCACAGCTGCCCGTCGGCTCCGCCGTCGTCGAGGAGATCGAGATCCAGACCGACTCGGACAACCTCGACGGGGAGACGACGGCCAAATCCAAAGACGAGGCACTGCCCGCCTCGCTGCCGCCGTACTCGGCCTTTACCCACGGCCAGAAGATATCCATCACGATTTTGGTCTCGTTCCTGGCTGTCATCTCGCCCCTGTCCGGCCAGATATACCTCCCGGCCCTCGAGTCACTGGCAAACGACCTGAACGTGCCCGTTACCTACATCAACCTGACTATCACCACCTTCATGGCAAGTCCGTCGATGAGTGCTTCTTGGGCCACCCCGGTTGCTAACGCGGGTTCAAGATCTTTCAAGGAGTCGGGCCTTCGTTCATCGCCAACTTCTCCGACATCTACGGCCGCCGGCCTGCCTATCTTATTTGCTTCTCGCTATATGTCGTCGCAAACATCGGCCTGGCGCTGCAGGACAGCTATTCCGCCCTCATGGTCCTCCGTTGCCTGCAGAGCTTTGGCAGCAGCGCCACCATCGCGCTCAGCAACGCCACCGTGGCCGACCTCGTAACCAGGGCGGAGCGGGGCAAGTTCATCGGCTACGCCGCCATGGGGGTAACGTTGGGCCCGGCGCTGGGACCGGTGGCAGGCGGTCTGCTTACCCAATTCTATGGATGGCGTGGTGTCTTTTGGGTAAACTCCGCTGGCCTCGGCTGCCAAACCTCCTCCCATTTCCGCGGAACAAAGGCTAACCACGCACAAGTTCCTTGTCATTCTCTCTTCCGTTTTGTTCGTCATCATGTTATGCTTCCTACCCGAGACATGCCGGAGCGTCGTGGGCAACGGCTCCGTCCCTGGGCCCTTCTGGAACCGGTCTCTCCTCCAGTCCGTCCGCCTGATGCGCCTCTCGCCGACGGAGCGTGCCGCGGCGGCTCGGCAAACCGCCGCTCCCTCGGCCCGGAAGCGGCCCAACCCCTTCGCCGCTCTCAAGATCCTCCTGGAGCGCGAAGGCGGTGTCACTCTCGGCTGTGGCAGCCTCCTCGCCTCGGGCTACTTTATGGTCCTGACCACTCTCGCCGTGCAGCTTTCAGAACGATTCGGCTTCACGCCGATCCAGATCGGCCTATGCTATCTGCCCCTGGGCTTCGGCACCCTCTCGTCGCGTTGGACCGTGGGTCACCTCCTCGACTGGAACTTCCGGCGGTGGGCGCGCAAGCTGGGTATCACCATTGATCTGAACAGGCAGCAGTCGCTCGACGAGGTACCCATCGAGAAGATCCGCCGTACGTAGCCTCGGTGGTTTCATCTTTCTTTTCCAATTAGGACGAGTCCGGCGAGCAAAGACTAGTGTCTCCTTCCGGTTTTGTGCCGCTGACCCGTCGTCCGCCCCCCTTACCGTGGGAGGCAAAGCTGACTTCTGATGTTGTAGTGCAGATATCCATCTGCGCCATCTACGTTTCGTGCGTCGCCGTGGTGGTCTACGGCTGGACCATGCAGAGCCGCCGTAGCCTTGCCGGCATCGAGCTCTCGCTGTTCTTCATGGGCCTATTCTTCAGCGGCGCCATGAACGCCATCAACACTCTGATCGTTGACACGCACCCCGAGTCCCCGGCGACGGCCGTCGCGGCCAACAATCTCTTTCGCTGTCTCGTCTCGTCGGGCGCCACGGCCATCGCGCTTCCGCTCATCAACGCCATTGGCATTGGTTGGACGAGCGTCGTCATTGCCGGCGTGTGGTTATGTTTTAGCCCTCTCCTGTGGCTCGTCATGTTCAGGGGGGCCAAATGGCGCAAGGACGAGAGGGAAGCCAAGGAGAGGGAGCAGCGACAGCCGAGTCAGGTAGTATGATGAAGGGAAGGGGCGCGAAGCGGGCGAGGAGATAATGGAACGTCATCAGAGGCACTCGAGACGCAAAGAAAGGGGAAGCGAACGCATTGGGGTGAGTATCAGTACTACTACCTACGCAGGCGACCGCAGGGCAGTTAGCTCTCTACATAGGCACGTAGAGGCGCTTTGGGTTCTTGGTAAGCCATCCCAGAAGGGGGCATCAAGGGAGACGTTCCATGTTGACTGATTGCAGATATGACCGCAAGCTAGACTGCATCCTACCAACTCCCTCTCGTTACTGCTCCTGGCAGAACATCACTTACATTTGCCGTCCTTGCAATACTTGCACCTCCCCGAATCGCCTTCTGCCGCACTGGAGCAGCCACACGAGCACTCACAGGCCTTGGGTGGATAAGGCAAAGTGAACGGTGGATTCGACGGCAGGTAGGGCAACTCTGCAATGCCCATCGCGAGTTGGGTTCTCATGGGTATGTTGCTGGTATTCGGGATTTGGAGTGATGGACCCGCAACACCAACTACTTACCGCTTGTGATTTCGACGAGAGTCGGGGGAAAAGGAAGGAGGAGGCTGAAGGCAACGAAGGAGGCATAGCCTTTATATCAGGCAGGGCACCTTCCAGAAGACCGAAAACGTCAATAGGAATGGAGGCCCATTGTCTATCATGGTCACAAGGTCAATAGAGACAAAGAAAGCAGCCGGTGCAGCGTGCACACTGCGTCAACAAGTCGCTTTGCCTGGGCACAATGACGAACAACAATACCTTCGAGGGGCGACAATAAGGGTGAAAGAAACTTCAATAGAGGCCCAATACAGCCTTAATAAGCACTAGAGGTCAAGCAATGCGCAGGCGAAGCGTAGGAGAGGGGGCAAGAGGAGGTACGGAGGGTAGGAAGGGGACGAAAGAGGCCTTAGGAGAGGGCAAAAAATCCACCAAGTCAGCGGCAGTGAGATAATCAACAGCGAGAACACGCTGGAGGAGCTACACTTGTGTAGCGAGAACGAAGCGGAGGGTTTTCATCCAGCCCTACGGTACGGGGTTTCCACCTGTATTTACTCTATAGAGGTTCTGCATGCTTTAACAGCGCACCAGAGTATGAATATTGATTGATTGACTGATTTGGAGTGATGAACCGGTAGTAGTTTGCGACGTCGACGCAGCTGGGTCGTCAATCAAGAATTAGAAGAGAACGAAGATAGAACTGAGGATCCGACCGAGCCTAAAACGGCCTTAACTTGTCTGGAGCCGCTTACAGGAGGGCAACTACAGCTTCACTTCTATGGTAACCACCTAGGGAGGGAAGTAGGTACCTTGGTACCTAAGTGCGTGGGAAGGGATGTAACACGAGGTGACAAAACAACATATCGTTTCATGGCATCAAATCGTCAAGGCTTATCCTTGGCATCAGACGCTACTGAAAAATGCAGTCAGGTAGCAAACGGGGAGAAGGGAAGGGATCATCTAGGTACCTTAGTGCCAACCTCGTCACACTTACTACCGTGTCACCGACTCCTCAGTTTTCATTGTAAAGACAACGACAGCCCAGGAGGACACATATTTCCAATCTTGTTTTGTGTACAAAGTGAAGAATCCCTCCGCATCGCCTGCCCCCTGGATCTGGTTGAGCCTCATTGCCTCTTGCTTCCCCAACCAAAATCCTCAAGGCCTCAGAAAGAGAAAAGAACGTCGTGAGCGCTTTCAGCCTCTCAAGGACTCGTGTGGCCAACGCCAGTGTGGCTATGCCCGGTGCCGGCATTGTTTGAACCGATATTGGAGTGATGTGCGTCTTCGGTGCCATAGGCCCCATTTGTCTCGGTTCCGAGTGATTCGGCCACCTTGTCTTGAACAGCCCTGTTGGTTTCGGGGTGTTTTTTGCCCTCGAACTGATACAGCGGCTTGAGAGTGGCACTCCTCTGAAAGAAGATCCACCGCTTGATGAAGTACGGCAGTGCCTGGCGGAGTTGGTACTGCATGAAGTGGCTCGTCGGGAGCGCGAAGACTATCCGACAACAGGAATCAGTTCTGCCTAGGATGGAAGGGAGTTGGAACGGGAGAAGTGCGGGGGGGTCCTGTCTGAGGTGTCTCGCGCTAGAGTCGCTCGCCGCCGTCAAGGACAACAAAATCCCCTGAAAAGCTTACCGTAGTCCAGCTCCTCCAGCGTGCGCTGCTTGGTTTCTACAAAGAAGCGTTAGCGCGCCCCGTCGGTCGCTTATGACAGGTGGCGGCAGCAGAAGCCAAGGGCAAACTGACCAGGGACCCAGAAGAAGATCATGATCAGTGCGACCAAGTTGAAGCCAGCATAAAGACCGAACGCACCCTAGGAAGAGTGGAGGTGAGAGAATGTCCGCCACTGCCAACGCCATGGCTCCGAAATCCACTCACAACTGTGCCTGTCGACTGAAGAAGGAATGGGAACGTCATTCCCAAAACGGCAGCCTGTTGCAATGTGAGCTGTGCACTCTATGGCCGATACCAAGTACTGACCCAGAAGAGACAAGTCGCCACAGCAAACCCCATGCCGATTTCTCTATGGGAGAGCGGGTAGACCTCGGCACTTCACCCGGAGATGATAAGCGTCACGATGCCACGTCTAAGAGGCCAAGGGGGAGTCGCACCTATACGTGAAGGGGACCGGCCCCTCGCCTAAAACGCACCAGCAATCGTTTAGCGTCGGAGGCAGCTGTAAGTGTCTTCGCAGATACACAGTTCTTACCGGGCGAGTAAAAGCCTGTCGCGGCATCAGCATCAACAACCGGTTCGGGATTGGAGCAGGAAGAAAGGAGCGTACAGGCGAAAAGATAAACGAAGAGCGCAACAAGCGCCGTCCTGGCCGTCGAGAGCGGCATCAAGGTGCATAAGCCGGCAGCGAGCAAAGTCCACATCTTTGGGGCCCGTTAGTATCGTCTTGTTACCAGCTCCCGTCTCCCGGTTTCCTACCATATTGGGGAATGTAAAAAGCAGAAGCGAGCGGCGTCCGAACTGGGGGGCGTCAGAACCGTCCCGATGTTTAGGGGCGGGCGGGGCTCACGGTGTCGATGGTCCAAAAGGCCGGGAAGGCGAAGAGCCTACATCACAGTTAACCCCAGAGGCCCGTCTTCGAGGCGTCCTCAGAACAGAAGAGCCATACCAGTTGATTAAACCGAAGCCAAATGAGGCGAGAAGCGCCTCGTACTCGGTACGGCCGGACTCCTTGAAGACAGTTGTCGAGTAGAAGGCAATGATGTTGATTCCGCACATCTATGGTCCCGGTAAGCTTACTCGCTCGACAGCCGGAGAGCTCCACAAGGTTATCTCACCTGTTGGGCAATCATGACGGTGAATGCCGCAAGATTGGCACGGCGGACACGAGGGATGGTGAAGAGTTGCGCGAATCGGGTAATGTAGTTGGTCTTTCCGATAAGCTCCCTTTCGATGACCAGCTGTGAGTGGATATAGTATATGTCCCTCGCGACTTGGATGGGGTTGTTACGCAGCCTGATCATCGAATCCCAGGCTTTGGAGTAGCGATTCTTCTTCCTGCGCCAGCGGGAGTCAGAATCGTCAACGGTAAGCGATGTAGAAGTCAGTGGAATGCCACGCACATCAACCATCGCGGACTTTCGGGACACAAGTAGATGAGAAACAATAGGGGTATGGCAGGAATCAGGGGGAAGCCTAGGTCATTCCGGTTAGCGCAGTGGGTACGGCGAAGACCGACGTCTCTGACACACCTAGCATCCATCTCCAGTTGTTCTCGCCTGCGTTCCAAACTGCTAGGTTAAATGCAGTGCCCAGGAAGATTCCAAAGGCCGTCCACATCTCTGTGCGCCCGTCAGCGACGAGCATCTCCGCAGGGGACGCGGGCCATCGTACGCCAGGACATGACGAGCGCGCCCCTCACAGCCGCGGGTGAGTTTTCAGCCGCATAGATGGGCACTTGGAGTGGTCAGCGCACGGGGCTACTACCGAGGAGGTCCCATGCGCCGTACCGGTGGAGGCCTTCACGCCCATGCCGATGCCCATCAGCAGGCGGTTCACAAGCTGCTGCTCCCAGGTGTGGCTAAGGGCGGAGCCGAGAACGGGCCAGAGACAGAAATGAGCAGATACAAATATGACACCTAAGTGGACTCAGGATATCGCCTCGTTCCAGAATCCGGGGAAGAGCACGCACCTCGACGTCCGAGGTAGTTGTTGATGGGGTCCGAAAGCCAGCAGCCGATGATACTTGTCAAGGACTCAGAGTCAGTCACGATAATACCGGCCGGATGGGCAGGTCGGATCGTACGAGCTTCCAATGTAGGGCCCGGCGTTGACAAGACCCACGAGCAACGTGTCGCGTGTCGAAGTGCCTCCGATGCCGTAGACGGCGGGAAAGAAGATGGTGGCGCCGTTACTGCCCGTTTGATCCCACCCTTGCACACAGGCTCCGATGGAGCAGGTCGCAATGGTCAGGAAGAGTTTCATGGGCAACCGCCACTTGTGTTCAACCTCGTTGCGGATGGCAAGCCGTTCGTCTTCATCGAGGGCCTCATCGCCGGTGATATTTTCGTAGTTTTCCGGGTCCTGGGCCACCAGGGCGCCCTTCCGCAGCAGGGGAATGTGCTCGACGAGCCCCTTTTCGTGGGCGAAGGCCTCGACGTCGGTCATGAGCTGCTCTCGTGGGATGCCCTCGAGCGGATTCTTGATCTTGGCCTCGAGGTTGCGTGTCATGTCCGCGTGGGATACGGAGCCGAAGCGCCGCCCATGCTCGAGATGGGACCCTTCGATATGGCCCCTACGACGCCGCCGTTAGACATGAATCCTCAAGACCGCCCGCGAGGAGACGTACGAGTCGGGGCCGAGTTCCGGCTTTTCGGTCGACATGGTGGGAAGTGGGCTGGTCTCATCTACCCTGACCCAGGTAATACAGACTTCACGAAAAGGGAAGAGTGAGCGCAGAATACGGGGATGCCCGATGTCTCAGGGGCTACGTGAAGGCGATACGGGAAGAAAAGCCAGAACAGCAGCTTGCCGGGCGTGCGAGGTGAGGACGGCGGATCAGTTTAATGCCCTGTCATGAGCCCACGGCCGTGACGATCTGCACCAAGAACATGGACCTGGCTCCACACGGCCTTCGCAGAGCTCGGCGCATCTCTGTGGGCTTGCCTCGTCCCACATGGCGTTAGATACCCTCTCGCCGTTTTTCTCGCGGAACGTGGTTTCCTTGGCGAAGGAACCCCGCTCGGCGGGGACTAGCGACGTTGGAGATGGCGGCGCGGCGGCTCACGATGACGGCGAGACATGAACCCGTGCTACTACCGGGGCGAGAGGTCTAGGCCGGCGTCTCGCGTGCCCGATGTTCCTGCCCCGTTACCGTGTGCTTGAGAGCTGCTTGGTTCTCTCTCGGCTCTTTCTCGCGCAAGATGGGCTCCAACGCCAAAGACTCTCGTCTTCGACATGACTAGCCCTCCTCCTTTTCGCCCGCCTTAGGTAGGTAGGCACTCGAGGAGACGAGGTCAGCAGAGGATGAGTGGTGTGAAGAGTCCTTTGTGTTTTGGCGCGGTGACGTCGACGCGTCGAGCTGACCACTAGATCGACCTTGAAGTTCCCCGCATCCCCGCGCCGACCAACCCCAGATGTGGCGCCGTCTCTTGCGGACCACGTCCGTAGCGGAGCTAATGTGAGACGAGAAGGTGCAGGTCGGTACGGTCAGACTACCAGAAAGCCCTGCAGCACCGAACGACGTCATCTAACGGCAGGTAGTTTGTTTGGTGCCCCCCTCGCCGTTCGTCGTGCCAGGTTGCCGAGGTTCCGGTGGGGTGGACTAGGCACACACTGCATCAACTGCCGTGACTAACTCGATCAAGCAACACGGAACACGCCTTGTAGCACGACGGTCGCTCTAAGCCGGGTTCTGCTGGCTCGTCACTGGAGAATGTCCCCTGAGCTTGTCCCTACGCCCCCACAGCCTCGAGCGAGCGCGTTCGAGGACGGCCGGCCAACACGCACGTGTCCGGCTTTCCACCAGTATGGCAGCTTCCTAACCAGCATGGGGTGCGGTGCCGGACAACCCGTCTGCCTCAGACTCGAGTCAATACCGTCCACGACCCCAGTTCAAGCCCCTGTAATTGATGAGTCCTCGATACATGGCTTTGGGCCCGTCGTTCGGTACCAGGTAGGCAGTTGTGGAACGATTCTACTTGCCCTCCTTTTCCCCGAATTACATCCCCTAGTTTCTCCATGATCTCGTCGGTGAGACCGTGGCGCTCCTCCGGGCAAAGAACTTTTGAATTTGTGTCAGTATCAGTAACTAAGCCAAAACCTAAAAGTAATCGGCTGTCTTTTTTCTCACCAAATCCTGGCCATCTTAGCGGTAGCTTCGGCAAGCTAAGAAACGTTGAGGTGATGGATCCTTCTAGTCAAGTCTGGAGTTCAGGCTATGAGAGGGAGAGGAGAGATGAGGAGAGAGAGAACAGCAGGATGGTAGGAAGAAACTCACTTTGCCCTCGGGCGCAGCCGGGAATACCCTGTGATTCAGAGAGCCGAGTTGTGTCGGATAACCAATTGCACTAACAGCCAAAAGTGTGAGGCCCCACGCTTTAGCATAGAGCGGTTCCCCCTTATACAACAAGTTGAGAGACAAACACTGAATGTACGGCATGTCGGTTGGATCATCAGAGGGGTTGTGTCAAAGTACCCAGGTAGTCTACCGGTAGATACAATCACGAGCCCCGCGCGGCTACGGCCTCGGCCAGTCACATGCAGCAGAAAAACAATCACCACCTAGGTAGATAGTCGCCCAAACCACCTCTAGGGAACTTCGAATTCACGGAGGCAGACACAAAGAGCATTCGCCTGTTGCCCTCTCTTTAGTTTTTTTTTCGGTGCATACCCGAGAAGTTAGCAGTACCCATCTGCTAATCATCGTCCTCGTCGTCCTCGTCCCTGCGCGGCTTGTTTTTCTGTTGGTCAAGGTAGCGGAGGAACCAGCGGGCGACTTCGAGCTGGTATTGGTCGACGCTGTCGAGCTTCTCCCAGCTTTCGAGGGCGAGGCGGCCGTAGCGGCGAGCGTTGCTCCAGTCTTTCATGTCCAGGTAGATGGCGGCGAGGATGTCGTGCATCTCGGCCATGATGGGTGTGACGCCTTCGTTGTTTGTCGTCTCGATGAGCTCCTTGGCCGTCTCGACCGCCGCGTCGTAGTTGCCGCCGCGAGTCGTCTCGACCAGCTTGCCCTGCAGTTTGCGAATGTCCTTGCGGCGGTCCTCGGACAGCGTTACCGCGTGCGAGTCGGCCCGGCACAGGGAGCAGGCGCAGTCAAAGTTCCAGCTGTCCTTGAGCTGTTCGCGCCTCGCGTCACGCGTGAGGGTGAGCTGTGTGTCTTTCAGTGGGTCAGCGGCTGTTCCGCGTCTGTATCGGCCCCACGGCCCGGAACGGAGGAGAACCCACAGCTGATCGTGATTTCTTCCCCGGGTCGGATGTCCCTATACGCGACCACTTCCATGGTCAGGGTCCGAGGAGAAAATCGGTAGTAGGAGCTGCAACAACGGGTTAGCCTTCCGGGCTGCCGCGGTCTTATCTGTGTGAAGAAGGTCTTCTGACTTTGGATTGCAGGCGTGGTTCAGTCTCTGGGGTTCGTCGTCAGCAGCCTGTCCCTGAAGGGGGCGCGAGACCCAACGGCGCCACGTACCGCAACCTCGGGATACAATGCCAGCATAACCTCGTCGGCCAGCGTCACGCTGCACGTGTTCGTCCCCAGGATGTCGTCGATGGGCTCGCCGCCCGTGCTCTTGGCCAGCGAGAAGACCTTGTCCTGCGTCGACTGCGGCAGCTGGGAGAGGCCTCTCTTGAGCAGCCGTCGGCGCAGCTTGGGTTGTATGTCCTCGAGGAACTTCTTGCCGACCAGGATGGCGGGGAAGTCGAGCATCAGGATCTCGCCCTGCTCGATCTTGCGGGCGGCCACCGCGCCCAGTCCCTTGCCCGGAGTCCTGCTGACGGTGTAGGCCGGCCCATCCTTGGTCACGACGGGGCCCGTGGCGAAGTTCCGCGTTCCCGAGCCGCCGTAGCTCGGCCGGTCCTCGTAGGGGTCGTTGGAGATGGCCTCGGAGGCCGTCGACGGCGCCGCGATGAGGCTCGCGCCGTGGCCGCCGCCGAAGAGGGCCGTCGTGTACAGACAGTACGTCTTCTCGGCACCCGACGTCTCGTTCTTGGCCACGGCGCACCGTACGGGGTGCGTCCAGGGAGCGTCGGAAGACGCCGCGGCCCCGTCCGTCTGGGGGACAGGGCACTCCTCGTGGATCTGGCGCATCAGGGGGTTGTGAAAGGCCGAGCCGTGGAGGCACCGGCCGAGCGACGTGACAGTCCCCGTGGCCTTTGCCTGGCCGAGGGGCAGCCCCGCGGCGAGGAGAGCGGCGGCCAACCGCACGAAAGACATGGAGGAGGGGGTGGCTGCGTGCATTCTGAACTCGGGCGCCGGACACAATGGAAGCGCAGGCCACTCTCAGAGCCCGGGAGAGGCCGAAAACATGACAGACGCGGAGGACGCTGCGTTGGCTTCGCGGGTTAAGAAAGCACAGCTCGCGTGGCCACCGATGAGATCACCATCGGACAAATGCAATACTAACACGCTGTCCAGATGCACGGCTTTCTTAGCGGCTCGCCAATACCCGTTTCATGCCTGTGGATGTCCTCGGCCGTGTAAACTCCCGGAGAGGCTCGAGTAGGCCAATCGGGCAACAAGCGTCCACGGCACCTGTACCCGCCCGCCCCGGATAAAGTGTCGCCCTGGGCACTGGATATTACCGCCCCCGGGACGCCAGCTGCAAGTGGGAGCATTTCTTTTGGGCTTTTGAAGCATTTCTACTGCCCTAGGTAGGCACCATTATCATCATGAACTACGTACTGTAAGTTGCTTGAACGCTGTCGTCGGGCAAACCTTGCCGGGCACGCTGCCGGTCGTCCAAGTACCAAGATACCCACCTACCGAGCTAGGTAGGGAATTACCTTGCCTACTTGGGTACTACGGGCGCTGGAACTTCCCAGTTGCGAGTATCAACACGACCTAAACCAGACGATGCGTCGCAATGCCAGCAATATTTGCCTTAACTACCTACCTAGGTAGCTCCCGGGCAAGGAGGTAGGTACTTAAAATCAGAGCTACGCCGCCATCCACGGCTTTACCCCCCGGGCTAGCATAAAGGGGAGTACGCTTTCACGGAGACATAGAACCCACGGAAAATTCCTGTGTCAACGGTGAAGGGTACCTCCGAGGCCCGTGAGACATGCGTTGTACTATATATAGAGGAGTTCCGAGGGACCGAAATCCTAACTTGTGTCACGTGGTCTCAACAGCCTCGCGGGACCCTCAATCCCCGGCATCGTCCAAAAAGATCTGTAACAATCAAAAGCCCGATTCTCGACCAAACAAGCTCTTCCAAATCTTCTTTTCAACAGGGACGAACGGAGGTTTGGGAGCAATATGCCAACCCTTCTTTGTTCCCTCTGCGCCACCCCCTCCGTTTCTCTCTTTCTCTTCACGACGAAGGGGGGAAGAGGAAAGAAGGGTAAACACGGCGAGGGGGAGAAAAGACAAAAGGTCTACACCCGGCCGCCCTGGGCTGAGAAAAACCTCGGTGATGCAGACGAGGTAGGACAGCGGACCGTAAGTTCTTACCGACCTACCTCGGTAGGCACCTGGTTAGGTGTCTGCCTAGGTGCGTACCTTCCTAGTCACTGTACCCCACGTACCGAAGGTTATGTGCAGGGACATAGTTGACACATCGGCACAGCGGGGACGCTGTTGGGGAAATGTCTATGGGGATCATCCGCAGTGCGTGCGGGTAAGCGGTGCGGGGATTTGGGGACAATGGCCGAAGCCGCTCGGTATGATAGACCCGGGCGACCTCGCCGGCGGCGGTCCCGGCCGTCTCTTGTCCCTCTGTCGGGTGTCGATCTCATCAAACTGCTCACCTGCTTACCTGCCTAGGCGCCTAGATAAGCCTCTGTTCCACTCGACGACGGCGTGCTTCGTGACGAGACGGTCCAGCTCTCCGGCCAGCGGGCGACTTCCTCGCCGCCTGATTACAGGACCTGCTCAAGGCGACGTCGGGTGTTCTCGCGATAGCCGCCCGAGATGTACGGCAAGATCGCCCTCGAGGAGGCGTGGGCCATCCCGGAGAACTTCAAGGCGTATGACGTCTCGGCGCTGGCGCCCAAGGGCGTCATCGGCGGCGACCTGATCGGCAACCTGCTCGACGTGCACGGCACGCGGCTTCAGCAGATGGACGAGAACGGCGTCGACGTCATGGTGTTGTCGCTGTCGTCGCCGGGGCCGCAGGGCGTGACGGACCCGGGCGAGGCGGCGGCGCTGGCGACGCTGGCCAACG
>Ga0247777_1000313_pt1 | contig 13099 bp, 3 predicted proteins | sample UWRJL154409C5_FD_179937 | JGI IMG/M metagenome (GOLD analysis project Ga0247777, IMG submission 179937) | Plant litter microbial communities from Arlington Agricultural Research Station in Wisconsin, United States - UWRJ-L154-409C-5 | ecosystem: Environmental > Terrestrial > Plant litter >...
GCCACCGCCGTGGCCGTGGCCGCGTTGTCGCCCGAGAGCATGTAGACGCCTAGGCCGCGGGCTTGCAGCGCCGCGACGACGGCGGAAGCCTCGGGCCGGATGGGGTCTGAGATGGAGAGGGCAGCGGCGAGGGTAAAGCCCTCGGGGGTGGCGGCGGCGGTGGGCCGGTAGGCGACCAGGGCGATGGACTTGGCTTCCGTGCCCCAACGGTGGATGAGGGCGGCCGTGGGCTCCGGGAGGGCGGCGCCGTGGTCGGCCATGAGGGCCTCGTTGCCGACGATGATCTCGAAGGAGCGCGACGGGTCGGCCGCCTTGTAGAAGGCCTTCATCCCCTTGCCCGGGATTTCCTGGAGGTCGTCGACCTGCCCTCCCGCGGCGGTGGTCTTGGCGGCGCAGAAAGCAACGACGGCCTTGGCGATGGGGTGACTGCTATTCTCCTCGACGGCTTTGAGCGCGGCCAGGACCTCGGCGACCGTTTGCTCGTCGGCTGGCTCCTCTCGTCCCGGCAGGATCTCGGCGTCGGTGATGGTCGGCTCGCCGCCGACCGTCAGCGTGCCCGTCTTGTCGAAGACGACGACGTCGACGCGGCTGGCCTTCTCGAACGCCTCGCCGCCGCCCTTGGCGAGGATGCCATGCTTGGCTGCGATGCCGCCGGCCACAAAGATGGCCGTGGGCGCGGCCAGGCCGAGCCCGCACGGGCAGGCGACAACGAAGACGGCGATGGCGAACTGCAGCGAGAAGGCAACCCAGCCGCCCGAGGTGACATCGAGGAAGTGGCCAGGGATTCTCCGCGTCAGGCCCAGGGTGAGCCAGACGATCCAGGTGGTGATGGCGGTGAGGGTGACGATGGGCACGAAGTAGGTCGTGAGCATGTCGGCGATCTGCTCCATCGGCGCTCGCTTGGTTTGGCCCTCCCGGACGACAGCCACGATCTGGTCGAGCATCGACGTGCCCGAGGTACCTGTGACGCGGACGAGGACGGGCGCGGTCTTGTTGACCGTACCCGAGAAGACTTCGTCGCCCGCCTTCTTTTTGATGGGCCGCGACTCTCCCGTGAGGCTGGACTCGTCAAACGTGGTCTCGCCGCGGACGATGACACCGTCAGCCGGCGGCGAGGAGCCGTTGGGCACCCGGACAATGTCCCCAAAGTCCAAGAGGTCCACCGCGACGACCGTGTCGGACGCTCCCTTCTCGTCGTCTCCCTGGACGAGGATGGCCGTGGTCGGGCGCAGTTTCCCGAGCGCTTCTACCGCGGACCCCGTCTTTGACTTGCTGTACGTTTCGATAAGCCGGCCGAGTAGTAGGAAGAAGCTGAGGAAGACGACCGAGTCGAAGTAGAAGTTGGAGTCGTTAATCTCCTCGGGCTGGTAGACGGCGGCCGCGATCATCTGGCTGACACTGCTGATGTACGCAATGGTGGTGCCCAGTGACATGAGTGTGTTCATGCTGCCAAAGCGGTAGAAGCGCTGGAGGACGGGCGTCCGGCTGCCCCGGCGCCACAGCGCGCGGATCTCCTTCACAGCGCGCCTGTGGAACACGTCGGCCGCGAAGAAGTAGACCGGTGTCGCCATGATGAAGAGAGCCATCTGGGCGCGGCTGATGCCTGCTGTCCAGGGGTGCATGATGAAGTGCCGTCCCGGATCGCTGGCCGGGAGGAGAGACATGTATACGATGCCAATGGTGAAAGTGGGGATGCAGGTCAGGCCGGTGAAGATGACGCGGTAGAGTATCTGCCGCTGGTGCTTTGCCTGGATGAGCTTGGAACGCTCCTCCAGAGTGGGAGGGTGGTAGATTTCGGCCGTGAAAGCCGTGTCGCTGGCCTCGATGGCGGCGAGGATGTGACGGATAGTGAATCTCGGCGCGTCGGGCACGTAAGAAAGCTTGATGATGGGACGCTGAAGGGTAGGCGGGTCGATAATTTCCAAGGAGCGCTTGAAGCCAATGAGTGAGGCCGTAACACGGGCCGGGCAGTGCTCGCAATACAGCTCGTGGATGGAGATCTCCACCTCCCGCCCCTTGCTTTTGGGCCGTTCACGCTCCACAACGACGACTGTGTCGATGGTGGCCTCATAGCCGAGATCTTCGATCATGTCGACAATTTTGGGCGCCTTGTCCTTGCCGTTGAACTCGACAGTTGCGCTGTTAGACAGCAGATTGACGGTAACTTTGGATATCCAGTCCACCTTGTTAAGCTCGTCGGTGATGGCGTTGACACAGACGGCACAAGTCATTCCGCCAACGGCGATGGTGGCCCGCCACGTCTGGATGGCTGCCACGAACTCTTCCGTCTCGACCATCACCCACGACTTGGCCGACATGATGGCGGTGATGGAGTCGGGGGGGTCAATCCTGTTCAGCTGAGTGTTGCTACCGACGTCTGAAGACGGCGCTCCGGTCGACGTGGTCGTGCCAGGCCCATCGGCCGCCGTCTTTTCCCGCCCCGGTCGCCAGGCCGCGGAGCACTGCTCGCAGTTGTCCAGGTGCGCCTGGGTACGGGACCTCTCATCGACGGCGCTCCTGCGCGCCAGCCGGGGGTCGCCGGGCCAGCGAGAGAGTGTGGAAGGCGGCCTGGCTACGTCATCCTTGCTCGAGGGCGCGTTGCTTTCCGACCCGACTGGCTCGCCGCTTTGTCCATGGCTGCCACGGCCAACGGAGGACGTTGCACCGCAGACCTCGAAGCCGTTTTCCTCGAGCGCCCGGGCCATGGCGTCGGTGTTAGCGGCGGGATGGTGTTCCACGGAGACCACCGATGTGACGATGTTGGGTGAAACCCAGTAGATGTGATCTGGGCATGATTCGTGCAGGGCCCTGCGGATGGCGGACACGCAGGTGGGACAGTGGAGGTTCTCCAATGCGAAGGAGCTGGTAACGGTGTGGGGGGGTGGGCGAGATGTCTTGTATGACGGGGCCATGGTGGAGATTCCGGGTCGGATAGCACGGCTCCGTGCTATGAACTGTCGGTACTACCCCGTTCTGCCCTTCGCCTGCGTACCCGCCCTTCGTTTCCGGTGACAGCTGCTGTCCTTCGAACCCTTCGAGCCCTCCGAGCCCTCCGAGCCCTCCTTGCCAACGGAAAGCTGCTGTGCAGCAAGAACAGCCGGGACGGCAATGTGGTCAAGATGATTGGTGGCTGCCCGTGTCGGACAAAGTGGTCACTGGGGAAGTGTTTATTAACTGAGACCACTATAGGAAATCCGGACCGGTCGCAACCAATATGGTTGATAACAGGCTGAAGTGAGGGTGGTCGTCGAGGAAGAGGGAGGCGAAGCTGCAAACGACTTTTTGGCCGACGGAGTTTTGGGAAGTACTGCTTCTCAGAAAACGCACAACGGGCTTCCGAACGGTCGAGGTGATGTCTTTGGAAAGATGAGGAAGGACAGAAAGGTCTAGTTATCAGGAGTATCTATCAGTTGGGAACCAGGTCTGGCAGGATCTTTGGGTCATATTGAGATAATTCTGCCGGATTCTCTTGCCAACCCGAAGCTTCGGGGCCTGCCCAAGCTTCCATAGGTCTCCACTGACCGATGGCCAGGTGATCCAATGCCAATATGAAAAATGACAAACAGAGGCGGCGCGTCACCACCATTACTCATCCGGTTTCCGGTTCACGCACAAGTCGCGCAGGCCGGTGAGGCAGAGGGGACGGGTATTGGGCAACCTGGGGGCCTGGGAAGGATGTATTGGTGCGTCGCCGATGTCTCCATCCATGCAAGACCAAAAGCCATTTTAGAGCCACTGGGCATTTCGTCGTCAAAGCGTTCCGAGGCCATTTCGTAGGGATCTCAGTAGTTAGGGAGTTTGACGGCGGTGGAAGAGGCGAAAAACAGAGTCTCCTCCTGGGGACAGAGTGCCATGAGGGTTGTCGCCCCTCGAATCAGATTGTGGAGTTCGGGGGGCGCTTGCCCAAGTTTGCCTTCACTAGGCGGGCAGGCGGGTAGCTCGGGGAGGGACGGAGTACCCCGATAGCTTGGACCAGGTACTGTACTGACACGGTACCAGGAACCAAGCTCGCCAAGATGTCGGCATCACAGGCCGTTGCCTCAAAACGTCAACGTCATTGGGACATCAACGACGCGAGACGCCCACTCACCTCTTCCCAGGAGGTCTGGGAAGGTCCGGTGTGGCTCGACGCGACCGACCACGGGTTTTGTTCGGGTCCCAAGCGGGCCGCAGCCGGCGCCCAGACAGCCGGACAGCCGAACTCGCCCGTTGGAGTGGGCTTCGAGGGATTCGAAAATAGGTGTGGAGATAATCTGGGGAACGGGACAAGACGAACGGGACTGCTGCAGTTGAGACATGGCGTCGCCTCCTGAGCCGCTTGCTGAACCGTGACGCACGGGCTTTATCTTAGGCTGCCTCGCCGCAGATTGAAGTCCCCCGCAAGCATGGCAACCAGCTCGACATATCCGAACGCCCGGCATCTATGCCACCCCTCTCACCGAATCTTTTTCAAGGCGCTCTCGTCATGGATTCGTGCCGATAGGCGAGGAGGGCGTCTTGCAGCCGCTCTACGCGTCAACGCCCCCCTCCCGTCCACTAAGACGCCGGGGTTGGCCCTATTTACCTTACCTACTGTACCTACTGTAGTTACAGTACTTACGGAGTACATAGGACTGGTCAGTAGGGCAAGCAAAGTACAGTAGCCGCAACTGGCAACGACAGTCGAGCTACAGTAGGTACAGTACGACTTCCGCCTCACCATACTCGATGGCTTACGCCTTGGACTATTCTCACCCAACAGCTGGCTTTTTGTGCAGTTTACCCGGCATCCAGCGACCGCCCAAGCCCGTACCGCTGCATGTGTCCGGAAGGTCGTGACCATCCATGCATGGATGGTAAGACAGCGCCATGTTGTCAGTTCGAGACCATGTCTCTCGCCTGTCGATTGCACTTCGCCCATGCAGGCACCGAGGTACGCGGTACGCCCTGAGCGAGCGCCGGGGAGGCAAGACACCACGGAAGGCACGCCCGAGATGGGCAGCCGAGACATCCATGGATGGCTAGGACTCAGAACCGCTGGGTTCTGCATTTTGCAAAAGGTGGTGAGCCTGCGCGTCTTTACAGTCCTGGCGGTTGTCTATTTGCTCGACCATGTGGTCGAGCAGTGAGTTCAACTTCGAAAAGTGTCTGGTCTCGCTGGGGAATGGCAAAAAGCCAGCACTGGGCTGACTCGCAGTCTGGGCCTCCTGAGCGCCCGCTTTTGCCGGGCCGGACCGATCATGATGGCCGTCGCGGCGCGCTCGAGCGTTCAGGAGACGTCGAGCCTGGCTGAGGTGGCAATTCTCGGTGACCCGGCCGGCATCGTCTCCGGGCCGATGCTTTCAATCCATGGCCGGAACTGAAGGTACTTCCGGCGGCGTGTCCGGGATCGGCCTCTCCGAGGTCGGCTCATTTTTTTTTTCTGGCGTTGGACATGAACCTCCTCGTAATCCGTAGGTTGGAGTGACCGGTCTTTTGCCGTGGGGGAATTGCCAAGGGTCGCGTTTTTCCCTGCCATTATCGTAGCCAGCCAATAAGCAGCCGGGGAGATTGCGTGCTCAGGCGCCCCCATTGCACCCGTCGCGAAACGGCAAACTTGACTCCCAAGTTCGAGACCTGGCCATCCAAAGGCGGCTCAGCTCTGGGAACGACAATGCCGAGTGGCATTGACCCTTCTAGAGAGGCGATATCGGTAGGTGCGTGGATTTCCCTCGTGTCGATTTGAAATCTATGCCGAGCATTGTCCGTCGCGGGGAAAGACTCGCCTCTTCTCCTGCTGTTCCCTTCGACGTCCGGGTCTCTACCAGACCCATGCGGAGCCCATCTCTCTGGTCTGTCCATCTGATTCGGGACAGACGTCTTCCTGTATTTTCTCTGTCGTCCTTTGCGGATCTTTGCTTGTGACTGCCGGACGGTCGCCCGGGGACAACCTCGATCATGCATCTGAAGCACGAAGAAGGCTCCGGCGGCCTCGCCCTCGAGACGCAGTCTCTCGCGTCCGGCTCGGCCTTGACGGTGCCCTCGAAGGCCTCCGTTGTGCCCATAGCCTCCTTGGGGTCTGTTGGCGCCAAGTCGGGCCCAACCTATGTCACGGCACAGCTCCTCGTTCAACAGGTCGCGTACAAGCTCTCGGACAAGATCTTCTCGTATTCGCCCGAGACCTTCGATCTCGACACGGCTGTCCGGGGCTGGGCGGGGCAGAAGGAAAAGAACATCCATGGGTTCGAGCCAACCCTTGTCCCCCTCCAGACTCGCACGGGCGCAGGAGCATTTGCTCTCGGGTACATCTTCTCCAAGGACTTCGACCTGAGCAGGAAGCACATCCCGCAGTCCGTTCTTGCGCCGTCCTCGAGCCTCCGGAACTTGCGGGCCGCCCTCGACCAACTCTCCCTGCTCTACTCGGTCGCCAGCCCCTTTGTGGCCCACGTTGCCGCGGCGGACTATTCGTCCGAGGAGGGCTTCGTGGCCGAATATGGTACTGCCCTGCAGCTGTCGGAGGATCTGGGACTGGGCCTCGTGTCGAGCTCGTCCGCCTATGATGCCCAGCACATGGCTCTCTTCTCGACCCTCATGGCCAAGTATCTACCGACGCTGCATATCTACGATGGAGTCCGGACGTCTCGCGAGACCTTGAGGGTCATCGATCTGCTGGACAACGCGAGCATCAAACAGGTGTACGGCCGCCTGTCGAGGGGGTCGTCTGCCTCGGGCGGACGACTCAACCGCGAATCTCAGGTTGCAGAGCTGCTGAAGGAGTTCAACGACGAACTGGGTACCGAATACGAGCCCTTTGAGTACTTCGGCCACGAAGCTGCCCAGACGGTCTTGGTGGTGTTTGGCTCTGCGGAGACGCAACTCACCGCCCGGCTGGTGGGGGAACTTGCCGCGCAGGGGAAGAGGATCGGCGCCGTCAGCGTCAGGGTCTACCGTCCTTTCATCGAAGAGGCCTTCCTGCGGCTGCTTCCCCGCTCCGCTCGGCAGGTTCTCGTACTGGGTCAAGTGCGCGCCGAAGCGGCCGTCGAAGACGTTGCGGTGCAGTCGGCGCTTTATTCCGATGTCATCGCGGCTGTGTCGTTTGCGGGGAAGTGGGCCCAAGAGCCCACGGTCTTGGACGTCAAGTACGCAGCCACGGACTCCCAGACACCGACTTGGCTGGTCTCCTTGATCAACAAGGCGGCCGCCAAGTCATTCGGCGCGCCCCTCCAGACGTCGAAGACTCTCACAGCGGCTCAGCAATACACGTTCTGGGATGTTGACAATTCGACCGCCGTCGGCGCTCCTGTCGTCATCGGGAAGCGCCTCACCCAGGACACGGCCAGCAACGTTTTCGTTCACGAGACACACGACAATCTGATCCAGGGAGGCATTGTTCGTACGGATATCAGGAGCTACAAGAGAAAGATTGAGGCACCGTACGCCGTTGAGGAAGCCGACGTTGCTTACGTCGGCGAGGAGAAGCTCCTGAAAGAACTGGCCGTCCTTAAGGGCGTTAAACGCGACGGAAAGCTGCTCTTGAGGCTGCCATCGTTCAAGCCCGAGGAAGCCGAGAAGCGCATCCCGGTGGGGGTCAGGAAGCAGATCCAGGAGAAAGGTGTGAGGCTCTTTGTCCTGGATACCTCGTACTCTCCTGTCTTGGAGAAGGACGCCGATATTCTGGTGGAGCTCGCCTTCCTCAAGATTGCGCGACCCGATATCGCCTCTGGATCGTACCCCGACCTGGCTTCTGCGGCGAGGGATCAAGTCGTCGTGAAGGAGTGTGTCGATGCTCTCGGCCAATGCCTCAGCCAGTTCGAAGTTCCCGCTTCTTGGGCGGAAGTCCCGCCCGACTTCACTCCGCCCGCGCTCGCCGAGACTGTCAAGCTCAACAGTTTCGTCGGTTTCGAAAAAGAAGACAAGGAGCAGACGATCCAGCTGGACGACTGGCAGGCGGTCGCGAAGGGCTTCGCTTTCAGAGAAGCCTACGGCACGCAGACGGCCCTACGCCCCGACCTCAGCGTCAAGACCGCCACGGTCACCGTGAAGGAGAATCGTCGCCTGACCCCGCTGACCTACGATCGTAACGTCTTTCACATCGAGTTCGACCTGGGCGACTCGGGACTTACGTATAACATTGGCGAGGCGCTCGGCATCCACGCAGACAACGACCCGGAACAAGTCCAGGACTTCATCCGGTTCTACGGGCTCAACACCGACGACCTGGTGCAGGTTCCGTCGCGCGAGAACCCCAATGTCTTCGAGACGCGCACCGTCCACCAGGCGTTGGTGCAGAACCTCGACATCTTGGGCAAGCCGCCGAAGCGCTTCTATGAGTCGCTGGCCGAGTTCGCCACGGATGAGAAAGAGAAGGCCCATCTGGCATCGCTGGGCGGCAAGGAGGGCGCCGAGGAGTTCAAGAACCGGTCAGAGGTCGACACGACGACGTACGTTGACGTTCTCGAGGAGTTCGCCTCGGCACACCCGTCCTTCAGCGACCTCGCCCGCATCGTGGCGCCGCTCAAGCGCCGCGAGTACAGCATCGCGTCGGCGCAGGCCGTCACGCCGACGTCGGTGGCGCTCATGATCGTCGTCGTCGAGTGGGTCGACCCCAAGGGGCGGACGCGGTACGGGCAGGCCACGCGGTACCTGGTGGGGCTCGGGGCGGGCGCCCGCGTGACCGTGTCGGTCAAGCCGTCGGTCATGAAGCTGCCGGCGCAGGACACGGCGCCGCTGATCATGGCCGGGCTGGGCACGGGGCTGGCGCCGTTCCGGGCCTTTGTGCAGTACCGCGCGCAGCAGAAGCAGCAGGGCAAGGCCATCGGCGCCATCCTGCTGTACCTCGGCAGCCGGCACCAGCGCGAGGAGTACCTGTACGGCGAGGAGTGGGAGGCGTACGTGGATGCAGGCGTCATCACGCTGCTGGGCGCTGCCTTCTCGCGCGACCAGCCGCACAAGATCTACATCCAGGACCGCATGCGCCAGACCTTGGACGACGTGGTGCAGGCCTACATCCGCGACGAGGGCAGCTTCTACCTATGCGGCCCGACCTGGCCTGTCCCCGACGTCACCGAGGTGCTGATGGAGGCGGTGGCGGCGGAGGCCAAGGACAGCGGTCGCAAGGTCGACCCGCGCAAGGAGATCGAGAGGCTGAAGGAGGTGGGTAGGTATGTGCTCGAGGTGTATTAGGTGAAAAGGTCGCATTGCGCCGAGCATAGCTTACCGCTAGTATGAATCGCAACATTGCTTTCCTGATCACCTTGAACTTGCTTGTGCTGCGCCTGCACGAGGCGGGAACTGGTGTTGACAGGTAGGTACCTACTTACGCCTTCCGAGCCCCCCGAGCCCCTGAGCCCCTGAGTCCCTGAGCCCCTCAAGCCATTCACACTCCCGCCTCCAGGTACCTACTTCCGGCTCCATCATTTCTCGTACGGGATCTGCATCGGGACGCACCCAACCTCCACTGCTCCCTTTAGGCCGAACAAGCTTCCGAGACTTATAGTCCCGCATGTGCCATGCCGTCTGGGCGCCCGCCGGGAAGGTCAGGCGAGAATGACGAGGCTGAACGTTCGCAGGTCCATTTTCACGCAAGAATGGGGCGACCCCGGTCCAAACTCTTCGCGACTCGGTATCGCCGCCCGGTGACCGCAGGGGCTAGACCCTGTAGGCAATTCCCGGATGCTGGGTAAGGCAAGCTCAGCGGTCTCTGAGCCTTCCGGGTAAAAGGAGACCGCTGAAGCTAGGCCTCCTGGCTGAATCCGACGCCCGCCCGATCGCCGAGGCTCCTATAGCCTCGAAGCATGTGTGGGGGGCGGTGGGCAAGGTCGGCCCGGGAAAAGGCCAAGCGATTGTGCGGAGAACCTGGAAGCAGAGCCAGAGAACCGCCCCGATCTCGACGTCGGCCCTGGGCCAATGGCTCCTACGGGAGCGGCTAAGCGTCCCCGTTTTAACCAAGGCCACTACCGATTTCGGCAACGCCTCTCCGTGGGTTGGTATAGATTGGGAGGCCTGCCCTGGCCTTTCTCGGGGCTGACCCCCGCGAGAGACGTCCCGAGACACTCCCCCCTTGTCCCCCTCGGGTTCTCCCTCCCACGTCGTACCTGAGGCTGGACCACCGCGCCCCTCGCCCGACTCCCTCGTCTTCCCACGTCGTCCGCCTTGCGAGAACAGAAGCCAAGATGCCGTTCCTCTCGCCCCCTGCTCCCACCATCATCATCGCCGGTGCCGGCATCGGTGGACTGAGCGCCGCCCTGGCACTCCACGCCGCGGGCTTCGAGGACATCCACATCTTCGAGGCCAGCTCTAAGCTGACGAGCTTGGGCGTGGGTATCAACGTGCAGCCGTCGGCGGTGCTCATCCTGCGCAACCTCGGGCTGCTGCCGACGCTGCAGAAGACGGGCGTGGAGACCAAGGACCTCAACTACTTCAACCGCCACGGCAACGCCATCGTGTGGGAGCCGCGGGGCATGCAGGCGGGCTACGCGGTGCCGCAGTTCAGCATCCACCGCGGCGAGTTCCAGCAGGTGCTCCTCGCCGCCGTCAACGAGCGCCTCGGCGCCGACCGCGTCCACATGAACCACGCCCTCGCCGGCTTCTCGCAGGACGAGGGCGGCGGCGATAGCATCACGGCGCACTTCACGCGGCGCGGCAGCGACGAGCCGGCCACGATCCCGTCCATGCGCGCCTCGGTGCTCGTGGCGGCCGACGGCATCAACAGCACGGCGCGGCGGCTGCTGTACCCGGCCGAGGGCCCGCCGCGTTTCAGCGGGCGCATCCTGTGGCGCGGCTGCGTGGAGCGCGAGCCGTACCTGTCGGGCGCGTCGATGCTGTGGGCCGGGCACGCCAACCAAAAGTTCATCGCGTACCCCATCTCGGCCGGGTGCGCGGCGCGCGGCACGTCGCTCGTCAACTGGATCGCCGAGCTGCGCGTCCGCGCCGCCGACGACCCGGACCTGACGCCGCCGCCGACCGACTGGACCAAGACGGTGCCCAAGGCGCGCTTCGAGGCACCCTTTGCCGACTGGACCTGCGGCGGCCTGCACATGAAGCAGCTCATCGACTCGACCGAGCGCGTCTACGAGTTCCCCATGTGCGACCGCGACCCGGTGGCGCGCTGGAGCTTCGGCCGGCTGACGCTGCTGGGCGACGCCGCCCACGCCATGTACCCCATCGGCAGCAACGGCGCCACGCAGGCCATCATCGACGCCGAGACGCTGGCGCGGTGCCTGACGGCGGCGGCGCCCGGCGACGTGGCCGCCGCCCTGGCCGCCTACCAGGACGAGCGGCTGCCGCCCACGGCCAAGATCGTCATGGCCAACCGGGCCAACGGGCCCGACCACGTGTTGCAGCTGGCCGAGGAGCGCGCGCCCGACGGCTTCGACGACGTGCACGCCGTCATCCCCAAGGCGGAGCTGGACGGCATCGGCGCCGCCTACAAGGCCGTCGCCGGCTTCGACCGCGACGGCGTCAACCGCCGCGCCCAGGAGACCGAGGGCATGGCCGAGCGCTGGCTGCGGCGGCGCGAGTCGCGGGAAAAGGTGCAGACGCAGGTCCGCGTGAGCGAGGTCGATAGTACCACGGCGGCGAACGGAGTTAGTACGGCGGCATGATACAAGGGGCATACCAGAGCGGGAGCGTCGTTACGACGTGTACGAGCGGAGGGGAGGGGAGATGCTCGCCACTAGTAGCATCCTACGTACGTGGTAGTAGCCATGGGGAAAAGAAAAGGCGTTCTTCTGTTTACTTCAGTTCGTACATACCTGCCTATCGTGGCACGGGCGTCGCATCCTCCGTCATAGGTCATAACATACTACGTCAGGGGCAGTGGAGTTTGTTAGAAGCGAGGATTCCACAAGCCTCAAACCTCCCTTGCAAGAGACCTGAGGTCAGGCTGTCCGTGAGAGCTCAGAGACTCTTTCGTGCTTGTGACTGGCACAATGATGCAACTGGTTGTTGGATCGTGGGGAGAGACCTTCGAGATTGAGTCACCTGCACTCGTCGGGCTCGAAGACTATGGCGTCGGAGATAACTAGAGTGGAAGCTGGGATCGCAGGTACAGTAGGAGCCTGGTGGAGAGCCTCAGGAGCTGAGCCTCGCCGTCGACAAGGGGCAGATGAACTGGGATTGGATGCTTTCGCCAGGCTAACCCTAAATCGCGGAGGCAGCCGTGTACAAGCGCCAGGTGACAGCGAGGCACCGCAGCCCATGGCACTAGTGATACGCCCCATTGACAAGAAAAATTTGCCGGCCGAGCTGAAGGCGGAGATGCCCGTTGGGTATAAATATCAGGGCCTGGCATCATGACCCGTGCTTCTTGACGGCCAGTTTCTCCACGGCCAGTTTCTCCACGGGGCCGTGGCGTCTGTGCCAGTGAGCGACAACCCAATTCGCACGCCGGCAGTGTTGGCCACTCTAGAAGCAATCTAACGGATCTAGCCCTGCCAGCTTGGAGCTAGGGGTGAACGAGCTTCTCACGAGGTTGATTTCGGGAAGGGGATAGCTGGCTTGAATGGGACGGGCTTGAGACCAGGGTAGCTCAGCTTCTACGGAGTACCACGTAGGTACCGAGACAGGTAGGGCTTTGACTCTCCCGTCGGCACACCTAACTTCCAGCGTTACGCGCTAACATGTTCAGATAGAAGGGTTGAAAAGATGGCCAACGTTACGTCTCCCCACGAGCTCGCTAGGAGGGACGAGTGTACGAACATGGGGGGTCAGTACACGTCGGAGGTGACCAAGGAGAAGGCCAGCTTCAAGCTCTACTGCGGGATGGATTACAACGAGAACAACAAATCGCAGCTGTGGACGGCCTCCTTCGCCCATTGCATGGACACGTGCGCGGGTTACAACGCGGGCAACATCGCCACGTGCCTGGGCGTGACATACGACGCCGACTCCTCCAACGGCCTCTCCAACTGCTTCCTCAAGGCCGCCAACAATCTCGAGCGGCTGGTTAAGCCCGACCACCGCATCTTCGTCGCCTTCCTCATCCAGAGCAACCCGCCGCCCCAGACGGTCACCACCACGGCCGTCAGCTCGCTGTCGGCGACGGCCTCGGCGCCGCCCCCTCCCACCCCGACGCCGTCGCGGCCGGCGGGTCCCTCGGAAACGCCTGCCCCCGCGCTGGCGGGCGGCGGTCCTTCCCAGG
>Ga0247777_1000314_pt1 | contig 13091 bp, 9 predicted proteins | sample UWRJL154409C5_FD_179937 | JGI IMG/M metagenome (GOLD analysis project Ga0247777, IMG submission 179937) | Plant litter microbial communities from Arlington Agricultural Research Station in Wisconsin, United States - UWRJ-L154-409C-5 | ecosystem: Environmental > Terrestrial > Plant litter >...
TCATACTGGTTCGACGAAAAACAAAACAGAACAGTGGCAGTACACCCCGCGATCATCAAAGAAGCACTCGATAAGGTTTACGGCGCAAAGGCCTTGCTACAAGAACTGCAGCAACCCGGAACCTGAAGCGGCGGCGGCGTGACCGAGAAGGGGATGTGAGGGGCTTCAAAATACAGGGATGTATTTTGAAGAGCGCCCAGGGACGGCTCGCAGCGTCCCCGAACAGCCCCTTCTCGGTCGCGCCGCCGCCCACGCGACGGCGCCGAGCTCTTAGCGTCGTTCAGACCCAAAGTCCCGATCAGCCCGCCGCTCCGATTCCCGCACAGACTCAAACGTAAACTCCGCGCGGCACCCATCAACCACCCACACGCCCCGATCGTCGTACCCGAAATTCCGCCCGATATCGCAATCCGTGCGACTCAGCTCGTGAACATCAGCAATGCGATACCCCCGAAGGTTCGCGTCGCAAACATTCCGCTTCCCATCCTTCGACTCGCACTTCACCCGCTGCTCCCCGGCAGGCGCCGAATCTCGATACCCCCAGGCCCGCGGATGATCCCCACCCCGCGTCTTGTCGAACTTGAACGTCGCCCGACACCCATCATCAACCCACACGCCACGATCCGTGTATCCCCAGTTCCGCCCAACGACACACTCCGTACGACTGGACTGATCCACATCTCGCACCGTATAGCCCCGCAGATCTGCAGGACACTCGTTCTTGTGCCCGTCATTGGATGAGCAGGCCACCGACTTCTCCGGGGCCCAGGAATCATCAGCGAAAGCGAGGCCGCACACCGAAGTGAGCGCAGCCGCCAAAACGATACGCATAGCCGTGTTCATGACGATCCTCCGTTTCCGTCATAACGAGTCACAGTCCGCAAGGTTTCCGATCAGGCGTCGCGCAACGCCCGCGACACGAGCCGCTGCAGCAGCCGCTCTCCAAACGTGGCAGGACGATCGAGCCGCATGCGCTTCAGGAACGCCGAATGCGACTCCGGTGGGTTGCCGCTGAACAATGCACCCAGCACCGCGCGCACTTTCCCCGCGCGCGTGACCGTGCGGGCCTGAAGCGTCTTCAACGCCCGCGCCAACACAATCTCTTCCGCCGTCAGGTCCGTCCCGAACGGATACTCACTGAAGAACCCACCGGCCCGATGCCGCGCAAACGCATCTTCCAACCGCTGCGGAGTATTCGCGCGAAATCCAAGGGGAATCCGATAATCCTGCGGCACCTTCCGCGCCGCCTTCGCCTTGGCGAGCAACTCGTCCTGAAAGCGCGAGTCCGCAATGTTCAGCAACGCGATGATCACTTCGCTATCGGTCCGACCGCGCAGATCCGCGATTCCGTACTCAGTGACCACCACATCACGCAGATGCCGCGGAATCGTCGTATGGGCGTAATTCCACACGATGTTGGACGTCGTCTCGCCGCCACTCGAACGCGTGGAGCGCACGCACAGAATCGACCGCGCCCCCGGCAGCGCATGCGCCATCGACACGAAGTTGTACTGCCCGCCCACACCGCTGACGACGCGCCCATCCGCAAGCCCGTCGGACACGGCGGCGCCGAGCAGCGTCACCATCATGGTCGTATTCACGAATCGCGCATCGCGCCGCTGCAGCGTGCGTAACTCCAGATCAGCTCCGTAAAGCTGATTGACGTAGGCCACGCCGCGCATGCCGATCTGCGCGCGATCGCTCTCATCGAGATCGCGAAGGGCTGCGTAGAACCCGCGCGGCCCAAGGAAGAACCCCGCGTGCAGCACCTGCCCGTTGCGCAACTCGCGTCCCAGGCAATCCCGTGCCATCTGCGCGCGAGCGGTGCTGTTCGACAGATCGGCATCGATCCAGTCGCCTTCCGCTGCCCGCATGCGCCCGTGCGCGAATTCCACCTCGCCGCGAAAAATCCCGTATTTCTGCAGCTCACGGAACGACTCGCCCGTAAGCTTCGGCGCCACGCCCGCGGCGACCAGCGCTTCGAGCACGCGCTCATCGATCCGCTCAGTGATTTCCCCTGACGCGAGCAGTCGCTCGATCGGCAGCGAGTCGTACACGCGTCGCCTCAGCACGCCGGCGCGATACAGATCCAGCAACTGATCGATGAACATTTCGGTGGACGCGAACAGCCCTTTTACGAACGGCTGCCGCCCACCCTCTGCATCGATCAGCGCGCTCGCGTGCTCCGTGCCGATGTCGCGCAGCGCATTCGAATAGACCACGCCCTGTTGATGCCGCAGGAGCAGCGCGTAAACCAGCGCATCCCCCAGCTCACCAATCCCCACCTGCAACGTGCCCCCGTCGCGAACCAGCGCACTCACGTGCAGGCCAATCGCATGATCGACCGTGCCAATCGGTGGATTCGGCGGGCAGAACAGCTCGTAGTCGTAGCGCTCGTGGTCGACGAGCCAGTCGAACCGCTCCGGCGCGATCATCGCGTGGCCGGTCATGAACGGCATCTGCCGATGCACCTGACCGATGACCACGCAGTCTTTGCCCTGCGCGCGCGCTGCGTCCACGAGCGGGAGCAGGTCTGCCGTGACGTCGGCGTTCGAGCCAAAACTGAGCTCCGCGCGGCCCTCGACGGTGCGTTTCGCAACCAGGTGCGCGATTACGTTCACTCCGCGTGCCAGCACATCCCGCATCACGTGCGTGTAGTTCGAGCTCAGGTAATGCTGCTGGGCGTGGTCGGAATGGAGCCACGCGCCCGGCTCGAGAAAGAACTCCACGATGCGAATGTTCGGCGGGACGTCGCCCCGCCTCATGGCGTGCACGTATTCCAGCTCTACATAATTACCGAACACGCGCTCCACGATAGGCCCGACCAGGCGCTTCTCCAGGTCGGTGCGCGCCGTGGGTTTACGCAGTGACAGGGCTGTGATGATCGTCAGGTCGATGCCCGGATCGCGCGCAGCGCGCCGGTAGAACTCGTTGGCGAGGGGATTGGGCTTGCCGATGCCCAGCGGCAGCGCCAGCACGACCCGCGGCCCCACCCGCCGCAGGACTGCATCCACACACTCGCCGGCGTCGTCTACCAGTATGGGCACAGAACTTGCGGCACGAAATCCGACAACCTAGACGAGGCGATCATGGGCGAGGTCATACACGCGAACTTCGGCACCGAGCGGGAGTGGGAGCAGACCCACGAGAAAACCGTGGACGGGCTGCTCACCATCGGCACCCTTTTCGGCGACGACGAGGCGTTGATGCGCGCCAAGGCCGAATGTGTGTATCACATCCTCCGCGAGATCGTGGAGGACATCCCGTCCGTGCAGATCACCACCCGCATGCCCGACAACCTCACGGACGAGCAGATGTCGATGCTCACCGAGTCGATCCGGCAGGCTGCGCTCAAGGGCATCGAGGTGGCGATGACGCATTCCGTGCAGGTGCTGATGAGCTCGATCTACGACCTGTGCACATCGAAGCTGAAAGTGCGGCCCTCGTGAACAGGCGGCAAAAACCACGCTTTTTGCCGCCGGCATCCGTGTAGGGTCTCGAAAAAAGCGCCGCAGGCACTTTTTTCCAATCAACACAGGGTCATCAGCCGGCCGGCGCCAGCTTCAGCGAGAAGGTGACGATCACATCGTCCTTCACCCACTCGAGCGATTTCCACTCACCCTGGCCCACGCCGTATTCCAGGCGCTTCAACGTGTAGCGCCCGGTGAGGAAGCCCATCTGCTTGCCCTTCTCGTCCTTCGTCTGGAAGGTGATCGGCAGCTTGATGTCTTTCGTCACGTTGCGAATGGTGAGCTTGCCCTGCGCTTCGTAACGACCCGCGCCCACCGTGGTGATCTTCGACGAGACGAAGCGCGCCTTGGGGAATTTCGCGGGGTCGAACAGGTCCGCGCTCTTCAGCGTGTCGTCCCGCTCCTTGTCGCCGGTGTCGAGCGAGCCGATGTCGATGCTGACGTCGATCTTGCTGGCCGCGAGGTTGTCCTGAGCGAACGTCACATCCGCCGTGTAGGTGCCGAAGCGGCCGGTGTTGTTCGCGCCCGCCTGCTCGAACGTGAAGCGCAGCAGGCTGCTGCGCGCGTCGAGCGTGTATTTCACCGGCGCGGTGCCCGCGGCGAGCGCGGAACCGGCGATGAACAATGCCGCCAGCAAGGAAGTGAATCGGCGGGTCATCGGTATCTCCCCCTGATTGAGTGAGCCATTGGGCTGCAAAGTGCTATTCAGTCTTCGTGAAGGGCAGCATCCTGCGCAACACGTGATCCTTGAGTACGAAATGATGTTTCAGCGCCGCCGCCACGTGCAGGAATGCGATCGCCACGAGCGTCCACGAAAGCCAGTAGTGCACGGTCATGAGGCTGTCGTAGAGCGGGCGATTCGGCGCGACGAAGTCGGGCAGCTGCACGAGGCCGAACCAGCTTACGGGAAAGCTGCGGGCGGACGAGGCGATCCAGCCCGTCAGCGGCATCGCGAAGATCAGGATGTACAGGCCGTAGTGGGTGACGTGCGCGGCCGCACGCTCCCAGGGCTTGAGGTTGGTCGGCAGCAGCGGCGTCGGGTTGATGAGCCGCCACACGAGCCGGATGACCGCCAGCATGAGAATGGTGATGCCCCAGGACTTGTGGGGCACCACGGTGCTCAGCTTCTTCAGGCCGGTGGCCCAATGTGCGCGATACCCCAGAACGAATTGCACGATGATCAGGACGACGACCGTCCAGTGCAGCAGCTGCGCGACGGAGCCCCAGCGGTTGGTGGTGTTTCGAACAGGCATGTGTTTAAGCTTCGACGGGTGAGCGGAGCTTACAGAAATCAGGCCTTGGCAGCCCTATTCATGGGGCTGCTGTTGCTTGCAGGGTGCGCAGGGCGGCCAGCGCGTGAGCCGGCCTCCCCGTCTGCGGTACCGGTTGCACCGTCAACAGAGGGTAGCGCCGTTCGCCACGAAGGCCGGGCCTACGCGGTGGTGGCGGAGGAGTCGTTGCTCACCGTGCTCGTGTTCCGCGGCGGCGCACTGGCGAAAGCGGGGCACAACCATGTGATTGCCTCGCACGCCCTGACCGGCACGGCATGGGTTCCTCCGGAAGATCCCTCGCGAGCCTCGTTCGAGGTTCACGTTCCCGTTAGCGATTTCACCATTGATGAGCCGGCGCTGCGTGCGCTCGAAGGCAAGGAGTTCGCGGCGGAGGTGCCGGACTCGGCCCGCGAAGGCACGAAGAAGAACATGCTCAGCGAGCCGATGCTCGACGGGGCGCGCTTTCCGGAAGTGGTGCTGAAATCGGCACGGTTGGAGAGCGGCTCGGAAGGCCTGCTGGCGCAGGTGAGCGTTGCCATTCGTGGACAGACACGTGCGGTGACTGTGCCGGTGCGCTACGAGATCAACGGGAACGAGGTCCGTGCGCAGGGGCAGTTTGCCCTCAAGCAGACGGACCTCGGGTTGACGCCGTTCAGCCTCCTCGGCGGCGCGTTGCGCGTCGAGGACGAGATGACCGTGAAGTTTTCCGTGGTGGCGCGCGCCGAGTAGCGGCTTTCTTCTTTGCCGGCGCCTTGCGCCGCTTGGCCGTTACCTTGCGGGGCGGTTTCTGCTTCGCCGCCTTGGCGGGTTTCTTTGCGGCTCGCGCGGGTTGCGCCGCTTTTGAGGCCTTGGCCTTCCTCGAGGCGGTAGCCGGCGCTGAGGCCTTCGACGGCTTGCCCGTCTTCACTGTCTTCTTCGCCGCCGTCTTCTTCGCGGCAGCCTTTTTCCTTGCCGGCAGCGTCAGCAGTTTGGCCGTCGAGCCGGTGTCGACGCCGCGGAGCTGGTCGAGGATGCCCGGGTTTTCGAGGGTCGAGACGTCCTGGGTGATCTCATCGCCGCGGGCCACCGAGCGCAGCAGGCGGCGCATGATCTTGCCCGAGCGGGTTTTCGGCAGGTTGTCGGCGAAACGGATGTCGTCGGGACGCGCGAGGGCGCCGAGCTCCTGCGACACCCACTTGCGCAGCTCGTCGACGAGCTTCGCCACATCGCCCGTCGGCCGATCCCCGCGACACACGACGAACGCGAACACCGACTCGCCCTTCACTTCGTGCGGCCGCCCGACGACCGCCGCTTCCGCCACGCGCGGATGCGACACGAGCGCCGATTCGATTTCCATCGTGCCGAGGCGATGCCCGGCGACGTTCAGCACGTCGTCGATGCGCCCCATGATCCAGAAGTAACCGTCCTTGTCGCGGTGGGCGCTGTCGCCGGCGACGTAGTACCGGTTCTGGAATTTCTCCCAGTACGTGCTGAGGTAACGATCGTTGTCGCCCCAGATGGTCCGGAGCATCGCCGGCCAGGGCTTCCGGATCACCAGGTACCCGCCCGCGTTCGCGCTCGTGACGCTCTTGCCCTCGTCATCGACGATGTCTGCGAAAATGCCGGGCAGCGGCTTGGTGCAGGACCCCGGCTTGGTCGCCGTGACGCCCGGCACCGGGGAAATCATGATGGCGCCGGTCTCGGTCTGCCACCACGTGTCCACGATCGGGCAGCGCTCGCCGCCGATCGTGCGCTGGTACCACATCCACGCTTCGGGATTGATCGGCTCGCCCACGCTGCCGAGCAGCCGCAGCTTCGACAGATCGTATTTCTTCGGGAACGCGTCCCCGAGTTTCATCAGCGCGCGGATAGCCGTGGGCGCGGTGTAGAAGATAGTCACGCCGTGGTCCTGGCAGATCTTCCAGAACCGGCCGGCATCCGGAAACACCGGACCGCCTTCATAGAGCACGACGGTCGCGCCGTTTGCCATGGGCCCGTAGGCCACATAGCTGTGGCCCGTCACCCAGCCGACGTCTGCCGTACACCAGTAAACGTCGTCATCACGCAGGTCGAACACCCACTTGCTCGTGGTCTTCGCGCCCAGCAGGTAGCCGGCGCTCGAATGCTGAATGCCCTTCGGCTTGCCGGTGGAACCCGAGGTGTACAGAAGGAACAGCGGGTGCTCGGCATCGACCCACACCGGATCGCACACCGGCGCCTGCCCTTCGACGGCCTCTTCCCACCACACGTCGCGCCCGGCCTGCATCGGCACGCCGTGCGCGGTGCGCTTCAGCACGATCACCCCTTCGATGGTGCGACAACCGGCTGCGAGAGCCTTGTCTGCCGCGGCTTTCAGCTCGATCACGTTGCCGCCGCGCCAGCCGCCGTCGGCGGTGATGAGCAGCTTCGCGCCAGCATCCTCGATGCGATCCTTCAGCGAGGGCGCCGAGAAACCGCCGAACACCACCGAATGAATGGCGCCGATGCGCGCGCACGCAAACATCGCGATGACGATTTCAGGGACGAGCGGCATGTAAATGACCACTCGGTCGCCCGACTTCACGCCGCGCGCCGTCAGCGCATTCGCAAACCGGCACACTTCGGCGTGCAGCTCGCGATAGCTGAGGCGGCGCGTGTCACCGGGCTCGCCCTCGAACACGATCGCGGTCTTGTGCCCGCGCTCGGCGAGGTGCACGTCCAGGCAGTTCCACGAAACGTTGAGCCGGCCGTCGGTGAACCAGCGGTAGTTGGGCGCCTTCGACTCGTCCAGCGTTACCGTGAACGGGGTCTCCCAATGAAGCTCGCGCCGCGCCAGATCCGCCCAGAAGCCGTTCGGGTCCCGTTCCGCCTGCGCATGCAGCGCCTGCAACTCCGCGGCACTGAGCCTGGCGCGCTTCGCAAACGGCGCCGGAGGCGAGAACGTGCGTTCTTCGTGCAGAACGGACTGGATGTTCGAATCAGCCATGGATCCCCCAAACCAGCAAAAATTTCGCGGCGGGAGCATAGCAGGAGCGACTCAAGTCTTAGCGGCTGGGCGTGCCGCTTTCCTGCGGTCCGCTGCGTGATTTTCACCTGTCGTCGCGCGCGAACGGGCTTGGCGCGACTGCCGGCATGGCGTAGAAAGCGTCGCAGCGGGGTCGCGTGCGAAGAAAGAGTCAAATGAAATCCTGTGCGGGGAGCGTCATCGGTGTCGCTGTCCTCCTCGCTGGATGTGGCTCGCACGAACGACCCACCCTGGTCCATGCACCCCAATGCACGCCGGTGTCCGGCGCGACGCCTGCGACGCTGAGCGCGAAGGTGCCCGCGGGCGGCCTCCTGCGTGCGACCGTCCGCCCCGACGGTGTCTCGATTGTCGCGACGCTCGACACCGAACGGGCACGCTCGCCGATCGATCGTTACGGCAGCGTCACGTTCGTACGCGAGGTCCGCGCCGGCGAAACCGTGACGCTGACGGCCGAGTCCCGCGACTCACCCGATATCGTCGGGGAGGCCTGCCTCACCCTCGACCTCCTGCCGCCGACGCACGCCGCATCCGTGCGCGCAGAACAGGCTTTCGCGGCCGCGGCACGCAGCGTCCAGGTCGACGATGCGCGCCGTGCTTTCGGGCAGTACCTCGATGCGGCCCGCGAATTCGACGAATTCGACTCGTTTCGCGCGGCCGAAGCTCGCCATGCGATGGCGGAGCTCGCGTACGTGCTGCTCGCCCGGCAGGACGACGCGTTCTGGCTCGCACGTGCCGCGCTGGCCGGCTACGGTGATCATCCACCGCCAGGTCTCACGAGCGGGCTGCTGACCCTCGAAGCTCGCACGCTTCTCGAGTCGGAACGCTTTACGGAGGACGAGCGTCGTGCGCGTGTGCTGGACCTGCTCGAGCTCGCCCGCAAGTGGGCCCGCGCAGATCGCTTTGGCGATCGGGAACAGCCGAGAATCGACATTCTGCGCGGCTTCATGGACTACCAGGCCGGCAGCAGTCCACAGGCTTCCGCGTGGTTCGACAAAGCGGCTTCCCGGTGCGAGCGGCTGAAAGACTGGGAATGCTACGCCCGCTCGCTTCAGAACCTGGCAGCGCTCGCGGAAGAGGCCCGCGACTACACCGTTGCCCTCAGGGCGTTCGCAAACGTGCTGCGCGTTCTTCCGCCGAGTCTCGACCGTCAGCTCACCGCCGACATCTGGGGCAATCAAGGTTCGGTTCAGGTCTCCGCGCGACTCTTCGACCAGGGGGAGCGCTCGCACCGCGTATCCATCCGCCTGCATGCCGAGATAGGCGATTGCGCGGGCGCCCGAGTCGGGATCTCGCGCCTCGGCGCGCTGCTCGTGCAGGTGGGCAGTCTCGCAGAGGGTGTCAGTGCGTTGAGCGAGGCGACTTCGCTCGAATGCCCGGCTCTGTTAGCGGCGGCGAAGTCGGGGTTGGATGAAGCCGCGACACTTCGCAGCCGAGTCTGCACGGAAGCGCTGCAGGCCGACACGCTGGACGCTTCCGGAAAGTTCGCCATGTTCAACGCGCTCATCGGCTTGCGCGAAGCGCTCGAGTCCGAGAATCGTCCAGATGAAGCGCGCGGCTGCCTGCAGTCGGCCACTGCGTACGCAAGCAATTCAAGAACACGGCTGAGGCTTGCGAACGCACGCGCGTACGAGCTCATCCAGCAAGACAGGCCGCGGGAGGCCATTGCCACTTTCGAGCGCGGCCTCGCGAATGCAGATCGCGACGGCATTCCCCCAAGCCAGGAGAACCGCGCGGCCGCGTACCTGGGGCTCGCGCAGGCCGCGCTGCTGGAGGGCAAGCCAACCCAGGCGCGCTCATACGCGCATCGATCGCTGCTGCTGGGAAGCACTCGCGCGGATATGGGGCAGATCGTGGATTCGTTGCAGCTGCTGGCTCAAACCTTCAGCGCGCCCGCCGAGAGCGATCAGGCCCTCGAGATCCTGCACACCGCCGCGGCGCTGGCGGAGCAGGTTCCCGTCGCCGGGCTGGACGCGGAAAAGCGCGCCACCTGGCTCGCATCCCAGCACGCCGTGTTCGCCGAGATGACGCGGTTGTATGCGACCGGTGCGGACCTGAATGGCTCGGCAGCATGGCAAGCGTTCGAAGCGTCGGAGCGCGGGCGCGCGCGCAGCCTTCGTTACGCGATGAACGCGCCGCCGGGCGAAGAAGCCGCGGGCGGGGTCGACCGCTTCCAGCAGCTGATGCAACAGATCTCCCGTCTCGTGGAGGCCGTCCAATCGAGCGAAGTGCCGCAGATCTCGCTCGAAGCGCTTGCGCAGATTGCGGGCAGGCGCGACGCCGAGGACATCGAATCGCGGAGCCTGTTGAAGCAGAGGCTGGCCGCGCTCGGCGCGAGTGCTATCGAATATGCGGCCGGCCGCGATGAGATGTATGCATTCGTCATCGACGGCTCAGGCATTTCCGTCACCCGCCTGGGCAAAACACGAGAGATCGCCGCCGCCGCAGACAGCCTCTACGACAAGGTGCGCAACCGTGAAAGCGCGTATAGCGATGTGCAGCGGGCTGCGGCGAAACTGGCGCAGCTCGTTTTGTGGCCGATTTCGGCGAAGCTGAACCACTCGCGCGTCTTCGTCATCCCTGACGATTCGCTGCACACGGTGCCGTTCGCGATTCTGCCGTGGTCGCCCGAGACGGGCGCGCCGCTGTTGCTGGAGCGAGCGGAGCTGGCGGTGGTGCCTTCGATGCTGTTCGTCACGCACCCGCGCAACCTGGCCGCACGACGCAGCAGCTCGCCGCGTCTGGAATTGATCGGCGATCCCGTGCTTCGCTCCGCGCGATGGCAGCGCGAATGTGCCGACACGGAGTCGGCTCCATCAGGGCAACGAGTGGAGTCGTCGAATCAACGTTCGTTGCCGGACTTGCCCGGCAGCCGCAAGGAAGTGCTCGCGATCGAGCAACTCGCGCAGGCCGCGTCACCGCCGATGCGAGTCAGCACGCGGCTGGGATGCGCAGCCACGCCATCGGCGGTACGCGCGGCAGCGGCAACGAGCCCGGAGCTTCTCCACATCGCCACGCATGGCTATGTGGACGCGTATCGCCCGCGCCTTTCGGCGCTCGCGCTCACGCCGGACACGGCTTCGAACGGCGGCACGTCGACTTTCGGCTTGCTGGATATCCTCAACATGCGGGTCGACTCGCGTCTCGTCGTGTTGAGCGCATGCGATACCTCCCGCGGGCGACTGCTGCCCGGTGAAGGCGTGCTCGGGCCCGCGCAGGCTTTTCTGCAAGCGGGCGCGGCATCCGTGGTGGCCAGCTATTGGCGTATACCCGACGAGCAGACGGCGCCGTTCATGGAAACGTTTTACCAATATCTGCTTGTTGATCGTCTCAGCGCTGCAGCCGCCCTGCGACGGACGCAGCTCAACTATGCGAGGGACCGCGCGTCGTACGACTGGGCCGCCTTCACTTTGTACGGCTGGCCGGATACGACACTGTAGTTACCACCTGCTTTATCTCAGCGCCGTCGCGAAAAAAGCTGAGATAAGCGGGGATCTTCGCGCAGTGATTGGGGCGATCGTCCGATCACTTCACTGCCGCCAGGAGATCCCTCATGTCTTCCTCTTTCCGTGCCGTTCCGCTCGTTCTGTTCTCGACCGCACTGTGCGTCATGGCTGCAATCCAGCCGAAACCGGCAAAAGCCGACAACGTTCCGTCGTATTTCTTCAGCTCCTGGACCGTTGACCGCGACTGCACCGAGGCGCATGCCGGCGGGCTGCCGGGCCACACGATTCCGGGCCTGCAATTCCAGGTAAAGCCGGACGCTGAAGGCGGCTATACGCTCGTGCCGACGGACAACGCCAACGTCGGCCGCTGGAGCCGCGGCTGGAAGGGCGTCAAGGTCGAGTACCGCGCCGGCTCTCAAATGGCCTCGATTCCTGCGGACATGGAATGTGTCCCGGGCCAGGAAGCGTCGTCGTCATTCCTCGCGCAGTCCGGCTTCAAGGTGAGCGCCGAGCCGTACTACGGCTACGAGCACTGGTACGGGCAGGTCACGATTCACGGCGAGAAGCATCACCTCCTGATCTTCCCGCGAAACGCACAGGGCTCTGCCGCCGTCGTGCTGATCGACGCCGATGCGGCGGGCAATCTGCAGCTCGATGGCAACGGCACGATCATCATCCAGCACTGAAGCGCGGCAAGGACGATCGGACAAGCGGCGGGCGGACCTGCACGACATGTGACGTCGTGCGGACGCCTGTCGAGACGACCTCGTACAATGGCGCATGGATCGCGCCATTCCGCGCTCGTTTTCCGCCACCCGATTTTTCATAGTGTGCCTCGCGTGCATGCCCGCAGTGGTATGCGCGCAAGAATTCGCATGCCGGCCTCTCAGCTGCTCCACCCTCGTTCCCTCGAAGACGGTTGACGATAAGTCCACTAACGACTGCGGCTACCGCAACGGCAACGAGTGGTGGGTCGACTATGTTGCAGGCTCGCTTCTCTGGAATGACAAACCGCCCGAGAAGCGCGTCGTCGTCGCGCTCTTCGACGACGGCGCACTCACGAGCCACGTCGAGCTGCGCAACCAGCTCTGGACGAACGAAGCCGAAGCGAACGGCAAGCCCGGCGTCGATGACGACGGCAACGGCTACATCGACGACATCCACGGCTGGGATTTCGTGGACGACGATCCGAACGTCTCGCCGGAAGGCGAGTGCGTGGGCCGCACGAGCCACGGCACGCTCATGGCGAGCCTCATCGCGGCCGAGCGCAACAACGGCGCCGGCATCGCGGCGGCCGGCTCCGACGGCGCACGCGTCATGGTATTGCGGGTGGTGGGCTGCGGCGGCCGGTCGAAGGATCAGGTGAATCCGCAGCGGCTCATCCGCGCGCTCGACTACGCACAGAAGATGGGCGCCCGGATCATGAGCTTCAGCGCCCACTGGCCAGACACGACCCCAGAGCTGGACGCTGCCTTCGCGAGAGTGGCTGATGCCCCCTCGCCCCGCGCCAGCGACCCGGGCGCTATTGTCATTGCCAGCGTCCCGAACAAGGGCGAGGCGCAAGCCGGTTACCCCGCCGCGTATTCCTTCAGGCGGATCGTGCGGGCAGTACCTATCGGGAATGACAACATAATCTCGCCCGGCACCAGCGCGGCCCCTCCGGGGCTCAACCTCGGGGCGCCGAGCGCGTGCGTTCTGGGCGCTACGGCCGGAACGTTGGGTTATCGCATCGAGCAAGGGAGCTCGAACTCGACCGCAATCCTATCGGGACTTCTCGCAGGTCTCTGGGCGAGTGCTCCCTATGCTAGATTCAGCGCAGACGAGTTTCTGGCGAAGGTGGTCCGGGATCGGATGTCCCGCTCACCCCGCCGCTCGCAGCCGGACCTGCGAGGCGACTACCCCCGGGGAGTGCCGCTGGCCGACG
>Ga0247777_1000315_pt1 | contig 13042 bp, 13 predicted proteins | sample UWRJL154409C5_FD_179937 | JGI IMG/M metagenome (GOLD analysis project Ga0247777, IMG submission 179937) | Plant litter microbial communities from Arlington Agricultural Research Station in Wisconsin, United States - UWRJ-L154-409C-5 | ecosystem: Environmental > Terrestrial > Plant litter >...
TGATGGACCAGAGTTGTTCGGGAGCGAGGACGCGCCTAAGCCCCCGAGGAGCCCGGCCGTGCTGAAAACGGCGTCCAGCATGGCGAGCGGTCTGCAATGCCTCTCAGCCTGGTTGAAGAAGTTTCGTCTCGGCCGTGTCTGGGCGAATGTTTTCGGAGTTAGCCATAGGCAGAGATGGGGTTTTTATGTGTCACAACGGTCAACGGCAGCGATACGCGCAAGGTAACTTGGCGAGTTGCACCAGATGCGCATTCCTGCAGGCACATACCGTAGCCCCGGGCCCTGTGGCGCGGTGTCAGCCGTATGGGTGGCTGACCTCACCCCCAAACAAAAGGTCATGTGACGAGGGGGGTTGTCTCCCTCAAGGAGACTACCAGGGTTTAGGCACAACGCTTTTAGCTACAACACACGCTCTCTTTCGTTACTCTTGATCGTTTGCCGTCGGACCTGTGCTTCTGGCTCGGCTCCCTTCTGCGGAGACCAACACCCCCCGCTTGCCCGACGCCAGACTTTTGGCCTCGGAACTCGTCACGTGACATCTCCCGGCCCTGAAACCTTAAGCTGACCTCAGGCGATTTCGTGGTCCGGCTCCTTTCCTCAGCACACACACCACCTCAGAATTGACAGTTGGTATCCGCAAGATATATCTCACCCGCAAGACACTTTCGTCGCGGCAGATCGAATCTTTTCATCGGTGTCTCTCTTCACGGCGCCCCGATGCACGAGCTCTTCCTGACCGCTACGGTCGGCGCCACCGACTTCGAGCAAGCCACGGCCGTCCTCCAGGGCCTGTGCGCCATGGCCGCCTGGCAAAGTCGGCATCGAGTCTTGTACTTTAACGGGCCCACGCAGGCAAAGGGCCTCACAAATCCTCGCTCCATCCAACCCTCGCCATACGGCAAGTGGTGGACCGAGCTGAGCCAGCAGCTCAGCAGACAGTCGTATATCCTTCAAGTTCGATACGAGGTGTTCAAAGACGGGGATTTTGGCACGGCGGCAGGTGGAAGCGGGTAAGCAGCGATCAAGGGCTCCTTGGTTTTGGACACATGTTGAAGCACCGACAGGGACGCTCTCAATACGGCGCAGGGGACGCTGCGGTGGACGGACCTCCCGGACCCGACCGGCAACCGCCCCGTAGCACAACGGAAGAAGGTCGAGATTCCTGACCAGCGAAACCTACTGACAGTCCTCGCGGACAACAACCACAAGTGCGAACCCCCGCCTTCATTCTTCCTGGATCTCCTCGCCCAGGGCCCGATGCTGACGGCTACAGATTAAGGAGCGAAGCGATTGAAGAGTCCTACAGCTACTTTCGTGATAATATCGACTACGTCCTCACGCGGTACTTGCATCTTCCGCCAAACACGGAAAACAGTACCGGTCCACAAGCGCTGCCAGCGTGGGACACGCTCACGCCCGTCGATCCGGCAGGAGGCTGGGTGTTGTGGGTGCGCACGCATGTCGTCGAGGACACGACGCCCGAGAAGATGCATCGTGCCATCGACGAGTTGGTGGCCGTCCGCGACGGCGAGCTGCACGGCGTCTTTGACTTCAAGGTGCTTGACCGTCGGGCCTACGACACACGCCTGTCCCTGGTCCCAATCAGCACTACGCCGGTGCCGCTCCCGCAGACGGTGAGGGCAGGTCTGGCTTGAGGGTCGGGGACGCGGTGCGACCAGAAAGCGGAGGTGGCTTTGTGTCGGGTCGAGACGGATTGGCGATACCGCGCGATAACCCAAGGGACCGGAGACGCTTCGCTCCGTGTCACCACAATCATGCTCTTCATCGGCGAGACAGTGTTCTAATGCATCCCCGAGCACTGCTCTTCCATGGGTTGGCAGGCCACCGGCCTTTATCCTCATCCGCTCGTACCTCGAGCAGCATACCAGAGGTAGTCACCACTTCGATGCGAGTTGCGTTCTGGTGTAACCCACCGCAAGGCAGGAAAACAACCTGGTTGGCATGGTGGCGGGGGCTGTGGCTTTGTGGTGTCGGGGCCTTGGAATGCCCTTTCGGCCATATCGGGGCAGCATCCCGACCCGCCAGCCGCCTAGCCTCGGGCCACGCAGTCTTGTGCTGAACAGTACACCCCAGATCACCGGCCCGAGGTTGCAGTGCATGTGCCTGAGCATGCGATGGAAGTCCACCCCCCTCGGAGCCCCGGCCCTTCCATGCTCGGTCAAGTTCAAGGTTTTCTGGGGCGATCACGAAGACTGCAGGACGTCGAGGCGTTTGGGCCGGGAGGACGATGCAGGCTGTGATGAGAAAACAGGACGAGACGCCCCGGGAACCGCGGAGGACGGGCAGCACAACCACGGGTGGTCGTCCCGTAGGGCAGGTGCCGATACTGTCTACTTGAGAAGTTGACGGAAGGGACGGGGACCTAGCATTTTATACTTGAATGCCCGTTCCCGGCGCTCACGGACGGGGAGCTATCCGGGCAACCGAATCCAGTGCATATGGGAGGGTATTTCGAACGGGCTCCGTGTCTTTCTTGAAATCGGACCCGCCCCAGGGCCCCGAGGCCGCACCCGCCACTCGAATCGCGGGGTGCAGGGACAGCCAGAGAGCAGTGCTCGACCCCGGAGCGTGATGACCGGTGAGCAAGGGCCTTCTCCGGCTGAGAAGAGTGCGATTGGTCACTGATCCACCGCAGCGTACTCCTTCGCTCTCATATCCCGTCTCAGCTGCATGAGCGACCCGCATGATGCCCACCCAAGGCCCACCTAAGCAGCAAGTGCTCGATTTCTTCGCGGCTCACACCAGCCGTAAGGCCGAATTCCAGCATCAGAACCTCTCGAGGTGCTCGCTCCAGAACCAACAAAGACCCAGTCGAGCGACGGGGTGGCATGACCCGGCGTTCGAGGCGTTCTGTGGCTGTCCCGGCGGTGAGGGCTCGCTGGAAGCGAAAAGCTTGTCCTCAGGGCCGATAAAAATGTGCCGCATCTCAGGCTGTCCAGTCACCAACCGACGGCCGCCCCGTATCACTGACGTCGGGCGTCGAGGGGTCCCTGGCGCCCAGCGCATTGCCGCGGGCCTATCAGACCACAGCCAAACGTCAGCCCACAGGGGGTCCGGGCCCCCTTGTTCGACAAATCGGATCGGCGTGCAGGCGTCTTAGCGGGAGCCTCAACCTTGGCTCCGCCGGCCAACCTCGTTAGCAGCGGTTGCTTCTGCAGGTCCACCTCAGCTGCTGCCGACATCATGCCACGCCGAGTGGGGAGTGGTTGTGGCAACCGCTCCGGCCGTGTCTTTCCGGTTCACATCGACCGACCCTGCTGATCCGAATCTGGAATGCAGGGTCTTCTGGGCGAGAGGGCTCACTGGGAGCTTCCATCAAACTGTTCTTAGAGGTCAAGACTTGGGCAAGCCACTCCCTGGCCTCCTGCATTACTGGTCTCTCGCACTAGGCTACCCCGTTACGAAGTGATCCAAGATGTATTACTGAGACTCGCGTTGCCCGGGGCCCGAGGTTTATGAGATAACTTCGACTAATCAGGCAGCGTAGATGGGATACTCCGTATCCTCCACAGTGTCCGCGTATCTCACTCAGGGCCCTCGAACTACCTAATCTGGTTTGCTTTGATGGTACCGAGCTTTGAGCAGCGTCCACACCACTGCTTTTCCCAATCTTTTGGGGCTCGGACCGGGGGCAAGGACCTACGTTTCTTGTACCAGGAATCCCCGGCCGGCCTCGAGCGGACCACCCCCCTGTTCACCACCCGCACCCTCTTTGTGGAGACACCGCAACCTAACAGCGTTCATAGTCCAAGGAAACTGTCTCCCATGGGTGAGGCGCGTTGCAGGGTACTGAATCGCTCGGGCGGAGACACAACCAACCAGAACAACCCCTCCACGGCGACGGACGGCCCACGTAGCTTAGAACCCAACTACGAGGCGCTTCGGCGGCCGGTGATGGCGCGCCATGCTCTGTTCCAACTCGTCCCTCGGGTGGCTCCCAGCAAGCGAAGAACCCAGCCCTTCGGCCGTCGACGCCTGGGGGCGACGCAGGCCATGTGTCCTGCGTGCGCTGCACGGCCACCCCGTATATATCGTGAGCACGAAGCCGTTTGCTTGGGATGGGCCCTTGGTATCCCGAACGTGGACGATCACCCGTGTCGACTTAGCTGTCCCACCTTGTCTCTGAGCCACAACCTCGAACACCCACCCCATCGAATCTCTTGGTCTCTTGGCAGACCCACCCCCCTGAGAATGCAGATCACTCCCTTCCTCCTCCCGTGCCTCTTGGCGATTACCCCAACCGCTGCCGTGCCCAGCGGTCCGGCGCCGCTGGTGCAAGCCCGCGGCGGCGCCAAGTGCCCGCCGGTATGGCCTGCGGTCAACGCGGAGCTCAACCGGGTCTTCATGACCGGGAACAAGTGCAACGACCTAGCGCGGGCGGCCATCCGCGCCATCTTCCACGACTGCGGCTCGTGGGACACGCAGCAGGGCTTCAGCGGCGGCTGTGATGGCTCCCTGGTCCTCGGCGTCAACCCTGACGTGGAGCTCAACCGCGGCGAGAATCGCGGGCTGGCGACCGTGGCCGCCTACCTCCGGGATGCCGCGGCACGGTTCAGTGTCTCGGTCGCCGATATGACCGTCTTTGCCGGCAGCAGGTGTCCCCTTTTCCATTTGCCCAGTGCTCACGTAGTCGCGGTTGTCACGGTGGCTGACCTGGGTGGCCAGATGCTGCCATCCTGCTCTGCCCCGGTGGTCCCAAGGTCAAGACCTTCATCGGCCGACAAGACACGACGACCTCGGCCAAACCGGGCGGCCTGCCTGACGTCTTCGACACGGCGGCCAACTTGGCCAGTCTATTCGCGCGCAAGGGCTACAGCCAGGCCGAATTGGCTGCCCTGCTCGGGGCACATAGCACATCGACGCAGTTCTTCGTCGACCCGTCGCAAGCCAACAAGTCGCAGGACTCTACGTACGATACGGACTTTTTATTCCTCATCCTTCTCTTCCTACCAACCCTCTACCACCTCAGAGCGTGGCCCCCCTAGATGCTGACCTGAAGATGATAGGCCGGGACAATGGGATGTCGCGTACTACAAGGAGACACTCGACTTTGTCAAGACCGGCCAGGCACCGGCCAACGTCTTCGTATTTCCCTCGGACGCGAAGCTGGCCAAGTTCAGCGACGTCGGTAAGAACTTCGAGGGCTTTGTCGGTAACCAGAACAAGTGGCAGAGCGCTTTCGGCAACGCGTATGTATCCCACCGTCCATTCCCGGAATGTTGACGCTTACCAGAGGAGTTGAAGTATGGAGAAGATGGCGCTCTTCGGCAACAACAAGGACAACATGGCCGATTGCACCGACGCGCTCGGCTAAGTCGGGGGGGGGCAGCCGCCGGGCGAGGGACCCGATGAGATGATATCCGGCTGGGTGCTGCCTACCTGGGTGCCAAGGCAAGTAGTAGAGATGAGATTGAGAGTGGAATGCCGTCACCCTATGTAATCGATGCTCGAGTCTGGCTAGATGGCGCTGAGGGCCCAACGTGGGACTCAGAGTGGTGAAGATGGAAGGGACCAGCGTATGTATTACCGAAATTCATCTAAAGCCCCCTTGGCATGCCTTCCGCCCAGGTTTACAACAGATACTATCACATACGAACCGTTCAATCCCTTCTCCCTGATTGGACTCTTCATGTTTAGGGACATACGCTTGACGAGCTGACTGGCGGCGCGCTTGGCCAGCCCCCCGTCGATGATTCCTCAACGCCCGTGGGATCACAAGGCCTAAACGGTCTGCGGCGGCGAGAGGCTACTGATGAACGAAAACAACCAACCAAGACGGACCAAACTTGGGTATGCTCAGTCGCCGTTTCTGTTGACTCTCCCGTCCACCGACAGTGGGGCTCGTAACTCCCTAGGAATATAGTCGAAGAGAGAGGCGGCCGGTTACAGGTTACAAATTGAAAGAAAAAGTTCGCAATGGACGCGAAAGCTCCGAGCCTTCCTAAATATCATGCCACGGACCGGTGCGCACCATTGGCGGCGCGACGAGGCGTCCTGGCCTGACTTCGGGTTCGGTGAGACTTACACTCCCACAGTGGTCAGGTAAAGTTCAACTAACTCAGACAGGTATCCCTTACCTTAAAGTAGGTGACCAGGTGCCTACTGCCTGTTAGGCACCTGCCAGTTCCACTCTTGGGGGCCGAGAGTGCTTACCTAGGTATTTACCAGTGAGGCCGCGGCGTGGGTCATCGGTGACGCCTTGCTTGAGCTGCGCTGTCGGGCGGAGTTTGGCCATTCCGCGCCTATTGGAGAGGAAGCGGACCAGTGGCGCACAAGTTAGATTCTGATTGGCTGCCAACTCTCGCCTTGGGCATCATCTGGACCGCGGCCGGTGCACAAATGTGCGGATAGAAACTTATAAATAAAACCAGACTCTACTCATGTCCCCCGGTCCATGTTCTCGACTCTGAGACTTCCGAACCGGGCCCTCGAAACCTCCGCAAAAGCACCCTGGCATCCGCGCCCCTTGTCTAACTATGCCTAAGCCCTCAACCGAAAGATCCGACCCCGCCGCGACGATAAACCTGATCAACTCTAAAACACACCACTGGGAGCAATTCGAAGCAACTGGTCCCATTCCGAGCTATTTTGCCCTCTCTTATTGTTGGAGATCCCCCAAGAGACAACTTTTGGAGACGTTTTATGACCCGCGTGCCATACTTCAACCAAAGTCGTTCCCAGGCTTAGCGAAGGTTTGTGAGGCGGCCGTCGAAAGCGGTGTCGATTCCGTCTGGGTTGACACGTGTTGCATCGTCGGAACGACAGACAGGGAGCTGGCCGCGGCGATCAACTCCAAGTTTCGGCGTTATAGGGAATCCAAACTCTGTTTCGTCTACCTGGATGACCTGGACGGCCTGGGCAACGCCGAGGCCACCCTCTGTGAGAGCCGTTGGTTCACCTGCGCCTGGACCCTGCAGGGCCTGATTGCCGCGCGGGAAATCCAGTTCTACGACAGACGCTGGGAGTTCCTGGGATCTAAACGGGCCCTCCTGGCCACCCTGTCCAAGCACACCGAGATCGACAGCCGCGTCTTGGCCGACGCACAGTGTCTCTCCGACGTGCCCGTGGGCACTAGGATGTCGTGGGCAGCCCGCCGGAAAGCCCGCCGAGAGGAGGATCGTGCCTACTCGCTCCTCGGTCTCTTTGGCTTGCACATGACTATTACTTATGGCGAGGGTGGCAAGGCCTTCCGCCGCCTGCAGAAGAAAATCTCCCACGCCTTCGACGACAGCTCCCTCTTGGCCTGGCAATCTCCAGGCGCCAAAGACTACCATGGCCTGATGGCCGAGTCCCCGGCCGGGTTCGCCCACTACCTTGAGCCCCAGTCCGCGGAGCCGCTGATCATTCAGGTCGCATTGCAGCTTCGCCGTCCAGAAGGTCAGGTCCATGGCGTATTTGTGATCCAAGGGGGCCGCCCCGGGCACCTTCTCCTAGATGTGTCCGGCCATGAATCTCAATCCGGGCCGGAGATCCTACTCCGGAGGTGGAGAGGCCGCTTCCTCCGGGTCCGGCCGCACCGGATCCTGAAGCTTAGCGAGTTGCCGGGGGATTACTTCCAGGAAATGGCCCGTAGGGTGGGATCCCTACCCATCAGACTGAACCATGGAAACTCCGTGTCCGGCCCCGAGAACCTAACACCGGCACCAAACAAGTCGCACTGTCTGCCACGGGATAGTTCGTCGACACCGCATGAGGACGACAGGAGGTTCAACACGACTACGCCCGCCGGCCAAGAAACAGACAGGTTCGCCTCATCTCCGACCCGCAAGCCTTGACATTTGTCGACAAACCCGTCAATGAAAGAACACAACAGCAGCGCTAACTCGGGCCCAGCTCTCCGGTTCCAGGAAGCCCTTCGTCACCAACTGGTATGCCCGCTGACAACGAACCGTCCGAGGATGTGCCCCCCCGCCCTCTCTCCGAGCCACGCGGGGGCAACCTGAACACCTCCGACGACTCCGACGAGTTCCTGGAAGATTCTGACGAGAGCGAGTATGATTCCAGCGATTCCAGCGATACCGATGACGACGTCAAGCTTTTGACGGTCGCGAGTCTGGATACCCCGAAGTTCGACCACAGCCATCTTCTCTTCGACCAACTCGAGGGAGCAACCACCTTCGCGCTTAGCGCGTATCTAAACTCCTTGTCTTCCCGATCATCCCCAGGGGTCAAGAGGCGACCATCCACTACCCCCTCCAGCCCGACCAAGCGTCCTCGATTGGGCAGCAACCCCTCCACTTCCCCCAGCACCCCCTCTCCACCCTTGGCAGGGAAGGACGAACCGCGCGACTCACCCAAGCCCGGACCAACCCCCAGCCAGCAGGCGACCGGATCCTCGCTGCTAGCCTGCCCCTTCTACCTCCTGGACCCCATCAAGCACCAACCCTGCCTCGCACGCCCCCACCCCGCCGACATCCCCGCGCTGGTGCAGCACCTGGCCCAGACCCACCGTCGGCCCGAGACCTGCCCGCGATGCGGCGCCGCCTTCACCACAGCGAGCGCCTGCGACGGCCACATCCGTGCGGGCACGTGCCAGGTCGTGCCCTCGCTGCGGCTCGGGGGCGTGACGCCCGCGCAGGTGCGGCAGCTGGCACGGCTGCTCCGGGCGCGTGACCACGCGGACGCCACGACGGCGGAACGGTGGTATGCCGTGTGGGAGGTGGTGGTGCCGTGGGAGGCGCGGGCGGCGTCGCCGTGGGTGCCGGCGCGGGCGGAGCCGCTGGTGGCTCTGGTCCAGAGCGCGCGCGGCTTCTGGGCAGCGCGCGGGGAGCGCGACGTGTGGGAGTTTCTGCGCAACAGCGGGCTGCGGCAGGAGGGCCCTGCGGCAAGCGCTGGGGAGGTCAGGGCCATGGGGGCGGTTGTGCTGCAGCGGCTGGTCGAGTTGCTGGCGGATCTGTTCCGCCAGGGGAGTGATGACGAGGGCCGGGTTGCTCTGGAGGCGGACGCGGTCGCCAAAGTGCTTGCGGGGTTTCGTAGACGGACATAGATGGAATAATCATGTTGAGCCGCTTCTGACGTGGCCTCCGAATTCGGATATATCTGACTGGATGGGCATTTCCGATGTGGCCCGGCGTTGCCTTGTGATAGACTGCAGTGGAACCCGGTCTGGGGAGGGGGGCTGGCGAATTCGGCCGATGGAAAACCGACAAACGAGAGATTAGTTCCGTACCCTGGATGCTTGCCGCAAGTCCATGGTACGCCTGGTCAGTAACAATCGGACTTCCATGGATATCACTACATGACATCATTTATCGATATTGGCAAGAGCGGAAAGGCGTTTTCAGCACGAGGTGAGGGTCTTCGAGGGTGGGCCGAACGTCGTGGCAGAAACAAGTTGCATCGAGGCAGGCAGGCACGTCCATGTCATGCAAAAGTACTTAGGTACCTGGGTACCTAGGTACTGTAGGTACACAGGGTACCGTGGTACCTAGGTAGGCGATTTACACGAATGAGACAATACAGAGCTCCAAGGTTCCAGATTCCTCCGTCGTTGATCTTGCGCCCCCCGACGCTGCTCGAAAGGACTGCACTGTGACTTCATTCCATCCCGTGAGTTACCATGTTCTAATTCTCAAGTTTCCACACAGGCTATGGAACCTTCACCGAAAGACAAGTTAAAAATCCCGCAAGCGGAAAGTACAGCCAAACCACCAGGACGGCGAAGGACTAGATAGGAACACGACGCAAACCCCGCCATAGCCATCCATAGACGTCTAAAAAAACCCACCCAATATTCCCAATCCTAGTTCTATCATAGCCAACGCCATTGTCATCCCCAGGTTTCATCGTGTTTTGTCGTCAGTGTGGAGAACACCCCGTCATGGAGATTAGTGCTTTCGGCCGTTGGGGGTCAGTAGGCTGGATCATCCGAGAAGCCGCCTTCCGGTCTTGGGTCCAGATACTCATCATCTAGCAAGTCGACCTCGGGGCGGGCCTCTAGAGACATAGTCGACCCACCGGGGTTAACGTTAAAGAAGTCAAAGCCGCTGCCTGTGGTCGCACCGGCGTCTCCGCCCCAGTAATTCGACCCCTCGTCAGTGCGATACTGGGTCTGGTCGTTGTTCGTGGTGTGTTGAAAGTAGAATTCCGTGTTCCAGTGATGATTGGACCCGCCCGCGGGCGGCCCGGGGCCTGGCGCAAGTGTCGCCGTGCCGAATGTCGTTGGCTCGAACGGCAGTGGCACCCCCGGGGCCGTGCGGGGAATCCCGGCCCCTCTCCTCGACTCACGCCCCCGTCTCAACGGTGGGGCTGGCCCAAGTGGTGTCGACGCATCAATAAAAGTATCGCGGGCGATATCCTCGGTTCTTTCTGAGGTGTCCGTAATCCAAAGAGATGAGCCAGGCCCGGGTGGGGGCGAACCGTGCAGCTGCCAACCTGCAGGGGAGAGAGACTGGACGTCTGCTTCCACTGGCGGCGGTTCAAATTCGGGCTCGGGTTGAGGCTCGCGCTCAGGTTCGGGGTCCTGTTCAGCTGGTGCGGGGTCGACGACGCTAGCAAGGGCCCTGAAGGCCACCTGGATGATGTGGAGTACATCGTTCCGAGGGAAGCTCTGCGCGCGGGTCGACGTCTCCATGACCAGGTCCGTCACGTCGTTGAGATCGGGGATCCCGTTGCGAACCCGATGGCGCATGGACTCGATGAGGCCCTCGGGGTCGACAAAGGGCGAGAGGGGCGGCGTGATATGGGGAAAGATGACACGCCATATGAAGAACCAGCAGAGTTCCGGTTCGGTACGATGGATCCCCGCCTTGGCCGCATCCGCGATTTCCGCCCGCTGTTTCCGAGTGACTCCCGTGACGGGGAAGTCAATCTCATCGCACTGCGGCTCCTGGCGGACGTGCACAAATCTCTCGTGTTCACTTGCGTCACCGTCGAAGTGCTCGCCGCAGCGGGGACAGTTCGAGTGGGCGTCGAGACGATGGTATCTCTTGAGATGTTCTCGCACGTCGGAGGGATGACGAATTGTCCTCTGAAGGCAGGACCAGTACTGCGCCAAATCGTACTTCCAGAACGGACAGGCCAGTTGTTGCTCGGGGTCCCCAGGTCCCCCGCCGCGGGACTTGCGTCGGGCCGGGCCGCCGCCGCCGCCGCGACCGCCGTCGCCACCCCGGCCGTCCTTTCGACCACCGCTCCCATCGCGACCCGGAGTGTCCTCGCGGGGTCGCTTGGGGCGGGGTTTCTCGCCGTGGCCGGAGCCGGAGTACCCCAGATTTGTTTCGCCGTGCTGCTGGCCACCCCCGGTCGCTGTATTCATGGGAACATCGCCGGGGCGGGCGACGGCGGCGGCGGGCCGGAGAGCCCGTTCTACGGGGCCGTACCAGGCGTTGTAGGCATCATCGGGGGCCAACGTCTCGGGACGTCGGTTGCGCAGGGCGCAAAGCTCCGAAACATTGTCGCAAACGTCGGCGAAGATGTCGAAGAGGAAGTCAGAAGTCTCGTGTGCGCCGGGTTGGTCCAATTCGCGCTGGTGCTGGTGGCGACAAGCACCGCAGTCGTGGCGGACGGTGGCGGGGAGCGGCCAGCGGCGCTGCACCGCAGGGCAAGGGCCAAGGGTCCAGGCCTCTTTGTCGGCCGTCCCGTCGGACGGCCGCGGCCAGGGGTGCTCGGCTTTGGTGCGAAAACCGCTGCCGACGCCCGAAGAGCCGGCGGAACCTCGCTGCTTGGGTCAGGGCTACACAGAGACGCCACGAGCGACGAGAGGATACCAGGGGATCGACTTACCCGCAGCTTTTGCGACATGGAAGCTGATTCCGAGTGGGTTCGACGCCGTGGCTGCTCCCCGCCCATGGTGTCACGGTCACTCACGACGCGTCAAGTCCGGTTTGTGTCGCATTGGCACACGCCGCAGATGTCGGCGCTGGCGGCGAACGGGCCTGACCCTTCAATTCAATCCAGGGGAGGCTCAAGACGGCAGCAGATGAAGTACGCAGCAGCAAGGCTTGAGGTTGGCAAAGTGAGGTCGGGGTTTCGATTTACTAGTAATTTCATGGGAAATGGACGCGACCTACAGTTCCTATGGTGTGTTGTCCGCCCGGCCTCGAAACAAGGCAAACGCCCTGCGTCTTGCGGCTGGCTTGCCCCAAGGCTTTTTGCGACTTCGCGGCTTTGCATCCTCACACCTACATACTTACTCACATGTGTAAAGGAAAGGTGCGGCCAAAACAGCCTGCCCACCTCCAACCACTCGTGTCCTCGACCGCTTCGAGCTCACCGAATCGTCAACGGAGCGCTGCGCTGGATCCCGGTCGAACATCATGTCCCGACGTCGGGCACGACTGTGACACTCAGATCTAGGCCCGGCCGCCGCCGACCGGGTCCGTACCTAGATAGGTACAAAACACGCATGAAGGTCGTAACTTCTCGAGCAACGGGATAAACTTACCTATGGTACAGCCCTACAGCACCTATCGTGGTACCTGGGTACTGTAGGTGCCTGCCGAAGGTCCCTGACCTCGGCCCCAACCAGCGACAGGTGTTCGCGGCTTCCTCGTGGATAGCAGCCACGCTGGAACTGGGCCGCGATCGAAAAACCGGGCGAGGGGAGGACTGCGCGTACCTCTCAAGGTTGAAACTGATCGTCCGTTCCCTGTTCTCCCTCCTGACAGGGCTGGGGCAATGGCGGGCGAACGCCCGAGCTGCGCTGGGGTGTTTTAAGGGCGGCTGAGCGGGAACCCCGCCGCTCTCAGCCCGCACAAGGCTCACATTCACATTGTTCACATTATTCACCGCGGCACTTTGCAAGATCGTCGTCGGGAGCACCTGAGCTGCGAATGGAAGCCCTGGAGAACGCCGGCTCGACGTCCAAGCCCCACGATTCGGGTCTGCCCACGATCCGACCTAGCCGGAGGGACGTATCGACGGAGCCTGTCGCCTGTCGATGCGGGGTCGGATTGCGATCGGGGCACAGGCGCGGGACGCCTCTGATGTCCACCTGCCGAACCGCGGGGCTAAGGCGAGCGAGGGCGGAGGCCAGAGGCTACCTAGGTGACGGTCAATCTTGCCAACGAGGCTCGAGGCGGGC
>Ga0247777_1000316_pt1 | contig 13033 bp, 9 predicted proteins | sample UWRJL154409C5_FD_179937 | JGI IMG/M metagenome (GOLD analysis project Ga0247777, IMG submission 179937) | Plant litter microbial communities from Arlington Agricultural Research Station in Wisconsin, United States - UWRJ-L154-409C-5 | ecosystem: Environmental > Terrestrial > Plant litter >...
ACCACCGCGAATTCATAGCTCGACAGGTTCACGTGCGGCGGCAGGATGTTCAGCCCCACTTCCTTGCGGCAGTCGTACAACAGCCCCACCACCTTGTCGGTGTGATCCATGTCGGCGGACAGCACCGCGGCCATGTACGAGGCGGGCTCGTGCGCCTTCAGCCAGCCGGTCTGGTAGGAGAGCAACGCATAGGCGGCGGAGTGCGACTTGTTGAAGCCGTAGCCCGCGAACTTCTCCATCAGGTCGAAGATGAACGCCGCGCGCTCCTCGGGCACGTTGTTCTTGACTGCGCCACTGACGAACTTGCCGCGCTCCTTGGCCATCTCCTCGGGCTTCTTCTTGCCCATGGCGCGCCGGAGCATGTCGGCGCCGCCGAGCGTGTAGCCCGCCAGCACCTGCGCGATCTGCATCACCTGTTCCTGGTACAGGATCACGCCGTAGGTGGGTGCCAGCACCGGCTGCAACGAGGGATACAGGTAGTCGATGGGCGGCGCGTGCGGGTCGTTGCGACTGTGCTTGCGCTCGATGAAGTCGCCGACCATGCCGGACTCCAGCGGACCCGGACGGAACAGGGCCACCAGCGCCACGATGTCTTCGAAGCGATCGGGCTTCAAGCGCCGGATCAGGTCCTTCATGCCGCGGGATTCCAGCTGGAACACCGCGGTGGTGCGCGCGTCGGCCATCAGGTCGTAGGTGGCCTGGTCGTCCATGGGCAGCGCGTTGATGTCGAACAGCGGCTCGCCGTTCTTCTCGCGCCGCGCATTGATGATCTTCACGGCGCGATCGATGACCGTCAGCGTGCGCAGGCCGAGGAAGTCGAACTTCACCAGGCCCGCGGCTTCGACGTCATCCTTGTCGAACTGCGTGACCACGCTGCCGCCCTTGTCGTCGGCATATAGTGGTGCGAATTCCGTCAGCTTCGATGGAGCAATGACCACGCCACCGGCGTGCATGCCGGCGTTGCGCGTCAGACCCTCGAGCGAGCGCGCCAGGTCGATGAGGTTCTTGATCTCCTCGTCTTCCTTGTACAACCGCTTGAGCTCGGGTTCCTTTTCGAGCGCGTCGTCCAGCGTGATGCCGAGCTCGAACGGGATCAGCTTGGCGATCTTGTCGACGTAGCCATAGCCCATGCCGAGCACGCGGCCCACGTCGCGCACCACTGCCTTCGCGGCCATGGTGCCGTAGGTGATGATCTGCGAGACGCGTTCCTTGCCGTACTTCTGCGCCACGTACTCGATGACGCGGTCGCGGCCGTCCATGCAGAAGTCGATGTCGAAGTCGGGCATCGAGACACGTTCCGGGTTCAGGAAGCGCTCGAACAGCAGGTCGTACTTGAGCGGATCGATGTCGGTGATGCCGAGTGAATACGCCACCAGCGAGCCCGCGCCCGAACCACGGCCCGGTCCCACCGGCACGCCATTGGCGCGCGCCCACTTGATGAAATCCGCGACGATCAGGAAGTAGCCCGCGAAGCCCATCTTGCTGATGACCCCGAGCTCGGTCTCGAGGCGATTGCGGTAGTCCTCGATGCGCGCCAGCTGGGCGGCCTCGAACGATTTTTCGCGCGCCGCGAAACCGCGCAGCGATTCCTCGCGGATGTGGCTCTCGACCGAAACCCCCTCCGGCAATGGGTAGATCGGCAAGCGCGATTCGCCCAGCTTCAGCGGCAGCGAGCAGCGCCGCGCGATTTCGACCGAGTTCTGCAGCGCCTCGGGGATATCGGCAAAAAGCTGAGCCATCTCCTGCGGCGAACGCAGGTACTGCGACTCGGTGTACTTGCGCGGACGGGACGGGTCCGCGAGCTGCGCGCCGTCGGCGATGCAGACGCGCGCCTCGTGCGCATCGAAGTCGGACGCCTGCAGGAAGCGCACGTCGTTGGTGGCGACCACGGGAATGCCGGTCTTCTGGCTGAGCGCGACACACCGGGTGACGTGCAACTCGTCGTCGCCGCGCCCGACGCGCTGCAGCTCGAGGTAATAGCGGTCGCCGAAGAGCTGCTGCCACTCGCAGGCCAAAGCCTGCGCTTCGGCTTCCTTGCCGGCGAGCAGCGCGCGACCCACATCTCCCTCGTGCGCGCCCGAGAGCGCGATCAGGCCGGCCGTGGTCGTGGCGTCCAGCCAGGTTCGGTCGATCAGCGGCGTGCCGCGGTCCTGGCCCTCGAGCCAGGCGCGCGTGATGAGATTGGCGACGTTCTGGTAGCCGCCCGGATCCTTGCACAGCAAGGTGAAGCGCGCCGGCACCGCGCGTTCGCCGCGCATGCGCAGCAACACGTCCACGCCGATGATGGGTTTGACGCCGCGCTTCAACGCTTCGCGATAGAACTTCACCATCGCGAACAGGTTGTTCTGGTCGGTGACGCCCACCGCGGGCATGCCGAGTTGCGCCGCGCGCTCCACCAGCTCCGGGATGCGCACGACGCTGTCCTGGAGTGAAAACTCGGTGTGAAGCCGAAGGTGGATGAATGCGGGAGAAATGCCGCTCGACATGGCGCGGGAGTTTATCAATGTGCGCGCCGGAATTTGGCCACGGTGAAAAGATTCAGGGATTGGCAGGCGTATCGCGTAGCCGCCATTCCCGGATTGAACCGATCGATCGAACGACTCCGAATTCTGCGCACGAGCGACGAGCCCGTGACGAGCCACCCTTACTCCGCGCGAACTGCGATGAAGATCACACTCGGGCGTCAGTGGTGGCCGACGCCCGCGAAAGCGGGCTCGATCGTGGCCCCGGAACGCGCGGAAATTCCGTGAAGTTGTGAGTCGTTTCAACGGAGTAGCTGGCGCGCCCGAACGATAATCCGCGTTGATTCGCACCGATTGCGGGGGATACACATGGCAAGACGCGGCCCACTTCTCGCGGTCCTGGTTTCGACATTCTGTTGCATGGGCCCGGCGCAGGCCGGCTCCGCCGCCTCGCTGTATGCGCGTCTTGGTGGCAGCAGTGGCGTGAACGCCCTCCTCGGCGAAGCCGTCGACTCCGCGGTCGCGGACGAGCCAGCGCGGAAGCAACTCGCGGATCACATTTGCGCGCTGACGGGCGGCGGCTGCGACAGTCCACGCGTGCCCCGGCTCAGCGAAGCGCAGTTCGTGCGACTGGTCGAGGGATTGCGCGCCTCGATGCGCGCGCATGACGTGCCGCTGGCGGCGCGCAACGAGTTGCTCGAAGCCCTGGCCCCTATGCGACGCGGAAGTTGATGCGCATCCAGCGCCTCCAGACCCGGATCACCGTCTTATTCGTCGCGCTGCTCGCGCTGGTGCAGGTCGCGGCCTTCTGGTTCGTCAATGCCGCGAATTCGAGCAACGCGCACGCCAAGGTCGAAGAAGAACTGAACGTCGGCCAGCGCGTGTTCGCGCGCCTGCTCGACCAGAACGCCGACAAGCTGAAACTCTCCGCACGCGTCCTGGCCGCGGACTTCGCGTTCCGCGAGGCCATCGCCACGCACGACAATCGCACCATCGCCTCGGTGCTCACCAACCATGGCGCGCGCATCGGCGCGGATGCCATGTTGTTCGTCGATCTGGAAGGCCGCGTGATCTCGGACACCCTGCGCCCGCAGGCCGAGTCGCATCCGTTCGAATACCCGGCGTTGATCGACGCCAACCGCCGCGGCCCGGGCGCCAGCATGGAAGTGCTCGACGGCCGCGCTTTCCAGCTGGTCGCCGTGCCGGTGCTGGCGCCGCTGCCCATCGGCTGGGTGGTCATGGGCTTCGCGGTGGACGACGCGCTGGCGCGCGATCTGCGCCAGCTCACCGAACTCGAAGTGACCTTCGCGCTGGACTCGAGCGACGGCTGGCGCGTGCTGGCCTCGACGCTGGGACCCGCGCAGCAAGAGGCCTTGCTGGCCGCCATGCCGGCACGTTCGGGCGCCGCGGCGCGCATGGACTTCCGGCTGGCGGATGTCGATCACCAGGCGCTGGTGATTCCGCTGGTGGAGAACAACACGCGCATCGTGGCGGTGCTCAACCGCTCGCTGGCGGGCGCGCTCGCGGCCTTCGAGCGCCTGCGAAACACCTTGTTCGTGCTGGCGGCACTGAGCGTGGTGTTGTCCATCATCGGCAGTGTCATGGTGGCGCGGAACATCACGCGCCCGCTGGAAACGCTGGCCGGCGCCGCCGCGCGCATCGAACAGGGCGACTACGCGGCACCGGTCGAGGTGCGGCGCGCGGACGAGATCGGCGTGCTGGCCTCGAGCCTCAACCACATGCGCGGCAGCATCGCCGAGCGCGAGAGCCGCATCCTCAAGCTGGCCTATGAAGATCCCCTGACCGACCTCGCCAATCGTTCGCGCTTCTCCAACGAGCTGGCGCGCGCCATCGGCGAGGCCATGCTGGGCCGCTACAAGCTCAGCATCCTCATGATGGACCTGGACCGCTTCAAGTACGTCAACGACACGCTGGGCCACGGCGTCGGCGACCACGTGCTGCGCGAGGTGAGCACGCGGCTGGGTCGCGCCGTGACCGACGCCGACTGCATCGCGCGCCTCGGCGGCGACGAGTTCGCCATCCTGCTCCGCTGCGGCGACGACCAGAACTGCAGCGAGACGGCCAGGCGCATCATCGCCGCGCTGGAAGTGCCCATCCTGTACGAGGACCAGCCGCTCGACGTGGGCACCAGCATCGGCATCGCGCACTACCCCGAACACGGGCGCGACGCGCAGAAGCTGGTTCGCAACGCCGACATCGCGATGTACGCCGCGAAACGCAACAAGGCCGGCTATGCCATCTACGATCCGCATTACGACACCAGCCAGCAGGAACATCTGTCGCTCCTCGGCGAGTTGCGCCGCGCGGTAGAGCGCAACGAGCTGCGGCTGTACTACCAGCCGAAGGTATCGCTGCATTCCTCGAACATCAGCGCGGTCGAGGCACTGATCCGCTGGGAACACCCGGCGCGCGGCCTGGTGCCGCCGGGCATGTTCATCCCGTTCGCCGAGCATACGGGGTACATCAAGCTGCTGACCCGCTGGGTGATGCGCGAAGCCGTGCGCCAGTGCGGCGCGTGGCTGCGCGAAGGCCTGCGGCTGCAGGTGTCGGTGAACATCTCGGCGCGTGACCTCATGAATCGCGATCTGCCGACAGAGGTGAGCTCGCTGCTTGCCGAACACTCGGTGCCGCCGGCGCTGCTGTGCCTGGAGATCACCGAGAGCGGCTTCATGGAAGATCCGGTCAATGCGCAGAAGGTGCTCGACCGGCTCGCCGAGCTCGGCGTGCGCCTGTCCATCGACGACTACGGCACTGGTTATTCCTCTTTGTCGTACATCATGCGTCTGCCGGTGCAGGAGCTGAAGATCGACCGGTCATTCATTTCGCGCATGGCGCTGGACGAGGAGATCTCCACCATCGTGCGTTCGACCATCGATCTCGGCCACAACCTCGGCCTCAAGGTGGTCGCCGAGGGTGTCGAGGACCTGCCGGTGTGGAACATGCTGCGTTCGCTCGGCTGCGACGACGCGCAGGGATTCTTCATGAGCAGGCCGTTGGCGCCGGAAGCGCTGGCGCAGTGGATCCGCGCCAATGACGGAACATTCCTCGGACCCGCGCCGGTGTTCGACACGCGTCAGGCGTAGACGCCCGCGTCCGCCTAGATATCCTCGGCTTCGATCAACCTCATCCCAACGGGCGAGAAGCTGCGCCGGTGCAGCACGGACGGACCGAGCGCTTCGATCGCGGCCACGTGCGTACGCGTGCCGTAACCCTTGTGACGCGAGAGTGAAAAGCCCGGGTACCGCCCGTCGAGTTCGCGCATCAGCGCATCGCGCGTGGTCTTGGCGAGGATCGACGCGGCGCTGATCGAGGGCACTTTCGCATCACCCTTGATCACGGCCTTGAACAGGCATTCGAAGTCCAGGCCATGGGCTCGCGGGCAACGATTGCCATCGATGACCACCTGCTGTGGCGGGACGCGCAGGCCCAGCAAGGCACGACGCATCGCCAGCATGGTGGCCTGGAAGATGTTGATGCTGTCGATCTCCTCGACGTCGGCCCAGGCCACGGCGTGGCACAGGGCGCGTTCGCGGATCAACAACGCGAGGCGCTCGCGCTCCTCGGGCTCGAGCACCTTGGAATCGGCGAGACCCCGGATCGGTCGCGCGGGATCGAGGATCACCGCCGCGGCGACCACCGGTCCCGCCAGCGGCCCGCGGCCGGCTTCGTCGACACCGGCCACTCGCAGTTTCACGCGCACCTTCATGTCGCACCGCCGTTGCTGGCCTGTGCCGTCCACGCGTTGAGCAATTCGGCGATCTCGGCGGCGGCGCGTTCCGCCCCGCCCTGGCGCAGGGTCGTGTGGATCCGGGCAAACTCGCGCTGCACGCGCGCGACGTCTTCGGGATGTTCCAGCCAGCGCGCCAGTGCGTCGGCGAGGTTGCCCGGGCTCGCCTGCTCCTGGAAGAACTCCGGGACCAGTTCGCTGCCCGCGAGCAAGTTGGGTTGCGAGAAATGCCGCACCTTCACCAGCCCGAATCGGCGCAACAGGAAGGCCGTGATGGCGCCCATCCGGTAGGCCACCACCATGGGTCGCTTGCACAGCGCGGTCTCCAGGGTGGCGGTGCCGGAGGCGACCAGCGCCACGTCGGCGGCTGCCAGCGCCGGGCGTGCCTGGCCATCGAGCATGCGCACCGCGGCGCGCGGCGCGAGGGCCGCGCAACGTTCGGCGAACAGGTCGCGCAGCGCGGGCGTCACCATCGGCGCGACGCATACGAGCCCCGGGTAGCGCGCCGCCAGTAGTTCGGCGGCGGTCGCGAACGGTTCGGCCAGGTGTTCGACTTCACCGCGGCGGCTGCCCGGCAGCACGGCCAGCACGCGCGCGTCGGCGGGCAGGCCGAGCTCGGCCCGCGCGGCGGCGCGATCCACTTCCATCGGGATCTGGTCGGCCAGCGGATGGCCCACGAAGGCCGCCCGCACGCCGTACTCGCGGTAGAAATCCGGCTCGAAGGGAAACAGGCAGAGGATGAGATCGACGGCCTCGCCGATGGTGCGCGCACGGCCCTGGCGCCACGCCCAGACCTGCGGACTCACGTACTGGACGGTGCGCATGCCCTGTTTTTTCAGGCGACGCGCCAGGCCCAGGTTGAACTCCTTGAAGTCCACGCCGACGAACACGTCGGGGCGCCACTCGAGGATGCGTTTTTGCAGGCTGCCGCGCAGCCGCAGCAGTCGCGGCAGGTGGCGCAGGATCTCGGTGAGCCCCATGACGGCGAGCTGTTCGCTGTCGAACCAGGCCTCGCAGCCCGCGGCCTTCATCTTGGGACCCGCGACCCCGGCGAACTTCGCGCCCGGGAAGCGCTTTTTCAATGCTTCGATGAGCGCGGCGCCCAGCGAATCCCCCGAGGCCTCGCCTGCCACGAGAGCAATTCGCATCAGCGGACGAGGCTGCGCGTCGACTCACCGATGAAGTCGACGAAGATCTGGAGCTCCGGCTGGGTGGCGGCGCGCACCTTCAGCTCCGCGACGGCGTCGGCGAGCTTGAGATCGGAGCGGTACAAGACGCGGTAGGCGTTCTTGAGGTTGCGGATCTGCGCCTCGCTGAAGCCGCGGCGCTTGAGTCCCTCGGAATTGATCGAGTGCGGCACGGCCGGCGAACCCACCGCCATGATGTAAGGCGGCACGTCGCGCGTCACCGCGGCGTTGTTGCCGAGGAAGGCATGCGCGCCCACCTTGGTGAACTGGTGGATGCCCGAGTAGCCGCCCATGATGACCCAGTCGCCGAGCGACACGTGCCCGCCCAGCGTGGCGTAGTTAGCCATCACGCACTTGCTGCCGACGTGGCAGTCGTGCGCCACGTGCGTGTAGGCCATGAACAGGTTGTCGCTGCCGATGGTGGTCACGCCACCGCCCTGCACCGTACCGCGGTTCATCGAGGTGAACTCGCGGAACACGTTGCGGTCGCCGATCTCCAGGCGCGTGGGTTCGCCCTTGTACTTGAGATCCTGCGGCGCATCACCGATCGAGGCGAACTGGAAGATCTTGTTGCCGGTGCCGATCGTGGTGGGGCCATTGACCACCGCGTGCGGACCGATCCAGGTGCCCGCGCCGACGCGCACGCCATCGCCGATCACGGCGAAGGCGCCCACCGTCACATCCGCGGCCAGTTCGGCCTTGGGCGAAACGATCGCGCGCGGGTCGACGTGGCTCACTTGACGGGTGCCTTGGCGGTCTTGTTGGTCTCGGGAGCCACCATCATTTCCGCGGACGTTACCTCATCGTCGCCCACGTAGGCGACCGTGGAGAATTTCCAGATGCCGCGCATCTGCCGTTCGAGCTTCGCGGTGAGGATCAGCTGGTCACCCGGCTCCACCGGCTTGCGGAAGCGCGCCTTGTCGATGCCGACGAAGTAGAAACGCGTGGATTCGTCGGGCACGACGTCGGCAGTGACGAACGCCAGCACGCCCGCGGCCTGCGCCAGCGCCTCGATGATGATGACGCCCGGCATCACCGGGCGATACGGGAAGTGGCCCGGGAAGAACGGCTCGTTCATGGTCACGTTCTTGATGGCGCGGATGCTCTCGCCCTTGACGCACTCCAGCACGCGGTCGACCAGCAGGAAAGGGTAGCGATGCGGCAACAGGCGCATGACGCCCATGATGTCGAGTGAGACCGGCTGGCTCATTTAGTTAGTCCTCGGAAGTATCCTGGTTCGATGCCGAAAAGCCCGTGTGCCGCTCCAGCGCACGCAGGCGCCTGGCCATCGAATCCAGGCGCTTGATGCGCCCGACGATGCGGCGCCACACGCCCGCTTCCTCGCTCGGCAGCGCGGAAGAATACACACCCGGCTTGTCGATGGAGTGGGAAATGAACGACGTGCCCAGCACCACGACGTCATCGCACAGCGTGATGTGGCCGGTGATGCCAACCTTGCCGCCCAGCATGCAGCGCTTGCCGATCGTGGTGCTGCCGGCGATCGCCACCGTGGCCGCCAGCGCCGAATGCGCGCCGATGCGGCAGTTGTGGGCAATCATGATGAGGTTGTCGAGCTTGACGCCCTCCTCGATGACGGTGTCCTCGAGCGCGCCGCGGTCGATCGTGGTGTTCGCGCCGATCTCGACGTCGTCGCCGACCAGCACGCTGCCCACCTGCGGCACCTTGATCCAGGCGCCTTTCTCCGGCGCGAAACCAAACCCATCGCCGCCGATCACGGCGCCGGGCTGCACGATGCAACGCACACCGAGGCTCACCCGCTGACCGACGAACACCCGTGCCGCGAGCCGCGTATCGTCGCCGATGACGGCGTCCCGCGAGACCACGCATCCCGGACCGATGAGGCAGCGCGCGCCGATGCGTGCGCCGGCACCCACAAACGCATGCGCGGCGATTTCAGCGGTCGAAGCGATTTGCGCCCCGGCTTCGACGACGGCCGAAGGATGCGCGCCGGGCTGCAGCGGCGGCTCCGGATGGAGCAGCGCCGCGATCCGCGCGAATGTTGCGTAAGGATTCACCGCCACCAGCACCGGGACCGGCGAATTTGCGGCGGTCTTCGCGTCCAGGATCACCGCGCCCGCGCGGGTGTCCTTGAGCTGCGAAACGTATTTGGGATTCGCGAGGAAGCTGACCGCGCGGGCATCGGCCTGAGCCAACGACGCCACGGTTTCCACGACCGCGGAGGGATCACCGCGCAACTCGCAGCCGAAACGCACCGCCAGTTCGCCGAGCGTCATCGTCATGGCGACCGGCGCTGCCGCGCCTTCCCCTTTTAGTTAAGGCTTCGCGGGCGGCTTGGCCGGCGTGGTGGCACCCGCGGGTGCCGCCGCCGGCTTCGGCGCGCGCGCATTCAGCGCCGCCAACACCTGTGCCGTGATGTCGACCGTGGGCGTCGCGTAGATCACGCCCTCCGCGATCACGATGTCGAAGTTCTGCGCCTTCGCGTACTCACGCACCTCGGAGATCAGCGAGCGCTGCAGCTTGTTCATTTCTTCCTGGCGCTTGACGTTCGAGTCGTCCTGCAACTCGCCCTTCTTGCGCTCGAGCTCGCGAGCCGCGTCGCGCAAGTCCTTCTCGGCCTTGCTGCGCTGGTCGGGCGTCATGGTGGCGACGTCCTTCTGCAGCTTCTCGCCACGCTGCTTGAGCGTGGTCTCCTGGGTGACGATCTGCTGCAGGCGCGGTCCGAATTCGGCCTGCAGGGCATCCCGAACTACCTTGGCCTGCGGCGATTCCTCGAACAGCCGCGCGTAGTCGACGACACCGATCTTGATTTCCGCCGACATCGCGGGAAACGCGAATGCCATGGCGGCAAGGGAACCCAGAATCACTTTGCGAAAAGAAACCTGCACTTAACGTACCTCTTAGAAAGCCTGGCCTACCGAGAACTGGAACCGCTCGACTTCGTCCGGGTAGGTGTTGAAGTCGCCCTTGTAGGCATTCAGCGGAATGGCATAGCTGAACCGGAACACACCCAACGGCGCAAGCCATTGAACTGCCAAGCCCGTTGAGTGCTTCAATTTATCATACTCAAAGTCGTAACTGACCGGCAGTCCGGACCGTCCGCGGAACGCGTAGCGATTACCCGTCTGGAAAACGTTGCCCATGTCATAAAACCAGGACAACCGCGCCGAGGTCTGGAACTTCTGGGGCAGCGGGATGATGACCTCGGCCCGGGCCGCGACCTTCATGTTGCCGCCGAAGGGACGGCCAAAATCGTCCTTGGGACCCAGGCGACTCTCTTTATATCCGCGCACCGTCTCCGGGCCGCCGGCGTAGAACTGCCGGTATGGCGGCACTGCCGTGGTATCCCCGATATCGAAGCCGTACGCCGCCTCGGCCCCGAGCTGCAGCGTGAAGCGCCCGAACAGGGGGATGTACTTCAGGAATTCGTAGCTCGCGACGTAGTACTCGACGTCGCTGATCCCAGGCAGGGCATACGACAAGCCGAAGGAATGGCGCATGCCGCGATCGGCAAACAACGAACGGTTGCGGCTGTCGTAGTTCCAGGTGGTGGTGAGCTCGACCGCGTTGTACTGGGTCTCGAAGACCGCCAGGTAGATGGGAAGCGACGGGTTCAGGCAGTCCACCTCCACGCCGGTGACGGCCATGCAGCGGTCGGTGTGATCGCCGTTGTGACGCACCCAGTCGATGGATTGGCTGGCGCTGCTGCCGCTGGTGACCAGCAGGCTCGACTTCTGGAACGAGAGGCCGAAACGCACACCCTGGTTTTCGGAGATCGGGTAGCCGATGTCCAGGCCCGCGCCCAGCGTTTCGGAGGAGAAGTCCGATGACGCGGACACGAACTGCGTCTGGTCGCGGTAGCTCAGGCTGCCCGTGAAACCGATGCCGTCCGCCGTGAAATACGGCTCGGTCACCGACAGCCCGTAAACCTTGCTGTAGCGACCGGAGTTCAGGTCGATGGCCACGCGGCGGCCCGTGCCGAGGAAGTTGGCGTCCGCATAGTTGGCGCTGAGGATGAACGACTGCGACTCGGAATAGCCGATGCCACCGCCGAGCTGTGCCGACGGGCCTTCCTCGATGTCGTAGTTCACGTCGACCAGGTCCGCCGAACCCGCCACGGGCTTGGTCTCCGACTCGACCTTCTTGATGTACGGCAGGCGCTCGAGGCGCTGCTTGGAGCGGTCCAGCGCGACGTTCGACAACCAGCCGCCTTCGAGCTGGCGCATTTCCCGGCGCAGCACTTCGTCGTTGGTCTTGGTCACGCCGTTGAAATTGATGTGGCGCACGTAGACGCGATTACCCGGGTCGATGAAGAACGTCAGCGACAGTTCCTTGTTCTTCGCGTCGCCGTAGGTGGTCGGCACCGGGTCGACCTTGGCGAAGGCGAAGCCGTCTTCACCGAGACGGTTCTGCAGCAGCTCCTGCGTCGAGGTGATCACCTTGCGCGAGAACTGGTCGCCCGGCCGCACCAGCAGGTAACGACGCAGCAGCGGCTCGGGAATCACGAAGGTGCCCGCGAGCTTGACTTCCTTGACCTTGAAGACCTCGCCCTCGTTGACGTTCACCGTGATGAAGATGTCGTCCTTCTCGGGCGCGATGGCCACCTGCGTGGATTCGACTTCGAAGTTCGCGTAACCGCGATCCATGTAGAAGGAGCGCAGCTTCTCGAGGTCACCCTGCAGCGACTCGCGCGAATAGCGGTCGTCCTGCTTGTAGAACGACAGCAAGTTGGGCGTCTTGAGCTCGAATGTTTCGAGGATGTCCTTTTGCTTGAACGTCTTGTTGCCGACGATGTTGATCTGCCGGATCTTGGCGCGCTTGCCCTCGACGATGTCGATCTTGATCTTGACGCGATTGCCGGCGAGTTCTTCGACGTTGGTGTCGATGCGCGCCGCGTACTTGCCGCGCGCGCCGTACTGGTCCTGCAGGAAGGACTTCACGTCCTCGAGCACCGAACGATCGAAGGTCTTGCCCTGCGCGAGGCCCACGTTGCGCAGCGACTTGTTCAGGTCCTCGGTCTTGATGTCCTTGTTGCCCTTGATCTCGAAGCTCTCGATGGTCGGGCGCTCGTTGACCACGACGATCAGCGTGTTGCCTTCGCGGCGCATCTCCACGTCGCGGAAGAAGCCGGTGTCATACAGCGCGCGCACCGCTTCGCGCAGTCGCTGCTGCGACAACGTGTCGCCGATGTTGATCGGCAGGTAGTTGTAGACCGTTCCCTCGGTCACTCGCTGCAGGCCTTCGACGCGGATGTCACCGACGGTGAACACCGGGCTGTCTTCCTGGGCGAACGAAGGTGCGGCCAGCAACAAGCTGCTGATGGCAACCAGACTCGCGAACCGTATCGTCAATTGAATCCCCTGATGAATCTTTTAAGTATTGGCGCCGAAAATGCCGGAGAGGTCGTTGAACAGCGCAACTCCCATCAGCAATACGAGCAACAGCAAGCCGGCCTGCTGTCCCACCATGTAGATGCGATCGGACAATGGACCGCCCTTGGCCCACTCGGCGACCTGGAACACGATCTGGCCGCCGTCGAGAATCGGGATGGGCAGCAGGTTCAGGAAGCCGAGCGACAGCGACAGCAGCACCAGCAGCATCAAGAAATTCTCCAGGCCCGCGTGCGCCGCGTCACCTGAATATTTCGCAATGGAAAT
>Ga0247777_1000317_pt1 | contig 13030 bp, 19 predicted proteins | sample UWRJL154409C5_FD_179937 | JGI IMG/M metagenome (GOLD analysis project Ga0247777, IMG submission 179937) | Plant litter microbial communities from Arlington Agricultural Research Station in Wisconsin, United States - UWRJ-L154-409C-5 | ecosystem: Environmental > Terrestrial > Plant litter >...
TCCAAGTAGAGCAGTGTCCGGCCGCCGTCCCTCAGGTGTACGTCCTCCGCAGGCTCTTCAGCGTCTGTCTGTATGCCGGCCTGGCGACGAAGGTGTACCCACCGGCGGAAGATGGCCCAGTATAGTGCGGTCAGGTTGAGGAAGGACCAGTGCGGAACATGTAAACCAGTGAGTCTTGAGAGGAAGGAAGATTGCTTGCCGAAAAAGGGGGCAGCCTAAGTTTTCATGTCAATTCTGTCAGCATCGGGCTCCCCAGCAAATTCATGACCACCAAGGTTTCCCCAAGTAGAGGCATCCGCTTCTGTCTGTGCAACCCCTTTCACCGCCTTTCATTTTGCCCCGGGGTCCGACGCGCGCCCGGTTCAAGGCTCCTTACGCGTCATAGGACAGGCTTTGCTTAGTGTTAGGGTTAGGATTTTGCCGCTGACAGTTTCAGGTGGGCGAATACTCCGTGGCCAAGACATTATGTTAGTCGAATTACACTGAAGGGAGCCAAGTTGATGTGATGTTTGAGGGGGCTTGTTCTAGTGCACCAAAATGTCTCTGGTTGCTGTCTTGTTGTTTTGTGGGCCCAGACCCGCAACAAGCTTACAAAGGCGGGGTAGGTGGGGCACGCGGGTGAATCGAAAGCAGACCATATATGTGATCTTCGCCCTCACCTCAAGTCCTACCCGACTTCACCCACGACAAACTTGGCGTCTCAACACCTTTCTCCTCTTTTGAGTCTCGACATAGGATTTCAGTTAGCCAAAATGTCGTCTTTCAAGTCTAAGACACCCTCGCTCCCCTCGCAGGCAGTAGGCGCGTCTGTGGACAGGGACCAGGCTGTCACGTCTAACGTGACAGACACCATCTCCACGCTGCGGTGGTCGCCGGTGGCTAGCTACCTCGCGGCCTCGTCGTGGGACGGAAAGGTCCACATCTACGATGTTGCTAATGATCTGACTGCCAAGGGCGTTGGCGTCATCGACGCAGGATCGCCGGTCTTTACCTGCGACTGGAATCAGGTAAGTCTGAATGCGTCTAACCCAACAGCTCGAACGATCGGGAAGAATGAAGGAAACAATACGAATATCTCGTGATTATAGGTAAGCGCACGGCTTCCCCCGAGATGGGCAGCCATCTCGCTCTAACCACTTGTCTAGGATGGCACCATTATTGCTGGAGCTGGTGCCGGAAAGAAAGTCTATCTTCTCTCCGCCGCTACCGGCCAGGCAACATCCTTCATCGCGCACGACGCGCCCATCCGCTCTCTGCGCTTTGTCAAAGTCCCTAACGCCCCGTCGGACATTATCGCGACGGGGTCGTGGGACAAGACGGTGCGCTACTGGGACGTCCGAAACACCGGCTCTCCCCTTGCGACTTTGATCTGCAAGGAGCGTGTCTACTCCATGGACGCTGCCGACGGCCTTCTCGTTATTGCCACCGCGGACCGCCACATTCAGCTTGTCGACCTGAAGGCCGACCCCAACAACTTCAAAAACTCCACCACCAACGACCCCCTCAAGCATCAGACCCACGTCGTGACTGCCTTCCCTGACGGTAAGGGTTACGCTGTGGGCAGCATCGAGGGGCGTGCTGGTATCAAGATGTTTCCCGAGACCTCGTCGAACAAGTCTCAGTACAGACCCCACTATCCCGCTATACCACACTCGCCAGGTGACTAACCATCCATCCCAGTTCCTTCACCTTCCGTTGTCACCGACACGAGGCCCCCGCGCCCGAGGGCGCAGCCAAGGACGTGACAAAGATGGTGGACTTGTGGGCTGTGAACGACATCAACTTCCACCCGGTGCACACGTCGATTTTTACCACGGCGGGTTCGGACGGATGCATCTACTTCTGGGACCGGCTAGCGCACGCGCGGTTCTACACCTTCCCCCGGCGCGAGGGCGCCATCTCGGCCTCGGCCTTCAGCCGCGACGGCAGGGTCTTTGCCTATGCCGTCGGCTACGACTGGGCCATGGGCTATGCCAAGAACTCGCCTACCTATCCGCTCAAGTTGATGCTGCACCCCGTTGCCGATGAGGAGGTTAAGCCCCGGAAGGGTTAGGAACGGAAATGGGAACGACGGAGAGGAGAGTGCTAGGATATGAGAGATTGGGCCAGGGTACCTCGGGTTCTGGAGGAGATATTGGCTGTTTGGCAAGGGCATGAATTGCTTTGCGGATAAGGGGGGATGTGGTTCAGGGGAGTGGCTACAATAACACAGCATAAGATGCTGCTAGACTAACTCCACCTCTGGATGCATTGAGGCACCAGGAGCATAAAATGCTCACAGGATCGGAAGGGATGCTTGAGATGCAGAGGAAGGCGACTTTGCAAGACACGGTTCGGGAGGCGGATTTCTTATGTCGTAAAGAGGGTACCCATCCGTATCTACCGTCTCTCATAGAGAGCAGAATTGAAAAGACTCTAAACTGATCGGGTAAAAGACTGCGCGTCGTGTTGGTGCGAGGATGCCTGATGGTGCACGCTGGAGGACACAGATTCGGAATGTCTTCCCGTAGTTGGGTCGTCCAGTGTGTAAACATCGAAACTTCGTAAAGCAACCCGTCCTACCTCCGTGAAGACAATGCCGTACTTCATCAACTAACTTAATGCCTCATGCCACGCTCCCTGATGGCATCTCATATACCTCCGCCGTAGACTGCTGATGATACCCATACAGCTCCAGGCGCATCTGCGTATTACCAGCCATCTCAGGCGCTTGTGGTCCTTGCGCGTGAGGTGGCAGTTCAGCATGAGGGGAGACAGGACTTGCTGCTGCGGCTGCCACATACTGCAGACTCGGCTCGGCGGAAGGATTCGCCATTGGCATCAGCGCAGCAGAGGGCATCGAGACGGTGAAGACTCCGGACTTGCTGTCCAGCTCCGGCTGTCCCGGCGCAGCAACGGGAACAACAGCCGCCATAGGGGCTACAGGGACTCCAGGACCAGGCGGCGGGTGTTGTGCCTTGGTAACATGCCAATGTATCAGGTCCCTCGCCGCAACGGCATCCTCCGTGCTGTCATGCGTCTTACGCTGAATGTGCCGGCCCAGCCGTTCTCTCGCCAGAGTCTTGAGGGCCATGGCGCGACGCTTTGTCTGCGCACCTGGTTGAGCCGACTGCAGTTCGAGGATCAGGCTGTCCACGACGACCGGGTGGATCCATCGCAAGGCGTTCAAGTCGTTCTGCAGGGCATGGCCCACCACAATAGTGTCCAGGCCGACGAACCGAAGCACCACCGCCCTCGCGCCATTGCGGCCCCAGAGGCATGTGCCATTCCTTTTTGCGCTTTCCAGGTGTTCTGGCCTTATCCCAGTGAAGGCGGTGTTGTAGTGGTACATCGGGACGTTGGGCCAGACGAGGCTGTTGACAAGGATCTCGCCCGAGAAGTAGTCGACGACCGACACGCGAATCAACTCGGACTCACCTCACCGAAAAGCAATATCCGGACCTAGACCTAGACCTGGACCTGAACTCATGTCGCTTTAACCTGAGCCAGGATGAGAGGCTGTGAGTTGCACCTGATGCTCCCTTTGGACAGGTTGCCACATCGGTCGTGACGCGGTGGCAGGTCTGGAGGCGGCATTACAGGTTAATTTTGTTGTGGTGTAGCATTGGCTGCTGGTGAAGGTTGCCTCCTCCTATTCGCCCCTGGGCAACAGGCAAGATCGACTGATGCCTGTCTGAGGGGGCTGGGTGTCTCGGCATTAAGAGCATTTCAGTTCTCCAGAGCACCGAAATGCATGTCGTAATGTCACCACTTCTGGCCTCCCGGCCTCCCGGCCTCCCCAGGCTCGGCTCTCACTGGGTACCCACTCTACGCCATGCTGTCCTTAAGCGCTTCAAGAACTCGTTCACCGAGAAGCTCGACAACAGCACAAATAGCAACCTGATCGAAGGAGGCAGCCATCAAGCGCCACCATTTCGCTGTTCGTCTCACGAAATTGGTATGGTGGCCCTCGACAGATCGAGCAGGTGGCAAAGCGTAGCCACGAAGCTGGCTGTGGTCAAGGGCCTTCCTATGGTACGATGGCCTGACATTGCAAGGGCGGGCAGCACTCTGCGACGCTGCAGTCTCGACATGGTCGCCAAGGCCAGGAGCCTTCTCTTTGAGGAGAGGATAGGTGGCTGGGCGCTCTCGGGCAGTGGTTTGGGTTGCTGAGTCCAGGTGGAGGGCGCGCTTGCCGCTGGATTGATTAGTGTATGCATTTCTTCGACTGACCCGGACGGTACAAGGGAGATATGAGCACAGTAGTACGGGAAGCCATCTCTATCAAGAATTCGCAGGGAACAACAGCGGACGGACCATGGCCAAGCATGCCTTATGGCACCACCATCCAGTACGGCGCGGCCGCGACAGTGGCGCACGCCAACACGCCCAAGATGCTGTCCCTCGATGCTATGGACCGTGTCTTCCCCTCGTCCACGACCACCGGCGCCGGTGGCCAGACGGTGCAGGTGGCGCGACCTTGATGTCCTCGGCAACACGCGCGCCGTGCACGACGCGCTCGGCCGCCCCAGCTGCCGACTTCGACATGTGCGGTCGTCCCGTACGCCCCGCGTCCATCGATGCCGGGGGCAGCTTCGCCTTCCCCGACACCGCCGGCCAGGGCTGCCTGCGCTGGAACGCCCGCGGCTTCCGGTTCCGCGCCGAAATATAGCTCAATCCTATTGACTCTGGCCAGCCTGAACCGCCCACGGGTTTGGACGAGGTTCCAGATGTTCATAGCAGGGCGGGATGTACCGTAGTAGCATCGATCGGGGGGTTGGCGCTTCAGGGGCTCGAGGTTGCAGAGCGTAAGGAAGTTGGACGGTCGTAGGGGCGGTTCTTGGTGTAGCCGAGCCGTTTGAAGGCATCGCGCATCTTGCAGTCGGGGCACTTGGGTTCCGATTGTGTTTCCTTCTGGCGGTCGGCGCCCGGACCGTAGCAAAGGGTGCCGAAGCGGGGGTAGAGGTCGACGCGGAGGAAGCCTGCGTGCATGATTCGAACACCTGAAAATAACAAATTTGCCTTTCAGGCTTCGTTCCTCAAGGCTCTTCTTCCGGCAAGCCGCTTGCGGTTTGCGCCACCTGTTGCGATCTTGTGGAGGCAATGGACCCACTCAGGTGGTGGATTTCCACCACCTGGGTGGGTCCGACAGAGGCCCTATTTTGGGGCCCGGTGGGTCTGCGAGACGCGATTTTATTGGCCACAGGGGGCTAACTGATGGTGCTCAGTTCTGGGACCGGGTGAGGACAGATTTTTTTGGAGTCCTCTTCCGTTCCTGTCACGCTCCCAGCGGCTGTCCAACACCAGCATTCGAAACCCACCACGGGGCATTAATAGCGCCGAACAGTTCCTCCATGTGCATCACCGCCAGCGTTGCCGGCCTGAAAAATAACGCAACCCCTTGCGTTTTTGGCCCAAATGGTCCTTGAGGAACAAACCCCATCAGACAATCAACTTCCAGAGCCTTTGATTCTTACAGCTTCACCTAGCTCTTCGCAACCGTTCATTCTGACTCGAGACGGATTCATTCCCTTCGCTGAATCTAGAGCGCTCCCAGCCTAGAACCGTGAGCTTACGGCTCGACACTGGATGTATCGAGATGGCCACAGACACAACTGTCAAGCTTGCGGTTCTCATCGACGCCGACAACGCGCGGCCTGGTGTTGCAGTCGCTCTGCTCGCTGAAGTCGCCAAATTGGATGGAGCGGAAATCGCCTTCAGTTACGAAACGCCCGGATTAGCGCCCCTTCGGCAAGCCTTTGCCCGGTTTGTTGCAGACAACAGGGATCTTTTCTTGAAGGACGACAGAAACCGCCAGACCATATCCAAATTCCCGGAGTTGGAAGTAGCAGTATCAACCGGCCCGAGGGAATAAGATGCCACAACGTCACCAAGGTTCCGTGGTGGCTGGAGATCGCAATACACGAATGAAATGGAAGATGATCGAAAAAGTAATGATGGGGGGGTAGCTGGGGTCTCTCTCAGTGTGTGTGAAGAGGTTGTACACATGTCGAAGAGCATGGAGTCCGAGATATTTTGAGGGCGGTTGCAGCGAGAGAGCGATAAGGTCCATGGGTGGCTCTTCTATTCGACTCCCAGAAAGGGCCTGTGACGATAGACGGCCGGGTTTTAAACAGCAGGGCGGCGGCAGTCCGTACTATCCCTTCCTCGACAGCCATCCTCTTCCTGACCTTGATTTGATTCTTGCCGCATGCTAGCCGATCATTCCCACTCCCCTCTCCCTAGGCCCACTACTCGATCTATCCCCGTCAAGGCCTCCGCCGCCCCCAAAGTTCCGCCATCGCCATGCTGTCCTGTGCCGTCAACTCTCCTAGGAGCCCTCGATAATACCACCACCTTCAAGCCAGAGAGTACCGCGGCTAGAGGATCCATCTCCATTCCCTTCCATCTCAGCGCATACCGCACCGGCACACGACCAGGAAGCCGATGAGGCTTACCGGTCCTCGCAAAAACGCTACACAGGCGTCCAAGAGGTCCCCATTATTCTTCCAGTCCTCACATTCGACATCTGCGGTTAGCCTCATCTCCAGGCAGACCAACCACTGCCCGTCCTGCATCTTCATGCCGGCAATAATTTTTTGAACTTGCCTGGTCGCATGCGGCAATGGCCACGGAGCGAGGGCAGCCATGGCCGGAAACCTCCCGGCATCGTCGAGCTCGCTGAGCTTGGTCGGCGGCTCGGTCGCCCTCAGCGACGACAGGAAGAACGCCTCCCAGCCCGCGACTTTCTGGCCATTATTGCTCTTCAGGAAGCGGTCGGACTTGACGAAATGTTCGAGGGCCCTGGCGCTGCCCGGCTGTCGTAGCAGGTCCACGAGCCGCCACCAGGTGGGGAAGGTATAGTCGGCCACGGCCCAGGGCGCGTTGTTGCGTGTGCCCATCTCGGTCACAACGATGCTTACGGCCTGCTCGGTCGGACGTGGCGATGTCACCGGCGCGCTATCGCCGGCGGCCCCATCGTTGTCGTCGTGGATGCCCACTTCCCCCACGTAGCCGCGGCAGTTCTCTTGGATGGTGTGGTAGTCGACGGTGATGGCCTGCATGGCGGCGCACTCCGCCTCAGTCTCGGGCTCTTGGCCGAAACTAAGCTCCCGCGCGTCTGCCACCTTGCCGAGGACGGGGTCGGCGACGGTGGTGTGCTGCTCGCACTGCTGGCATAGCGTGGCCGTCATGGCTATAACCGCGATGAGTGTTGAAGGCTGTTTGGGTGGAGTTGTTGTTTTCTGGTGGACGTTGGCTCAGCTTCTAGAATAGCCTTTGAGTTGGAGACGATTCAAGTGCAAGGAGCAGCCCTTAAGTACACCCTCTCGAGGAGCAGATGAGCTGGAACAGATTTTGAAGACCCAAAGTCGTCCGGGGCTTTGCCTGATAAGAATATGTTAGTGCATACACATATCTATATCGAATGTCTTATCCGCGCAACAGCAGATCCCGAGTCTCGGCTCCTGTCCCAGTTCTCGGCCACCTGTTCTCGGCCTGCGTTCCTACTTCTTCAACGCTCACCCAATGCCCCGACTCCCCAAGACATTGTCTCTCTGGTGTCTCACGACCCGTATCGAGCAGCTTCACGTTCTAACCTCTGTCTTCAAATTCCCCAGTCTCCATATCGCCACCACCTTCAAGCCCTTGGACTTCCAATACCCTCCAGTTCTGAAGGCTTTGTTAAATCATTGAGCTTCTCGCAGATCTCTCGAGATTCTCCGACCAGGTGACTAGCCGGGCTTGACATGGCCAAGAGTGGGCGGCTTGGAGGACCGCCGCCCTGCGACGGGGGAGGTTGATGCAAAACACGACGCACGGGGAAAGTACGGCCACCGCCCGGACCTGCCCCTGCTCTCCTTGTCCTGTGGTCGGGTCACCGCAGATGAAGGCCGGGGAGGAGGCGGCCGCGAATTCCCAGCCCTCCGACGAGGCTACGACGCCGCATCCACCTCGCACGGATGGGCAGCTGTTCGGCGATGACCCGGAGCCAACAGCGGCTCTTTGCCGGTTGGCGGATCTGGAGAAGATCATTGCCGCTTTGGTTGGCACCGTCTGCTCTTACCTGCCTCGCCAGCTTCAGCCTTGGCAGCCTCTATCTGAGCCACCTCTTCGGCGGTCAAGAAGCGACCACCGGGGCCTCGTGGTCTTCTCATGGCGTGATTATGTCGAGACTCATAAAGGTACGGCTTACCACCTTTCGTCCCTCCCTTCCTATTCGACGTTTCCTCCAGCCTCTGTCGAGCGACTCGTCTTTTAAGGATGCGATAGAATTGCTTCGCGTTGACATACAATGGCTCTCCCGTCGTATCAGCTAGCGGCGGTGGTTGTTGCCCGTAAGACATGTGGCCATCAGCAGCATCCTTCAAATCGGCAACTGATGGCTGTTGACTCGCAGGTTCCCCACTACGAGGCTCGTCCCCCCATTTGGCTATGGCTGACGCAAGAACGCTGAGTTCAACTCCATATGTTCTGCCTGGGTCAGCCGAAGCAATCGTTCCACTGTCGGCATCTCGAGCTCGCCATTCTCGTCCAAGAATTGGTTTCGATGGTCTGGCGCCTCTTTTCTTGAGCTCCCTGACGAATGATATTAGTACACCGGATTTAAGATAGGAGGCTGGGGGAAGTATCTACCTGACGTTCGACCCTTGGCCCTACGGCGACGCGAACGTCGCACCTTGTTCTTCGACACTCGTGTGCGGACACTGGCGTGAAGTTTCTTCCAACCTCCTGCTGCCTGGACCTTCGCGGTCATGCGGGGCTTGCGGCCAAATGATGTCCGTCATGTACGGCTCGTACCGCGTGGGACTGTTCTCCTCGGTCTTGCTAGGCGAGACGCTGGCCCGGTCGACAGGAGAGTCCCATTGCTGTTCCCTTGACGTACCACTTGCGGCTGCCGGGATGGAAGGGAGATTACCGGTGCGTAAAGGCAGTCTGGGCCGAGTACGCGGACGGCGTCGTTCAGCGCCGCCCTTGACAACGCAGGACTGGTCCGCACCTTTAAGACCCGTTGGTATCTTGAGTAGGCTAAGCCGACTTTCGATGCCTCTGACGATTCTCTCGGAACTCTGCCATCGAAACCCCGAGGTGGACAGCTTGGGTACTAAGGAGGGAGCTAACACCACGTCTCCGTACTGGCCAGATGCGTCCGACTGGGTTCCGTGGCGAGACTTCAACGCCTGGACACTCTACGAGTTGTACAAAGATGTTATCGACGGAGATTAGCGCGATGTCCCGCCTCTGCCTAGATCTACACGGTTCGATCTCGAAATTTTTGACGAGGACTCGTTTGAATACAATATTGTCTCTAAGCTGCTGCTGCTGCCCGTTAACGACGCTCTCAGGCACGCTTGCTAGATCCTGGGCATAGACGGCCTTTTTGACCTTGACATAGGCAGAAGCGGCCGTTGCTATTATAATACGGACTGTCGGTATAATCTAGATTAGGCGCTCTGCTCTTAGGCTGTAACGGCTAACAGCGCTGTATACTGGGCATACTTGAACCTTCTTCCTAGCGACAGCAAACTTGCTAAGAAATAGACGAGCTTACTCTATCGCTACGACTGTGCTACGTGGTCCTTACCTATCCGGTAGATTCTTAACTACTGTGATAAAACGTTTATCTAATATGGCTTTATTATCATAGATGCGGAGCTTGTCGTTTTCTGTTGTACTAGGGAGAAGGTTAGGCCTGGAATTGCTGCGAGTTGACTAGTTCGCAGCTTACAGGCAGACTCAGGCTATTCCTGCGTCGACTCAGGGGAAACAGACATCTTAGTCCTGTTAAGTAAGATGTAGAGCATAGCTATTAGCTCTGCTTACTAGTTAACCGAGAGCAGCGTCGCATTTGCGCCTATCGAGTACTATACAATTCCCTAGTTAAACCATGGACGGAAAGAGATAGCTAATAGTGCGCCTCAGTCTATTCTACCTTGCTATAATAGCTGGCTTTAGCCTAAACAACATCTAGACTAAGTACCTAGCCTTCGACTTATAGTTTTACGATAAGGATAACACGTACGTCTATAATACCCTTAGGACATAGGTAAAAAAGAGGCCGTACAGAGCACTTCTCTAGCACCCTAATCCCGATGCTAGCGGGCCAACGTTTGTAACATTTAACGGTATTGATTATATTATAAGGCGCTTAGTACGAACGTTACATTTTAATAGGCAGCAAGAGCAGTACGCCTATATGTATAAGAGAAACACAGTATATATTACAGAGGAAACGGTCGTCTATAATAAGGAAGTAGGGCGATAGGGTTACTTTTAAGGACTAACCTGGGTAGAAGTAAAGGATATAGAGGGAGAGCTAAGCAAGAAGCGTAAGAAGAAGTAATGCCAGGGTCGCCTGATAACAGAGATCTATTTAGGTCTCCTGCTACTCTAAGGAGCGATAAGGACAGTGCTATTATCTCTTTCATATTCAGTTATTCCAGATAGTACTTCCTGCATTCCTTCTTAACCCTTTATCTATAGTTAAATTCCCTTTACTCTAGGGCTAATAGAAGCACTAGATCAGCAAAGTCTACTAGAATACCAGAACTACGCTAGTTATCTCTTTTATATAGTACATAAACAAAACCTACTAAATAGAAAAAGTTATACTGTGACTAGATCATATCTTCTTAGAGCACTCTCTTAGGGATAAACTCGTAGACTATAGCAAAGTACTATAGGAGCTTCGTTAGGTCCTAGTAGTCTACCTTTAGCCTACTAAGTAAAGCCTAGGTTTAATTACCATCTAGCTATATCTAGCCTAAGTAGCTGTTAATATAAACAGTAGGAATAATGGCTTTGAAGCTTTCTGGAGGGTAGCATTGGTACTTCTTGCTGTAGTTGCTTGAGAATGCTTGTAGATTTTAGATGGCATCTTGGCAAGTCTTAGGCCTTAGATAGAGGAAGATTAGCTTATTGTTTGTAGTAGCCTCCTGTAGGCTGGTCGAGATCAATTCAAGGACCACACAATTGCAGCATTCCTACTTAAAGGGAAAGAGGCGCTTAGTCCCTTGTATTGGCTCTAGTTGCTCATTATGAAAGTACTGATAGAGGTAGTCAGCGAACGACTAACTTAATACTACACTGGTCATCCTCACAATCTTTACAGCTACCTCCTCCTTTTCTTCTGTTTGTGCGCGGAGTATAACACCTTTAATACTACTGCTGATATAGTTTTGGAATCAAAGAGAGGATAGCGGCTTTGGGTATTTCCAGAGTTTCTGGGTGCTGAAATCTTTCTATTCGTAGGATACATTGCTGACTTTGGGCTTGTGGGAGAGAAATGGGAGTGTGGTGTCTATTGTGAAGACAGAGGAAGAATTACAGAAGCAGCAGGGTTAGAGGCCTGGAGATTTGAATATTTAGGCATAAGCACAAGCTACACTATCAAATTTTTGCGCCACATTTACCCCTGTAAGCTTTGCTACTTAGATCCGCTCTCAGAGCAATCAAGTAGTGGGTCAGGATACTGTACTCGCGTCGCTATTAAAACCGGCTTGGGGTAGCTGGTCATTGCTGTATCGAGCTGTATTCCACTTGCGCGAGGGAGTGGACGGAGCTGTGGGACTGTCTGCGTAAGGGCCTTAGTTTTGGGGCCTTTGGGACTATTGGCCCTAAAATCCAGGGCAGGGAGGCATAGGGGATTGGCTGGCCCTCCACCGCCACAACCCGCGACGCTGTGTCTTCTCGATCGCAACCCACGGTTTCTCACCCTCCCCTCTAATTAAGGGCCTAAACCTGAGCGCCTAGAAGAAGGGGCAAGCTTTAGTGCTGAGGGCGACGGGTTCGCCATGGTATACAAATTTAGCTAGACAGCCACCGGCCCTTAATAGGAAACCTAAACCTTCCTGCCCTAGAGGACGCCAGCGAGGCGTAGGAAAGAACGGTACGCGGCTCCCTGTCTCTTACGGTGCCTTGAGAGACGCTGAAAGCCGCCTATACTGATCTGCAGCGCTGCGCGGAGCCGCTGTGCGGCGGCTATGAATAGTGCCCTCTATCTTGAGTATGCAGCTGGGAGCGGATATTTTCAGAAACAAACGCAGTAAGGTAGCGCTGAGCCCTCTAGCTTAAGACCGATGGCGCTGGACCGTGGACTGCAGAGGTTCCCCCCTAAGATTCACAGTAACCAACAATCAACTCAATGGCACAAGTCCTAAATAATTGTATGACGCCTTACTTGTGAACTATATCTTCATTCCTAATGGTAGAATGGCAGCCCTCTTTGCCAGGTTTCCTCGCCTGCTGCCCGAGATACGCCTGATGATATGGGAAGCAACCTGGCTGGAGCCTTGCATCATCGAAGCTGCCTATGCCGACGAGTGGGTCTCTGATAATGGCGTATCAGTTCTAAATGACGATGCTGCAGAGCACGACAGACCGCCGGTCTCTGACGATGACTCGGAATCCGATGACGGTGGAGAGTACGTTCGACTACGCCTGACGTGCAGTCTATCTACGTGGTTACAAACCGACATTGGTCCTCGGATCCTAGAAGATCGACCTCTTGAGGAGTGCCTGTTTCCTGTGGCTCTCTACGTCTGCTGCGAGTCGTGGGCCCATACCCTTAGGCAATTCACGGCTGCGCGCCACTCGAAACTGGACACCTGTGCCTTCTACTTCAACCCTTAATCTGATATCCTTTGGCTTGGCACCGACATCACAGACGACCTGGTGGCGTTGAACGACTTGCGCAACCACTGCGGCGAACAGATTGCCCTGATCAAGAGAGTCCTTATCGAGCAGTTGGACTGGGACAGCCCTGGGGACTACGCGCCCATTTTTGACATCCTCGGAGGGATGTCTTCGCGAGGTCCAAATCCTGCTGGAGAGCGACCAGTTCGACGACGACGGTCCGCCCACAACGAGGGAAGAGTATATAGACTGCAAATAGCCTACGAGCTAGGGATATGCTTGGGCTTTGGAGATGGGATTGGACAGTTCAATACGTGGATCGCTCCTTTAATTTGTATAATCAGTTCCGGACCAGATAATGCTGCTCCTGGGGATCTTTGAATAAATTCTTACTAGTTCCGCCCTTTGTCTCCTCCCC
>Ga0247777_1000318_pt1 | contig 13020 bp, 13 predicted proteins | sample UWRJL154409C5_FD_179937 | JGI IMG/M metagenome (GOLD analysis project Ga0247777, IMG submission 179937) | Plant litter microbial communities from Arlington Agricultural Research Station in Wisconsin, United States - UWRJ-L154-409C-5 | ecosystem: Environmental > Terrestrial > Plant litter >...
GACCGTGCTTGGTTGGTCCTCGGGGTAGGGCACCGTCTCGATAACGGGGATGGTCGGCTCCATCGGGACAAAGGGAAGCCGGGGCGGCGAGGTGGTTCCGGGGAGGGAAACGTCCGAAGGGGTGTGGCCGATGTGGGCCGGGCGAGGCTCGATCGGCGTCGGGGGCGTCTTCGGAAGGGAATTCTGCCTCGGGGGCGGGACCAGAGTCGTGGCAGATCCCATGCCCCGAGTGTTGACGCCGGACTCCCGACCACCGCTGGAGCCGGTGTAGATAGAGGAACCATCTCGGGTCTCTTTCCGGAAGGACCGCAACGAGTGGACGTCGCTGGTCGCGTACTGAGCGACGGGCCGGTACGGGTCTTCGTTTTGGTGCAGCGTCCGGGCGAGCGAGTGGAGCGACTCCCTGGAGCTCTGCAGTCCCGGGGGAAGCAGGTACGGGCTGGAGAGGTTCATGTCCATGGACAGCTGTCGGTGTCGCGCCGGGTTGCCCTCCTTCTCGGCACCGAAGACGTTGTTCTTGCGTCCGCCTTTGCCCTTCTTGCCCGGGTCCATCATCATGCCAAAGTCCAACGACTTGTGGGGGTCGGCGAGATCCTCCTGCTTCTGCTTGCGGATGTTTCGCCGGTGAAGATACAAGAGGACGACGATAGTAACCACGACAGGGACGCTGGGCCGTGTGAGCGGCAGTTCTCAACAGTTCTAGGGGGGAGACTTACGCGATTCCTAGGGCGATGGGCAGCGTGGTAGACATGCTGCCCACGGGCTTCTCGCAGAGGTTGCTGTTGGACGAGTCGCACGAAGTGCTCGAGGCCGCGCGAGCGACGACCACGCTAGGGATGTCGTCTCGCGGGACCCGGGTCGCGGCGTCCACGGCATCGCGTGGCCAAGACATCCTGGGGAGGAGTCTGTACCCGTTCCTGTGCACTCGGGCGCCGTCCATCTTGGCCCTCCTTCGTCGTCACAAACCCTCGACGCGTCCCGAGCACCCCAAACCAAAGGCCGTGGTTTGCGGTGCTTTTAAATGGGCGGTGGTGCGGTAGAACGGGAGATGTTGGGGGTGGATTGACCGCTGGTTATGCGGGCATCGTCATAAGATGCGAGCCCTCCGATAGCAGGCAGTCGATCCGGGCTGGGGATCCGATCGGGTGATTCGGCGGACGGGAGCGCGGGAGCTCGACGCGGCAAAACGCCAAATCTTGGTCAGTCGTAAACGAGCGGACGAGTTCCAAGGCAGGAACCGCGGGCAGAAGGATCGGACGCCGGGCTGTCTCGGCCGGGCTTTGTCGGCGTTGTGTCAAAGGAGTGGCGCGCCCGCTCGCAGGCTTTGTTGGTGTTGCCGGTCGTGAGGAGGGAGGAGTCGGGGGGTGGAGGAGCGGGAAAGACAGAAAACGAACGAAGAAGCCTCCTCGACGCAACCCAACGCCCCCGGAGCCTGACTGGGAAGAGGCTGCACGTGTGTACCGGCCACGGCCCAGAAGGGGGAAAGGCGGAATGAATTGTTAATTTCACCGAGGGGGCCACGAGAGAGGGCGAGGCCGCGAGAGGCACGCTGAGCTCAGGGGTATCCACCTGCGACCCACAGTGGCTGGCCATTCCGCTGCAAGGAACGGCCGCGCTCCCATTGGCCGTGTCTCGCGCGGGACCCCTGTCTCTGCAGCGACTCCGCAAATCAGCGAGTGGGACAGCCCTTGCAGCCGAGATGAGATCTCGACGCCTGGACGGTCAGGACACCCTCGCCGCCGCTGCCACCAGCTCCGCGCGCCGCTGGAGGGAGGCGAACTGACTTCTTCAGCCTCTGGCCACCTGGTCGGCTTGTGAAGAGAACGTCGCCCGGCCCTCCGACGCCCTCCGACGCCCTCGGGCACCACCGTCACGGTGTCACACCGTGACGGCGTCTGCGCGCTGACCGCGACCCGGCTGCGGCCATCTCAGAATATCCCAAGGTTCCACCGCTAACCAGCCAATATTACCCGGGGCTGAGGCAGGGCTCCATTCCAGGGCCGTTCCAGGGCTGCCAGAACCGTGCTGGACCCGCTTCCAGACCAAACCTTGCAGAACCTGGCCGTCGGCTGTTGTGCGGGCTCTGGGAGCAGCTGGCGGCGACGTCTTTAGCCAAGATGACTCCTCCGACTTTTCTTATCTCTCCCGTCTTCTCGAGCCTCGCGAGGACTTCGAAGCAGCACCGAAAGATGACGTGATGTTGTCTTTCCGACTTCCAAGTTATTGGAAAGCCGCCTTGGCACTAACGGCGCCGCCTCGAGTTGGTTTCAGTAGCCCCCAAACCTCTAGCGGAGTAGGTAGCGTTGGGCCATTGGCCGGGGCCGTGTCTCGCAGCCTCGAGCATCCCCCAATGAGGCGGCACTCGCGGCCCTGTCGCCGCCGTTGGTGTTTCGTCCCCCTAGACTCCTTCTACGACGAGGGACAGCGTATGGACGACCGTCTTCGCATACCGGGGCCCCTCTCTTCACTCCTGAAGACACGGGTACCTAGGTTCTCCTACCTCCGTAGGTAGCCACGGAGTCCGCTTGAACGGAGACCGCGACCGCGTCCGAGTTGTGCTACGTCCCATATCCCGGGGAATAATACAGCGCACAACTTATTCCGTTGTGCCGTCACGAACCGTCCCCCGTCGCCTGGTATCCCGGCAGACGGCCATACCGCAATATGCGCGTGTCTCGTCCGACGCCTGGGATCCGGCATCTTGCCTGGAGGTTAAACGTCAAATCTCGGCCCAACGCGACCGGGCGCCGGGGCTGTTTCTGGAAACACGATCATCCAACATGGATATGAGTCCGTCCAATTTCCATCTGCAACAAGCGGCGAGCGTTGGCCCGTTTCAACTTCAGCCACAGAGCCTCACGACTCAAGACGTCTTGTAGAAATCGGGCGCATACTCCAGCAGCCATCGCTTCTCGATCTTGCTGATGTCGCGAATGAACGTCTTGGAACCCGTCTCCATGACCTCGTGGAAGATGACCCACTCGGCCTTCCGGTTGAACAGCAACGAGCTCGGGTGCGCGTGGAGGACGGTGCCCCCGGCGACGTTTCGAAACGTCCCGTCGGCTTGCATGCGGGCCGCCTGGGCGAAATACCCTGTCGTCAGACACCGCCGTATCTGCTCTGGCTTCCCCGCAGGGTTGGTGTTCAGGGGCGAGTCGTTGCTGAGGGACTCGTCGACGTTGATGCCGAACCGCTCCAGGTATCGTTTGAGCTGCGCCCTGATGCTGACGGCCCTGGTGAGGGCCTTGAAGTTGAGATGGTTTTCGCGGCAGAACTTGGACTCCTTCCGGCCCTTGCCGACGAAGGCCTGGTAGACGTTGAGCAGCGTGATGTGGTCTCCCTCCTCCGCCGCAAACTTGCGCCGAGAGCTCTCCATTTGTCTCCTCCCCCCGTCCTGTTGGACCCACACCGCGCCTCCGAGGCTCGTCATGGCGGCTATCGTCAAGATTTCGCTGAGGCAGCCGAAGGACGGCGCCGAAAGCAGCGTTTTCGCCATCATCGGCTCCACCGCCAGCTCCGCCATCCTCAAACCGAGAGGCTTTGCCAGCTTGGCATAGTCGTCCAGGGCACCGAGCGAGTAGAGCAGCTCGAGGGCTTTGACCATGAGCTCGGCGGGAGGCGGCGTGAGGAAATCGAAACGAAGAACGTTGTCGATACCCAGCGCCTTGAGCTGCAATACGAAGGGGGCGAGGTTGGAGCGTTGAATCTCGGGGATGTTGGCGTCAGGGAGACCCAGGTAGGCGTCCTCGCTGTAGAGGCGGAAGCACTTGCCGGGCTTTGTTCGCCCCGCTCTGCCGGCTCGCTGCGCGGCCGCGGCTTTTGACACCGCTGTTGCGGTCAAAGTCTCGATGCCGGTTTGTGGGTTGTAGGCTCGCTGTTTGACGAAGCCACAGTCCACCACATAGACGATACCGTCGATCGTGACCGACGCCTCGGCGATATTGGTTGAGAAGATCACTTTCCTCGTGTTTTCCGGCGCCTCCTCAAAAACGTACATCTGCTGGTCCGTGGACAGCCCGGCGTACAGCGGCAGTGGCAGGACCGCCATAGCATCATCGGGCCACTGGGACACGCGCTCTTTCACCGCTTCCACGGCGGACTCGATTTCCTCTCTCCCCGTCAGGAAGACGAGGACATCACCGGCCGGCTCCTTGTCGTGAATATCCAAAACCGTCGAGATGGCCTTCTCGAAGTAGTCCTCGGCCGGAGCTTCGAGGTAGAGAACGTCGATGGGATACGTTCTGCCTTCCAAGCTGACGATGGTGCAAATCTTTGCGTCATCGACCACAGGAGTGGCCGGGACCTCCGTAGCGTCGGCGGAGAAGAACCCAGCAAACTCTTCGGCTTGGAGGGTGGCGCTGCTGATGACGATGCGAAGCTCCGGCCTCCGCTTCCTGATCTTCTTGAGCAGACCAAGGAGGATATCGGTGCTGATAGAGCGCTCATGCGCTTCATCCACCATTATCACCGAATACCGCGAAAGCAAGGGGTCAACCAACGCTTCCCGTATGAGGAGGCCATCCGTGAGAAACTTGATGCGCGTGGACGCCGACGTGACGTCTTCGAAGCGGATGGAGTAGCCGACCTCTTTTCCGACCTCGCATCCAACTTCCTCCGCCACCCTCAGCGCAACAGTCGTGGCCGCAACGCGCCTTGGCTTCCAAACGTGAGCTCGGCTCCGGTGGCGCAGGAAAAAGGGTGAATACCTGTGTGATGGCGATGAGCTTCCCCCCAACGCACCAGCCTGCCTGCTCGAGAAACTGAGGTATCTGCGTCGTCTTCCCGGAGCCGGTCTGGCCCACCACAATGGTGACGGGGTAGGTTTCGATCAGATAGAGCAGAGTCTCCCGGTGCTTTGCAATCGGCAGCAGGTCGGCAGGCTTATGAAGGGCTGGAATGAAGCTTTGGTCGAGTTCGAAATCGGCCATCTTGCCCCGATATCCGCTCTCTTTGCCCACGGAAACCCCAGCGCCGGAGTAGATACGAAGTGGCTACTCCCTGTGTTGGAAGTTCTTCTGTCGTTGCGGATCCCGAGCTGCTGTTCGGAACTTCTAGGACCTTGCCTACTCGATGTGCATGGGTATTTCTTTCCACACCGAGATACGAGGGAAGAAAGACAAATAAAGGGCGACTCCGCATCATCTGGCCACACCCGCCGAGGTGGGCATTTCTTCCAACCCAGTCGGACTAACTTGTCGAAGTCGACGACGAGCTGGGCATCTCTCTCCGTCGGAGCAGCTGATCGAGCACGTGATGGGCTAGTCTCCAGATCTTTCAAGCACGCTCAGCCGAAAGTGGGGCCCTGCAGTGCCACCCGGGCGAGCCTTCGTCGCCCGACTGGAAAGAGGACCTAAACCCGACTTCACCTGCTTTCTCGTCGCACCACGCCGCCTGTCGCCACTGAAAAACCCGCATCCCGCTCGAGTTTGTCCTCAAACGACAGCAGCGCGCGTGTGCCACTGACCCAGGGTCTTCATCAAAGTCCTCTTCGCGAGACGAAGGACTTTTGTTCTCGTTTGAGCGTTCTTGTCGTTTCGGACGTCCCTCGAAGCTGCGCTTCTCGCGCTGGCTTGGCAAGTGTCTCTTGGCCGTCGTTCCGACGCCGCGCGCACCCAAGGAAGGGGCGAGAGGTTCTCTGTTTTACCGGGTTCCCTGCGAAGGAGACCCGACGGTTCGGACCATCCTCGGCGGCCCCTCAGCGTCTTGTTTTTGACAACTGTACCCGTTTCCGCAACCCTCCAACCTCCCTCCGGTCTGTTCCTCGTATCGCCGTCATGGTAAGCTCATGAGGGTCCGGATATGGGCAAAGAAAAGAAGAGCGGCCAGGGTACCACCCATGGAGCCCGGCCCGGCGTCCATGCAAAGGAAAGATTCAGAAAGAATGCGAGGGATCTGGACTGGACAGTCCCCGCGCCGCCCGGCCTTCAGGCGAGGCCGGAAGTGCCCAATGTCCGCTCCAAACACCAGTCTTACTACGAGATCGTCGAGAACAAGGACAAGAAGAAAAAACTCGAGTACCAGGTAGGATCGAGGACACCGCAGGCTCTCATATCCAGAATCGAGGCTCACAGCGTTCTCTCACCTGCCGCAGGTAACTCACGACAGGGAACCGCCGCCCGGCTTCGAGTTCGTTCCTATTGGGAACCCCGAGTTGACCACGGCCTGCAAAGAGCTGTCGCGGGAACAAGATGCCTTGATATTCATCGTCACGGTCAGCCTGGGCGTTGTCTGGTCTCCCGAGGTAATGCTGACGAAACGGTAGACCGCCCATACCACGAGCAATGAAATGACCCAGCACATGAACCGCATAGGCCACCACATCCGACAGACCATTGTCCAGCAGGCTCGAGATTCGATTGGCGACAGCGACGACTCGTCGGATGGATACCACGCCGGCGTGCCGGAGCCGATCCCGGAGACGCAACAAGAGATCAACGAACAAGCCGACAAAGCCATTCGAGATTTATTCCCGCGGATCCCTCACACAGACCGGTACGAAATCATCGAGCGCGCCTTCAAAAAGGTTAGCCCCCCATCGTGAGCCGCCGGAATAGCGATTGAGCTACAACGTCTGGTCTAGGGAGCGAAGATGAAAGGTGAACCCCTGGTCGGCCTGGCGCCGGGCATCACGTTGTCGCGGCGAGTCCAGCTGGCGGTTCTCGCCCACATCAGGCACAAACACACCCGCTACGACCACCTTTTGAAAGAGGCGGGCTACCTCCATGCCAGGAAAACGGTTGAGCAGCTTTGTCTGGATATCCTCGTCAAGTGGCGGGGAGACGAAGAAACCGGGCGGGACCAGCTGGACGAGATTCTCCGCGAAGTCATCGTCATATCCGACTCGGAAGACGAGTCCGACGACGAGGCCAGTACCGAAGGCGGCTCTGATCATGAGTCCCCCCCGGAAGCCGCTGTTTCTGTTGGCCCCGTGGCGGCGGCGCCTCCGGTACCCAGCATATCGTATAAAAAGCCAGGCCGCAGGAAAGTCCGTCCCCAGAAGAACGGGTCGAAGAAAGGCCCGCAGCAGCCTGCGCCGAAGGCCGGGCACGGCGGCCAACCCCGGTTGAGCTCGGCCAAACGAGACCAGCGTGGGTTTAAGAGGTACCAAGCTGCCCGCTTGGCCAGGTGGGACGAGGCTCGGGACCGACTCATACACGAGGAAGTCCCCGACCCTCGGGCCCACGACGCAGCGCCGATGCTGCGGTCCGGTAGCCACGGCTCGCAACAGAACTGGCCGCCCCACCCCGACGCGCTTCCGCATACCTACCCGCGGCCTGTGGAATACGTCGCGGCCGGGCCATCCGCTGCTGCTCCTGAAAACAGGCCAGCTGTGGTCGGCCCGTACCGCGATCCCGTTCCAGCTAACAGTGCCAGCAACCATCCCTCCGACCTGTTCGTCGCCGCACGGCCTGTTCAGTCGGTCGTTCACGGCCACCGGCGGGTTCCTTCCGGTCACTCATGGGCCGCCAGCGAACCGCCTCCGGCGGTCCAGGACCGCCAGCCAGGCCCGAGAGCCGTGGTAAGGTCTGAGAATCTCCAGGACTACCTCGTTCCTTCTGTTGAACCGCCCTCGCCGAGTCCTAACCGCTCGGGACCCCCTGGTTTTGCACGCACCGTACCAACCCCGGGGCACCAAGACGATCGCGCCGGCATGCCCGTGTCGTATTTCAGGCGTTCGCCGCCTGTGCAATATCACGCAATGGATGAGCCCAACAAGCGTCGGCGCATCGTGGAGGAGCAATACGAACCCGTGAGGTTCGCCCCGGCCTACGGACCGAACCGTCCTACTGTTCTCGCTGGCCACGACCGTGACTGGGCTCCCCGGGAGCCGGCCATCGCCATTCCTCTTCGGGAGCCGCTCCGAGAGCCGCCCCGGGAGCGGCCTGCGCGGCCACCTACGCTTGCCTCCAAGACACACTTCGTCGATGCGAACGGCGCCGTCCTTAGGGAAGAACCCGGCCGCCCCATTGTTGTTGAAGAGTGGACTACGGAGCCCAGCCGTCCCAGTCGGCAGTATCCTCCGCGTAGCTACGAAGAACGTGCCCAGGCGCCGAGGCCCATCGAATTCATCGAGTTGACCCGCCCGGTGTACTCGGAATCCCAGCTTCCCGAAGGCCACCGTATCATCTCCGTCGAGCGGGTCCAGGCTCCACCCAGAGAGGGATACGCGCGTGCTCCTATGGAGTATATCCCGGTGTCGAAGGGTCCGCCGCGTAGCGCTCCGCCGCCGGAGATGCGTCCACTCAGGGCTACAACCAACCGCAACTACGTCGATTCCCCGCCGCCTATCTTTGTTCGCCGGGTAGAAGTTACGGACGATCCAAGCCTTGCCCCACGCTTCATAGCGCCAGTTCGCCGCGATACCGTCTACCTAGAGGGCGCTGGACCGAGGGAGCCCCCGAGAGCGGAGTATATCCCACACCAGTAAGTAAACGGCACAGCTGCGTCCCTTTCTGTTTTCTCCGCGGCTTGGTTCCTAATTTCGACCTCGCAGATCCCGAGCACCGACCAGCGACCCCCGCGGGCTTACACCTGGTCAAATGGTCGGTGGCTCCTACGATCGACCCCGTGTGCTCTCTTCGGGACCACCGTCGCCCCCGAACGGCAACCGTTATTCTCAGCAGCCGGCGCAGCCACAGTGGCAGCACCAGCAGTATTTCCCTGACCAATACGACCCCCCGACCCTGGATCCTCAGCGATCGGCCAGTCCGGGTTACTCGTATGGTCGACGACTGTAACATACCGCAACCTTCAGCCGACTTTGTACATTTCATCGACTGGCACCGAGTAGAAAGGGACACTGTTCTACATATGACGGCATTTGTTCGGAATGACTTCCGCGGCGGAGGAAGGCCCCGCGGACGACGAACTGGCGTTTGGCTCGCCACCGGTCTCGTGGCTATAGATGTGAAGGGTTAGATGTCAAGTGTATTGAGGATGAGAGGACGTACGACTGCATCGTTTGTTGTTTCGCAGGACGTGGAATATGCATCACGGGCTGAAGGAATCAGGGAGCATCTCAGATACCCAACTCGTGGCGTTCGAGGCCCGAGGAGACTCATACTGCCTGAAGGTGTATCGCTAGCTCAGGTGAAATCGAACATCAAGTTGCATCAAGAATAATCTTCTTGTGTTCGCAAGGGGTACTACTGCAATGACCGTGAAACAGGACGCCACCTCCCCTGCCCATGGCTGTCAAAATCGTTCTGCTTCCCCTGTGGATGCCTCGCTTTCATCTCGAGCGGTGGTCAACCGCCGCGATTCGTCGGCTCTGCGGGACTTGTCGACGAAGCCGTTCTCGCCCAACCGCCGCGTCGCCCGCGGGCCAGCTCCTCAATACCGCCAGATGACCGTCCCGGAGCCCCCCGCGCGCCGCACCGAGTCCTACTCCTTCTTTGCCTCGGGGCCGCCGGCCTTGGGCTTGTCCTCGACCAGGCTGTCGTTCATGGCCTCGGCGGCGGCCTGGCGCAGGCGTTCGGCGTCGTCGAGCTTGGCGGCGTCGCCCTTCTTGGCGGAGCCGGGGGCGTCCTTCTCGTCCTCGCTGTCGCCCAGGCTGAAGGGGTCGTTCTCGGCGATGGGGCTGGGGTCGATGGTCGACAGCGGCTGCCACTTGCTGGGCCGGGCGCCGCCCGACGGCGCGGCGCCGTCCTTGGGCGGCAGCTTGGGCGAGGGGTCGTACAGGTCGATGTCCTCGACGTCGTCGCGGAAGGCGACCTTGCGCTCGCCGGCGCCCGGCTTGGGCGAGGCCGACGGCGGAGGGGGTTTGAAGAGGTTGGGGTTGGCGGGGCGTTGATCCCGGGCCGGGGCTATACGTCTGTTAGTACTAGGAGATCAACGGTGGGCCGCGTATGAGCTTACTCCCGTCGCCGTGCAGCCGGATGCCGGCAAAGTCGTCGCTGAGCAGCTCCGGGTCGGCGTCGTACTGGTCGTAGTTGCTGCCGCGCTGTTGGGGGCCGCCGCGGGTGGGGCGGCCCATGAAGGCCTCGCGGCCGGGCTGCTGCTGCGGAGGGCGTTGGGCGTCGTCGTCGTTCCACTCCTCGTCGATCTTCTTCTTGACGGTGGTAAGCCACGAGTTGAACTTGTTCTGCGTCTCGACGAAGCCCTTGCGCAGGTTCTCGCGGATCACGGGCAGGTCGTCGTCCAGGAAGCTGCGCTCGCGCTCGCCGTCGGCGTCGACGGGCTGCTGCTGCCGCGACGAGGTGCGCGGGGCGTACCCGCGGTTGCTCGTCCGCGCCTCGTAGGCCCCGACGTTCTCGTAGTGCTGTGCCAGCTGCCGGGCGTACTGCTCGTCGGCGTCGAGCTGCTCCTGCGGTGTCGAGCCCACGGGGACGGCTTCCTGCACCGGGCGAGGGGGCTTGGGAGGTGGGGGCTCTTCGTGCTGGACGGCGTCGGGATCGGTCATCTCTGGGCTACTTGTCAGTTCGCCGCCTCCCGGTCGGGCATTCGTTCAGGACCAACCCAGCAGGGCGTTGAACGCCGGTTCGATGCGGCCACCGCTCGCCGTGAGGACGGCCTTGATCACCCCCGGCTCGATGCCGGGGAAGGCCTCCTGGAGGATGCGCTCGTTCTTCTGCTGTTCCGTCATGGGGCGCGGCGGCTTCGGCGGGGGCGCCTCCTCGCCTTGTGCGGCCGGTGCTGTCGAGGGCTGCGCGGCGGTCGGCTTCGATGGTGCCTGGTCGGTGGTGAGGACCCCTGTGTCCTGCACGTCGTCGTCGTCGAGGTCCAGCGGCCGTGCAGTCGTCGGCGACTCGGGTCCTGGCTCCGCAGGCGTTTTGGTCTGTCCGAGAAACAAGTACAAATCAGGATTCCGCCACGCACAACCAAAGCAGGTGCATAAAATAGCCGTGTTTTAGGATGCTGAAGCATGCTTGACGGGGCGAACTCACCGTATCGGTCGGGGCGGCCATGCTTTGACTTTGCACGCACAGCGCTGGATGCGGCGTGCTCAGGTGGGAAACGGCTCAGCAAACTCGAGGTGATGTTCCCGTAGTCGAGTGAAGAGGTTCATCTCACATAACCATCGGAAACAAACTCGAGGTTGACGTTGGAAACCTCGCGGGAGGCGATGCTCAATGCGACGGAGGGGTTACGACAGCTGATGACGCGCCACAGCCGGAGCTCCAGCCACAGTTAGTCGCCCTTGTGACGTCTTATCGATTGTGGGGCCATGAGCGGCAACCTGCAGCAGATGACGACGATCCGATCACCTTTCGCCGAGGGCACGGGCAACCGTGGATTGAAACCTAAATTCCCCCTAACCTTGCGGCACGCCCTACTGCGGAGGTGTGGGACTCGCTGGGTGGGGCTTTACCGACTCTGATGGCGAGGCCCCGGGTATGAATACCTGCGAACCGTCGAACCCAGACGCTCATCCGATACGGCCCCTATGCAACCCGGCAAGCCGATAGCATGGGAAACAACTCGAGCCGGGTCACGGCCCAGGACAGGTGCGCCAGGGGAAGCAGAGCACGAGACGGCCGAAGCCTCCGTACTGACGCCCAAACAAGGGCCATCCTGGACCTCAAGGTCCAGCGCGATAAGCTCCGGACGACCCAGAAGAAGATCACGGTCCTGACGGATCGCGAGACGGCCATCGCGAAGGAACTGCTGGCCAGGGGCGACAAGAAGAAGGCGCTACTAGCGCTGCGGCGCAAGAAATACCAAGAATCGCTGCTGGCCAAGACGGACGCGCAGCTGGAGCAGCTGGAGAAGCTGACGATGAGCGTCGAATTCGCGCAGATCCAGAAGGACGTCGTGTTTGGGCTCCAGCAGGGGACCAAGGTGCTGCAGGAGATTCACAAGGAGATGGGCGGCATAGAGCACGTCGAGAAGCTCATGGGCGAGACGGCCGAGGCCATTGCGTACCAGAAGGTAGGCGACGCTCGATACCGGACCGCCTCGGAGGGCTTGACCGCGGCTTTTGCTGACGCGGTTGCGTGTTGCAGGAGGTCAGTGAGATGCTCGGTGGGAGGATATCCAACGCCGACGAGGAGGAGGTGGAGGACGAGCTGGCCGCCCTCGAGGCCGAGTACTCGAGAACGGCACCTCTCCCCAACGTTCCCGACACCGAGCTCCCGACACCGCAGAGGGTGCAGGCCGACGCGGAATCCGTACCGGCAAAAGCACAAGAGGCCGAAAGCAGGCAGATGCTGACGGCTTGAGGGCTACGCATTGCTTGCTCCGGCGTTGTTCATGGAGGACGAGGATAGACTATGTCAGCATGGGTAGCGAACATGAGCATTTTGGACGGAGTGAGGTGGAGTTGAATGGCCAATACAGCTGAAGTATAAGATTAAAGAGTTCGTACAAAGGCTGCGCCGGGGCGGCAGCCGTCGTCTGAGCCGCAGTCGTGAGAGGTATTCCCATGCGAAGTCTTCTTGGTACGGTACTTGACATGTGGACGAACACCGGGCACATGGTTGAAACAAGACATCCTATTGGGTCGGGCGGCTCGAGAACTCGAACGATCGGATCCCCGCCCAGCGCAACCCGTAGCGATAGACCTAACCTGGACCATACTGTTCGCTCCGGTGGACGGACAGCGCCATACTGTACTCTGTTGGCTCTGGCCCAGAGGGCGAGCTGGAAAGCCGTTTTAGGCTTGCCGAGACGTTGAGCTGCTGGGCGCAAACGCCTGGGGCTTCAGCGACAGAGCCACTGACGGCAGCCGCTGAAGGCAGCCGGCAGCCCTCCGAGTCGGCTCCGCTGGTCTCCCATGTCAATCAAGCCATTCCGTCCTCGTCCAATCCATCCCGCTGTGGGTCCAAGCCAGAAGGGCGACCCGGACCCCGTCACGAAACCATCACCCAAGCCTCTGTCCGCTGGGAAACCCAAGTTCGCTGCTCCGTAGTCGTCCTGGCAGCAGCCTGAGCCCCCTCGAACTTTCGGACCAGTCGGTGCCGTCGAGGTCGCGCCGAGTGTCGTGCCGCCGCCTGCCCTTTCCGTCACCGAGCACGGCAACATCACATAAGCCCCCGGACACATACCGACAGCTTCCCCCGGTCCGGCGACTCGAGGCCG
>Ga0247777_1000320_pt1 | contig 13007 bp, 7 predicted proteins | sample UWRJL154409C5_FD_179937 | JGI IMG/M metagenome (GOLD analysis project Ga0247777, IMG submission 179937) | Plant litter microbial communities from Arlington Agricultural Research Station in Wisconsin, United States - UWRJ-L154-409C-5 | ecosystem: Environmental > Terrestrial > Plant litter >...
GTGGCGGCGCAGGAAGTGCAGGCGGCCATCAACGCGGCGACCGCCCGGTTGCCCGCCGATCTTCCCAATCTGCCCACCTGGAGCAAGGTCAGTCCCAACGACGGTCCGATCGTGGTCCTGCGCATGCAGTCCAAGTTGATGACGCTCACCGACTTGAGCGACGTCGCCGATACCAAGATCGCGAGGGCATTGAAGCGGATCGATGGCGTGGCCGAGGTTTACATCATCGGCCAGCACAAGCCCGCGTTGCGCATTCAGGCATCGCCGGAGAAACTTGCCGCGCTCGGGTTGACGCTCGCGGACATGCGCACGGCGATTCAAAATGCCAGCGTCAATCAAGCGAAGGGCGCGCTGTTCGGCGCCAGCCAGGTTTCGACGCTGCAGACCAACGACCAGATTTTCAACCCGGAGGATTATCGCGAGCTGATCGTTGCGTATCGCGACAATGCGCCGGTGTTTCTGCGTGACGTCGCCAAAGTCAGCTTCGGCGCCGAGAACGATTATGTGCAGTCCTGGGTGAACGGTGAGCCGGGTCTGCAGTTGCTCATCCTGCGACAGCCGGGCGCGAATATCGTCGCCACGGCGGATCGCGTCCGCGAATCCCTGCCGCGTCTGCGAGAGCTGCTGCCGGCGAGCGTCGAACTGGAAATCTTCGCCGATCGCACGCAGACCATTCGCTCATCGCTGCATGAGGTCGAAGTCGCGTTGATCGTGACGGTGCTGCTGGTGGTCGTCGTCATGGGCGCTTTCCTGCGGCAATTGTCGGCGACCGCCGTCGTTGCAGCGGTTCTGGTCGTCGCATTGACCGCAACGGTCGGCGCGATGTACCTGCTCGGCTTCAGTCTCAACAATCTTACCTTGGTCGCCTTGGTGGTTGCCGCGGGCTTCGTCGTCGACGACGCAATCGTCGTCGTGGAAAACATCCATCGACACCTGGAAGCAGGTGAGTCGATGCTGGAGGCCGCACGTCTAGGCGCGGCGGAGATCGGCTTTACGGTCGTGTCGATCAGCTTCTCGTTGATCGCGTCGTTCGTGCCGCTGTTGTTCATGGGCGGTATCGTCGGGCGTATGTTCCGCGAGTTCGCGGTGACGATGACAGTCGCCATCCTGCTCTCGGCGCTGACGTCGCTCGCGGTGGCGCCGATGCTGTCATCGCGCTTCATGAAGCCATTGAAGCATCGTGAGAACGAGTCCGGAGCCTTCGCGCAGCGGCTTCTCGCGAAGTATGACCGCGGGTTGACGTGGGCGCTCACTCATCAGAACACGATGCTGGTCATGTTCTTTGCGACGGTGGCTGTGGCCGTCGCGGGTTATGTCTATGTGCCCAAGGGATTCTTCCCGTTGCAGGATACCAGTCTCGTCTTTGCGTCCACCAAGGGAGCGAACGATGTTTCCTACCCGGATATGGCGACGAAACAGCAGGCCCTCGCTGCGATCGTCGCCCAGGATCCTGCGGTGGAGTCCGTTGGGCACTTGATCGGTGCCGGCGGCGAAACCTCGAATCTTGCGGTGGGTCGCATGTTCATCATCATGAAGGATCGCGGCGACCGCGATGTTTCCTCCGAGGAGTTTATCGATCGCGTGCGGCCGCAACTGGCGCACATTCCCGGTATTCAAGTCTCCATGCGCTCCGGGCAGGACATCAACCTGGGCTCGGGCGGCGGTCGTGCTCAATATAGCTATGTGCTCAAAGGCCCGCAGAGCGATGAACTGTCGGAATGGTCGAATAAGCTGGTCGCCAGGATGCAGGGATTACAGCAGTTACGCGACGTGTCGCACGACCTCAAACTCGGTGCCGCGATCACGCAGTTGAATATAGATCGGGTGGCGGCGGGACGGTTCGGGTTGCGCACGGCCGACATCGACCAGGCGCTGTACGATGCCTACGGCCAGCGGCAGATCAGCGAATATCAAACCGAAACGAACCAGTACAAGATCGTGCTCGAGATCGATCCAGGACAGCGTGGCCGCGTTGATAGCCTGCAAAGGGTGCATCTTCGCTCGCCGCTGACGGGTCAGATGGTGCCGCTGTCAGCGGTGGCGCGCTTGGACGCTTCGCGCACGGGCCCGCTCGCAATCACTCATGACGGTATGTTTCCCTCGGTCACCATCTCGTTCAACGTTGCACCGGGTGTCGCGCTGGGCGACGCGGTCGAGTTGATTCGATCCGCGCAGTTGGAGATCGGCATGCCCACATCTATCGATGGCGATTTCCGCGGCACTGCGCAGGAGTTCCAGAAGTCCTTGGCCACCCAGCCGCTGCTGGTTCTCGGCGCCTTGATCGCCGTCTACATCATCCTTGGGGTTCTGTACGAGAGCTTCGTGCATCCGCTGACCATCCTCTCGACGCTGCCCTCTGCCGGTGTGGGCGCAGTGCTCGCGCTGTGGCTGGCCGGGCAGGATTTCTCGATCATGGCGTTGATCGGCATGATGTTGCTGATCGGCATCGTGAAAAAGAATGGCATCCTGATGGTGGACTTCGCGCTGCAACGGCAGCGTCTGCATGGCCTGTCCCCGCAGGCTGCGGTTCACGAAGCGTGTCTCGTGCGTTTCCGTCCCATCATGATGACGACGATCGCCGCGATGCTCGGTGCGATTCCGCTGATGCTCGGCCTGGGCACCGGTTCCGAACTGCGCCAGCCGCTGGGTATCGCGATCTTCGGCGGCTTGGTGGTCAGCCAGGTGCTGACGCTGTTCTCGACGCCGGTGATTTATCTGGCGTTGTATCGGGTGTTTTATCGGGAGCATCGCGGGAGGCAGGTCGGCGGGGCTGAGGCGCTGGAGCCGGCCTGATAAAACCCCTCGGGATCGAATGCTGGGATAGCTTGGCCATTTTTTTCGGATGCTCCACTTCGGTGAAATGTAGAGCTTCTTAGTGAATCAACTCAATCGAAGGCCAGTTCGACTTGCTTGAGAGTAACGGAATTCTCGCTCGCGCGATCGATGGTACCTAGAACCGTCACCCGGGTTTCCTTCCTTGCGTAGAGCAGTTGCCCGTACTTTTTCAATTGAACTTCGCAGAGGATGATTCCGGGCTTCCCTGGAGAGTGAAGTGTCAATCTGACATTGCCTCTTGGTGTCTTGCTGATGGCCGCGATGTTCGCTGTCCAGAGTACCGGTAGATCTTTGAAGCGGCTACTCACTGCCGCCGCCTGCATTAGGGGAGCATCGTTTACCTCCTTGACGATCTCAGCGAACGTTGGAGGAGACAGAGAAGGGGCTTGTTTCGGTTTGCTGGGGTCGCTACTTTCAGCACTCATTAATGGACGTTTGCCGCAAAAGCATCGGGCAATAAAACCGATCAAGCAGTTCACGGTAACGGCCACGAGACGAGTGAGTAAGCTGCAGTGAAGTTCCTCCGATTCTTTCGGCATTCCCGTCTCCCGTCTGTTACCTCCTATAGAAACAAGCGAAGACCCCCGAATATTCACGAGTAGATGAGATATTTTTCCGGATCAAATGGCGCCGGAGACTGCTCGCGAGCGGATCACCACATAGTCATGCTGCGACTCGATGACCTCAATCTCTGGAAACATTTTTTCGAGCGCCTTCAGCCAATCGGCGATATCTCTTTCGAATACCGTACCTGAATATAGAATCCGGCCCGCCGCTGCGTCGGCGATCACAATCTGCTTTACTGAATAGCGATTGACGTCAAGAATGACTTGGCTCAGTGGCTCGTTTTCGTACAGCAGGTGCCCATCAAGCCAGGATATTGCACTATCGGGATCGACCCTGCGTATTTCACCCAGATTGCCGTCACCGTCGTAACTGACTGATTGGCCCCGGCTCACTTTTTTTCCATGGGTCCGGGTGCTGACCTGCCGTGCGGATATTGCGTTAACACGTTCCACCTCAACTGTACCCTCGCTCACTGTGACAACGACTGCCCCGTCGAGCCTGCGCACATTGAAAGAAGTGCCCACCGCGGTAATTACTCCCGCACCCGCGAGCACTCGGAACGGCCGTTTAGGATCGTGAGCCACGTTGAAAAAAGCCTCGCCGCGATCTATGACGATAGATCTCGACTCGCGACTGACGCTAGCAGTGACGGCGGTACGTGCACCCATTTGAATTTCAGATCCGTCGATGAGCGTGACTTTCTCGTGCTGAGCCGCTGCGGTTTCGAACACCGTCACGCTCGCCGGCCGCGGGATGGCGAATTCAGTGATCGTACGGGCGAGACTCATTACGACCACTGCGACACTGGCTGCCGTGGCGATCCATGCGAAGCGGTGGTCACGCCAATGCCTTTCTTCTTGAAATCGTTCTTCGACTGCAGCGATGGGTATCGAGCCGTCGTATGTATCCGCTTTGACCTCCGCATCGGTGGGCCATGAGGGCGTTATTTGGTCCATCAGCTCCCAGATCTGTTGAGCTTGATCGAACGCCTGCCGGTTTGCGGGAACCGCCAACCATTTCTCCCAGCGGTTGAGGAGTGCGGGGCTCGGTTGATCGCGCAGAGCCGAGAGCCAATAGGCAGCTTCTTCCCAATGTTCGGTGGCGAGTCGCGATACCGTCATTTTCTGCGTCATGGCGTCATTCTCCACCCGACAGCTTTTCATAGAGGGTGTGCAACGCTGTCGCTAGCCGTCGCCTGACGAGTTGCGGACCCCGCCCCATGACCTGTGCTGCCTGATCTATGCTCAAGTCCTCGAACTTGACGAGTTTCAACGCCTCGGCTTGTTCCCACGGTAAATGTGGGATTTCTCGCAGGACCAAGCCAAAGTCGGCTTGCGCGGACGACACTCGTTCGGGGGATCTGCCTTCCTCGGTCTCGATGGGGATGAGCTCATCGATGGCTTGGCGACGGCCGCGCTTTTTCAGGAAATTTAGCGCGAGGTTATAACCAATTTTGTATAGATAGGCTTTTGGAAAGTCGCAGCTGCAAAGGTCTGGGACGGTCAATAATTTTTCGTAGGCGTCCTGGGCAACCTCCAATGCATCGTTCCGGTCCTTTAGCAGTACGCGGATGTATCGTACGAGGCCGGCGTTGTCTTCGCGAAAAATTCTAGCGGCGATCTCGCGATTCTCAGCCATGACACGACTGCCCGGTGCCACGGTATCGGCATCGAGGCGCACGAAGTCATGATGGAGGTCCTTCGACAAATCATATTTCTCCGCGGAGATCCTTGTAAGACAACCGAGGAGTACTGTTTTTTCAAGGAGCGGTGGTCTCTCATATAAAGATCTTCGCCGGCGTTCTTATTTTTACCCGATCGCGCGGGAGTAAGGTAAGAGCGACGCCGATGGTGCCGGAGCGTATCTTCGTACGTTTTAACCGCGTACATACGAGGTACGGCCCAGCCTGAACGCTGTGAACCAAAAGCATTGGCGACTGACCCATCCACACCGATACCGGTTCCGGCGTCTCGGGCTTTACCAATCCTGGCGAGCCCTGGGAGCGCCGAACCCGGCAGCGACTTGAAAACTCCGAAATTGATGGCCCAGCAATTGTGCTGTTCTAGATTGTCGAATCGACCGAGCCTGACGATGTGCCTGGTCGAGCCCGAATGATCACTTCGTCGCCGTGGCGTTCGAAGGCTATGGCGCCCGACTTGGCGAGGTAGGTCAAGAGCGACTCGGGGTTGCGTGCGCCAAACACACCGTTGAATTTCAGGGTACCGACGTCGCCTTCGACGCGCAGTTGGGGCGTGCGATTGTATCGATTGAACTCGCCGACGATCTGGGCCAACGGCGTATCTTCGAACACCAGTTGTTGCTGCCGCCAAGCAGTGGCTGCTTCGGCATTGATATGGGCCAGCTTCTTCACCTGGCCGCCAGCCGTAACCGTCGCGCCCTCGCCGGCAGTGATCTTGGCGGGTTGGATGTTCTTTGGAGCGGCCGCAGACTGGTCGAACGAATCGCTCCTCGTAATTTGCACGGTGCCTTCAACCACGGACACTGCGATCCGCTCTCCCTCGCGGCTCACATCGAACTGCGTGCCTATGGCTTGAATGATGGAAGTATCGGCAAAGACACGGAACGGTCTGGCAGCGTCGTGCGCCACATCGAATAACGCTTGGCCGTACTCCAAGTCAATGCGACGAACATCCTTGCTCATCGACACGTGTATCCGTGAGTGGGTGTTTAGCCATACGACCGAACCATCTTCGAGCGCAAAGTTTCGTTGCTCGCCTACATTGGTGACGTACGTTCCGTCCGAATCATGCAAGAACTGCGGAATCACCACTGCAAGCACAATGGCCGCGGCAGCTGCGGCAATGCCAGAGACAATCCGGCGGGCGCGGCGTGGCTGCGGAGGGACCCAGGACGGTGGGATAGATTGCGGGCTCAGTGGCAGTACATTTGCAGACAATCCAGAAATCAACTCCTCGATGTCAATGTGGTGCTCGCTATCCATGGCGGAAAGCTTTGCGTCCAACCGATACGCCAGAAGAAATTCACGCACATGCAGTGGCGAACGCTTCAGCCATTTGAGAAAGGCCTCATCGTCTCGCAGGCCGCTCGTACGCATGATGCGCAACCAATCCGCGGCCTGCCTTGCGATGTTCAACACTTCGTTGCGTTGAAGACTCATTCGATAATCCTATTCATTACGCCAATGCGCCATGCGCACTCGGGCGCGAGCATCCGTTGCATAGGTGTGGACCATGCTGACCTTCACACCTAGCCGCTCCGCTGTCTCCTCATAGGTCAGACCTTCGCGATGCAGTAGCAGGAGCACCGCCCTGTGCATGGGAGAGAGTTTCGATAGTGCGTCGTCGATCTGCTCTGCTACATCGAGACAATCCTCGAGGCGATCGCCAAGAGCGTCTGAAGGCCGGTCAGCGAGCACTTCCAAAGCGTCTCCTTCGGAAGGGACACGGTGCTTACCTTCTTTTTCCCAATAGTCGGCGATCACATGATTGGCGACCCCTAAGAGGAAATTGACAGAATCCTTGACCTGCGCGGCATCCGTGTTTAGCAGTCGAAGGTAGACCGATTGCGCGACATCATCGACATCGCATACAGGAACCCTGCGTCCAAGATAATTGCGGAGCTTTTTGGACAACTGAGTGAATGCCGTGATCGCAAAACCCGCATTCTCAGGGTGCTTCCGCCCGCCAACGATCTTCATTCTGGCCTTCCTACCCCTGTAGTCGGGTGTTCTTCAGGATTCTGGGGAAATATTTCTAACTATCCCTACAGATACCCACTCAGTTTAGGGGAACGGCGGCCGTCAGAGTACAGCGATATCGCAGGTCGTGGAAAGCGTAGGGGCGTATTTCAAATTAGCGTCACATCCTCGTACGTTACTTGTCTTGTGCTCTGAGGATTCGCGGATTTCCGCGTAACTAAAAATATCTCCACGCATTTCGGAAAAAAAGACTGACTACTTGGCATAAGGAATTTGCAACGTTCGTTTACTCGACCTTCGAGCCAAGGAAGGAAAGCGGCAAACACGATAACGGGAAGAAAAACATGATCAAAGCTGCACGCTTAACTCTGGCCGGTACCGTCCTTGCGTTGTTGTCGATGTCCGCGGTAGCGCAGGAATCGGATTCGATGTCAGTGGCTTTCTCTATCGAACAACAGCCGATGCTGAAGGCGCTCAACGCGTGGGCTCAGCAATCGAGGCTACAACTTATCTGGCCCGCGGGCAGCGACGCGGGAATGCAGCTGTCGCCCAAAGTTGTTGGAAGATTCCCGCCGCGCAGAGCACTCCAGATGCTGCTGAGTGGATCATCGCTTCAAGCCACTATGGTAGATGCGCAGACAGTGGAGATTATGTTAGTCGCGCGGGCCGGCGTTCAACGCATTCCCTGGGATAAGGAGGAGGGAGTTCCACAGCTGGTCGCGCAGGCTGGGAGCGACATGCAGAGAGTAGTCCCGCCACTGAGTGAGGCGAATACCGGTGTGTCAAAGAATTCAACAGACAGAAAATCGGTTGATGAAGTGGTGGTGACTGGTACGCACATCCGCGGCACACAAAGTCTCTCTCCGGTGCTTACCTTCGATCGCGACGAGATAGAACGGCAAGGATTCACTTCGGTTTCACAGCTCATGCAGGCCTTGCCACAAAATTTCAATGCAGGCGTCTCGGAAACGACTCGCAACCTTACCAATCGAACCGATGCGTCCAATGCTAGCAACGGCTCTGCCGTAAACCTTCGCGGGCTTGGAAATGTCTCCACGCTGGTACTGCTCGATGGTCGACGTCTCGCGCCGGCGGGACAAGGAAATTATGTCGATATTTCTATGATCCCCTTGAGCGCGATTGATCGTGTTGAAGTTATGACGGACGGCGCTTCGGCGATTTACGGCTCCGATGCCGTCGGTGGGGTCGTCAATTTCGTGATGAGAAAGGACTATGATGGGAACGAAACAGGGCTGAGGTATGGCGGAGCCACACAACACGGATTGAGCGAGTTTCGAGTATCGCAACTTCTTGGTACCAGCTGGAATAATGGGCACGCTTTAGTCTCATATGATTATAGCGATCGAGATTCACTAAGGAGCGCAGATCGAAGCTTCTCTCAGGGTGTCGGGCTAACAGAGCTGCTGCCGAGCCAGCTCCAGAATAGCTTACTGCTGAGCGCTAGTCAGAGAGTCGGGAAACGAACTGAGCTATTTGGCAACATCCTCTATAGCAAACGAAAGAGCGCCGAAGTCGTGGCATTGTTTCCACCGACCACCGATCAACGGCAGGATACAGAACAATACACTTCCACTATCGGAGGCGTGATCGATATCTCGGAATCATGGCGGGGTGAGATTGCCGGAACGATCAGTAGGAATCGCGTCGAAGCAAAAAATATCAATGTGGCGACAGGAACCCACGCATTGGGGTTTTCGCCCGAGTCGAAAGGTAGATCATTGGAGCTTAAAGCCGATGGGGCCGTTGCTGCTATACCTGGAGGAGTGGTAAAGCTCGCAGTCGGCTCGCAACTTAGAAGAGAGAACTATTTCGACGCTGGCCTAGATGTAGGTCCAGGGCTTGAGCTAGACGTTTCCCGCGATGTCAAAGCAGCGTTCACGGAAATGTTCATTCCGCTCATGGGCTCAGAGAATGGCGTGTCCGGAGCGCGTCGTCTCGAGCTGACGCTAGCGTTACGTTATGAGCGCTACAGTGATTTTGGATCATCTAGAGACCCAAAGTACGGTGTGCTCTGGGCGCCAACAAGCAAGGTATCCTTCCACAGTACATACGGCACCTCGTTTAGAGCGCCGCTGTTCACGGAATTGGACCAAAGATTCGCCTTAGGATTTCTCGGGTTGGCGCCTAATCCTGCATCTCCGACGGGAACGACGTTAACGGTATTTCAGCGTGGCGGGAATCTAAGCCTAACACCAGAAACCGCAAAGACTTGGACAGCTGGGGTCGAGTTTAGGCCTTTTGATGATCATAATCTGCAATTAAGCGCCAATTATTTCGATATAAAATATGATGGCCGTATTGCTAGGGTAGTAGCCGTCTTCTCTGCTTTCACCAATCCGCGCTTCGCGGCGCTCATAGACAACAACCCAGACCCAAGCGTGCTCGCATTTCTAGGTTCTCAAGTCAATTCGAGGCGCGTCAATGTTCCTGCCACGGTGCCATTCACCGATGCACTGGCAATAGTCGACGAGCGACAACGCAACAACGGAAGTACTCAAATAAGGGGACTGGATTTCGATGCAAAGTACAGCCTGCAGAGTTCACTTGGATATTTCGCATTTGACGTCGATGGTACATATGTTATCGACTATAAAGATCAGATTCTTCCAAGCGCTGAGATATTGGATCTGGCCGATACCTATAACTATCCGGTCGAATTGAGGTTGAGAGGCATAACGTCATGGAGTTTGGGGGAATTAACTACGTCGCTGGCCATAAATCATGTCGGTAGCTACCTCGACAATAGGCGTGCGACTGCGGTTCGCGTGGCTTCATGGAACACGGCGGACCTAAGCGTTTCGTATGAAACAACAAGTATTGGTGAACATGCGAGTTGGCTAGACAACATGCGACTTACTCTCAGTTCGACTAATTTGCTGGATAGGGATCCGCCTTTCGTCGCTGGTAACTTTGGATTCAGCGTAAATTTTGATCCAAATGTAGCGAATCCGTACGGACGAATTATCGCGCTTCAGGCCACGAAAAAATGGTGAGTCGGCGTTACGTGCTCTGCAATAAGCGGCACGGGTAAATTTTTTCGTCGGAAATACTGAAAAATTATCCCGCCTTAGTGAGCTAAGTCTATGGAGGCGATGGTATCAACCATCGGTGAATAGTTTACTGGTCGTAACATTATTGCGAATAAAAGCTCTGTCGATCTAATGCAAGGGTCATAAATACTAACGATCTGATTTAGGTTGCCACTACGAGCTTGGGATTCATAGTTATCTGCCTGAGTGAGCTCATTGCATCGTGCTGTAATTTGGTCCTGTGACTTGCAGGTCGGGGCATGACATCGAGACCGTGCATTCATGTACGGAGGTGCGATTGAGGGAATCAGTGCTTGAAAAGTGGATTGCTCAATCGGAGAACAAGGATGAAGAGACATCAGATCGCCCTCTTGCTATTAGTCCATGCGCCGCTGATCTTTGGACCGAGTATTCCTCTGGGTTTGAAGGTCTCTTCTATCGCACTAGCTGTTGGAAGCGGTCATAAGGCCGAGGAGATTGAGTCGCGTACGCGAGATGCAGTGCCGTTAGGAGCGGCGGTCTCGTCGACTTCGCTTTCGGTAAAGGAAACAGCGGTGCCTCGTAATTTGAAGAGACAATTTACAGTTGCGGACGAGATACAGATAGCGAATTTTGGGGATCGGGCAGGCAGCGTGGGCTTTTCTCCAGACCGGAGCTATTTTGCTGCTTTCATAGAGCGTGGGCTGCCAGAGCGAAATCGTGTAGAGGACTCCCTCGTAATTTTCCAATCCGAGGCAGTCGGCTTGTACGCTAGTGCCACAGGGGTCGACAGTCGGCCGGCGCCCGTCTGGATCGTGCGCGCCGACACGAGTATGACCGGCCCGGTTATCACGAAGTGGCGATGGTTGCGGGATTCAAGCGCGATCGCCTACCTAGAGAAGGCGGCCGACGGCCGACGTATGCTGAAATTGGCCAACGTCGCGGAGAGGGCGGTCTCGCTGCTTAGTTTAGAGGGCGAAGATGTCGTTGGATTTGATATTGTCGATAAAAAGAATCTTGTCTACACCGTCGCAGAACAGATGTCTGCAGTGCGCGCCAGATTCGGGGAAGGGAGGTCGGCCGCTACGGTGACCGGTAGCTATTTATATGAGCTGCTACAGCCTAATGATCCACGCTTCAAAGACTATCCTTTTAGGCCTACAAATCTTAAGCGCGTGGTCGGCGGGAAGTCTTCGACCGTTGCTTTTAACGGTGTGCCCGTTACGATCGTCGATCAGAAGTTTGCTTTATCACCGAACGCTAATTCGATCGTGACAACATCACCGGTGTTGGACGTTCCTGTGAGTTGGCAGAATCTATTCTTGCCGCCCCACACGATGCCTTCCTATCGAATTAGGGCCGGCAAGCAGGACATATCGCCTAACAGTCATATTGGCTTCAGAACGGTCCGCCAATACGTTCGTATCGATCTTAACACGGGCGAGTTGCATGCGCTCGGTGATGCGCCCGTCGCGGCTGCGGCTGGGTGGGCCGCGGGTGGAGATCCAAAATGGTCCGCGGACGGGAGCGCAGTGCTATTACCCGCCACATTTGTGCTGCAAAAAATTGGGAGTCTGTCACACACGCCTTGCGTCGCTGTCGCCAACGTTGAGAATGCACAGGCGTCGTGCGTTGAGCATCTCATGCCGTTCGAGAAGAGTGGCCGGAGGGAGACTTTTCGTCGAGTGGTAGATGCAGAGTTCGTTGGTGGCACCGCGCTGCAAGTGCGAGTAAACGCCGCTACAGAGCAGTTGTCAGCTGGTGATTTTAGGACCTACAAATTCTCGATGGCAAGCAGTTCTTGGGAGTCAGTCGAGCAGAGGGGGCGTGAAGGAACTTCTGGTGAGCTATCGATACTGGTGAGTGAATCGATGAATGAACCGCCGACCCTTCAGGTTAGGGGTGCTGCAGGAAATAAGATTCTCTGGGATCCTAACCCGCAGCTAAAAGTGATTAATCTCGGGAATGCCAGAGTTTACACTTGGCGAGATGCTGATGGTCGTTCATGGCGCGGAGGCCTCTATCTCCCTCGTCAAAACGCCCAGCGCGTTCCACTGGTGATACAGACCCACGGATTCCGTGCAGACAATTTTGAACCATCGGGCCGATACCCTACTGCGTTCGCCGCAAGAGCGTTAGCCGCAAGCGGAATAGCCGTCTTGCAGGTGGACGACGACATCTGCGCAAATGGGACGCCTCGTGAAAGCTCTTGCGCGGTGGCTGGTTACGAGGCAGCGATCAACAAGCTGACCCAAGACGGCACTGCCGACAAAGAGCGCCTTGGAATTATTGGGTTCAGTCGCACTTGTTACTACGTTCTGGAAGCGCTTACGAGCAGTGATCTAAAATTTAGAGCCGCTTCTATTACAGATGGAGTGATGCAGAGCTACAGTCAATTCTTAGCGTCGATTGATAGCAAAGACGGGATGGTTGAAGATTCGATCGCCGTTGTTGGGCAGCCCCCGTTCGGCGCCGGCCTATCAACGTGGGTTGAGAGATCCCCTGGGTTCAAAATGGACAGGATCCACACGCCCCTGCTCGTTGTCGGCGGCGGACCTTTTGGCATACTGTATATGTGGGAGCCATACGCTGCACTTCGTTTCCAAAAAAAACCTGTAGAAATTATCATGCTTGATACTACTGAGCACGTTTTGACCAATCCCGCTGTCAGGGTCGCATCTCAGCAGGGGTCTGTAGAGTGGTTTCGCTTCTGGCTAAAAGGCGAGGAAGATGGCAGTGTTCAGAAGGAGGAGCAGTACTCTCGCTGGAAATTATTGAGGTCTATGCAGGGGGAATCGAGGCGAGAGTAGAGGGGTCTGTATTATGTGGCCGCGCGAATTGAAGGGTCAGTCCATAGTCGAAGCCAAGCTTCGATATAGAGTTGAATTATAATATCA
>Ga0247777_1000321_pt1 | contig 12998 bp, 10 predicted proteins | sample UWRJL154409C5_FD_179937 | JGI IMG/M metagenome (GOLD analysis project Ga0247777, IMG submission 179937) | Plant litter microbial communities from Arlington Agricultural Research Station in Wisconsin, United States - UWRJ-L154-409C-5 | ecosystem: Environmental > Terrestrial > Plant litter >...
TCATCGAATCGCGGATAGATAGAGAAGTGTCGATCGGCGACTACGTGCTGTCGGGCGGTGAATTCCCGGCGCTCGTGGTCCTGGACGCGGTGGCGAGATTGCTGCCGGGAGTGCTCGGCGACGAGCGTTCCAGCGTCGAGGAGTCGTTCGATTCGGGCTTGCTCGACTGGCCGCATTACACGCGGCCCGTGGATTTCGAAGGCCGGAAGGTGCCCGACGTACTGCAGGGCGGGCACCACGCTGACATCCAGCGCTGGCGATTGAAGCAGGCGGTCGCGCGCACCTGGTTGCGCCGGCCGGACTTGATTGCGCGAGGAGGGCTGTCGGCCGATGCGACAGCGCTGCTCGATGAGTTTCTCGCTGAACGCGAAGGTGACGAACATGGCTAACTACATCATTCAACAGATCGAAAAGGCGCGTGCCACGCGCAAGATTCCCGACTTCAACCCCGGCGACACCATCGTCGTGCAGGTCAAGGTGAAGGAAGGCGACCGCGAGCGTGCCCAGGCCTACGAAGGCGTGGTCATCGCCAAGAGCAACCGCGGCCTCAATTCCTCGTTCACGGTGCGCAAGATTTCGCACGGCGAAGGCGTGGAGCGCGTGTTCCAGACCTACAGCCCGGCGATCAGCGAGATCGAGATCAAGCGCCGCGGCAGCGTGCGTCGCGCCAAGCTGTACTACCTGCGTGACCTCTCGGGCAAGGCCGCCCGCATCGAAGAGAAGGTCTAACTTCTAGCGCAAGCCGGCGGCAACATGGCCCAGGTATTTGGATACATCCTCCGTGGCATCGACCTGCTGCGGAAATTCCTGCACCTGGTCCTGTTGCTGCTGCTGTTTGGTGTACTGATCGGGGCCCTCAAGGGCTCGATCCCGCACATCGCCGACAACTCCGCGCTGGTGATCTCGCCGAAAGGCGAGATCGTCGAGCAGGTGAGTGGCGATCCCATCGATCAGGCCCTGTCGCGCGCCCAGGGCGAGCGACAGGACGAGACCCTGCTCTGGGATCTCGTCGATGCGCTGCAGGCCGCCAAGAAGGACGCGCGCATCAAGGTCGTGGTCCTCGACCTCGACGACATGCGCGGCGGCGGCCAGCCGACCCTCGCCGAGTTCAACGCCGCCATCAAGGACTTCCGCGCCTCGGGCAAGAAGGTCATCGCCCACGCCACGTATTACGGCCAGGAGCAGTATTACGTCGCGGCGGTGGCCGACGAGATCTACCTCGACCCGCTCGGCTTCGTGGCCATCGACGGCTACGACCGCTACCGCACCTATTACAAGGATCTCTTCGACAAGCTCGGCGTCGAGGTGAACCTGTTCCGCGTCGGCGCCTACAAGAGCGCCGCCGAGGTCTACGTGCGCAACGACATGTCGCCGCAGGACCGCGAAGAGAGCCTGCAGTACCTCAACGCGCTGTGGCTCAACTACCGCACGGCCGTGGCCGAGGCGCGAGGTCTCAAGCCCGACGACATCAGCGCCTACGTGGCCAACATCGTGCCCGCGCTGCTCGCGGCCAAGGGCGACGGCGCGAAGATCGCGCTCGATGCCAAGCTGGTCACGGGCCTCAAGTCCAGCATCGATGTCGAACACCGGCTGGTCGAACTGGTGGGCGCAGGTTCGGCATCGAAGAAGGAAAAGTCGCAGCAGGCCAAGGAAGACAAGAGCGACCTTGGCGAGGATTTCAATGCCACTTCGCTGGCCGATTACCTTCGCGTGGTCGAAGCCGAGAAGAAGGCGCGCGGCGCCGGCAAGGACAAGATCGGCGTCATCGTCGCCGCGGGCGAGATCCTCGACGGCTCGCAGCCGCCGGGCAGTGTCGGTGGCGAGAGCACCTCGGAGCTGGTCCGCGAAGCGCGCCGCGACGACGCCGTGAAGGCCATCGTGTTGCGCGTGGACAGCCCGGGCGGCAGCGTGCTCGCCTCGGAGGAAATCTACCGCGAGGTGCGCGCCGCGCAGAAGGCGGGCAAGCCCGTGGTGGTGTCGATGGGCGATCTCGCCGCTTCGGGTGGCTATTACATCTCCGCCTCGGCGGATGAGATCTGGGCGCACCCCGCGACCATCACCGGATCGATCGGCATCTTCGGCGCCATTCCCACGTTCCAGAACACGCTGAGCAAGATCGGCGTGAGCGTCGACGGCGTCGGTACCACCAATCTCTCCGGCCAGTTGCGCCTGGATCGCGCGCTCGGCGAAGACGCCAAGAAGATGCTGCAACTCACCATCGACCACGGCTACGAGGAATTCCTGCAGCGCGTGGCCGACGGCCGCAAGAAGTCACGCGACGACATCCACGCCATCGCGCAGGGCCACGTGTGGGTCGGCACCGACGCCAAGAACAATGGCCTCGTCGATCACCTGGGCTTGTTCGACGGCGCGGTCAAGGCGGCCGCGACGCGCGCCAAGTTGAAGGGCGACTACGAGGTCGAGCGCATCGAGCCGGAGCTGTCCTGGGCCGAGTCGCTGGCGTTGCAGCTCAAGGTCTGGTTCGCGAAGAATTTCGTCGGCGACCTGGTCAGCCGCAATCCGCTGCTGCGCGTGTCGAAGAGCCTGGAGCCGGTGCAACGCGAGCTGGAACGCTGGACGCGCATGAATTCGCGCGACAATCGATACGTCTACTGTTTCTGCGACGTGCGCTGACGGCCGTGGGCCGCATGCTGGCCTTTGGGGGTTTCGCGTTGCTCTTCCCGGCATGCCTGATCTTCGCGATCCTGCCGTGGCTGGCCGTGGCCTGCGCGGCGGCGGCATTCGGAATCGGCTGCCACCTGCATCGGAATCGTCGCCGGGTGGATTCCGATGCGCTGCACCTGTGCCGAATCGTGCTGCTGTCGGGTGGCGCGATGATGTTCATGGCGGCGCTGGTCGCGACCCGGTCACCGCTGAGCTGGATCGTCGTGATCCTCAGCACGTTGCCGATACTTCCGTCTTACTTCATCGGCTTCTACGGGCTGGTCACGGCCTACGCCGTCGGGTATTCCATCCTGCTCGTGATGATCGTCGCATCCGGGCCCGACAAACCGCCGCTCAATTCAGCGTCGACCAATCGAGAATGACCTTGCCCGACTGGCCCGAGCCCATGATCTCGAAGCCACGCTGAAAATCCCGCACCGGGAAGTGATGCGTGATCACCGGCGTGATGTCGAGGCCGGACTGCAGCATCGCCGCCATCTTGTACCAGGTCTCGAACATCTCGCGGCCGTAGATGCCGCGCATGTTGAGGCCCTTGAAGATGACCTGGTTCCAGTCGATGGCCGTCTCGCCGGGCGGGATGCCCAGCAAGGCGACACTGCCGCCGTGATGCATGGTGCGCAGCAGGTCGCGGAAGGCGGTCGGGTTGCCCGACATCTCCAGGCCCACGTCGAAACCTTCCTGCATTTCGAGGTCCTTCATGACGTCGTCGAGCTTTTCCTTCGAGACGTTCACGGCGCGCGTGGCACCCATTTTCTTCGCCAGCCCGAGACGGTAATCGTTGACGTCGGTGATCACCACGTGGCGCGCGCCGATGTGCTTGGAGATCGCCACGGCCATGATGCCGATGGGCCCGGCGCCGGTGATCAGCACGTCCTCGCCCACCATGTTGAAGGCCAGCGCGGTGTGCGTGGCATTGCCGAAGGGATCGAGGATGCTGGCGATGTCATCGGTGATGGCATCCGGCAGCTTGAACGCGTTGCTGGCGGGGATCACGAGGTACTCGGCGAAGCAGCCCTGGCGATCGACGCCCACGCCGACGGTGTTGCGGCACAGGTGGCGCCGGCCGGCGCGGCAATTGCGGCAATAACCGCAGGTGATGTGGCCTTCGCCGGAGACCCGGTCACCCACCGAGAACCCGCGCACTTCGCTGCCCATGTCCACGATGCGCCCGAAGTACTCGTGGCCCACGGCCATGGGCACGGGGATGGTCTTCTGCGCCCAGGCGTCCCAGTGGTAGATGTGCATGTCGGTGCCGCAGATCGCCGTCTTGTGGATCTTGATCAGCACGTCGTTGTGGCCAACCTTCGGAATGTCGATGTCCTTCATCCAGATGCCGGGTTTTGCCTCGCTTTTGACCAGCGCCTTCATTTGATCAACTCCAGTTCCTTGCCCACCTTGATGAAGGCCGCCAGCGCCCGATCAAGCTGGGCGTCGTTGAGGCCCGCGGACATCTGCGTACGGATGCGCGCCTCGCCCTTCGGCACCACCGGGAACGAAAACCCGATGACGTACACGCCTTCCGCGAGCAACCGGTCGGCGAAGCGCGCGGCCAGCGCGGCGTCGCCGATCATCACCGGGATGATGGGATGTTCGCCCGGCAGTAGTTTGAAACCCGCGGCCTGCATGCCGGCGCGGAATTTCTTCGCATGCCCGAACAGCGTGTCGCGCAGCGCCGGCGAGTGTTCGATCAGATCGAGCGCGCGCAGCGTGACCGCGGCGACCACCGGCGGGATGCTGTTCGAGAACAGGTAGGGCCGCGAGCGCTGCCGCAGCCAGGCGATGGCATTGGCCCTGCCGCTGGTGTAACCCCCGCTGCCGCCGCCCAGCGCCTTGCCGAAGGTGCCGGTGAGGAAGTCCACGCGCCCCAGCACGCCGCAGTGTTCGATCGAGCCGCGGCCGCCCGCGCCCATGAAGCCGGTGGCGTGCGAGTCGTCCACCATGACCAGCGCGCTGTACCTGTCCGCCAGGTCGCAGATCTCGCGCAGCGGCGCGATGCTGCCATCCATGGAGAACACGCCGTCGGTGGCGATGAGCCGCGTGCGGCAGTCCTGGCTGTCCTTCAGGTGCTGCTCGAGCTCGGCGAGGTTGCGGTTGGCGTAACGCAGGCGCCGCGCCTTGCACAGCCGGACGCCGTCGATGATGGAGGCGTGGTTCAGCGCATCGGAAATGATCGCGTCCTGTTCGCCGAGCACGGTCTCGAACAGGCCGCCGTTCGCATCCCAGCACGAGGAATACAGGATGGTGTCCTCGGTGCCGAGGAACTTCGACAACGCGGCTTCGAGCTGCTTGTGCACGGTCTGCGTGCCGCAGATGAAGCGCACCGAGGCCATGCCGTAACCGAATCGATCGATGGCCCGATGCGCGGCTTCGCGCACCGCGGGATGGTTGGCAAGGCCGAGGTAGTTGTTAGCGCAGAGGTTGATGACCTCGGCGTCGTTGGCGCGAATCTGCCCGCCCTGGGGGCTGGCGATCACGCGTTCGGACTTGAACAGGCCCTGTTTGCGCAGGTCCGCGAGGTCCGTATCGAAGCGTTGATAGAAAGCGGCATCCATCGAGGTGCACACCGGGGGTAAAAAGGATGGCCGGCATTATACTGGCGGCCGCATGCAGGACCCGAACCAAAGCGAACACGCCGAAGGCCACGAGGGTGGGGGAACGGCCCTGCGCATCGATCGCTGGTTGTGGTGCACGCGCCTGTTCAAGTCGCGCTCCCTGGCGGCCGAGGCCGTGGCGGGCGGCAAGGTGCACGTCAATGGGCGGCGCGTGAAGCCGGCGCTGGCGGTCCGGGTGGGCGACCGGGTGACGATCACGCGCCCGGGTTATGCATTCGAGTGCGAGGTGCTGAAGTTGCCGGATCGGCGCGGTTCGGCGCCCATCGCCCAGGCTTGCTACGCCGAAACCGATGCGGCGCGGGCGGCGCGCGAGAAGCATGTGGAGAATTCGCGCATCGCCTCGGCACTCATGCCGCGCAGCATCGAAAGGCCGGACAAGCACGGGCGGCGCGAATTGCGGCGCCTGCGCGGGAGAGACCCGTGAGCCAGGGTCCCGGAATCCGCACCATCGATTCGCGCGCCAATCGACTGTTCCTGGTTCTCGCCGGATTCCTCATCACCAACGCGATCATCGGCGAGTTCGTCGGCGTGAAGATCTTCGCGCTCGAAGCTTCGCTCGGCGCGCAACCGTTCAACTGGTCGCTGTTCGGGATCAACGGCACGCTGAACTTCACCGCCGGCGTCATCGTCTGGCCGTTCGTGTTCATCCTGACCGACGTGATCAACGAGTACTTTGGCGTGCGCGGCGTGCGCTTCATCTCGTGGGTGGCGGTTGGGTTGATCTCCTACGCCTTCATAGCCGCATACACCGCGATTTCGCTGGCACCGGCCAAGTTCTGGGTGGACATCAATGCCGGCATGGGCGTGCCCGACATCCAGAAAGCCTACGCGCAGATCTTCGGCCAGGGTCTGTGGACCATCTGCGGTTCCATCGTCGCATTCATCCTGGGCCAGCTCATCGATGTCGTGATCTTCCATCGCATCCTGAAGATCACGGGCGATCGCTTCGTTTGGCTGCGCGCCACGGCGTCGACCGCCGTGTCCCAACTGCTCGACAGCTTCGTCGTGCTGTACATCGCCTTCGTGATCGGCCCGCAGCACTGGTCGATCCCGCAGTTCCTGGCCATCGGCTGCGTGAACTACGTGTACAAGATGACCGCCGCGATCGTGCTGATCCCGCTGCTGTACATCGCGCGCGGGGGGATCGAGAAATACCTCGGCCACGCCGAGGCGGAACGGCTGCGCAACGAAGCGGCGGCGACCTAGTCGATAGCGGGTCAGTTCAGCAGCGCGGCCAGACGGCGTCGCCAGCCATTCACGCGCGCATCGTCGGCCGTCAGCAGCGCGAAGGCCTGCAGCAGATCCTCGCGACCCGCGCGCGAAGCGAACTGGCGGTCGCCCTGCATGCGCGTCAGCAGGATTTCCACGGCGGCATCCGGGCTGCCGCCGAGGATGGAGCGGGCGGCGCCGGCACGCAGCGAGTCCGCGCGGGCCGCGTCTTCGGTGGCCAAGGCGGCGAAATGGATCAGCGCGCGCACGGCATTCGAGGCCGGATCATTTTGCGCCGCGGGAGGGAGTTGTGCCAACACCTGCGAGGCGCCGACCACGTCACCTGACAAGGCGAGGTAACGGGCGAGATCGCGGCGCGCATCGAGATTGGCAGGATCGGTTTCGGCCACCGCCCGCAACCTCGTGATCGCTCCGATGAAGTCACCACGTTCGGCGAGCTGGCGCGCGGCATCCAGTTCGGGCGCGGAAGCACGCGGCAGGTGCGGTTCCAGGAATTTGCGGACATGCGCCAATGGCAGTGCGCCGACGAATTCGTCGACGACCCGACCATTGCGAAACAGCTTCACCGCCGGAATGCTGCGAATCTGGAATTGGCGCGCGAGCTCCGGGTTGGCTTCGGTGTCTACCTTGACGACCTTGATCTTGCCGGCCTGTTCGTCGGCCACCTGCTCGAGCGTGGGTCCCAGCGCGCGGCAGGGTCCACACCATTCGGCCCAGAAGTCCACCAGCACCGGCTGCGAGGACGAGGCGTTGATGACTTCGGCGGGAAAGGTGGCCGTGCTGACGGCCTTGACGGTTGCACTCATGCGGCAGGCTATTGGGACGCTGGGGGCCTAATTCAATAGAATTTCGGCCATGACACATTTTCCCGCCCTCGATCGACCCGACTCGATCGCGAAATCCATCAATTCCAGTTACCTGGCCGAAGAACAACCCCTGGTGCGCGAGCTGGCGGACCACGCGCGCCTGCCCGAAACCGCGCGGCGCAACGTCGACGCGCGCGCGCTGGCGCTGGTGCAGGCGGTGCGCGGCGCGCGGGGCAGCGGCGGCGCGCTCGATGCCTTCCTGCGCGAGTACAGCCTGGCCTCGCGCGAAGGGGTGATCCTCATGTGCCTGGCCGAGGCGCTGCTGCGTATCCCGGATGGTGAGACCGCGGACCGGCTGATCGCGGACAAGATCCCGAGCGGCGCCTGGGACGAACATCTCGGCGACAGCGAGTCGCTGCTGGTGAATGCCTCGACCTGGGGACTGATGCTCACCGGCCGCGTCGTCGCGATGGACGGCAAGGAAGTGGGCGAGGCGCGTTCCTGGTACGGCAAGCTGGTCGCGAAGCTCGGCGAGCCGGTGGCGCGCGCGGCGCTCAAGCAGGCCATGCGCATCCTCGGGCACCAGTTCGTCATGGGCCGCGACATCGGTGCCGCGCTGGAACGTGCCGCGGGCAAGGACGAGCGCGACTACCGCTATTCCTTCGACATGCTGGGCGAGGCCGCGTTGACGCGCGCCGATGCCGAGCGCTACCGCGAGAAATATTCGGCGGCCATCGCCGCGGTGGGCAGGGCGGTCAACACCCGCGATTCCATCAATGCGCGCCACAGCATCTCGATCAAGCTGTCGGCGCTGCACCCGCGCTATGAATTCGCGCAGGCGCGGCGCGTCATGCTGGAGCTGTACCCGGTCATCGAGCAGCTGGTGCGCGAGTCCCGCGATGCCGGCATCGGCGTCACGCTCGATGCCGAAGAGGCCGAGCGCCTCGAGTTGTCGCTGCTGCTGGTCGACAAACTACTCACGAGCGACGTGACGCGTGGCTATGCCGGCTTCGGCCTGGCGGTGCAGGCCTACCAGAAGCGGGCCTACTCGACGATCGGCTGGCTCGCGCGGCGGCTGCGCGAGACCGACCGCCGCATCAGCATGCGCCTGGTGAAAGGCGCGTACTGGGACAGCGAGATCAAGCGCGCGCAGGAACGGGGACTCGCGGGTTACCCGGTTTTCACGCGCAAGCCCAACACCGACGTTTCCTACCTGGCCTGCGCGCGGCTGCTGGAGAGCTCCGAGCGCATCTATCCGCAGTTCGCGACCCACAATGCGCACACAATCGCTCACGTGGCCGAGATCTTCGGCGGCGATGCCAACCGCTTCGAGTTTCAGCGCCTGCACGGCATGGGCGCGGAGCTCTACGACAGCGTGGTGCGCGGGCCGTGGGGCAAGTTCGCCTGCCGCGTGTACGCGCCGGTGGGCGCCCACGAAGATCTGCTGCCGTACCTGGTGCGACGCCTGCTCGAGAACGGCGCCAACACCTCGTTCGTGAATCGCATCGTCGACGCCAGCCTGCCGGCCGAGGAAGTGGTGGCGGATCCCATCGCCGAGGTCGATGCGCTGGAGCGCGTGGCGCACCCGCGCATTCCGCTGCCGGCCAACCTGTTCGCGCCGGAGCGCGTGAATTCGGCCGGTTTCAATTTCGCCGACGGGCAGGCCGTCGATGCCTTGCTGCGTGACTGCGAGCGTGCGTCGCAACAGCCGTGGAGCGCCGCGCCCGTGGTGTCCGGCAAGACGCGTCCGGGCACTTCGACGCCGGTGCTCAATCCGGCGAACACCGCCGAGCAGATCGGCGTGGTCACGAATGCCGACGCGGCCACGGTCGATGCGGCCATCGACGCGGCCGTGCGTGCGCAGGGTGACTGGGACGATGCCGGCGGCGAGCATCGCGCCGCCATTCTCGAGCGTGCCGCGCAGCTCTACGAGGAACACACCGCGGCGCTGGTGGCGCGCTGCGTGCGCGAGGCCGGCAAGACCTTGCCCGACGCCATCGGCGAGGTGCGCGAGGCGGTCGACTTCCTGCGTTACTACGCCGCGCGCGCACGCCGGGATTTTTCGCACGAGGCCACGCTGCCGGGCCCCACCGGCGAGCGCAACCTGCTGCGCCTGCGCGGCAAGGGCGTGTTCGGCTGCATCAGCCCGTGGAATTTTCCGCTGGCTATCTACACGGGCCAGGTGGCCGCGGCACTGGCCGCGGGCAACAGCGTGGTCGCGAAGCCGGCCGAGCAGACGCCGCTGACGGCGGCCTATGCCACCGGGCTGCTGCTGCAGGCGGGCATACCGGCCACGGCGCTGCAGTTCGTGCCCGGAGACGGCGGCGAGGTCGGTGCCGCGCTGACCCGCGATCCACGCCTCGCCGGCATCGTGTTCACCGGCGGCACGGACACCGCGCGCGTCATCGAGCGCTCGATGGCGGGCCGGCCGGGCGCCATCGGCACGCTGATCGCCGAGACCGGCGGGCTCAACGTCATGCTCGCCGACAGCTCCGCGCTGGCCGAGCAGCTGGTGCTCGACGTGGTGCAGTCGGGATTCAACAGTGCGGGCCAGCGTTGTTCGGCGCTGCGCGTATTGCTGGTGCAGGAGGAGATCGCGCCGCGCGTACAGACCTTGCTGGCCGGCGCCATGGACGAGATGGTGGTCGGTGATCCGGCGCGCCTGGCCACGGACGTGGGCCCGGTGATCGACGACGAGGCGCTGAAGATGCTGGAAGGTTACCGCGCGCAGGTGGAGCAGCAGGCGCGCTGGAAACATCGTGCGACGGCGCCGAAGGAATCCGGGCGCTTCTTCGCGCCGCTGGCGGTCGAAGTCGATTCGCTGAAGTCGCTGGAGCGCGAGATCTTCGGACCGGTGGTGCACCTGGTGCGTTACCGCGCGCGGGATCTCGATGCGCTGGTCGAGTCCATCAACCACATGGGTTACGGCCTCACGCTCGGCATCCACACGCGCATCGACGGCCTCGCGCAACGCGTGGCGCGCGCGCTGCGCGTCGGCAATGTCTACATCAATCGCAACATGATCGGCGCGGTGGTGGGCGTGCAACCCTTCGGCGGCATGGGGCTCTCGGGAACGGGCCCCAAGGCCGGCGGACCGCACTACCTGCACCGCATGGCGACGGAGCAGACCATCACCACCAATACCGCCGCGATCGGCGGGAACGCGGGTCTGCTGTCGCTGGCGTCGCGCTGAGGCCGGCTTAGCACGTCGGACTTCGACTGGAAGGCGCAAAACTGCGCACTGCGTCGCGGCGCGGCCGTTCGTCCCGCCGCGTCTGCCCCTGAGGAATTCCCCGATTTCGCCGATACGGGGAGGACGCGACTCGGGGCAGACGGGAACAATGACCATTCGTCCGACGCGCTGGTGGTTCACCGCGATATCGATCACCGGGCGCTTCTACATAATGTTTGCGGTGCTGCTGCTGTGCGTGGCCGGAGTGGTATTTGGCGCGCTGCGCACCACGGAGCTGCGCTCGGAGGCCAGCGCCGACCTGGCACGTGCCGCCGCCGTGCAGCGTTCGCTGGATCGCGCCCTGACCGTGCTCACCAGCATGACGTCCCAATTGCAGCAGCCCGCGCCGGACTCGGGCACGCAGAACGTGCTGAATGCGCTCAAGGTGCAGCTCGATGCCACCTGGACTTTGCCGGGCACGCAGGAAGTCGGCGCCATCACCGACAGCCTGCGAACGCCGGCCACGCAGTTCTACCAGGCCGCCGAAAGTTTCATGCGCGATGGAGCCAACGGCAGCGGCGCGACCGCGTGGGCGTTTGCCGACCTGGAACCGCGGCGCGCCGCGCTCGAGAGCGGCATCAAGGAATCCATGGTTCGCATGCGCGGAGTCCTGGGCCGCGCCGAAACCCGCGTACTCGCCGAGGCGGGACGCGCGGACACTGTCACCACCTGGCTGATCTGCGGCAGCCTGCTGGTCGCCGCGCTCGCCGGGTTGCTGCTCTGGGCCATCGCGGTGTCGATCCAGCACTCCATCCACGCGGTGGGCGAGGTGGCGCAGGCGCTGGCCGCCGGCGACATGGACAACCGCTGCGAGCCGCATGGCAACGACGAAGTGAGCGCCTTGGCGCGCATGATCAACCTGCTCGCGGACACCATGCAGGGCATGCTGACGCGGCTGCGCTCGGAAGCCGGGCGCAGCGCCTTCAGCAACCAGCTGGTCGAAGCGCTGGAAATGGCGGACTCCGAGGCCGAGGCCGACAAGGTCATCGCGCGCGCCATGAGCGCGATTTCCGAAGTGCACCCGATGGAACTGCTGCTCGCGGATTCCTCGCGCGCGCACCTCGAGCGCGCCTGCGTGCATCCCAAGACCGGTTCGCCCAACTGCGGCGTGGAATCGCCCTATAGCTGCATTGCCGTCCGTCGCGGACATCCGCAGATCTTTCCGGACGCCGAGGCTCTCAACGCCTGTCCCAAGTTGTTAGGCCGCATGGGCGGCGCGTTGTCGGCCGCGTGTGTGCCGGTGAACTTCATGGGCCGCGCGCTGGGCGTGCTGCACGTGGCCGGCGCCAAGGGCAAGCCGCCGAATCCCGAGCAGATCGCGCAGCTCACGGCGCTCGGCGTGCACGCCGGCAACCGCATCGGCACGCTGCGCGCCTTCGAGCGTTCGCAGCTCCAGGCCAGTACCGACAGCCTGACCGGCCTCACCAACCGGCGCGTCGCCGAGGAAGTGCTGGCGAATCTCATGGCCGTGGACACCGCCTTCGCGGTGGTCATGGCGGACCTGGATTTCTTCAAGCGCCTCAACGACACCATGGGACACGACGCCGGCGACCGCGCGCTGAAACTGTTCGCCGACACGGCGCGCAGCGTGGTGCGCGACCGCGATCACGTGGTGCGCTGGGGCGGCGAGGAATTCGCGTTGCTGCTGCCCGGAGCGAATGCCGAGCGCGCCACCGAAGTCGTCGAACGCCTGCGGGCGGCGCTGGCGCAGGCGCACCTGCTGTCCAATTCCCCCATCTTCACCGCGAGCTTCGGCATCGCCGATTCGAGCATGGCGCGCGACCGCGAGAACATCGTGCGGCTCGCGGACGAGGCCTTGTACCGTTCGAAGCAGGCGGGACGCGACCGCAGCACCGTGGCCGATCCGCTGGCGGTGGGGCCGGTGGGCGTGCGACGCGAGCGCGACCAGCAGGGCGCCGTGGTCGACATCTCCCAGGTGGCGCGCAGTTAAGAGAGATGGGGGCAGCCCCCCTTTCCCAGCAAAAGGGGTCAGTCCTAATAGGGGCTGACCCCTTTTGCCAGGAAAGGGGGGCTGCCCCCCTTCGTTTTCAGAAGAAACGACGCGCGGCGGGCGCGTCGCGCTCCGGATCCCGCACGCTGCGGCGGTCGATGAGATTCCAGGTGGCGCAGTTCACGGCCATGGTCAGCGTGCCGCAGGTCGCCAGGTCGGTGGAGATGGCTTCGGGCGCCAGGGAAATCGCGGCCGCGGAGATCCCGGGATTGTGGCCGAAGACCATGAGATGCGAGACGCGCGGACCGACGCCGCGAATCACCTTCAGGATGAGTTCGCCGTCCGCGAGATACAGCGAATCGTCAGCCTGCAGCAGGCGCGCCGGCACGCCCAGTTCCCTGGCGAAGATTTCCGCCGTCTCGCGCGTGCGCGTCGCGGCGCTCAGCAGGATCAGGTCGGGCCTGAGGCCGCGCTCCTGGAAG
>Ga0247777_1000322_pt1 | contig 12993 bp, 11 predicted proteins | sample UWRJL154409C5_FD_179937 | JGI IMG/M metagenome (GOLD analysis project Ga0247777, IMG submission 179937) | Plant litter microbial communities from Arlington Agricultural Research Station in Wisconsin, United States - UWRJ-L154-409C-5 | ecosystem: Environmental > Terrestrial > Plant litter >...
AAGCCGCCAGGGCGTGGCAATTTGTGCCGCCATCGCGGTCCACGGGGCGACGGTGCTCGATACTGTACGGCCTCAAGTCTGAGATGTGCTCGGTAAGCCAAGCCGCTGCTGGAGAGTGACAGTCTCCGTGGTGACTGCATAGCCAGTGGCTCATTCCGTCGGTAGTATCAGTCGCATCACGGACACCCGAGGCATCGACCTTGCTGACGGCCCGACCGATAATTATGCAGGGGATCCTCCAACTGCCCCCGTAACCCCATAGCGCGGTTTGCCTCAGATAGTACATTACCTACAGTATCTCCCTTGATTCAGGCATCGACCGTCATCCTCGGTGTACGTGGAACACGCTCGTCACCGCGCCGCGGCCTTACATCGCGAATATTTCCACGGCTTATAAACAGACAGAAACGGCGGACTGGTTCTTCGTCGCCGTCCGCCTTCTACCGAGTTTCATCATGTCTTCTAGCGCACGATGGCGGCCGTCCTAGTCACGGTTCAACTCCCGGCCCTTGGGACGCCTTCAAACCTTGTGGCATCTCTGCGAGGAAGTCCCCCCCTCACTTGCCCCGAGACCGACATATGCAAATTCGTTTGCCCATTCCGACGTCGGTTACCGATCGCGTCACAGGCCGCCGCCCGCCCGCCATGTCTCGGAGCCTGTCCGCGACTCCCCGAGGAGCCGCCGTCTTGCCGCCAGGGCTCATCCGTTACTACTTGCACGCTTTATGCCATCCCCAGGCACAGCAGCGTACACGTCCACGAGGAATCTGTCTCCACGGCTACCCCCAAGTCCCACGGCGACGGGTCGGCACAGCACTGATCCGCCAGATTCCTAGGCGCAGCCGCCTCCTCCGTTGACACGGTTTCCAGTGGCCCTCCCAATGGGGCTTCGAGAGTAAAATCACTTCATCATCAGAGAAAATTTCCTGCCTTGGAGACATATAAGTCCCCAGGGTCAGTCGCTGTCGGTATCGCGCGTCCTGCTGGACCCGAGGAAGTGGGGACGGGGCAGTTGCGTACCTGTCTATCACTCGTTTGAGACCGTTGTTTGCGGGCAGCTTGCTGTTCACACTCCTTTTTATGCTGCGTGTTTCTTCCCGTGGCGAAGCGAAATGTGGCGCTACGTCGGTCTGTTCGCCCTGTTGGCGCCCAGAAGCCTGGCACGCCGAGCCCCCGACAGCGGCGGCCAACTTCACCACCCGCTCCACCGGTATCAAGCCGCCTTTGCGCCTTCAGAGGCCTGCTACACCCATGTGACCACAATTCTCACCACGGCGGCGTCGACGGACTCTGGGGACGGAGAAGATGTTGTCGGCACGAGCGCAGGCGCCGGGGCCCGGCGATTCGTTACCGTTACCTCGGTGTACCTGGGAACGGCCAGTCTGACGGCTCCGACGACCATCTCGACCATCGCGCCTAGTAACGGGACCCCTGGCACCTACATTGTCGCAGCACCGTCCGCTCCTTTCGCCACATCCTTCCAGCCGCTTATCGGTACCGAGACGAGGCTCGTGGCGCCCTCGACTGTCGCGACCATCCCTCCCGGCGACGGAAGGCCTGGGATCTTTGTTGTCGTCGCCCGCTTCATAGTCGTCTACGAGCCTTACACGGGGACTGGTACCCTCACTGCGCCCCTTACCGTGTCAACCATACCCCCAAGCGGCACCGCCCCGGGTACCTTTGTTGTGCAAACGCCGGACGGACCGTACGTCACGATTTTTGAACCGTACACGGAGACTACCGACATTGCGGCACCCGTGACGGTCTCAACACTTCCTCCAGACTTTGGCTTCCCCGGCATCTTCATCGTGGCGACACCTAGACAGCGCTTCAATACCGAGTTCCAGCCGTATACCGGCGCCTCTCTCCTCACGGCGCCGACCACCGTTGCTACCATCTCGCCCTCCGACGGCCAGCCGGGCACCTTTGTCGTGCAGACCCAGAGCCAAACCCAAGGCTTCCGCACCTCGTTTGAGCCGTACAATGGAACCCGGACCATCGTGGCCCCTACCGCAATTGCAACCATACTCCCGTCTGGCCCTCAGCCCGGCACCTTTGTGGTCCAGACTCCGTCGGGCTTTGACGGCTCGCCGAGTGTAGTCACCGCCACCTCCTATCGTCCCTATACGGGACCCGGAACCCTAGCATCCCCTACGGCCGTGACCACCCTTCCGCCCTCGGCTGGTATGCCCGAGATTGTCATTGCCGAGGTGCCCTTGACCTTCGTCACGTCAACGGAGACCATACCCTTCGTCGGCACCGGCACACGGACGCTTGTGACCATCCTACCCACTGGCACCGAGCCCGCCATCGTCGTCCTCCAGACCCCAGCCAGGTTTGTCACGGAATTCAGAGCGCATTCAGGAACTAGAGCGATCACGGCGCCCGTGACAGTTCGGACCGTCTCCCCGCAAAACGGCCAACCTGGTACATACGTCGTCGAGGTACCTTTCGCCATTAGCACCTCGACGGAGACCATCCCCTTCACCGGCACCGGGACGCGGACCCTCGCGACCATTCTCCCAACCGGAACCGAGCCTGCCGTAATTGTCATTCAGACGGGCGTCTCCTTTGTTACCGTCTTCCGACCCCATCAGGGCCCAGCCACTCTCGACAAACCAACGCCGGTGACTACCATCCCCCCAAGGAACGACCAGCCTGGCACGATTATCGTGGAGGTACCCTACTCCTTCGTCACTTCAACGGAAAGCATCCCATTTACGGGGACCGGCATCCGTACGCTTGCCACGATTCTGCCAACCGGCAGCGAGCCGGCCACGATTGTTATTCAGACCCCGGCCGCCTTTGTAACCCAGTTCCAGCCATACCGGGGGCCCGGACTCATCACTGCACAGTCAACACTGGCTACTCTCCCCCCGGACGGGGGGCAAGCGGGCACCTACATCGTGGCCACCCCGGTCAGCTTCGTGGTCTCGACGGAGCGCGTGCCGTGGACTGGCACGACACCACGGCCGCTGGCGACCATCTTCCCCACAGGGACAGAGCCTGGCACAAGTAATCAAGTTCTATTTAGGTCTCTGATACTCTTGAGGGTAGCACACTGACCCTTTTGCGCGTAGTCGTTATTCAAACTCCCATAGAGTATGCCACGGACTTTCGGCTTTGGACGGGAGCGTCTTCGCTGGCATCCCCAACGACGGTATCGACGGTGTTCCCCACCGACGGTGGGAAGGGGACATATATCGTGGAGATTCCAGGAAGCTACGTCATCTCCACCGAGTCCATCCCCTGGGCAGGCACTGGCACGAGGACCCTTGCCACCATCTTCCCAACGGGCACAGAGCCAGGAACGAGTCGGTGTTCTTCCCCTGAGTCATTCTCTAGCCCCTCTAACGCGGGTGCGTTCAGTCGTAATCCAGACACCGGCCGTCTATGTGGCCATTACAGAGCTTTACACGGGTACATCCGTGCTCGCCGGTCCCACGGCGGTCACAACCAAGGCCCCGTCCGGCACAGCGCCCGGCACCGGTACATCTGACCACCCCTAGCTCATTGTGATTCATTCGTGCTTATACGTTATACACGAACCAGTCATCATCCGTTCCCCGCGCTCTTTCATTGACATAACCCTGCCAGTGCCGTCGACCGGTCCTGGAGGTCGAACGGCCCTTACGACTGTGTCTACCATCATCCCAACAGGGACTGGCGTTGGCATCTGTAGGTTTCCACCGATCACTGTGCGGTCGATAGCGACTCTGACACCCTCCCTCAGACATCGTTGAGTCCCCCATCACGGGCTCCCTGCCGTCCACTTCCATATTGCTAGAAACATCCGGCACGACGTCCACCGAAACAGCCAGTCTTGGCAGTAACAGCGGCACGAGCACCCTAGCGGAAGATCTATCAGCTGGTAGCTCGGCCACCGGGAACACTGACCCTCCAACCACTGGCTTGACGTCTTCACGCAGTATCACATGGAGCTCGGGCACTAGGGGGCAAGCTCACCTGCGCGGCTTACAGCCGGCGCTTCGTCGGACAATGCTCGCCCCTCTACCACAGAGACTACACCACTGCCGAACCAGGTCACGACTCCATCATCGGAATCCGTCGTGACCACCTCATCCACCACCTCCCCGTCTCGCAGCTCCGGACAGATTTCATCACCGACAGCCTCCGCCGGCGGGGGCCACGGAGTACAGAGTGCCTACGTCACGGTAACGATCGCCTACAGCGGTACCGTCACTGTAGCAGGCTCCACGATTCTCACCACCGTTCTGCCGTCAGGAACGAACCCGGGTACAGTGATTGTGGCCGCCCCCCAAAGCGGGAGCTCGGCCGTCTTCGTCACGATGACGAGACTGTACACAGGTTCGAGTGCTATCGGAGGACCCACGACCGTCACCACCATCTCGCCGTCAGGCACGGCAGCCAGGACCATCATCGTGGAGACACCCACAGATGCCAGCTCCACGACCTACACTACCATTACAGTTCCTTATAGCGGCACCGTCACTATTGAGGAGCCAACGACACTCACCACTGTTCTGCCGTCGGGAACGGCAGCCGGGACGGTCGTGGTGGCGACAACTGGGATCGACATGACCGTGTACGTTACAGTCACCAGAGCCTACACAGGCCTGGCCAGTATAACAGGCCCGACCACAGTATCGACCGTCGCCCCGTTGGGGTCCGTGCCAGGCACATTGTAGGTTGTTTGCTCCCGCTCACCGAGGCCGGTTGGCTCTGACCCGCGTTTGCAGCATTGTCGAGACTCCTGCAGCCTACGTTACCGTCACGAGATTCTACACCGGCCCCGGAGCGATCACTGCCACGACCATCGTCTCTACGGTGGCGGCGAGCGGGAGCGCCGCTGGAACGATGTACGGAACCTCCCCCGACTTTTGCCGTTTATCAACTGACCGTGAATGCCAAGCATCGTCGAAATCCCCGCCGTCTACTCGACTGTCACTAGGCCTCGCACTGGGCCCGGTGCGACTGGAGGGACCACGGCGGTCACAACCGTGGCGCCCAGCGGGACGGCTCCTGGTACAGTGTACGTCGACGGCAGTTTCGCGTGTTCACTCTGGAAAAACTAACATCCTGACTCTACTATAGTATTATCGAGATACCGGCTGTCTACGTGACGGTTTCGGTACTCGTTAGCGCCGGTGTCTCCATCTCGAGACCGGTGACGATCTCGACCGTCCCGCCAACCGGCACCGCGCCAGGCACGGTCATCGTGGCGACGCCTGGCACCTACGTAACGACTACGGGTGTCTTCACGGGATCCGGCACGCTGTCTGCTCCCATGACTCTTACCATCCAGCCGTCCGGCACGATGCCGGGCACCGTCGTCGTGGAGGTTCCCGCGACCACGGTGACGACCACAGTTCCGTACAGTGGCACGTCGTCGTTGTCGGGACCTTTGACAATCACCATCACGCAGACGGCGACGGAGCCTGGCGCCCTGATCATCCAAACGCCACTTGCGCGTCTGTCCTGCGATGTTTCCGGCTATCTGATTCAGAGAAACAGTCTCTACGGCGTGGATATTGCTTCTGGGGCCGCTTCTCTCATCAAGAACGGGGTCGGGGACGGCCGCCAGATCCAGGCCATGGGTTACAACAAGGCGGACAACTACCTGTACGCCACGGCGCAGAACGGCTCGGGCAACACCACCAACTTGGTACGTATCGCTGCGAATGGCGACAGCGTCACGGGACAGAGCCTACCAACACCCGGCGGAGTGCTCTACAACGTCGGTGACGTGGACGAGCAGTCGCAGTACTGGGCCTCCAACGGCGGTGCCAGCTGGATCAAGGTTGACCTCCTGCCGGGCTCTCCTACGTACCTGCAAGTGGTCGCCACGGGGACGGCCACCCTCACACCGTTCAACATTGCCGACTGGGCATACATTCCGGGCGGCGGTGACTACCTCTGGGGCCTGGCGTCGGATCTCGGACTCACGTCCACCCTGCTCGTCCGCTTCAGCCGTTCGGCGCGGCAGTGGGAAACAGTGCGGGGTTTCGGCCCCGTCGCGGGCGCTCAGACTTGGGGCGCTGTATATGCGTCGGCCGACGGCTTCCTGTACGGTTCCGAGAACGCCAGCGGCGAGATCTGGCGCTTCCCGCTCACCGGCGGACTCTTCCCACCGCCCGCGCAGAAGATCTCCAACGGGCCGACATCCAGCTCCAACGATGGCGCCAGATGCATTGACAGCACCAACCCTGTATGATTTGCCCAGAAATACTGGTGGAGGTTACGGGCTCGGGTCCTTGTCTGTCGGGCCATAGGCAGGCGGACTGGGACGTGGGAGCGATTGCCGTTGGTATCATTGGCAGCTGGAAGACGACCAACTCTGGTAACTACGTATTCCACACATCCATCCAAGGTCTAACTATCTGTTTTCCGTCATTGGGTTAAGGGGGAGGGCGGAGAAGCGGGCTCGTGTAGGCACGGTACCTATCAAGCCGGGGTGATCTCCAAGTTCCTGTGTTTCCTTTTGTTTTCTGGATCGGTTGGAACTGTTTCGATGTCGTATTCCGCTGTACCCGCCTTCCTTCACGAGTATTTAGTAATCCCTCAAACCTGCTTGGAGTGGGGTAGTGGTGAACAACAGGCGGCGAGGAGACGAAGCTGCTCTCCCCGTGAAGTGCGGGCGCTTGTCGTTCTGAAATAAATTACCCACCTACCTACCTAGCTAAAGTATTCGGCCGTGGGAGTCGACCATACCACCACTGGCGTGTGGGTCTACCCTTACACCAGACAGTCGGGCGGATCAGGAAATACGGTGCCCAGCAAATCAGGATCGCTACCGAGCCTCCCTACCTGAACAGCCTCCAGTGGGTAGGTAGGTAGGTATCTACCATGGGCAGGCGCAGTAGGTACCTCGTCAAATTACATATGTACACGTAGGTACCCTATGCGTCTGATTGGCGTCTGAAAGTTACTACCGACTCTGAAATACAGAGTAGCGAACCCGATATTACGAGCTACAATAATTTGAGTTTCCAGCAGCCGTTGCGGCTCGTTTTCACTGCATGCAGCTTACGTAACGAAATATCATGCCAAGACTTAGCCGCCCAACCTCATCTCCTCTCGTCTAGACTCGGAAGCACACATTCACCCACCGTCTCCCCCTCTTATCCTCCACCCTAACAATCCAAGCACAGAAAGAAAGTAACGGAGTTGTATTTGGATCCAGGGCCTGGAATTATATCATTGTCTACCAAGATGGCACCCAAGGCAAAGACGGCGGCTTCTAATGTTGGTGTCCGGCTTCCCTTTGCCTACAGGCTCTTCTTCCTCTTCATCGAGCCAGTGTCTGCTCTTTTTGGCGCCTACTATGCCCATTGTCGTCCCGAGACATACCTCAACCTTACCGACCCCTCAGGCTGGGCGGCAACGACCCCAGGCATTCGCCCCGAAGGCATTCCTCGGGCCACAGGCATCGCTCTCTCGCAACTTGGCAACCTATACCTCTTCTTCGCACTCAACGAAGCTATTGTGCTCCGGGCAGCTGGTGGAAGCCTGAAGATCTGGAAGGCAGTGTTGACGGTTCTTCTTATCGCGGATGTTGGCCATCTCTGGACCTTGCAGCCCCTGGGATGGCCGCTGTACTGGGATGTTGCTGGGTGGAATGCAATCCACTGGGGCAACGTTCCCTTTGTATACCTGGGCGCAACTATGAGGATCTGTTTTCTTTGGGGATTAGGACTGGGGGCGAATCGGGGGACTAGGAGCTGAGGATCACCTGACAGAAGTGACATGAATAATACGCATCATCACGGTGACCAGGACCAACTCAGGCCCCTCGAACCCCCAATGATTTCGGGTACTAAAGAGCCTTTCAATCTGTCCACTGTCCAGAGTTGTGGCTCAAGGCATGTTGACAAAGAAGTGAAGAGCAGATGTCGCGAGATCTGATTTCCAGGCCAGGGACACATGCGAACCTGCCCAAGAATTTAACCTTTTTGCCAACCTAGAAAGCCTCTGCTGGACCGAAAACTCTGGGAATGAAACCAACTAAGCCACAGCTACCTCTTTTTTCCACCGCACATTTAGTCGAATCCGTCCTGAGCAAAGCAGTTTTTCACAGCTTGTCTCCCCTACAACCCTCCGCGGTTCCCACCATCAGATTGCTAGGGGTTTCAAGGCAAGAAACATGGCTGCCAACAAATACAATAGCAGCAAATCTATCGCCAAAGCAGGCAATAACGACCAAGCAGACTACGACTGTCAGAGAGACCCCACCCAGCCACGCTTCAACCATGTTCTCGATGACACCTACGTCACTATCCAGACACAAGGGCAGTATTTCACTATAGCCAGGGGTGAGGCACCTCAGCATCTAGAGTTTGACGGCGGTCTGAATACTCTACCGCTCAAGCCTGAGTGCATGAATTGCTGTGGGTTCATCCCTGGCTACCAGCGGTAGCAGCTGACGAGGCCCTTTTAAACCAACGTTCTGCTAACTCTGGTTGCTGCAGGGGGTCCTATTCCTTTAATCGCCAACGCCCTGCCAGATAATACAGGTGGCTCGAAGTCGCATGTCCTAGTTGCTACAAGGGACCTTATCTCGGGTGCTGAGGCACAAGATGCCAATACAGTCACCCCAGAGAATACGGCCATCTGGTGCAAGGCATGTGATACTGGATACTGTTCTACTGTTTGTCAGACCGAGAATCTCGGGCCCCATCATCACCTCTGCGCTCGTCTCCAGAGCTTCAGGGAGACCAAGCGATCATCACCTGCTCACTTCCGGGCCATTGTCCTGCGGAAGGACAAACTACAGCCAGAGTGGATTTGGCTGAAAGAGGGGGAAGGTGGCCTCATGGCTATCAACCAGTTCGCTGGAGCCCTGGACTTCGGAATCAAACGAGCCTGCGCGGTGCTTGAGCCTCAATACTTCCTGGGGATGTCCAAGCCCCACGGGATCCAGAGAATGGTCAGCTTTCGACTCAAGGATGCTCTCTACCCAGGAGCAGGTCCCATCAACCAGGCCTACATGGTATTGGGAAAGCCAGGGCAGATGTACCCCATCAGGCACAACATGATATATGTGTCTGTGAGCTTTTCCTGCAACGATCAGGGCATCGCACAGCCTCATGATATGTCCATGCAGCAGGTAAATAATCCCTCCTACCTACCTACCTACCACCCATGCTGCAGCTCGATCCTCAGGTTAGGTCTGTCTCTTCTCTAACAAATGGGTTCCAGTGGCACCTCGCAGTCAACTCGGCAAAGCGAAGGCGTATCAACCCCTTACCGCTCTGGAATCGACCTGACTCAAACTCCCAGGTTGGTGCCCGGCCTGGCAGCCTCCCCGTCCTTAAGGTCAACTGTGCAGGGGATCAGGAGCTATACGGTATCCAGGAGACAGAGCAGCTGGAAATTTCAGCGGTTTCCTATCCCCAGAACCTGTACAGGCTCTCGCCGTATTTTATCATGCTCCAACTGCCCTGGATTAGTGAGTTGGACCACAGAACACCCCTACCTCTTCCCCTACAGCTAACCTAGCAGAAAGCTGACGTGCACAGTTCGTGACTGCGTCACCAACGAGCAGTACATACTTGATGAGAAGCTCAACATCAAGGAGAAGGGCCAGAAGCTTGAGAACCACCTGAGCCACTTCTTCATGGCAAGCTACGGACAAGATTGCAGGGACCACATCACTAATATCTACCACCAAACGTCGTCGGGGTGGGGCTCCCTTCTTGTTATCCACAAGAACGGAACTTGCATCACCAGCCACCAAGTCCGGGCTTTCCACCAGTTTCTTGATGGAATTGTGGGGAGGAACGCATATGCCGTTTGCCACCCTAAGAACTCAGTCCCTGGCGCAGCAACAATGAACGACCTTATTAGGATGGTTACCAAGAGTAGATTCCAGAAGTACTGGAACGAGAATTTCTTCAAGAAGGGCGTAGACCCATACGACAAGCCTGGTCTCAAGGGCAGGGCGGCAGGCTGGCAAAGCTTTGCTGACTGCTCTTTCAAGACAAGGGAGTACGCCGAGCTGCATGCTGTGCTTCGGAAGTCAGGCTTTGATCTGCCTGAGAAGGTCAGCATGTAAATATTCCACTGCAGGCTCTCCAAGGTGGTTCCAGCAGCAGTTTGCAAGAGGTTGAGACAAGATACTCCGAACAGGGAAGGACCACTAGGAAGCAGGGTTTTTTGAGGGAGAGGCCCAGATTTATACAGCACTAGGGACTGTCTCATGTTACATCTTGAACGCAAGAGCCTACTCCGTAGAATATGAAGTGCTCTGGTCTCCACAGGGACAACGATATGGGGGTCGATTTTGCGGTGATATCGCTAGAAAATCGTGATTACGTCATCAAGTTTCTCCCCTGTGCCCCACGTTGAGGCTGACACGCGTCGGTGCCTTCCTTGGGCGATGGAGTAACGTTAAGGTGGCTTGAACTACCAAATCTTCAACAAGGCACCTCTCGGAAGCCCCCCCCAGTTCATTTCCTTGTCTCGTCAACGACAATCATCGCAGGTACCCCAGGCAGGAATCCTGACGCCCAAGACGGGTAAAGAAAGCCTGGTCTTACCTCAATCTCCAAGGCAGTACCGTCAAACGCTCGCAAGCCGCTGTCAGGTTTCCTGAGCCACGACGCGCGACGATGCGGCTCCGCTACCGGTTCCTCATACCTCTTTGGGCGACCGTCTCCGGCGTTTCCGTGGCGGCCAAGGAGGCCGACCAGGCGACGGCGACGGCGCCATGCACTGCCCGTGCGACGAACGACGGCTTTTTCGATCTGCGGCCCGACATTGCCATCTCGCACGACGAGGGCGAAAAACGGAAAGCCTTCCGGACGGTTGACTACACGGCGCGGGGGTACGACTACAAGGCGAACTTTACGCTGAATATATGCGCGGCGGTGGTCGAACCGCTCAAGGAGGCGGTTGGCATCAGCGACAAGCAGCTGCGCAACGTCAGCGCCTACTACGAGAAGAAGGGCAAGGTGTACTCGCTCGGGTAAGTCGAACCGAAAGCCGGTGCCCCCGTCCCGGACACGGTGCGATGGTGTCGGTTCTAAGCCGGGAGCAGCCAGGAATCGTCCGTCCTCGTCGCGCGCGGTCCCGAGCTCGTGCTCGAGTACTCGGGCGGCTCCCCGTGCCCGGACCTGGACGACCTCGACAAGCGCGACCTGCCCGACGGCGAGCCGAAGCTTTTCGCGCACCACGTGTACGAAGACCCAGCCAGGGCGCTGGCAGCGCGCCGGGAGAAGGAGCCCAAGCGGCGCAAGACGGCCACCTTCGAGTTCCGGTGCGACCGCGACGGCCCCGAGGCCGCCGTCACCTTTGTCCACACGCCCGACGAGTGCGCCTACTTCTTTCGCGTGCGGTCCATGCACGCCTGCGCCGGCGTCGAGCCTCACAAGCCCGGTAGCGTCGGACCGGGTGGCGTCTTCGCCATCATCTTCTTCGTCGCCCTGCTCGTCTACTTCCTCGGCGGCGTCTTCTACCAGCGCACGGTAGCCCACGCCCGCGGCTGGCGGCAGCTGCCAAACTACAGCCTCTGGGCGAGCATCTGGACCTTTCTCAAGGTGCGTATGGGACTCTGCCCCGGGAGGTGGCTGGCTCCCCCCCGACTGACACGGCTTGCTTGCCAAACAGGACACCTTCATCATCCTCACCTCGTCGTGCGCGCAATACTTCCCCCACCGCAGAGGGTACCACACGCTTTCCGGCTCGCCGAGGACGAGGGGCCGTAATCGAGAGGACGAGAACCGGCTTATCGACCAGCTGGACGAGGAGTGGGACGACTAGGGGCGGCTGGTTGGCCCCTGCTCGCGTACAAGGAGCGGCGGCGGCCTCTTCCCATCGGATGGCGGTGCTCACGGAGAAGAGCCTACAAGGTCGGGCAAACGGCGTTCACGAGGGAGGGTACTACTACCGGCTGGGACGGACATACACCTGATAGACTGGCAGTCGAACCTCGCACCCGCGCGGGTGCGTACTGGATACCTAGGTAGGTACCTAGCCTCCGCAAGGTATCGATCAATGTACATGGATTTCCATTCAAGGGAAGACGGCGTCCATGGGCTGCGCCGGATGGGCGCGACTACCGGGGGACCACATCATCGCACGGGCTCGGCCGATGATCAATGGATTGGATGGCATGTGCGGCCAAGGTTCGTAAATGCCAGCAACGCACGCCATCGGCGGCGAACCAGACCGCAACTCACTGGGCGGTGGCCCCCGTGAGCTGGAGCTGGTAGTCCAACCCCTGGCTTACCTCGCGAGTCAGCGAGAAGGGGTCATACAAGTACAGGGTGGCGGGCGTGTTGACCACTACGAGCATGGCCTCCTCGCCGCCGGCGACGGTCGTCTGACCGGCGCCCCTGGGCAGCTCGACGTACCGCACGCTCCCGCCTGCCGCCTTGACCGACAGCGTCGCCACGAAGGGCGTCGCCGCCGTCACGTTGACGCTGACGGTCCCGCCCGTCACCTTCAGGGGGATGAGGTTGGCGCCCATGTACCGCGGCTGACGCGCCGTCTTGGGGCGGTACCGGCCGCCGCCCCCGCCTCCGCCTCCGCCGCCCGCCACCGCGTCAAGGTTCGCGTAGCGGATGTCTTGTCGCTGGCTGGTGAACAGGGCCTGCATCTTCTTGTGGCCGACGTCGACAAAGGCCATGCGCGCCCAGTACCGGGCCACGACGTCCTGGATGCGCGCACCGCCCGCCGACGCCAGGCGGTCGAGCACGTGCAGCGGCGTCTCGTTGCTGTTCTTCTTGTACTTGGTCCACACGTCGGGAAAGATGCTCGAGCCCAGGCCGGTGATATTGTCCGGGTTGTTGAAGAGGTAGACGAGGAACGGCCAAGCCTGGTAATAGTTGCCCGTGTTCTTGCTCCCGTCGACGAGGACCTGGTGGGAATCGCCGAGGACCTTTTTCAGGTCGGCCAGCGTGCTCCCTTCGGACTGACCGTATCGCGCCCGGGCCGGCGCGCAAAGGGGCGACGTCAAGTACGTGTCGGCCACAAAGTTGGCGACCGTCTCCCACCAGGCACCCGTACGGC
>Ga0247777_1000323_pt1 | contig 12987 bp, 13 predicted proteins | sample UWRJL154409C5_FD_179937 | JGI IMG/M metagenome (GOLD analysis project Ga0247777, IMG submission 179937) | Plant litter microbial communities from Arlington Agricultural Research Station in Wisconsin, United States - UWRJ-L154-409C-5 | ecosystem: Environmental > Terrestrial > Plant litter >...
CGCGGTCGGAGTATGGTAAGTCGAGGCGACTCGGCCTCGAAGCGTGGAATTAGCGGCGATGGGTGACGCTTTCCTGCGAAGGCTTCCCGTCGAGGATAGGAGCTCGCGGGAGGGTGCCGTACGAAGCTTCGAGCTTCGAAGCTCTCCAGGGGCGGCGAGGTTTTCTCGAGACGGCGCCGGTCGGAGCGTTGGTGCCTTCAGGGTGTTCGGGACCGGAAGTCTGGAAAGGCGGGGAATGCCGCTCTGGCGTGCCGCCTGTCCTTTGTCCTCCATCTCAAAGAAGGACTGGACTGGGGGACAAGCGAGGCTAAGATGTCCGATCAAGCTTTGCTGGCAATACACAGTATGGTAGTGTGGCGAGCTGTCGAGCTGGCGTTCAACTATCGAGGTCTGGAGCAAAAAATGACGTGTCGGGCGCGGTCAGACGACGCGCGCCGCACAGGTTCCCGTCGGCAGCTGGGGAAGGCCTGTCGACTGGAAGGCAATGCCGACGTTGCCGTGCGGCTAAGAGCAGGTTTCCATGGGGAGAAAGGAATGACAGTTGAGCAGCATTGATTGCGGGAAGAGGCTCCAACGCCGGAACCACAGCAGAACACTGGTATGAAAGTATGGAGAGAGCGAACCGAATATTTGGGTCTTTGTTGGTGTTTAGATTGGTGTCGTCTGACCCGTGTTTCCCTCTGGACCACCTAGACTGCTGGTCCAGGGTGGGAAGGTTCGGTGGGTCGCGCCCAGCAGGTCGGTCGGTAGGGTGGGTAGGGTCGTGCAGCAGGGGGTGCCCGGCCTAAAAAAGGGGCAACCCCCACTAAAGCTGTGGACCGCAGCGCTCGGTCCCATGGAGATCACGTGCTGACTGACAAGGGTCAGCGTCTTTCGATGCAGCCCAACGGCCAGATCCCGGTGCTTGTCCAACGTCCATAGATGCCTCATACTCATTCTGAATTGTGTTGTCGACCGTGGCAGACCGTAACTCGCAACGAGGGCAGCATATTTGCCCTGCTGAAACTTCTGAGCCACTTTCTCCGGTACTAGCAGATGGCCCGCGCCTCCTCGACCTCGTCGCAACAGTCGAGACAAAAAATCCGGAAGGGAACTGGATCTCTTAGGGCCCGGTGCCAGCCGCTGGTCTGCGACGAGTTCCCTCATGGATCCGGCTTCCCTGTCAGAGAATAGCGGCCAGGCCCAGTGCTGCAGCAAATGCCGGCAAGTTGTACATCTGCTAACCAGGAAAGACGACGCCCTAAAATAGATCATGTTGATCGCCGAGATGTTTTCTTTATTTGGCTTGCTGAGGTCGTGCCGGCCGTGGGCCATATTTCCCTTGTAACGGGGCCAGCTCTCGCCTCAGGGGCAAATCATCCTCCGGGACATCATCACCCACTACTTGTTGCCTCCTGTCGCAAGACCCAAAGGGGCGGGGGGACTTAAACGTGTGTGTTGCTCACCGACACCTTTCAACTTCTTCGTGGCTCTCAAGGCTTGATCCAGCGATCGGCCCACCCCTCGATGGGTAGGCCACATCCCCAAGAAACCTCAAAAATGCCGGCAGCGATGCGGACTGCTTTGCTATCAAGGGGGCTGTCGCTTTACAAGGCACGCTGCAGCCGGCGCCTGCTAGGTCTGGGTCTACGGGGAAGCGTCAGATGGTGGACAGGGCATCGTATTCTTTGGGGGTATGTACTGAATCTAGCGCTCATGGAAAGGCAGCAACTTGCCACCGTCTTCGTCTTGAAGCGGCATTAAACCAGGATGCCGACGGCCATCACACCCGCGATAGCCAAGACCCCAAGCTTGACGAGGGCCTTGTCTGTACCTGAGGCGACGGCGGTCGGCCTCGTTGGAGGGACCGTGCTGCTGGAGTCGACACCGCCCGCCGGGAACCGCGACGCGGTGAATGTCGGTTCATATGTCGGAACAGGCGTGGCCGTCGCCAACTCATCGGTGCAGTCTTCGCAGCCCTGGGGGAGAGAAGTCGACCCGCCGACGACCACAGTCCCGGTGACGGTGCCAGGTAGCTCAGTTGGGTAGCCGCCGCCCACGGCCCAGGTTGAGGACGGCCCGTAGCCGTGGCCAGACCCCTTGCCAGGCCCGCTGACAGTGCAGTTACCATCCTTGAACGCTCCGATGCCCAGCTCGAAGCTGCCGCTGAAACCGGCCACGAACTTGACGATCTCGTCCAGCGGTCCCGGGATGAGTCCCACCACAGCTTCCAGGAGCGCCGAGACAGAGCCCTGGACGTGCAGCCCAAACTCGGCAACACCGCCGCAGCCGCCATAGCCAGAGATGACGGTCTTCCTCGCGATGAGGTGGGCGATGAGCTGACCGCAGGCCTCGTGCAGCGGCTGGATGTACGAAACGAGGGTGATAAGATCGGCAACCACGAGCTGGCCGGCGCTCTTAATGGTGGAGCAAGCCGTGTCGAAAGAAGAGACGACGGCTCCAAGGGCGGTCGTGAGGACGGTGATGTCGATGTCAACGCCAACGTCAAGGGAGAGCACCGCCTTGTCGCATGTCTTGACCTGCGTCGAGCAGGATGTCAGGGCACCGGTAACGACGGTCAAGTCGGCCGAGCCCTGTGCGGAGCCAAACACCGGCGCCCGCGGCGCAACGGTGCCGAGGACCACGGGCAGGAAAGCGAAGGTGAGGAAGCGCATGGTGATGCCGTGGGGGAAAGGAGCGACAGTGAAATGAATGACAGGCGGATCCTAACAGCACAAACGAGAGAATGGCGACGAGTGTCAGGGAGGTGACATGAGAGTGTGAGAGAGCGGCCTGGGGCGCGTGTCGTTTAAGAATCAAAGGCGACGGGGTCGTAAACCTACCTTCCGCACGCGGGAGTTCGACTTGGTGAGCCCCTGAGCGCATATGATGGCGAGGGCAGGGCACCTCCATATTGCGCAGCCACAGTTGTGGCCGAGAGCGACGCTGTAGCTGCGGGACAGAGCTCCAGGCCCGTGGCAATTGTCGAATACACAGCCCGAGAGTCAAGATTATGCTGCCGTAGTGAAACCTCGCGTCTCTCCCCGTTCCTGGCAAGCGGCCGAGAAGCGCCCCGAACCCGGCACACGGGGCCAACCTTAATCATGGGCAAACACCGCTAACCTCATGCTGCCCCAGGGGCCGCGTCCCACTGGCTGAGTGTTTGGGGAAGGATGAAATGCGGAGGGCGATGCCGCGAGCTGAGTGGCTGCGTCCTGAAACATCAGGTACGGAACCCTGCCAGCCCACGCCGGACCAGCTGCACAGGCGACAGCGTCTTGCGACTGGCCTCAACGCCACCAGGCACCTCTCCGCAGGATGAAGGATTATCGTCCGCCAGTTTCAGGCCTTGGAATATGATCTCCTGCCAACAAATTGTCCCAAATGATGATTTTTGCTGTGAGGAGACGTTCAACCCCTACCACCCGTCGTTTGTTGCCAAACGGGCACTCAGGCTCTCAGACGCCACAGGAGACGAGTCTGGTGTGGTTGTGCGCGCCACAGTCAGGGGTGATGTGGACCTGCGGCCGCGGACGACAACATCACCATTTGGAACGCATGCCCAAACAGGTCGGAATCACATAAGATGGAGAGTCTCAGAGTACAGAGGGCATCGGGCCACGGCGAAGATACAACCGCACCGGTGTAAAGTTCGAATAGGGATATCGACTAGGTAGAGTGCCGACTTGTTGACTGTCTACAAGGAAAAGGGGTAGCCGAGAAGGGGGTCCCTGCCAGTTGCGAGGTAAATTCCCTGTACTTCACGATTCTTTTATATGAGGCGCACCGTCTTGGATAGCCTTGGACTCATTTCACGCCTCCTCCGCATGTTCCCCGCCCTCAACCAGCAGTGTCTAGGTACCTAACCGTTCAACTTAGGACAGTGGTCTAGATTACCATCGGCATTGTTCCCCCACCATGTCGGGAAGGGCACGACGGAGCGGCCAGCGCCAAAGACGGCGAAGCTCAAGATGAAGAGAACCGTGAGGCTGGCGCCGTCAAATGCGCCTGTCACGAGGTACGAGTAGTCCTTGAAGATGCGGGGGCGGTAGTTTCGCAGGTAGAACTGCGTGAAGAAGCCGGCGATGATCTGGCTGTAGATGACGCACGTCTGCGACGAGTTGTACGGGATGTACCCCGAGTACTGTAAGAATTGTGGCAGGTTGATGTCGGCCAGGGCAAAGCCGCGGATGCGAGGGACAAACTAGAAGAAGTCGGGGATGTTAGACGGACTATGGCTGTAGGAACGAGGCAGAAAGCAGGAGGCTGCTCACGATGACGATAACGCGGTGAATCGCGACCAGGCCAGCGCCAACGGCAAGGCCGATAGGCACCATCTCGTAGAGGGCGCCGGTCTTGAAAAGGTACCCGGCGAGGGCCCACGAGGTGGCGTTGGTGTTGTATGCCTGGATGCCCGTGCCTGACCACGATGAATTGCCGTTGCCGGTGGCGAGAAGCAAGCGATTCCCATCGACGATGGAGATCATCACGGCGTAGCTAATGAACCCGCCTAGAATGGTACCGTATATCTGCGTCAAGAACATGACCCTGGGTGGGATTTTGACTGCCCCCATTCGAGTTAGTCAACTGCTCGGCTGGTTCGAAGGAGATGAGGACAGCGGAAAGGAGTCTACGAACGATACTCGCCCATCTTCAGGTCGTTGCAAAGTCCGACGGTGTTGCTGATAACGTTGTGCGACCAAGCAGCGAAGTACATATTGCCAATGGGGCGCTCTGGGAGGAGAAGACCCGCCATCATCTTGGAAAGGTTGTTGGTGGCGATACCGTTCCCGAACCTGGATAGAAGCATGGTACTCTGGGAGGTGGTCAGCTATCTCCTCTCTTCGGAGATTAAGTAGTAATTGCCCTCTGTACACCAGGGGTAACTCACCAGAGGGGCAATCAAGATGCCCAGGAGAAGCGCCACAACGTAGGCCCAGGCAGGAAGGGTGATGTTTCCCTTGAGGACCACGACGAGACCGAGGACGAAGCTGATGACAAGCACGATAACGTACCACCACCAAGGGGCCTCCTTGTAATGTTCAACCATGTGTGCGTGGTGACGGTCGTCGTACTGCCCCTTCCTGGCGCTCTTGTACGCCCGCACGATATCTCCTCCCCAGAACAGAGTACAATGTGCAACCAGGGCTCCGATCTAGAAGAGCCCGTTAGTTCTTGTCTTATGAGTGTATATCCGATGCTAGAGCACACTTACAGCGGCATTCGCCATGAACATGGCGTAGGCGAAGCTCCCTGTAAGTCTGGGGATACCAAACTCCTCGAAAGCTTCAGGTTGGAGAACCCCGCCCCTAAAGATCTTCGTTACCGGATATCGGGAGCCATCCTCAGTTAGAAGCCGTGTCGACATGAACGGCAGAGACCTGGACTGCCAGCCGTTGGTGTAGTAAATGCCGAGCATTGCGGCGAAGCAGACGAGATATCCCACAGCCGAGTGGGCCTGCAGCGTGAGAGGTAGGGACGTGCTAAAGGAGGTGATCTGCAAGAGGGCACGCCTCAGTGAGCTTCGACTTTCACCCACCGGCGCGAAAAGAGACAGTTCTTACATATTGCCAGTCAAAAGACAGGCTGAATAGCCCCAATCCCTCGTTGTTGAGGGAGCCGCCAAAAAGGTTCGTAAGGACCGCGGCCTTGTCACCCGTGGTGTGCATCGCCGCGAGGCAGGGGATCGAGACAGAGTTCAACCAGGGGAAGATATAGGCCGGGAAGAACTCATAGAAGAACATGCCAATAAAGCTGTACCAGAACCACCTGAGAGGCTTTGAGTTCTTCAGATCCTGCCAGTGAAGTCCCTGGAGGGTCTTGACCGTGGGCAAGTTGCTCCAGTACACGGCTTCGACGTGCCACACAGCAATCGGTCGCAGAATCCCGCAGATACCGTAGCCGAATAGCCCGATGGAGATGATGCTCAAGATTACCGTGGTCGCGTTGAGTGGCAGGTCGTAGAAAAGGTCCTGGGCCGCAAATACATTGATGCTGGCGGCCGCGTTGGATGCTGACGTGGCGGTGATGGCGCACACCGAGTGCTCCTTGAGGTTCCATGGCCCAGGGTTGATGAAGGCGATGATCGAAATCGAGAGTGGGTACTTACCCTCGCCGTGTTGTTGCCTCCACCGCGCCTTGTAGTGATCACCACGAGGCAGAAGTGCAGCCCAGCCCTGGCCGAGGAAGTGGGCGATCAGGACGATAAAAGTGCCAGAGATGCTGACCGCGGTGGGTTTGAACTGATCGCAGGATCAGCCGATACAGTAGGTGGAAGCCCAGCAACAGCTTCGTGGGCCCGAACTCACCGAGTAGATCTGGTACATTACGGCCTGGAAAGCAGACAGGCAGGTGGCGAGGAACAAGCTTCGGAACGTCAGGGACGGCTCGAAGTCATCTCGGAGCGGTAAGAGATGCAGGGCGGCGTCAGCTCCCGTGATGATTATGACATTCGAGTCCGAGTCGTCTCCGGATTGCTTGTCCTTGTCGTAAAGTGGAGGGTTCCCGTCCACCTTGATGCCAGCGTCGGCCGTTGCGCCCCCACGGGCCGTGTGCCCGTCGTCGGCCGAGATACTGCGGCGATTTTTCTCGTTGATAGCTGCATGGCTTGGGACATCGAAAACCTTGCCTTCGACGGTATTAATAGCCGCGGTGATGAGCGGGTCGCGCAGTGCACCCGGTGCAGACATGTCTGAAATCGTCCTCGGCGTCAAGGTACAGTAGGCAACGTCCAGGTCCAGAGCAGTGGGTGCTGTTCGTCCCGGCCTCGATGCGGGATCGTCCGTTCATGAGAGTCGGGCCGCCCATGTTAAATGCTCCTAGAACCATTCCGGTAATAATATAAACCAGCGGCGCGGAGACCTGCTGTACGGAGCAGACATGGAGCACACGATAACGCGATGCGGTGATGTGATCCAGGCCGGCAATTCTATATCTCACGGCCCGCCGTGGTTGCCGATGGCGAGGTTCCGGTTAATCCCACGTCCAGGGCCATATAGGAAGGTTACGATCCCGACGTCGAAAGAAGCGTCGGGGACCTTCCCTTCTTAGAAGTCCCCCGCGCCAATATCGGGGCTGCCGGCATGCCCCCCTCGATGACACCGGGATCCGGGGCAGCTGGCTGAATCACCACGAGTAGGGCCAGGGCTTGCCGACGCCCATGTTTGTATCTCCTAGTTCCGTGCCTCCGGCAGACATGTCGGGTGCGACGTCGAGGACGTGAGGCCTTGTTTCTGCCCCCGCGAGAGAGAGCGAGGGGGGAAGGGGCAGAGGATCAGATCGGGGTTGAGCAGAACGCACGGTGAGGGCAAGTAATCCTGCCTGCTGCGGCACTGCGGCACTGCTAACGTCCAGCAAGCTAATTAGCCTAGTGCTTTCGGTTCTCACCGGTGGCGTAGTATCCCGATGCGGCTCTTCACTCAAAAGGGTGTGGTATCAATTTCACCATCAGCAGTACCATGTTCCGACTCGGGCCATGAAGCAAAAGGTCGAAACTTATCGCCATAGAGATGAAAAGCCAGCCCAGCGCCGGTCAGTCGCCCCGAAAATGTTCGAGACGCGCCTTCCCCGTTGCCAGCGTCCACACCCACAACGCATCCACGACGACAACGTCCACAAGGCTGAAAACGAGGCTCCCACCAAAGACCAGACTGTGGAATGTCCACGCATTGCTCTCATCGAGGTCCCGGACTTGGCAGACGATAGCCCAGGGAAGCACGTACAAAAGGTTGCTCGCAAGGCTCTGGTAGAGATACCATTTGGGGCGCGTGGCCAGCAGGATGGATGCGAGCTGGGTTGACGACGCGTAGAAAACGTAGCACCAGTCAATAGTCCGCCACATGAATGCTGTCACATCGGCCACGTCGTCTGAGCCGCTGAGATACCGAGCGAAGGGCCGGGCGCCCCATAGCGAGAGGAAGATGGTGAGCGGAACCTCCACGGCCAAGGCGATGGCGAGGGAGAGCAGGGCCGGCCTCGCAATTCGTAAAATGGTGCCAAGGGCAACACGGCCGGGTCTTCGCGTGGTGATCCCGATGTCGCGACGCCATTCGCCCCAAAGATGGCCGACAAAGGCTAGGCTCGTCGCCTCCAGGGACTGAACTGGGACCATGATCAGTCCCCAGCGGATGGTGTTGAATATGCCCCAGGCCGTCGCGTACGTGGATCCCAGAGCCACTATGGTGCTGACCAGCCAGAGGTACAGAGCATTGCGGATGGCGGACTCGACAAGGGTGATCATGCCGGGGCGTGCCAGTACACGAAGGCAGCGAGACTGGGGCGGGTCTTGGCCAGTCCCTCGACCCCCACGGGAGCACCTCCCACGCGACTTCCATCATCATCGCCTGCTAGAAAGCGACGGCGATAGGGTAAGCTCGTCGTCCAGAGAAAGTAGCCAAGCCCTTGCGAATGCGGCCGTCATGTTGCAGGCGAGCTGGATTCCGGCCTGCATGTTGACCGACGGCTGGTGGCTTCCGACGTGGAATCGCGAGATGATGAGCATGTCTAGGACGATGTTGACCGCGAATTTGGAGGTACTGATGACTAGGGGGACGTCGGGTTTGTCTAGCGCTCTCGTCGCCGCCGACACGGCCGTCTCGATGGCCGAACTGAGCGCCGAAAAGGCGCTAATGCGGACATACGTAAGGCTAGCATCGCGGATCTCGATGGGGACGAAACCCTTGGCAAAGGTGGCGGCGCCGGCGACAAAGCCGAGGCTCATGATCAAGCCTAAGATGGTCTGGACTAGGATCAGCGTGTGGGTGAGGCCGAGGCGCGTGGGCATGCGAGCGCGACGCCTTGTCGCCAATGACGACCCAAGCAGCACGCGGGAGGCCTTCGTTGAGCACCTCGGCCACTACGCCGATGTAGGTGTACACGTCTGTCGTGGCCACGAGCGACGAGTCGATGCCCGCGACCCAGAGCTTGGCGAGGGTCCCGTACACGGCTGGCAGGATGAAGGCGCCAACGTTGAAAAGCAAGGCGCCAGCATAGCGGTCGCGATGCAAGAAACGTGTTCCTTGAAGGCGACCGCGGGGGCGGTTGTCGTCAATTCCGTCATCGTTCGAGGCCGTCGCCGGCCCGTCGTTGGCGGGGTCGTCGTCCTTGGGGAGCATGGTGTATCGAGGGCGCAATCTCCGCCATGTAGAGGTGAGAACCCGAGACATCTCGCGAGATGCAACGCTGCTTTATCGTACTCATCGCGCAGGGTTTTCTGCGGGGGCTTCGCATGTGATCTGATGGGGCGGCAGTGGATGCGGGTTGGATGGTTCGGATGATGGGCGGAGGGGGCGATGTGTTGGATTTGGGACGTCGACGTCGGCCCGCGCCGCCCCGATTCGCTCCTGGAGGCATTGCGGCGCCAGCCGTGTAACCCCGCTAACCCCTTCCGGTGCCCTGCTGCGTCGAGACTACCTAATGAGAACGTTCCTAAGGCGGCCCGAGTCAGCTGGGATCGGACGCCGGGGTGCCGCTGGAGGCTGCTGAAGGAAGCCCGCTGCCCCTGTTTTCTTGGCAGGTGGCTGCCAAGACTGTACCAAGTAGTCGCCACAAAACCACGACCATCTTACGGAGTAGGTAATACAACTCGGGTCTCCGGGAATCTCTAAACAGCCACTTTGCGACACGGAGTTGGACATGAACATAGGTTGGAGGGCGGGCCCGGGCGTTGGACCGGCATTAGGAGTCGCGACACTCCGCCTGCCAGGTACGCTCGTGGCCCCGGGTACGCTCACTTCCAGTCGGGTGATATGGAACGCCGTATAATCCTTAAGTTGGGCTCAAACCCACCCAAATAACAGATTGCGGCCGAGAAGGCCCCTAAGATCTAGGGATCCGTATGGGGCGGGCAGTTCGGAAAATCCGCGTCACGGTGTCCCAGAACGTCGTTTCCCGCTCTTCCCGTTTCTCTGATGAGATGGCAAGAACCCCCCGCAACTTAGGAAGCAGATGATTACACACCAAAGTCGGTACCAAGGTACCTAGGTACCTATGTGCTAGCAACGGGGGAAACGGGGCCTCTACTCCGTCAAGTTACGGGGGCAGGTGGCCAGTCTTTCCAGCGCGGAAAAGGTGGAAGTTGGGGAGAGACGGGCCCTTTCCATAACACGGGGAGGACGCATGATCCGCCGTGGGTCATACATACCTACTGGACAGTACGGCACCTACAGTGCCTACTTCCTACCTACCTGCCTAGGTACCTAGGTACTAGGTATATAGGTAGGTTGGGACAATGTAGTGGAAGATGCCGCAGGCGCCACACGTTCGCGCCGTTCCGCCCAGCAGCGACGCTCAGTCATAACCGAGGTGAGCAAGCGCCTCTTGCTGATCCTGTTCGCGACTCCCCTTGGCCATGGCCGTTCGACTACCAACGACCTTCTGTCCAACGCACCCCCAGCAGTTCCAAGACCTCAATGGGCTGATCTCGGATTCATCGCCGTCCCAAGGTCTCCTATGATCCCATTTCTCGGCTCTCTTCCACCCGACTGTTTCCCAGGTCTCCGTCCACCCACAAAGATGAAAGCCCCACAGCTCCTCGCCGTCCTTTCCTCGACGAAGCTCTTCCGCTTCGGTCTGGCGTTGACTTGCAAATGCGTATGCTCTCGCACCCCCATGTCGTGCCACGCCACACTCCGAGACTGCTGACAACGGCGACGCAGATTCCTCAAGACGCATGCTGGCCTACGCCTGATGAGTGGGCGGCACTCAACGCCTCGCTTGCGGGCAAGCTCATCGCGACGACCCCGATCGCCATGCCTTGTTACTCTGGGCCGAGCTACAATGCAGCAGCATGCGCGGCGGTTCAGGCTGGCTGGAAGGACACGGCTTTCCGATCTCAGTTCCCCATCGGCTATTCGTACGCCGACTTCGAATCCTGTGACATTCCCTGGAGCCTTTCTTCCACCTGTCTACTGGGAAACTCACCTGTCTACGCTGTGGATGCTACCTTGCCAACGGATGTTTCTCTTGCACTGCAGTTCGCTCGCCAGAAGAACCTTCGCACTGTGGTCAAAACCACCGGGCACGACTTCCTTTCCCGTTCCACGGGGCACGGAAGCCTGGAAATCTGGATGAGAAATCTCCGTGGGGGGATAACCGTCGAGCCCGTCTACCAGCCGTCCATCCCCTGCGTCAGTCTCGGTCTCAGTAACCCAACTCCGTGGTCCGGAAGCGCCATAACCATCCGAGGCGGTTACAGCTGGTCTGACGTGTATCCGGTGGCGCAGGCAAATAATGTCATTGTCGTCGGCGCTTCATGCCCGGACGTGTCTGCCATCGGAGGTTACCTGCTAGCGGAGGCTATTCGGCCACCACCAGTATGCTGGGGTTGGCGGCCGATAATCTCCTCGAAGCGGAAGTCGTTCTTCCGGACGGCTCGCAAGTCGTAGCAACCGCCTGCTCGAACCCGGATATCTACGCCGCCATCCGTGGCGGCGGCGGCGGCACCTACGGCGTCGTTACCAGCGCCAAGTTGAAGGCGTACCCGGAAGCCCCGGCCATCTCCATCCAGCTCACCATGGCGCCACTCACGCCCAACGACACACAGCTCTTCATCGATGTCACCTCCTTCTTGTACCAGAGTGCCGTCCTCCTCGGCGACCAGGGCATCGGCGGCCGGGCGGGCTGGACCATCGACAACCCTTCCAGCACGCTCGGCGGCGCCGGCGGCGCAGTGCTGCACATGTCCCTCCTCGCGCTGGCCCAGCCCCTCTCGCAGGTGCAGGCCTTGTTTTCCCCGGTCGTCAGCGCCCTGGCGTACCTGAACGGCTCCCACCTCAACATCGCCGTCGACTACCGTCCGTACCCGACCTACTCGGCCTGGTTCTACGACCTAGGTAACGTCAACGCGCCCCCGGCGGGCGGCATCGCCCTCTCGTCGCGCCTCCTCGGCCGTGCGGAGCTCAGCGACACGGCCGCCCTCCGCTACATGCTCCACCTGGCCGCCGGCCAGCCAGGCGAGGGGGTCGTGGCGTCGGTGTCGCTCGTCGGCGGGCCGGGCCTCGCGCGGGCCGACGCGCTGTCGGGCGCGAACCCGGCCTGGCGCCAGGCGTCGCTGCTGCACGTCGTGGGCCGGCAGTGGACGGCCAACGAGACGGCGGCGCAGGTGGAGAACATCCACCACGACGTGACGTTCGTCAAAGGCGCGGCGGCGGCGGCGCTCGCGCCCGACTCGGGCGCCTACATGAACGAGGGCGACGCTCGTGACCCGGACTATCTGCGCAGCTTCTACGGCTCGCAGCTGCCGTTCTTGCAGCAGGTCAAGCGCCGCGTGGACCCCGAAGGTGTTCTGCACTGCCCGACGTGCATGGGGAGTGAGCAGTGGGTGACTGATGGATCGGGAAGAATATGCAAGCCGTGAGGGAGACCCTGGTCGTGGACGGGCGGAATATGATAGCCTCTGTTTTTCGGTGGAATTTGATTCTCTTAGTGTCCTGGGACGTACTCCGCACTGGTTCTTCGGCGAGGGGCATTGGTTCAGGAGATGGCTGTTGTGTCCGACGGATACGTCTTACCACTGGTTTCCGGAGAAGGGAACGGAGCTCTCATACGTGCCTTATTTAGTCTGTCTGTTAACCTCGACGTTAGCTACAGGGCATATCCCATGCGAATATCAGCCCTTGAGTTCTTTCACCTCATGTTGCATGCCAGTCCGAGGTTCAACCGGACGGCCTTTCGGTAGACGCCGGCGCGCAGGGCGCAGGCGATGCAGACGCCTTTGCAGGCGTTGGCCCCGCCGCGCTGCCATCCGACCCTCATGCTCGTCATGCTCCGGGAGAAGGCGTGGCGTAGCAGGATGCGGAGGCACCCGGAGCACGCGGAGTTGTTGCCGGCCCAGGACTGGTTCCGGCGGTAGGTTTCCACCTCGGCGAGGAAGCGCAGGCACGCCGCGGCTAGACTTTCGAGTATACCACTCAGAACGCACGGCCGAGTAGAAGAAATGGCTGGTCTCAGAGAGCTTCAGTGCCAAGCTGTAGTCGGCGTGCTGCAGGACCTTGAGCCAGATTTCAGGGG
>Ga0247777_1000324_pt1 | contig 12975 bp, 8 predicted proteins | sample UWRJL154409C5_FD_179937 | JGI IMG/M metagenome (GOLD analysis project Ga0247777, IMG submission 179937) | Plant litter microbial communities from Arlington Agricultural Research Station in Wisconsin, United States - UWRJ-L154-409C-5 | ecosystem: Environmental > Terrestrial > Plant litter >...
GGTCCCAGAGGCCTGCGTTTGGTGTCATCTTGGAGTCGTCCTCGACTGGCAACCAACCGTATATCCCAAGGCTGGACCCATGGTCAGCACTCTCTCCTGTTTCAAAGGCCAAGCGAGGGCTTGCCGGTAGTTGAAGGCCACGATCACCGCCCCAGGAACCATGGGGACGGATCGCGCAGATCTCATCAGCTGGTCGACCGGGCAGTCATTCTTGGAGCCTATCTCCGTCAGTCATCAGCCTCAACCAAGGAGCTGCAGGCGTACCCGAAATGAAGCTGGGAGACCGAGTGTCAGCCAAGTCCTCTGGTCACGTCCCCTCTACGGTGCTTGGACTGCGTCACTTACTTGCCATCGTGGAACCAGACGTACACCGGGGCCTTGGGACCGTTGGGGCCTTTTTTCTGGGCCTGCGTCCACGTGTCCATGGTGACGTAGACATCGAGGAAGAGACAGTCCTCGTCTTGGTCGGGCAGACTGAGGGGGGCTTTGTCCAAAACCCAGTCAGGGAGGGCCTGGGGGCAGATTCGATTCCGGGCGCCTTTCACAATGTAATCCTTCCGCACGTCGGCGAGTACGTCACCGGGCTTCTCGGGCTTCTGGAGTCTCTTCCTGGACGGATCCTGGGCGTATGCAATGTTGCGGAAGACGAGATATCCATTTCCCTATTCGAAGCACAAACACAGTCAGTCCTCCGCCGCCGAAGCGAGATTCTTAAGTAGGTAGCATGGCTCCCTACACCGTCTGGAATCAACGCGTCTGCGGCCTGGGTGACGTATGGGAGATCGACCACGATCTGTCGGGGATCGACCCCAACCGAAGCAGGGCTGTCCGAGCTGGCGACAGTCGTGGCCGCCAGTGCGGAAAGGGTGAAGCTCGTTGGGATCTTCATCTCGGTGGTCCACAGGTCTGGGTTTGGGATACGAAACGACGGGTCTACGAGAGAGGTTGAAGGTGGAGGTACAGATGCTCGAAAGAATGAGCCCCTTTCTGGCAAGCGAGCGCGGATGGAGCGGGGGAAAGACGCCTGATTACACTCAGCCAGGAGAGGCGCCGATGTGGATGGAAGATGGAGAGATGGGGAGAGACGCAGAAAGTCGAACGGCGGGCGTTCGAGGTTGTTGGACGCATCCTCCCACTGGGAAGGGGAGTTCTTTCCCCAGTCTGTAGAAAGCGGCAGGAAGGAAGAAGAGGAGCGAGATAAACCCGCGGTACGGGACGGAACCATCAAAGGTGATGCTCTGTGGCAAATCTCACCAGCCTCTAAGACACAGGCCAGCGGCAAACAACCGAGAACATGGACGTCACTACTTCGTTGCAAGGGCATCGATACCCGGACGACCGGCCCTTCCACTGATAACTACCATGGTCAGAAGGCAGGCAGGTTCTATGTTCGTCAGGTAGAGTCGCGCATACCTATGTACGTACCTACTCTGAGACGAGTTTCCGTTGGGTAGCACTCGCCTCCTAGGAGAACGTAGCGGGCACGTGACGAAAGTCCCTTCTCGAGAAAGGGGGGGGGGGGGGGGTGGTTGACTTGGGGCCGAGACGCAATCAAAGCCGAGTCGTTAGGGCCCAAGACGCAGCGGCCTGACTTCGGTGGGGAGAGAATGGCCGCGGAGTGGGAGAAGTGAAGGTTTATCTAGGGCATGATAGCTGCCACGCAGCCGGCCGAGACAGCCAGGCATGAGCCGAGCGTATGTCCATGAGGATCCTAGATAGGGTACCTATGCAAGACACATTCCGACGTCGCTGATCCGAAGTTCGGTATGAATATGCTCATTACAAATTCCTTGGGAATCTCAAGAGAGTGAATTATATATCCAAAGAGAGTGAAAAGCGGGCCCCCCTGGTTCATGATGAGCGTTCCTCTAACCCCAATACCCAAGAGCGCCCTTCCTCCCCCCCACCCTCTCCAAACCGCCCTTTCCCCCAATAGCCATTCGTCGACCCGTCCTCGTCACCGCTCAGATGCCGGGCACGGTGAAATCCGGGTAGTTGGGCCAGTTGCCCAGCCCGCCCGGGTCGCCGCCGATGCGGATGTAGACGCCGACGGCGGGCACGCCGCCGTCGACCAGGAAGAACTGGAACCAGCCGGGCGGACACACGTTGGCGTTGGGCGGGGCCACGAAGGAGCAGGTGCCGCCGCCGCAGGTGACCTGGGGCTGCAGGGTGCGGGCGCCCATGGAGTTGCCGTGCGTGCTGGAGACGGCGCCGAGGAGGGTGACGGACAGCGGGCCGTTGCCGGCGGCGGTGTAGGAGAAGGTGACGGTCGAGCCATAAGCCCAGTCGCGGTTCGTCAGCGTGAACGAGGGCCGCGGCTTGCCGTTGAGCAGGTAGGGCGGCGAGAAGACCTCGACGCGGTACTCCTCCGGGTTGACGGCGTCCTCCGGGTTGGAGCCCGAGACGAGCACGCGGCCGTCGAGCAGGGTGATGGCCTCGCTGTGGTAGAGGCGCGCTATGGTGGTGTTGGCCAGCACGGTGATGCGGTTGTTGACCGGCTTGGTCGGGTCGTAGAGCAGGGCGTTGAGGTTGGGCCCCTCGGCCAGGCCGAAGCCGGCCACGCCGTGCTTGGCGCCGTTGCCGATCCAGTAGGTGCCGTCGGGCAGCGGGGCCATGCAGGTCATGACGCGCGGCGAGGGCATGCGCTCCAGCGTCCACTTGGGGTTGGCGTCGTCGGGGTAGGTCGAGACGCAGTTGTCGAGCGCGTTGGAGACGCCGTTGGTGGAGCCGCCGCAGATGAGCACGCCCAGGTTGCCGTAGCCGGGGCCCTTCTGGGGCAGGAGCACGGCGGTGCCCTCGAGCGGGTACGTGCGGCCGCCGAGGTCGTCGTTGACGGCGGCCGGCGCGATGGGCAGCGTCTTGATGGTGCCGAAGCCGGCCGGGTTCAGGATGCGCGCCTCGTTCCAGTAGGCCACGAAGATGCCGCCGCTGGGGAGGACGGCCGTGAAGGGGTACAGGTTGTTGGGGTTGGTGCGCTCGAGCCAGTCCATGTAGTAGGGCGGGTTGCCGTCGTACGGCAGCACCTCGATGGACGGCTGGGCCGCGCCGTTGGAGCCGACCTCGCCGCCGATGACCATGATCTTGCCGCTGGCCATGACCATGGCGCTGGGGTACCAGCGGCCCTTCTGCAGCTTGAGCTCGTTGACGTTCTCCTGCCAGTCGTTGGTGCCCCAGACGCCGGGCGAGCCGTCGGGCGCGTACAGGCGGACGCCCTCGAGCGAGTCGCCGGCCCAACCGCCGATGGTGAGCTGGCGACCGGCCTTGTCGGGCAGGACGAGGCCGGCGGCGCAGAAGATGTCGGTCTTGACGTGCAGCGGCCGCCAGGCCAGGGCCGGGTTGCCGATGACGGACAGGTCGAGCTCGTAGGCGCCCGTCTCGTTGGGCTTGCCGGTGCCCCACTTGGACAGGAAGGTGACCTTGCCCGTGATGGACTGCATCGTCATGAGCGGGATGGTGACGCCGTCGATCAGCTTGTCGTAGCGGCCGGCCGTGGCCGGCGTCTGCGGGAAGGTCCACGAGTAGAGCGGCGTGCCGGTCCAGAAGTACGTCGTCAGCTTGCCGCCGCCGCCGCAGTAGGCCGAGCTGTTGCCGGCGCAGAGCACGTCGCACTCGGCCTCGGGGCGCTTGGTCGAACCCATGGCGGCGATGTTGGCCGGGTCACCGCAGTAGCACTCCTCGCCGTACTCGAGGCCGGCGGCCATGTAGCCGTACTCGGCACAGCGGTTCAGGCACATGTTGGCCGTCATGACGCCGGGGAAGAAGACCTGCCAGTAGAAGGTGCGCTTCTGGTTGATGTTGTCCGTGTAGCAGCCCTGATACGTCCAAGAGCCGTTGAGACCGCCCGTCTGCGGCGCGGGCGGCAGGCGGACGAAGGGCACACCGTTGGAGACGAGACTCATACGGCCGCCGGCGCCGCACATCTGCTTGTTGTCGCCCGAGCAGGGCGTGTTGCACTCGGTCTCGGCCTGCGCCTTGACGCCGCCGTTGAGAATCTCGTTGCCGCAGAAGCACTGTTGAGCCCATTCGGTGGCCGAGATCTTGTAGCCGAGGCCCTGGCAAGCCTGGGCGCACTTCTGGGGCGTGAGAGCCTGCGAATCCGGCTCCTGGTGGGCGAGGATGCGGCCCTGGGCGCCGTCGACGTAGCAGCCCTGGTACGTCCAGCCGGTAGGGTAACCGGTGCCGGCCGGCAGCGACGACGACGAGCTCGTCGAGGACGAGGTGGCCGTGCCGGTGGTGGCCGAGGTGGCCGTGGACGACGAGCTGGAGCTCTGAGGGCCGTTGATCGAGTAGACCGACAGGCGGTTACCATTGCCGCAGAAGTTGAACTTGTAACCCATGCAAGTCATACTGCAATCGTTGGCGCCGGCGGCGATGGAGCCTGTGTTGAACGTGTTGCCGCAGTAGCTACGTTTTTCGGGCCCGTCAGCTTCTTCTTCTCGCTTGGGGTGAAGCACGTCGGAAATCACTTACCACTCGCGAGAGTACTCGACACCGAAGTAGGTGAAGCCCTGGCAGAAGGCGGCACAGCTTTCGAGGGTCATGACGTCCGCAGCATAGTCCTTCCCGGTGAGAGCGCGGATGCCGGTGCCCTCCGTCTGGCAGCCGTAGAAGCTCCAGGCGCCGACCTTGGCCGGCTGGAAGGGACCGGTGGGTGTGGCCGAGGCGGATGAGCTGCTCGAGGTGGTGCTCGAGAGCGAGGTTGAGGAGCTGGTGGTGGAGCTGGAAGCAGGGGCCGAAGACGAGGTGCTCGTGCTCGTGCTGGTGCGAGACGTTGACGACGAAGACGACGTGCTCGTGCTAGATGCGGCGGTTGAGCTTGACGTCGAGGTCGTGGTCGAGGTCCGCGAGGTAGAGCTGCTGCTGGACGTCGTGGTCGTGGTCGACGTCCGCGAGGTAGAGCTGCTGCTGGACGTCGTGGTCGTGGTCGACGTCCGCGAGGTCGAGCTGCTGCTGGACGTCGTGGTCGTGGTCGACGTCCGCGAGGAGCTGCTGCTGCTGCTGCTCGAGGTCGACGTTGTGGTCGACGTTGACGTCCGCGAGCTGGTGCTGGTGCTGGTCGTAGTCGACGCCGCCGCCGTTGACGACGACGAGATAGGCGCGCCGAGGCGGTACGCGTTCAAGCGACCGCCGCCGCCGCAGAACTCGTTCTGATTACCGTTGCACAGCATGTTGCACCCGCTCGTCGTCAGGGCACCGCCGTTGGCGAAGGTGTTGCCGCAATCTGTCACCTGTCAGTCCTCGTTGCCCGTTTTCGCGACTACCGAAAGGGGTCGGCCTACAGCATTCGCCCGAGTACTCGACGCCAGCGATCTGGTAGTTGGCAGCCTTGCACGCTCCTACGCACATGGCCACCGTCATCTTGCTCCCGTCCAGGCCGCCGGGAGCGTATGTCAACGTGCGGATGCCGTTCGTGCCCTCCGTGTAGCAGCCGATGTAGCCGTAGCCGTTGACGCCGGGGTTCGGCTGCGGGCCGACCGGTTGTGTGCTGTAGTACACGTTGAGCCGGGAGCCGCCGCCGCATGGTTGTGTGGTGTTGCCCTTGCAAGGCGTCTGGCAGTCGGACTCGGCGACCTTGGCCGCCGCCGCCGCGGGCTGCGCGCCGCAGTAGCATTCTTGTGAATACTCGGTGCCGGCGTACTGGTAGCCCTTGGATGTGCAGAAGGTCAGACACTTCTCCGTCGTCATGCCGACATTGTCGGCGAACCCGGCATCGCTGAGCGTCCGCCCGATATCACTGCCGTCTGGTCAGCGTCGTCCGGTTCCCTACCCGTCCTTGCGGGGCAGCTCCTACACGTAGCAGCCCTTGTACGTCCATGCCCCCGGGAGAGTGGCGGGCGGCGTCAGTGCCCTCCTCGCGATCGCGCCAGCATTAGAGAGTGAAACCTGGGGGGCTCTGTCAGCTCCGATATCTCGAGGAAGACGAGGTCAGCTCACCGTAGAGGCCAAAAGGAGCGACGAAAAGAAAGAACTGGGCTGTGCGGGCCTCATCGTGAACTCTTGCTCGTCACGAGACGGCTCCTACACGCACAAAGAACGAGTGACTGTGCTAAAGAGCGTAAGGGTTGGGTACCAAGACATCAGCGGCGGCATCGCGAGGGACACGGGCGTGTATACTATTTATTGCGGCATGCTGTCTCTCGGGTACCTCCACGGGGGGGGGGGCTATGGTCTGCAAGATAGAACAGGGGTCAAGGACAAGCCCGGGGAGCTTGGTCGAATCCGGGCCAGGCGCTACGAGCAAAGGGGAGGCGACGAAGCAGGCCGAGGGGCGACGCCGCCGCAACCGGGATCGCCAAGCATCTCCAGAGCTCGAGCGCCTCGAGATTAGACAAGCTGGACTCGGGGCCCTGTGGCGGGCGGGAAGGCGTCGAAACGACGTGAACCCCTTCTTCGGGGCGGAGACGAACTAGACTGGGACCTCCTGGCCGTCGGCCAAGAACCTCTTGGCCATCCATTGTTATGGCGTGAGAGGCGAGTTCGACTCGAGTCCGTCTTGGACTCGGACTCGGGCTGCGTCCCAAAAGCAAAGCAAGGCTCGCCAACAGGCGGCCGACAGGCCGAGTTTCGAGTTGCCACATGTGAAGGTCCCGGGGCAATAATGGCATCGATGGCTCGTGGACTAGCCAGGGGCGTTGGCATCGAACCGGGTTAGCCCGCGCGGCTGACCTGACCCCTGACCATCCCGCGGTGATCGCCATGTTCTCCGTATCGAGCAGGCACCCCAAGGCAATCTCCACTTGGCAGACATTCCCCTGCAGATGCATGGGGGAAAGTGCCGGAGCCTCCCACGCCCGAGATGCCGCAGATAAGGGGAGTGTAAAGCGGGAACTGCCGGACTGCCGGACTATCGGACTGCCAGGACATCTTGAGGGAAGCGTGGCATAGGGTTGAAGGCCTGTTCCCGTCGTGATTGCAGCGTGATCAACTTGTACAGTAGTAGAGAAAGGCAGATCAAGGCCCCTACGAAGTTAGAAGAGTAGTTGACATCGCCTCTGACGGAGCGTCGTCTCCGAGCCGGTTATCGGGCCCGGCGCACTGGAAGCGATCGTGTTCTGGCTCGGCCCCTGTCGAGGTTTGCGCGGTCGTCGGGCACGGGCATCGGCCCAGGGCCTGAGGCGACGCAGACCAGCCACAGTGCGCCACCTCATCTTAAAAAGGAGGCTGCCCTGGCGCCGGCGTGTCGCCCAGCGGACAAAACAGCCCAAGAGCCAGGCGCGGCGTCCACTATTGCCCTCTGGTGCCTTTCTTCCAGAAGGGGCGGCAACTCAGCCTCGGCGTCGATGAAAGGGGGAGATTCAAGCCGTCTCGCCTGACGCTGCGTCTCGCGTCTCTCGTCTCTCTGCTACTGTACACAGTAGGCTGCGAGATGCCGACTTTCCGATGTCCCTCGTGTGTTCGTCGTACGAGCAGGGCCAAGTCTTGGTCAGCTTTTCCCGACGCGAGTCGTGGCGGAAGGGTGGAAGGGGGTGAGCGATCGTGACGGGTACTGAGTATACATTCGCCGTACTCCGTACTCAAGAGGAAGAGAAAGTTGACAGTCGACGCCGGATGGACTCGACAACTCCGAGACTGGTGAACCCCCCACCCACGATTCGCGGCCTGGTTGTCGAGGTGCCATCGGCCGCGAGAGGATCTTTTCTCACGCCACAAAACATCACAGTTGGACATGAGCCGGTCAAGCCACCAGCGTCTCTACACAGTACAAGATTAGGGTACCGGCCGCCCCGGGCACTAGCTCTCGTCACCCAACTGACGAGACCCATCGTCTGCTCTGATCTGAAGAAGGCCGAGCCGTTCTCTCCTCCAAAGAAGCGAGGAGATGGTGCTTCTGCCTCCGGTTCACCATCGATATGGCCTGACCATCATGTATAGGCACGGTACAGTACCTACCTGCGGAGGAGTGCCCATTGCTGTCGGCATTTCCAAGAGCCGATGCCTGTGTCGAGATCGGGTGCTGTTCCGTTGCCTCCCGGTTCCCACAAGATCGGCTGCTGTCCCGTTGCCTCCCGGTTCCCAACAACCTGCCCCTGATTCTTCCCAGTTCGGGCAGTGGTAAGGCGCGAGGCGCGTCGTTCAGCCGCAAGGCCCGCGCTGAGGGCCCACGCCTGGAAGGATCGCCCCTGAATCGAAGCTGCAGCCTCACGCTGGACTACTGTGTACAGTAACTCCTAATTTCCCCCGTCATGCGCGCTTGTGCCATTCACGCGACGTGCCAACAGACCTCTGTGCCTCCGCCGAGATCGAGATGCCTGCTGTCACCCGTTCAAGGTTTTCTTGGCGCCGCAAGACTCCACCGTACGAGTTCAGTGGGGTGCAGGAAATTTGAACCCTGTCGAGCCTGTCTTACTGTAAATACTACGTACCGATAAATCGTCTTCAATTTGCAAAACACAACACAAACAACAGCGTAAATCTTCTGTCAGACCAGCTCAATACCTCGTATTTCAAATGACCAAGCTCTTAAACTCGTGGGATTTTCCCTGGCGACTGATATCAGTTGTGTTTTCAAGTGGAAGACCGCAGCCGACTGTACTCGGGCTCGGAGGACTCCCAATCGCGCTTTCCTCCACCAGCCACACCGGGGCAATCCATCCTGGCCCGCCTGGCTGTTACCGTTACAGCCGAGGGGGGCCGAACTTGCCGGACCGGGGCGGGTTTCGGCTCCGCTCAGAGGGCCTGGGCGGCTCGGGCTCAGGCACCCTTGCCCACCTATGATGTTGAGCATTCGCTCCGCCCGCCAACTGAAAAAGTTCTGAGAAGACCTGATCATCGAGTGGTGCCTTAAGGACAGTCTGATCGGTGAGAGCCACAGTACGCACCTACCGAGAGCGCCCACCGCTCGAGCATCGCCTTCTCTGTCATGGATCCATGGCCCTGTCCCGGCCGCTGCGTGTCGCTGCTGTCGCCTCCCTTTTGCCCCGCTGCCGAATGAATACCGCAGTGCACCTGCGGCCTTCGTGACTCATTCATTTTCATGGGGCGGGCAGTTGCCAAACGTCGGCACATTGCCACGCCGAGCGAAGTTTTCCGGGAGTTTGCCCACCTACCTGCCCCTGCCTGCCTCTTATCGAACTTGGGTGCATAAGTAGAGGTAGGTACTGTAGGTAGGTAGGTAGGTACAGTAGGTGCCTGCCCGGGAGGTCTACAGTCATCGGTCATCCAGCGGTCGGGTATTGAGAAACCAGAAGGTTCCCCGCCCACGCCGGATCTCGACCCACCGACCACGTCCACCTCACGACCGAGCCCTCGTGGCGCCCTGCTACTATCCCGGAAACCATACACTCAAAGCCCATCAGTCTTTCCCTGAATCGTGGATGACATTCATAGAGGGCGATTCTTCCAGTGATTATATTCTCAGAATGGCTGCTCCCGGTCAGAACCAGGGTGCAACCCAGGCTCCAACCGCGCCGTCTCAGCCGTCACGACCCGGTCATCGATATCGTGGTGGTCGGGCTCGGAGGGGTAGAGGAATCGAGCGCGACTCCGGAGTGGCAGGAGATGCGGGTCCGGCTACCAGTGAGCCGGGCCCCGAGGATGACCAAGCCTCAACCGTCCGTGGTGGACGGGGGAGGGCACAAGGCAGGCCAAGGGGTGATGCGGCACGCCAGTCGGCCATGGCGCCCCAAAGGACCTTCGGTGGTCGCTTAACGTCCTCGACGCCAACAGCAGGATCTTCTCTCAGTGGAGATGCGCCCGCGTTTGTGCCTGGAAAGCCCGTTGCCCAGAGGAGGTAGGTATCTGAACCCCCCCTCCCCCCCCCGGTTGGCCTGGTTGGTGCCGAGGCATACTGACCATCTCCAGCAAACCCCTTCAGGGTGAACCCAAAATTCCTCCGGTGCGGGAGATGTCAAAGTCGGCAGCACCCGACCTCGCAACAAGGATCCAGGAGGACATCGACAACGGTCAGTACGAGTGCGTGATATGCACCAGCGAGGTGGTGCGCACGTCGCAGATCTGGTCTTGCTCCATCTGCTGGACCGTCACGCACCTCCACTGCGTCAAGAAATGGCACAAAAATCAATCTCGGGACGCCGAGCAGGCCCGGGAGGCCGGCGACCCCACGACGTGGAGGTGTCCCGGGTGCAACTCTGCTATCAGCGAGGACCCCGGCCCCAACTCGTGCTGGTGCGGCAAAGAGCTCAACCCGAGGTCCATCGGCGGCCTTCCGCCTCACTCGTGCGGACAGACGTGCTGGAAACCAAGAGCCAGGTGTCCCCATCCCTGCCCCAAACTCTGCCACGCGGGGCCTTGCGAGTCTTGTGCCTTGATGGGCCCGACCCAGACCTGCTTCTGCGGAAAGAACACCTCCACGCGGCGCTGTATCGACACCGACTATGTCAGCGGCTGGAGCTGCGAGGAAACGTGTGGCGATCTGCTGCCCTGTGGCGAGCACGAGTGCTCTCTGCCCTGCCACCCCGGCCTCTGTGGGAGCTGCGAGCTCCCGGTGGTTTCGTACTGCTACTGCGGGAAGACACGGAAAGATATCCAGTGTGAGCAACGAGGCGACATCCTCGGCTCCTTTGATTACGGTCAACGGATCTCGGCCGGACCAGAGGAAGGGGCCGGGGAGGGGCTTCACTTTGACGGCTCGTATCACTGCGACAACCGGTGTGGGCGAAACTTCGACTGCGGGAAGCATGCTTGCCAGCAATCCTGCCATCCTCAGGACGAAGCCGCGGCACACTGTCCATTCTCGCCCGACGTCGTCTCCCGCTGCCCCTGCGGCAAGACATCCCTTGAGGACCTGTTGACCAGCGCGAGACAGACGTGCGAAGACGATATCCCTCGGTGCCAGAAGACGTGCGGGAAGGTCCTCTCCTGTGGCCACAAATGCGCCGACGAGTGCCACACAGGCCGGTGCGGCCTCTGCACCGAAAAGATCAAGATCCCTTGTCGGTGCGGGAGGACGTCGACGGAGTCCGTCTGCCACGCCGCAAGGGAACAGCAACCGGAGTGCAGTCGCATCTGCCGAGCCCAGATGAGCTGCGGCAGGCACGAGTGCGGAAACGTCTGTTGCGGCGGGGAGAGGAGGGCGACGGAAAGACAGGCGGCCAAGCGAAGGAAGAACACGACGGCGTTCGCCCACGAAGACTTCGAGGCCGAACACATCTGCTTCCGCATCTGCGGTCGGCAGCTGCGGTGCGGACAACACGCGTGTCAGCAGCTGTGCCACCGGGGCGCCTGCAACTCCTGTCCGGAGGCCGTGTTTAACGAGATCGGCTGCTCCTGTGGGCGGACAGTGCTCCAGCCTCCTCAACCCTGCGGCGCCCGCCCGCCAGAGTGCAGGTTCGACTGCACCAGGCCGCGGCGGTGCGGACATCCCGCCACGCAGCACAACTGCCACTCGGACGAGACCCCTTGTCCCAAGTGCCCCTTCCTAGTTGACAAGTTGTGCGTCTGCGGGAAGCAGAGTATCACGAACAAGGCTTGCGGCCTCGAGGAAGTCCACTGCGGGCTGCCCTGTGGTAGGACGCTCAAGTGCGGGTGGGTTTCCTTGCTCCCCCCCTCCCTTCTTCCCGAATCGAAAACCGCGCTGACCGGATCCAGAACCCACAAGTGCAACAAGACGTGCCATAAGCCCGGCGAGTGCGAGGATGCCGGTATCCATGGTTCTCATTGCGCGCAGCAGTGCGGCAAGGGCCGCTTGTCCTGCGAGCACATCTGCACCGAGCCATGTCACGCGCCGTACGGTACGCCGGGCCCTTTTTTCTTCCCCGTGCATACATCCATCCCCCTCTCTGCGGCCACAGGCAGCTGACAAGGGAAGCACACAGCCTGCAAGGAAGACAAACCCTGCCTGTCCAAGACGGTCGTGACGTGCGAGTGCCAGCACCGTAAGCAGGAAGCCAAGTGCCAGGCCACCAAGGCGCACCCGGCGCCGACGCACGACGCCCTCCGGTGCGACGACGAGTGCCGCCGCCTGCAGCGCAACGCGAAGGTCGCGTCCGCCCTCCGCCTCGACCCGGCCACGCTCGCCGACACGCACATCCCCTATGCCGACGAGACGCTGCGCCTGTTCCGCGACGCCGCGCCAGCCGCCTGGGCCCAGGCCCGCGAGCGCGAGCTGCGCGCCTTCGCCGACGACGACGCCGCCCGCCGCCTCAACTTCCGCCCCGCCCCCGGCCCCCACCGCGCCCTGCTGCACGCCCTCGCCGCCGACTACGGCCTCGACAGCCTCAGCCAGGACCCCGAGCCCCTGCGCCACGTCTCCGTCTTCAACACGCCCCGCTTCGTCGCCGCCCCGCGCAAGACCCTCGCCCAGTGCCTGCGCATCCTGAAGACGCAACAGACGGCCGCCGCCGCCGCCTTACCCCCGCGCCCCGCCGCCGCCGCCGCCGAACTCCCCTTCAATGCCCTGGTGCTGACCGCCCCGCGCTTCGCCCTGACGCTCGACGAGGCCGACGCCGCCCTCGCCCCTACCCTCGCCGCCCTCCGCCCCGGCCCGCCCCTGCGCTTCCGGACCGCCTACCTCCCCACCGACGAGGTGGTCCTGCAAGCCGCTCCCGCCCCCGCCCCACCGGGCGCCGTGGAGGCGGCCCTGCGCGCCCTCCAGCCCGCGGTGCTGCGCGCCGCGCTGGCGGCCGGGCTCGCGGCCGGCGTGGCGCTGGGCCGCGTCGAGGGCGGCGCCGTGGTCCGGCGCGAGGGCGAGGGCGGGTCGGCGGGCGCCGCCGCCGCCGCCGGAAGCGGGTGGAGCGCCGTCGTGGGCCGCGCCGCGGCCAAGAAGGCCGTAGGGGCGTCGTCGCTGTCGGTCACCGCCGAGGCCGCGCGCAGGGCGCCCAGCGCGTTTTTGGCGCTCAAGCGCGGCGAGGCGCGGCGGCGGGCGGCCGAGGCGGCTGTGGAGGAGGACTGGGAGGCGGCGGCGGAGAAGATGGACGGGTCGACGGCGTAGATGCGGGGTGGGCTGCGCTCGTGAGGATGGGGGCGATGGCCGTACGATGCCATGTCCTTGCGTCGGAAGGGGTTCAGGGGCTAGGG
>Ga0247777_1000325_pt1 | contig 12943 bp, 9 predicted proteins | sample UWRJL154409C5_FD_179937 | JGI IMG/M metagenome (GOLD analysis project Ga0247777, IMG submission 179937) | Plant litter microbial communities from Arlington Agricultural Research Station in Wisconsin, United States - UWRJ-L154-409C-5 | ecosystem: Environmental > Terrestrial > Plant litter >...
TGAATGGTGCCATAAAATTCTTATTTCACGATTGGCTGTATAAAAATTTCCCTAACCATGCAGATAAAGTGTGGCATTTGATAGAACAAAGCCACGATGGTAAAGTGAACGATACCCGCTGGGGCGTACGCATGCGTGGAGAAGGGAGCATAGCTGATATGGTGGCGCAGCAGTATAAAAAATACGGCAAGCTGTATAATATGAATGCAGAGGAGTGGAGTTTGAATACGAAGTTGTTTCAGCGGCCGGGGCAGCAGGGGAAGTTGTTTTAGATCATAATGCTTAATTTATTCTCACTAAATCTACCTTTTGGCCCGCCGCCGAAAATGAGGTTAAAAAAAATGATCGGGTAATTGTTGGAGGGGAAAGCGGCAGAACGCCAAGACCAATGAATCCTGATTGGGTATTGAATATACAAGACCAATGTGCAAGAAATAAGGCAGCATTCTTTTTTAAACATGGGGCGGTACAAATAAAAAGATAGCGGGCAGAGAATTGAATGGTAAAGTTTATAATGAAATACCAACTGCAGAGCAGTTAGAAGAGGTTGAGTATTAAATTTTTTCTTCCTCTGAAACCATTGATTTAACTATGCTTTCAGACAGCGTAAAAATTACACATCAAAAAATAATTTTAAAAATTCTTCACAAAAATTTGGCAGTATCAAAAAAATAAATTCATCTTTGCATCGCAAAACAAAATTAAAAACAACAAAACATGTTACGCACACAACTACATATTGAAGCGGTGAATTGTTTTAGTCCGAAAGGGGATTATAGCAATAGCGGGGCATGTTATGCTGCATCATAAGTTTACCAAAACCAACTGATTCAAATACGGCCCCGACAAAATCGGGGCTTTTTTTATGCAGTAAATTTAAAATGCATCTGAAAGGCAAATGAAAAAGTTACAACATAAACGATTTATTATAGTGCCTGGTGGCAATATGATCTGTGCTGGTACAGCATCGTTACGCTATAGCTATGCGCCGGCGGGTACAGGGTTAACAATAATGGAAAGTATGAATAAAAATGATAAAAGACGACCGTGGTTTAAACGATAAGGTACCTGTACCTCTACGAAAAGCCCGGTCAAATTAAAAAATGACCGGGCTTTTTTGTGCCCGGAGAAAAAGAAAGTTAATATGAAGATGATACTTGCCGTGCTGATAGTAAAAACTATCGTGAGCATGTTTGAAAAAAAAGATAAGACCATGTAAAAAAATAATGGCGAAGCCCGGTTGTTCACCCGGCGGAATTTAAAGCCAGGTAAAATATTGCAGAAAGGAGGAAACAGGTGACCCCTGTGAGATGCAACAGGGGAGCCTTTTCTGCAAAGTTCTTTGATGAAAAAAATATAGAAGTATTCCGATTGGCCGGATACTCCACCTGGACTGGAGAGGCTGCAGGTTCGAATCCTGTCTTCTATACAAGTCTGTTCGTCTAATGGGCAAGGATCCCGGGCATGGTCCGGGGATTCCGGTTCGATTCCGGAACAGATTGCAAACCCGTGAAAGCATAGTTGTAACAATTTTGTTGCAGCTATAACGGTTCGTTGGTGTAACGGCTAACATCCCTGATTGTCTATCAGGGGCTACGAGTTCGACTCTCGTACGAACCGCAGCTTGTTGAGTGGTGCAATGGCAGCACACCGGTTTCTGAAGCCGTGGATATTGGTTCGGGTCCAATCTCAATAACAAATGTTGGCTTTAGCTTATCCGGTAAAGTACCACACTGTGAATGTGGGGAACAGGGTTCGAGTCCCGGGGTCAACCAACAAAAAGAATGCGGCTTGGTGTAACGGCAACATAGTCATTTTCCTTTCTTTCTGAGAGGCAAACATAAGATGAATGTTTTCAGTTCAAATCTGAAAGTCGCACAACAATAGCTGGTAGCCCAACGGCAGAGGCAATAGTTTCAGAAACTATACAGTGTGAGTTCGAATCTCACCTGGCTAACAGAAAATGACTTGTAGCTCAACGGTAAGAGCAGTTGCCTTATACGCAAAAGGTTATTGGTTCAAATCCAATCAGGTCAACAGGAGAAAAAATTATTGGCTCATAGTTCAACGGATAAGAATACTACGCTACGAACGTGGAGATAAAAGTTCGATTCTTTTTGAGCTAACAGAAAATAAAATTGCGGTTTGGAGTAATGGTTAACTCAGAAGTCTCATAAGCTTCAAATGTAAGTTCGAATCTTATAGCCGCAACCAAAGCAGATGACTTAATTCAATTGGTAGAGTGCTACCCTGATACGGTAGTGGTTAAAGGTTCGAGTCCTTTAGTCATCACAAACTGGTTCGTAACTCAATTGGTTTCAGAGTACCGGTCTTTTACACCGGGAGTTGTGAGTTCGAGTCTCACCGGGCCAACAAACGGATGAATAGCTCAACGGCAGAGCGGGTGCTTGTTAAGTACCGGGTTGAAAGTTCGAATCTTTCTTCATCCTCAGAAAGTTTAAAACAGAAACTGTAACGAACAAATTGGTGCTTTGGCAGAATGGATTGTATGCACCGGAGTGAAATCCAGGGGATCGTGGTTCAATTCCACGGGGCACCGCAAAATATCTGCAGATACCGGAAGTATGATTGCAGAAAAAAAGTTAAAACACGAAACAATGGAACAGCAGCAATGGAGAAAACTGAGCGGACAAAAGATACTTCAGCCAATTGAAGATGAAGTAAGGTCTGCCATTCTCCGGGAAAAAGAAATGGGGCACCAGCTTAAAGTATGTATTGGTACCGATAGCCAGGTAAAGGGAAAGGAAACCGAGTTTGCCACCGTGATCGTTTTTATCCGTAAGGGTAAAGGTGGTTTCATGTACATATGCAACGAGATCAGTTTGCAGAAGATGAGCATTAAACAAAGAATGCTTACCGAAGTGGCTAAAAGTATTGAAGTGGCTTATGCACTGTGTAGGATCTTCACTTTGTACGGAGTAGATATGGAAGTGCATGCTGACATCAACACCAACCCAAACTTTAAAAGCAACGACGCTTTGAAAGAAGCCATGAGCTATATCATGGGAATGGGTTTTGCTTTTAAAGCCAAGCCGGAAGCCTTTGCCAGCTCAAGTTGTGCCAATAAAGTAGTGCAATAGAATTTTAAAAAAAGAAAAACAACAAGTGATGAAAAATATTTTTAAAAAAACAGAAGACCTGGCAAACCAGAAGATCATCAACGCCAATAACGTGTTTGATGACCGGTTCCTGGAGACAAAGACCTTATACCTGTATTGGTTCAACAGCTTACCCTGTTTAAATTTTGTAAACAATGTAGATGGCGAAAAAGCTTTTGCCGTGTTTAAGGAAAAATACCAGCATCTTATTCAGCATGTGCATCAATACAGGTGGTACAAGCGTAAGGAAAAAAAATACCAGTTTGATAAGACAGTGATACTGATGAAGAATAATTGCCTGGTTGAATTTGACGATGACTATTGCGAAATGTTGCACGATGGCAAACAGGATGCTTTTATACAGGAGATGACCGGACTGGTAAACCAGTTCAAGGAAAAACAAAGACGGCAACCGTTGGAGATAAACCTTATAGTACGTAATGGCAGAGGACTTGACCTGAAGGCAATGGAGATAAAAAGAACCAAATTGGACCTGGACCTTTTTTATGAAGATGATTTTAAACAAACGGATGAAGTGATCAGGAAAAGGCTGAACACAGCAAAGGACAAAGGCATTGTGTTGCTGCACGGTTTACCGGGTACGGGCAAAACAACCTACCTGCGTTACCTGATAGGTAAGATAAAAAAACGGGTGTTGTTCTTATCGCCAACAGTAGCTGATAACCTGATGAATCCGGAGTTTGTAGAACTGCTGATCGATAACCCAAATACGGTGCTGATCATTGAAGACGCAGAGAATATCATCATGGACAGGAAATTCAACAGCGGGTCTTCGGTATCAAACCTGTTGAACATTTCAGATGGTTTGCTGGCAGATTTTTTAAATGTTCAGCTGATATGCACTTTCAATAATTCCCTAACCCTGGTTGACAGTGCCTTAATGCGTAAGGGAAGATTGATAGCCAAGTATGAATTTGGGAAACTTGGGACTGAAAAAGCACAAAAGCTCTCAGATCATTTCGGGTTTAAAAACAAGATCACCAGGCCGATGACGATTGCGGAGATCGCTAACCCGGATGAAAAAGAGAATGTGGTTGAACGAACCGAAGTGTTTGGTTTCAGGCGACAGGAAGTAATGATGAATTAAAATATTGTTGATGCTGCAGTATCAACACAAAAGCTTGCTTAACGGCAAGAAGGGTCTTAATGTTTTGACAGTAAACCCGGCGGGTGTTTTAAAAAAGCACCGTAGTGCAGACGTAGTAACTATCTGTATGCTGTTACATCAATATGTTATTCCCTCCACAAACTGTGGGTCATGGGTTCAATTCCCATTCCGCTCAAAACGGATAGCTCAGTAGGTAGAGCAACAGGCAAACCGGGGTTCGAATCCCCACCGAATACGGCTTCGGATAGTTCAATTGGTTAGAACACTTCATTGTTAATGAAGAGGAAAGAAGTTCGGCACTTCTCTAAAAAGCTGAGACCAAAAAGCAGGTGTAGCTTTCCAGGTGATTGGCCTGGATTTAAAACCTTGACAGATCACCAGTTTCATCAACACCAGTAAAATGTAATGGCGTTGTTAGGCAAGTTGCACTTACCCATGTTGAGTTGCTGGGAATAAGTTCAGTAAAAAACACGGTTAACTGTTGCTGAGAAGATAACAATATGCATTTTCCGTGAAGACGAAATGGAAAGCATCACCGGCTTTTTTAAACAAAATTTAATCAGCGCCATCTGCGAAATCAGCGGGCATAATAAAAAGTAAAATGAGAAAAGTAAAAATCTACGCCTACCAGGTTGCCCTGGTTTACAAAAATGGCGAATACAAAAAAATGCTGCAGCCAGGTGTTTACTGGTTCTGGCGCAATGAAAAAATTTACATCTATGATGTTACTGTGCAGTTCAATACTGCAACCGATATGAATATCCTGTTGCAGGATGCTGAGCTGGCGAATGCCCTGCAGGTAATTGAAGTAGGCGATAACGAAATTGTATTGCAGTACCGTGATGGTTTGCTGAAGCAGGTACTGACTGCCGGCCGTTACGCCTTCTGGAACAATGCAGTTAACAACTACGCATTCATCAAAGCAGATATCAGCAAGATCGAGATCACTGAACCGGTCAGCCGCACTGTGTTGCAGAATAAACTGGTAGCGCCTTATGTGCGTAGCTACACTGTAGAGAACTACGAGAAAGCGGTATTGTTCATTGATGGTACCTATGCACAAACCCTGCCTGCCGGTATTTACTATTGGTGGAAGAATAGCATCACTGTGGTGGTTGGCAAGGCCGATACCCGTATGCAGCAGATCGAGATCAATGGCCAGGAGATCCTGACCAAAGACAAGGCAGCACTGCGTATCAATGGCTATGCCCAGTACAGGGTGATTGATATTGAAAAAGCCCTGTTGCAGAACAAAGATTACGAACGCCAGCTGTATGTGGCTTTCCAGCTGGCACTGCGTGAGTACATTGGTGCCATGGGTTTTGATGAATTGCTGGAGAAAAAAGAGACCATGATCCCATTCGTGCTGGAAGCGGTGAAGTCTGCTGCTGAAGACCTGGGTGTGGCAGTAAATGGTTTCGGTATCCGTGATATCATCCTGCCAGGCGATGTAAAGGACATCATGAACAAAGTGCTGGTGGCCGAAAAGAATGCACAGGCCAACAGCATCATGCGCAGGGAAGAAACTGCCAGCACCCGTAGTTTGCTGAACACTGCCAAACTGATGGAAGACAATACCATGCTGTGGAAACTGAAAGAGATGGAATACGTGGAAAAGATCGCCGACAAGATCGGTGAGATCACCCTAAATGGTAATGGCACATTGGTTGAGCAGCTGAAGCAGATCTTTGTAGCGCCAAAATAAACCAACATCCGGTATCATTCCGGTACCGGATGTTTTTTTTGAACCAAACTTTAGAAATTCAATTTAGCTTCATTGGCTGCGCACTCTTGTACGGCATACCTTTATTGGGCTTGAAGATACCGGAGTAATAAAAGGGAATTCTATATAAAAATTAATTTTCAGAATATGGATGCAAGAGTTGAAAAAATAATAAATTCTTTCCTTGAAAATGGATGGAAAATGATTGGCTCAATTGATATAAGTTCTGATTGGTGGTTTGATGATATCATTCTTTTTGAATCTGTATGGAATCCTGTTGGAAAAAAACTCTACCTGACGATTTTGACTGACCCCATGGAACTAAGGCGAAAAGAAATTTGGGCAGTATCGGTATCTTCTGCAATGCCCAACAACAAAACCAGTGCGCCATTAGGGTTGGTAGCCTTGAATGAAGTAAAGAAATTAGATCTAAAAAAATTTGTACAATCGATAAACATTTTGGTCTTACAATAATAAAAATCAAGTCCACTCTGTGCTCCGGCCTCTGTGGCAAACAAACAATGAGCAAATTAAAATTAACCGGAAAACAGATCTGTGCTATTGGTTACGAAGAAGGACCGGTAGTAAGTGTGGCCATGCATACCATGTGTACACATTTTAAACATCATACTGAGGAAGATGCTTTGCAGATATTAAAAGAAGTATTGGAAACGCCGGAGAATTACCTGGCAGATGAAGTACTTTCTAAAATTGCGGAAAAATTAATCGTGGTTGAAGAAGAAACAGCAACTGAAATTCCGCTGAACGAAACAGGCGTTGAGTACAACATTTTTGGCGCCAAGCATATTGAGGAAGGTGCTTTACTGCAAATGCAAACCGCAGCCAGGTTACCCGTGGCTGTTGCCGGCGCCTTAATGCCTGATGCACACCAGGGTTACGGACTGCCGATAGGCGGTGTGCTGGCAACAAAGAATGCCATTATTCCTTATGCCGTTGGTGTGGATATTGGTTGCCGTATGTGCTTAAGTATTTTTGCTATTGAGCCGGATGAATTGAAGAAAAGAGAAGCAGGTTTTCAAAGAGAATTGGTGGCTAATACTTTGTTTGGCGCAGGGCGTGAGTTCAACGAAAGAACAGAGCATGAAGTTTTAGACAGAAAAGAATTCAACAATATTCCTTTCTTACAACCATTGCAGCACAAAGCATTAAAACAATTGGGTTCTTCGGGTAGCGGTAATCATTTTGTAGAGTTTGGTAAGGTTGAAATTACTGATACCAACAACCCGATGGGATTACCCGTGGGCAATTATGTTGGCCTGTTAAGTCATAGCGGGAGCCGTGGGCTGGGTGCTAATATTGCAAACCACTACACAAAGATCGCTATGGAAAAGACCGTATTGCCAAAAGAGGCAAAGCATCTGGCATGGCTTGACCTGGATACAGAAGAGGGAATGGAATACTGGCTGGCCATGAACCTGGCCGGGGATTATGCAAGTGCCTGTCACCATACCATACATGCAAAAATTGCCAAAGCCATTGGGGAAAAACCATTGGCCATGGTAGAGAACCACCATAATTTTGCCTGGAAGGAAATGTACAAAGGCGAAGAAGTGATCGTACACCGTAAGGGCGCGACACCTGCGGGTAAGGATATACTGGGGATCATTCCGGGTAGTATGACGGCGCCGGGTTTTATAGTGAAAGGTAAGGGCGAAATGGCTTCGGTAAATTCTGCAAGTCATGGTGCCGGCAGAAAGATGAGCCGTACCAAAGCGGTAGCCAATATTACCCATGATGCTTTGAAAAGAGAATTAAAAGAGCATGGCGTAAAGTTAATTGGCGGCGGACTTGATGAAGCCCCTTTCGCTTACAAGGATATACATGAAGTGATGCAAAGCCAGGCAACACTGGTGGATGTATTGGGTAAATTTTACCCGGCTATTGTACAAGTGGACGGAAGCGATCCACGGAGATCAAGAAAACGTAAAGATGAGATCAGTGGCGAATAAGAATTAATATTCCGGTAACAATAGCGTGCTAATTTTGTGTAAGATGAAGGAAGCGTTAAGCAAGCGGATAGCAGATGTTAAAGCATACCTGGATGACCAGTTGACAAGCGAAGTGCCACAACGATGGTGGCATACCAGGGTAAACGATTACATCCCCACAAGAGATATGGCAAAGGGTAAGAATTATTCCCCGCAAGACCAGGAAATAACCATCGTAAAATATGATCTGAAAGGAGCGCTTAAATCAAGCGCTCTTTTTTTTATGATCAGCTTTTTTATGTACGTGTTCATAGGTGGTAAGGAAAGTTTAACCAGTTCATCTTTCTGGATGATAAATATCGTTCTCCTGTTAGCCATCTGTTCACCCTTGTTGAGTGGTAAAAGAAGCGCTATGAGGATGGTATTTACCAAAGAAGGTTTCCAGGTAAGTGATATGCCGGTGCTGGTAACCTGGGAAAACCTGGTTGTTTCCTATATCCGGGTAGATCATTCCGGTGAAGATGACAGGCATTACCTGTTGCTGTTTTACTATGATGAAACAACTGATGAATTCCGGGAGATTGAATGTGCATTGAACGGGTTGGATATGCCGAAAGAAGATATAGCTTACAGGATCGAATTCTACAAAATAAGATCGGGGCCTGAAAAGCGGGGGTGGTAGAACGATGAGCTATCTCCAGATGGATTGCTGCACAATACTGTCCCAGGAATTATTATAGATGAAATAGATCAACCTGCCGGTATGATAAACAGCCAGGGCAATGCCTAAGCTGTATGCCAGTTTTTTATTGTAGAGCCAGCTGCTGAAATATTCTTTTTTGGTCACCAGTTCCGTACCCAGCACGGCAATCGTGATAAGGGCAAAAGCAATTACAAAAGGCCCTAAAATATGATAGCTTATACTTTTATAGATATCACCTTCGTAAAAATATACCAGCGATTTGGTGATGCCGCAACCCGGGCAGGGAAACCCGGTAAGCATTTTAAAAGGGCAGAACGACTGGTCGGTCTCCAGGTGGTGGCCATCATTATTCAGGAATAGAATAAACGGGATGATCAGCGTTATTAATGCGCCAATCATCCCGTATATTTTTCTTTTAACTGCGGTATTAATTGTATAGTTTGTTGATATCACCTTGTACGATCATTGCACCGGCAATAGGAAAGAATAATCCTAAAACGATTAATAATGTAGATTGATCTTTTTGTAATTCGCCGGTCCTTTCATACACTTTTGGTAAAGCTTCCTTTCCCGCCAGGTAATAAAAGTAAATATTCACCGGCATACAGCAGCCTGCGAAAATGGCGATGGGTTGCGAAATAACCTCTTTTTCGGCAACGGCATTAAATACTTCTGCAACTTTAATGTTCCAGTAGATCAGGTAAAGCCCGCAGGATAATATCCCGAATACCAATACCATGATCGGATCAACTTTAAATACAGGGATGGGTGTCTGGCTGTTTAGTTTGTCTAGTTCCATGATTTTTTACAATTAGTTTTTACGAATATATAATAATATGTTGAAAAACCTGTACTGCTGAAACCTGCAGCTCATGAAATTTTTATGTAAATTTTTTTCTTCCTGCATCATTTAAAAAAATGTTTATGCAGAAATTGATCCTATCCCTGCTTTTGGTATTCGTATCCTTTACACAAAGCAAAGCACAGCAAAGACTATTCGACCAGGACGTACAATTAAAGACCTGTAACATATCCATAGAAGCCGATCCTTTTATTGCCACAACAGTAATTGAAATGGAATTCTACAATCCAAAAGACCAGGAAGTGGAAGGGTTGCATAGGTTCCAGCTCAACAGGGGACAGGTGATCACTGATTTTCAGCTTGAGCTCAATGGCAAATACCGCGAGGGGAGTATTGAAGAAAGATGGAAAGCCCGGCAGGCTTACAGCAGTATTGTTGGTAAAAGAATTGACCCGGCTTTATTGCAAATGAATGGGTATAATAATTACAGCATTAATATTTATCCTATTGCTGCACACAGCAGCCGTAAAGTTAAATTCACCATTACGCAGATGATGGAGGAAGAGAATTTAAGACTTACCTACACGCTTCCATTGCAATTAAAAACAGTAACGCCCAATTTTAAACTGGATATCAAAGTAAACAGACCTGCTTCTATTCCCTATGCCAATAAGGGGATCCTGGATGACCAGCTTTTTAATATGAAGAATGAAGAGGCTCTGTTATCACAACAGGTGAACGGTATTATACTGGACCGGCCCATTTCCTTTTCTGTGAGCCAGTTTAATAATAAGCCCCAATTCTGCATCAACCGGAAAAATGGGGTTACCGGTTTCTTAATGCGTTTCTATCCTGATGCACCCAGGTATAACCCCGGTAAACCAAAACTGGTGAATGTGTATTGGGATGTTTCTTTATCAGGCAAAGGAAGAGACCTGCAAAAAGAAATTGATTTCCTGGAGCTGTACATTAGTGAGAACGGTATCAACAAGGCCAATATATTTTTATTTAACCACCAAATGCAGGGCATCATTGTGTTTGAACGGGGTAAAGAAAATTTCAGCTCAATAAGAAACTACCTGCTCACCTATAAATACAATGGAGCCACAGAACTGGGCAATCTTAATTTCAGCAATGTAATGGCAGATGCCGTACTGGTGTTTTCTGACGGGATAAATTCCGTTGGATACGCACAGCCAAAGACGGGTGCAGTGCCGGTTAGTTTCATAACAACCATAAGGGGGGCTGACTATGCATTGGCTGAAAAAATTATTGGCAGTACGGGTGGTAGCCTGATCCGCCTGGAGAATACAGATATTAAACAGGCTGTTAGAAGAACGGATACCATCGAAAACTTCCTTTTTAAATATACTGCTACCAATATCCACCTGAATGAGCCCTTTCCCATCAGGCTGGGTGGCAGCATACTGTTAAGCGGCAGTATCAGCCAGTCGGATAACCTGGAATTGTTTTACGGGAATAACAGTGCCATTCAGCGTTCGGAAAATTATTTTTTAAACGTAAATGAACATTGTGATGAAACCACTTTCCGAAAAATGCAGATGCTCAGATCTTACGATTCACTGCTTTACACCGGCTATAAATACTGGCAGGATATGGTCGTATTCGGCCTGACTGAAAAAGTTGTTACGCCACAAACCTCTTACCTGGTACTGGAACGTATTGAAGACTATATCAATTATAACATTGCGCCACCCAAAGACCTGGAAGAGGAATGTGCAGCAAGAAATTATGTGTACAGGCCGGAGTATAAAATAAAAGCACTGAGAACATTTACAGAAAAAGATAACCTGGACGCGGTTGTAAAAGAATATAACAAACGTGTAAGCTGGTGGAGCAGGAATGAAGCCCCGATAGACCTCGACAAGGTTGTGGTTGTACAGCAAAATACTGATGTTGCTGCAAATAATGAAGCAGGTGCATCAAAACCAACAGCCCCGGCAGCTTATTATCAAAACAATAGCCTGGGTATTCCCGGTAGTTTAAACGAAGTTGTTGTTACCAGTGCTTATGGTGTTAAACGTAGTGCCCGCAGTACATCCAGCAATGTACAGGTGGTAAGCAACGAACAGCTGAATATTATCAGGCAGGCGAATGTAAATGAGGCCCTGGCAGGTAAGGTTGCCGGTTTGCAGGTAAGGAGCCAGTCTTACGCAAAACTAGGTGCAGAAACATTGCTGAGGCTAAGGGGAGAGAATAGCCTTTCCGTAGGCAAGGGCCCCGCCTATGTACTGGATGGTACCGTATTATCGTCAGCATTGGATGTAAACATCAATGACATAGAAGATATAACAGTGCTTCAAGGGCCGGCCGCTGCCGTACTCTTTGGATCGGAAGCTTCCAATGGTGCCATTGTAATGACGAGTAAAAAAGCAAGGCGTGGCGCCGGTTACGGGTATTATGTATGGGGTGAATACAAATTAAAAACCGGCCTGGATGTAGGCTATATGCTTGAGATACAAAAGGCGGAACCTTATGAACAGTGGGATACTTTCCTGGCCCTGGAAAAAGAGTATAAAATGGATATCGGATTTTATTTTGAAATGGCGAATTTCTTTTTTGAAAAACGAAAAACAGTTACTGCGCAGGCGCTGATGTTAAATGCCATTGAGCTTTGCCAGGGTAATAGCAGCGGTTTAAAGCTGGCTGCTTATATGTACGAAGAGTGGAAACAGTTTGATAAGGCCATTGCTATTTACAAAGGTATTTTAAGCAGGGATGAGCAGGATGTTATGGCAAAGCGTGACCTGGCACTGGCTTATTTTCAACATGGAGATTTTGAAACCGCTGTCAGAACTTATCATGCCTTAATTACAGCAGCTGATGAAAGCGGCAATAACGTTACTGTAAAAAACCAGGCACTGGCCGAGATGAATGCCATCCTGGCCATGCATAAAAATGAATTTGATATTTCCTATATCAATCCCAACCTGCTTAAACTCCTTCCTGTTGACCTGCGTATTACTGTTGAAAGTAACCAGGGTAATTTAAGCAGGACACAGTTTATAGAACCGGGCGGTGCAGTATGCAGTAATGCGGCTGAGCATACAAAATCGGGAGGGCGTTATGGTGGAACTGATTATAACTATGGCAGGTACAGTAATGCCATACAGGAGTATACCATAAAGAACGCCACTGCCGGCAGGTATGGCATTAAGGTGGATGCGTATGGGGGTTATACATATGCCTGGAGCATACCCCGGATCGTACGGGTTGTATCGTTCAAAAATTTTCAGGGGCCCAATATGAAAATGAATGTGGAACTCTTTGACCTGGACAACCAGTACGGTATTATAGAACTTGATGGCGTGCAATGGTAATTAATGCCCTTTGAAGACTGAAGACCCCGGCTGATCCCCGGGGTCTTTTTATTATCATCATCTATAACATAATTATTATAATTTTACCCGAATAAAGCATCGCATGCAAATGACCGTTGAAAAAATACAGGAACTCTTCTACTCATTTTCGGGATCGGCAATTACATTTATTGATAA
>Ga0247777_1000326_pt1 | contig 12916 bp, 12 predicted proteins | sample UWRJL154409C5_FD_179937 | JGI IMG/M metagenome (GOLD analysis project Ga0247777, IMG submission 179937) | Plant litter microbial communities from Arlington Agricultural Research Station in Wisconsin, United States - UWRJ-L154-409C-5 | ecosystem: Environmental > Terrestrial > Plant litter >...
TGGTGGCGGTGAAGATGCGCCGGACTGGACGGAGTGGACCGCTTCGCCCTCCACGCTGCGCGATTCGCTGCGTGAGCAGCTCCTGCTGCTCGGCCTCGGTGAACGCGACTACGCGCTCGCAAACCTGGTCGTCGACGCGTTGGATGAAGACGGCTTCCTGCGTCAGCCGCTCGAGGAGCTGACGTCGTTCTCGGACGCGCTGGAGCCCGGTGAGCTGGAGACGGCGCTGCGCATCGTGCAGACCCTCGAGCCGGCCGGCATCGCTGCTCGCAGCCTCGGGGAGTGCCTCTCGCTGCAGCTGCAGGGAATGGACCGCAACGAGCCGGGCCGCGCGCTCGCGATGGACATCGTCAACACGAAGCTCGACATGCTGGCGGCGCGCGATCACGGCAAGCTGCAGAGCGCGCTTCACTGCTCGGAGTCGGATCTGCGCCAGGCGATGGAGCTGATCCGCAGCCTCGACCCGCGACCCGGTTCCAAGGTCGGCACTTTCGAGCCGCGTGCGATCGTCCCGGACGTCATCGTGCGCAAGGAAAAGAAGAAGTGGCTGGTCACCATCAACTCGGCGATCTATCCGCGCATTCGCGTGAATCAGCAGTACGCGGACTGCTTCCGCCACGCGCGTGATGGCGAGACGACACTTCTCGCACAGCACCTGCAGGAAGCGCGCTGGCTGGTGCGCAATCTCGAGCAACGATTCCTGACGATTCAGCGCGTTGCCGAGGCTGTCGTCGCGCGTCAGAAGAACTTCTTCGAGTACGGTGACCTGGCAATGCGTCCGCTCACGCTGCGCGAAATTGCAGACGAGCTGGGGCTGCACGAGTCGACCGTCTCGCGCGCAACGAGTCACAAGTACATGGCGACGCCGCGCGGTGTCGTGGCATTCAAACGATTTTTCTCGCGGCAGCTCGCCACGACGAGTGGTGGATCCTGCTCGGCGACGGCGATTCGCGCGTTGCTGCGCGAGTTCATTGCCGCTGAAGATCGCCGCAATCCGCTGTCGGATGTACAGCTCACGGAACTGCTCGCGGACCGCGGTGTGAAGGTGGCTCGTCGAACGGTGACGAAGTATCGCCGGTCGATGCAGTTGCCGGCGGTGGATTTCCGGCGGGCCTGAGGCCCGCCGGTCCCCTTCAGACAATCCCTACTGTTGGGCCGTCACTGTTTCGTCGTCTTTGTCGACGAAACGCTCTGCGCGTTAGACGCCGGCGCGCTGCCAGGACGCTCGACACGGATGCGGTTGTCCACATCCGTGACCCCTGCTGTGTAGTCCGCCAGGTCTTCGATCTGATGCTTCATGCTTCGCGTCGGCACCGTGCCTTCGAGCGATACCCGGCCTTCCTTCACTGAGACAGACACTTCGCTCGAATCGATGCCGTCGGCCAGCATCAGGCGCTCGGAGATGTCTTCACGAATGCGCTCATCCGATCGGGTATAGCCCTTCGGGCCCGTGCGATAACGAGGCGACTCGCGAGAGCTGAACGTGTCCTCGCCGAGCGATCCAGGATAGCGAGTGCGATGACGCTCGTCGTATCCCCCCGTTGAGCTCGCGCCGCCATCGCCATAGTTGCCGGAGCCAAAGTAGCCCGGCGCTTCGCTCGTATCGGCGAATGGCCCTTCACCGAACTGCGGCTCATAGCGATCGCCATAGGGTTCGAAACGGTTTCGCCCCATCCCGTACTGGCTTTCGCTGTAGCGGCTGCCCTCTTCGTTCCACGGGCCGCCCCAACGCGAACGCTCGGAACCGCCGCGCGCGTTGTACGGCTCGCGCTGGCCATAGGGCTGGGAGGATCGAGGCTCGCCACGCCCCCACTCACGTGCGTGCCCGCGGCCGGGTTCGGGCCTCGCCCGACCCTGGCCAGGGTAGTAGCCGTACGGATTCCCCGAGTAAGGCTGATGCTCGGCGTCACCGGCCGTGCGGCCGGAGTCGTTGCTGCGCTCGAACCCAACGCCCTCATCACGGCGCCCCTCGTCGCGGTGGCGTGCGTGACGCCAGAAGCGGGGGCCCCTTTCGTCATATCGGTTCATCTTCAGTTACCTCCTAGCGTAGTGAGGTCGAAGCGCCACCCGCAAAGCGGCCCGACGCGTCGGAGAAGATCAGCTCCACGCGACGATTCTGCTGCTGGCCCGCGGCTGTGTCGTTGCTTGCAACGGGCAGTGCCTTGCCGCGACCCACCGCTTCAACGCGCGATCGGTCGATGCCACGGAACGCGAGTGCGTCGGCAACTGCCTGCGCGCGGCGCTCCGACAACTGCTGGTTGTAGTCCTCGGATCCGCGGCTGTCCGTATGGCCCTCGACGATCACCTTGGTGCCGTCGTTGTCCTTCAGGAACGCGGCGATTCGTTCGATCATGGAAGTGGCACCCGGCTTCAACGTCGCGGCCGCGGTGTCGAACAACACGTCACCGAGAGTCAGCACCATCCCGCGATCCGTCTGCTTGGCCTGCAACTCTGCGAGCTGGCGCTGTGCGGCCTCTGCCTCCTGGCGCGCGGCCTGCGCATCCCTGGCCTGCGCCTGCGCCTCTTGCGCCTGGGCCTGCGCAGCCTGAGCCTGCTGTTGAGCAGCGGCGGTGGCTGCCTCGGCTTCGTGCGTCCGCGCTTCCAGCAGAACACGATTGCGATCCGCCTCGCCTTTCGCCACATCCTGCTTGGCGCGCGCTTCGTTTACGCGCTCCTCTCCCGTACGCGCCTGCTGTGACGCGAGGTAGGAGAAGTGAAGGACGTCTTCACGCTTGCCCTTCTTCAACGCGATATCGGCTTCCTCGAGGGACTTGCGCGCATTGGAAAGCTCCTCGCTCGCGGCCTGCTGCACGAGAGGTTCATTGGCCAGCTTCTCCACATCGGAATGGGCCTGATCGAGCTGGGCGACGCGCTTAGGCGTCGACGCACACCCGGCTGCAAGCAGCACGGTGCTCACGATGGCGGCAACAGAAACAGTTGTGTACTTCATGGTGAGCTCCTTCAAGGAACCGGCTGGGTGGGCACGGGTTGAGCGGGCGGCAAGCCTTGCGTGCGCTCGGCTTCGCGCTGCAGGACATCCGTGCCTCGCTGCACTTCATCGGCCGCCTTCTGCGCCGTGCCGCTCTGCGCGCGGGACTGGGCGAGCTGCGCGTCGGCCGCAGCCTCATTGGCGCGAGCACGCGCCTCTGCTTCCTTACCGTCGCGTGAGGCCGCATTCGCCAGGCGCAGGTTGCTGCGTGCGCTATCGAGCTGATCAGCCGCGTACTGGCGCGCGCCGGATTTCTCCGCCTGCTCGATGAGCGTCTGGGCGCGGGTGATTTCTGGAGTAGGCTGTTGGGTCGCGCAGCCCGCGCACAGCAGGCCCAGAGCGGCCGCGACCAGGAAACCGTTACGAACTGACATGTGCATTCCCTCTATGAGTGTTCGATCTCGCGACCGATTCTCAGGCAGGGGTGCCGGTCTCCGCAGTCAGCGCACGCGGGCGTCGTGCAGTCGCGCTCGCGATTCGATACGTAGGATTCTTCCGACTTTTTCGCGATTTGCGCGCAGGCCCCAGAAGCTTTCGAAGCGCCAGCGGGGCACTGGCGCCGTTCAGGAGCGTCAACCGCCCCGCTTCATGGGCGGCAAGAACTTCTGGATGGATGTAACACTTTCGACAGATCGCAGGCGTATTGCCCAGCTTCCTGGACACTGCCTTGACGCTATCGAGCACCTGCTTCTTCGCTTCGGTCGTGCTGCCGGGGCGTGCCTTTCGAAGCAGGGCGAGTGCCTCGAGAGTCGCAAACCAGGTGCGAAAATCTTTCGCGGTGAACGCTCCGCCACTCGCCTCTCGCAGGTAGTCATTCACATCGCTGGAGTCTATCGGGCGGCGCTCGCCGTTCTCGTCGAGCCACTGGAAGAGCTCCTGCCCTGGGATATCGCGGCAATCCCGCACGATTCGGGCGATGCGCCGATCGGTGACCAGCGCGCGCTGCTCGATGCCGCTCTTGCCCCGAAACCCAAGCACCAGCGTGCCGCTCTTCAGTTCGACGTGGCGATCGCGCAGGGTCGTGAGACCGAAAGATCCGTTCGCTCGCGCGTACTCTTCATTGCCCACGCGGATGAGTGTGCACTCGAGCAGGCGCACGATCGTCGCGAGCACTTTTTCTTTCGGCAGGCCAGTGATGCGAAGATCCTTCGCCACACGGCGCCGGATACGCGGCAGGCAAGCGCCGAACTCGAGCATGCGATCGAACTTCGTCGCGTCGCGATGCTCGCGCCACTGCGGGTGATAGCGATACTGCTTGCGGCCGCGAGCGTCGCGGCCCGTGGCCTGAAGGTGCCCGTTGGGATGCGGGCAGATCCACACATCCTGGTAGGCAGGCGGGATAGCGAGCTTGCGGATGCGCTGGATGACGCGCGCATCGCGGATGACTCGCCCGCGCGTGTCGCGAAAGACGAAGTGCTTGCCGCGCAGGGCGCGGCGGAAGCCCGGTTGATCGTCGCTCGTGTAGCGCAGCCCGTCGACGTCAGTGGCTGGCGGCGGCGGCGGTCGTTTCATTCGATGCCGGCACCCCTGCTGGCCGCTCTTCGCCCGGTTTGAGGAGGAGATGCCAGGCCACGCGCCCACGCGCGAGGCACATCGCATAGTTCAGGGCCGCGGCCTTGTCGTTGAAGCTTGCGACCGGGCGACTGCGGGGCTCTTCATATACGTCCCAGCGGTCGTTCGAGACCGCACAGACCCGGTAAATCTCGGCACTTTTGATTTCATTCATCTCGTCACCGCAGCCTCCTGAACAGCCTGCCGCCGCTTCGAGCAAGAAAGGGGCCCGCGCCCCAACGCGGCCCTGAGCGGGACCGTTCGTAGGACTGGTCTGACAGCCGCTTCAGAGGCGCAACGCACCGGGCTTCAGGGGGCTCCGACTTTGGCCAAGCGGCGCTGCCGGTACCTTGTTCCCCACCTGATCAATCAATCTCAATCTTCCCTGCGCGGAGGCGAATCGAAATGGTGACGCAAGAGATGGTGGCCCTGGTTCCCCAGATGCACACGTTTGCCCGCTCCCTGTGCCGGGACGGCACGAAGGCGGATGATCTCGTGCAGGAAGCACTGGCCCGCGCGCTCGCGAACATCGACCGGTTCCGCCCGGGCACGAACCTGAAGGCGTGGCTCTTCACGATCGTGCGCAACGAGCACTACTCACAGTTGCGGCGGCGGAAGTTCGAGGCCGTCGGCGTGGACACGGATTCGCTCCCTGAGCCCAGCGTGCCGCCGGATCATGATGGCGATCTCGAGTTGCGAGACCTCAATCGGGCGCTGGCGACGCTGTCGCCGGGGCAGCGGACGGCGCTCATTCTCGTTAGCGCCAGCGGCTTCTCCTACGAGGAAGCCGCGAAGATCTGCGGGTGCGCCGTGGGGACGATCAAGAGTCGCGTGGCTCGGGCGCGGGATACGTTGATGGCCATCCTGGATGGCAAGAAGATCGAACGTGTCGCGGGTGACGATGACATCGAGACGTTCTCGACGCGGCGGCCGATTGCGTCGACGAGCGCGATTCACGCGATGTAAGGACGGACCCCGGAAGCCCTCAATCGCCGGGCGGCTGAAGAGAGCACTCTTAGCCGCCCGGCGATTGAGGGCTTCCTTTCTCAGCGAGCGCCGTCAGCGCATCGCCCGCCAGTCGAAAGATAGTCCACTCATCCATCGGCTTCGCCCCAAGGCTCCTGTAGAACTTGATCGACGGCTCATTCCAGTCCAGCACCGACCACTCCAGCCGCCCGCAATCGCGCCGAACCGCTTCGGCCGCCAGCCAAACCAGCAGCGCCTTGCCCAAGCCCTTCCCCCGCGCAGCCGGCCGCACGAAGAGGTCTTCGAGGTAAATCCCAGGCTTCCCCACGAAGGTGGAGTAGTTGTGAAAGAACAGCGCAAACCCCACCGGTAAATCATCAAGACAGGCGAAAACCACCTCGGCATACGGCCGCGGCCCAAAGAGATCCCGCCGCACGCGCTCTTCCGTGGCCACGGCCTCGTGCAAAAGGTGCTCGTATTCCGCCAGTTCGCGCACGAATTGCAGCACGAGCGGAACCTCGTCCTCACGAGCGGGCCGAACCGTAATGACGTCAGTCATAGGTGAACTCTCTCAACCGGTGCTCTGCAGACCCTGCGCAATGCCGCTGATGCTCGCGAGCAGCGCCTCGAACAGATCGCGATCCTGCCGATCCGTCGCACGCCAGCGCTGGAGCAGGTCCACCTGCATCAGGTTCATCGGGTCCACATAGGGATTCCGAAGCTGAATGCTCCGCTGCAGCGTTGCATCCGAATCCAGCAGCGCCGAGCAGCCTTTGATCGACAGCAGATGATGCACAGCCAGCTCGTACTCCTCGCGAATCGGCCCGAAGAAGCGGTGAAGCGCGGCCGGCGCGAGCGCGCTGTACGCGCTCGCAATCTCCAGGTCCGTGCGACCGAGCATCGCTTCCACGTCATCGATGAGGTTGTGCAGGAAGAACCACTCGGCATAGGTCGCGCGCACGCGCGCGGAGCCGAACTTCTTCATCGCCGCAGCGAGGCCGGTGCCCGCACCGTACCAGCCTGGCAGCATGTGGCGAGGCTGGGTCCACGCAAACACCCACGGCACGGCGCGCACCGAGTCGAGCGATGCCGGGTCGGACCGATGCACCGGTCGCGAGCCGATCTGCATGCGCTCGATCACGTCGATGGGCGTGACGGCGCGGAAAAACTCATAAAACTGCGGCTCGGAGTGCACGAGCTTGCGATACGCCTCGCGACTCGCGGCGGCAATGGTCGTCGCGACTTCCAGATGATCCGCGCGATCGGCCTGGATCTTTCCTTGTCGCGCCGCTGATGTCGTCGTGCTCAACGCATTGAACGCACGCTCCAGCGTACGCATGGCAATGGGCCGCAAGCCGTAGCTCTGCTGGATCGCTTCCCCCTGCTCCGTGAATCGCAGGACGCCGTTGAGCGCCTCGACTGGAGCCGCACGCACGAGCGCATCCACGCGCCCGCCGCCGCGCGCAATACTTCCGCCGCGCGCGTGAAAAATCACGAAGCTCTCGCCGTCCGCGGTCAGTGAGCCCGCCAGCGTTCGCTGGGCCTGATGGGTCGCGAAGCGTGACGCACAGGGCCCGTCCGCCTCGTTGCTATCGGAGTAACCCACCAGCACGCACTGGCGGCGCCCACGCGCCTCGATATGGCGGTGATAGACAGGCTCCGCGAGCAGCGCGCGCATGACTTCGCCGCACCTATCGAGCGTATCCACGGATTCGAACAGCGGAGCGACGTCCACCGCGATCTCGCCGGTGCGCTTGTCGTACGCCTCGGCCCAGCGCGCGAGGAGCAGCGGTGCGAGCACGTCATCCGCTCCACAGCAGCCACTCACGACGAAGTTGCCGATGGCCTTCACGCCATATCGATTTCGACCCTGCACCATCGCTTCGAACACGCCGAGCGTGCGCTTGCCGAGCGGATCGAGCTCCGCGCGCGGCCCCATGTCGCGCGAGAGCGCGTCGGCGAGCCGTTTGGTGCGATCTTCCGGCGTGCGCGTGAGCCACTGCGGATCGTCCAGCCCTTTCGCGAGCACCTGATGATGCACGCTCGTGTGCTGCCGAACGTCCAGCGTCGCCACATGAAACCCGAACGTATCGATCCGGCGCAGGAATCGCTGGATGTAGAAGAGCCCCGCATTGGTGCCCTTGTTCGCGCGAAGGCTGTCGGCGATGAGCATGACATCCGCGCGCAGCTGCGCGACGTTGGCGTAGCCGTTCGGACGGCCGTCGTAGCTATAACGCAGGCGCTCGCCGATCTGCGCGAGGAACACACGATAAGGCATGCGATCGTGCCGCGCCGGCGTCGCCGAGCGCGCGCCCGGTAACAGCGAGGTGTACTCGTCTATCCGCTTGGCAAGCGCAGGCGAGACGCTGATGCGGCTCGCACTCTGCGAGAGCCGTTCAACCAGCTTCTGCGTCTCGCGAAAGTAGACGTTGACGATCACCTGCTGCTGGCGCGCAAGCGTTTCGCGAACCGTCTTGGCGTGGACGTCGGGGCTGCCGTCCATGTCGCCGCCCACCCACGTGCCGAAGCTCAGCAACGAAGGCAGCTCGACCGATTCGGCCGGCACGCCGAACACTTTCTCCAGCGCCAGCGCGATTTCTTCGTAGAACGCCGGCACCACGCGATACAGGATGTCCGTGAGATAGAAGAGCACGTGTTCGCGCTCGTCTGCGACGGTGAGCTTCTCGCGCGGATGATCTTCCGTCTGCCAGCCCGCGGTGAGCTCGATGCGGACCGCGCTCCAGAGCGCGCGCATGTCGTTCGGCGTGAGCGTGGGGTTGAGCCTGCTGAGCAGAAGCTCCGCCACGTGCTGCTGCTGACGCAAGATCGTGCGCCGCGTGGATTCGGTGGGGTGCGCCGTGAGCACCGGCTCGATGCGCAGCTGGCCGATGAGCCCGAGCACGTCCGGCAGTTGCAGCCCCTCCACCTTCAACCGCGCGAACGCATCCTGCACGCCACCGGGCTGCGGGCGGACGCTGTCCTTCACGAAGTATTCGCGGCGGCGGCGGATGCGATGAACCTTCTCCGCGAGATTCACTACCTGGAACCAGGTGGAGAACGCGCGCACCAGGTCCCGCGCCACGGCGGGCGGACGATCCTTGACGAGGGCAAGGAGCTCGGCGTGGGCCTTGGGGTCACCGTCGCGCCGATGGATGGCGGCGACGCGATCCTGCTCCACGAAATACAGGAGCTCGGGGCCGCCCTGCTCCAGCAGGATTTCGCCGACCAGCGCGCCGAGGGCGTGTACGTCCTCGCGCAGCGCTTCGTGCTTCGGAGGGAAATAGATCTGACTGCGGATCACGGGGGCGCGATTCTACCCCCGGTCACTTCCAGACGTTGGCTTTCTCAGCAAAATCCGTGTGTTGTGGGTGGACTATGCAAAACCTCTGGCCGGTCGGGGCCTCCATGACCCACCAGCGGGGGAAGCGCTTGACCTTCTTCGCGCCCAGGCCCTCGAGCCGCGTGGCTTCGGCCTCGATGTCGTCGGTTTCTATGTCCAGGTGCAGGCGACTCGGGTGCTCGACCTTCTGCACCTCGATATGCAGGCCCGTCGGGCCCGTATCGAGCTGCCGGTAGATGCCCTGGTCCCCGTCGTGTTGGGCGAGCGGGTATCCCAACGCCTGCGTCCAGAACGTCGCGGCTGCGTCGAGATCGGGCGTATTGCAGTCGATGATGAATCCCGCGAGGCGACTCTTGTGCATGGATGCCTTACTCCTCAACCGGCCAGCAATACGGACTCTGCATGCTCGCACGCTCTGGGCGAACCTGAGATGACGACGATGTCGCCATCCCGGAGCGAGGTCTCGCCCCCTGGCTCGCGACCGACGATGCCATGTCGGCGGATGCTCGTGAACGTCACTTCAGCGCCGCGCTCACGGACTTCGTCGAGCGTGCGTCCCACCCCCCACGCGCCCGGCGGCAGCAGCACCGTCTTGAGCTGCTCCGAATCTTCCGCCGCGGACTCGATGGGGACGAAGCTCGCACCGTCCAGGTTCACGACATTCCGCAGAACCGCGTAACGCGAATTGCGGATGTCGCTGATCGTCCGCACGACCTTCACGACCGGCACGTGCAGCAACATCAATACCTGCGACACGAGCATCAGGCTCGCCTCGAGCGTCTCGGGCACCACGTCCGTCGCGCCGGCTTCACGCAATTCGTTGAGGCGCGAGTCATCCTGCGTCCGGACCAGGATCGGCACTTCCTGGCGCAGCGCCCGGATCGACCGCAGGATGCCGATCGCCGTTCCAGGATCGGCGAAGCTGATGATCACGGCGCTCGCGCGCTCGAGACCGGCGCGCAACAGCATCTCCTCATCGGCCGAGTCGCCGAAGATCACCGGGTCGCCGACCTGGCGGGCGGCGCGGATGCGTGCGGGGTCGAGGTCGAGCGCGATGTATTCGAACCCATGCGACTCCAGCACCCGCGCCACGTTCTGGCCGACGCGCCCGAAGCCGCACAGGATCACGTGCTCGCGCTGGGCGATGCCGTGCGTCGCGGCGTCCTCGCGCTCGACCGCCGTGCCCGGCGGCCCGCTCTCCCGCAACAGGAATCGCGCGACCCACTTGTTGTTGCTGATGATGAACGGGCTCACGATCATCGAGAGCGCGATCGCGACCAGCAGCGGCTGGCCGAGCTGGGTCGGCAGCACCTCACCCTGCAGGACGAGCGTGAGCAGCGCGATGCCGAACTCGCCGGCGATCGAGATCACGACGCCCGTGCGAATGGATTTGAACCAGGAGCCCGTGAACCAGCGGGACACGAGCGTTGCCGTCGCCGCCTTCAGCACCACGAGCCCGACGAGCATGGAGAACACGAGCCCGAACTCGCTCACCAGCAGCCGCACGTCGAGCAGCATGCCCACGCTGATGAAGAACAGGCCGAGCAGGATGTCGCGGAACGGCCGGATCACGACCTCGATCTGATGCCGGTATTCGGTCTCGGCGAGCATCATTCCCGCAAGAAAGCCGCCGAGCGCGAGCGACAGGCCCGCGCTGTGGGACACCCACGCCGAAGACAGCACGACGAACAGCACCGCGAGCGTGAACAGCTCGCGCAGCCGGCTCTTCGCAATCTCCTGGAACAGCGGCCTCAGCAACAACCGGCCCATCAGGAGCACCACGCCCACCGCCGCGGCGCCGAGCACGACGTTCGTGAGCGTCGAGATGAGCGAGAACTCGCCCTTGCGCGTGAGCGCGGCGGCGAGCGCCAGGAACGGGACGAACGCCAGGTCCTGGAACAGCAGCATGCTGAAGGCGAGCCGGCCGTGGGTGCGGTTCAGCTCCGCCCGATCCGTGAGCTGATGCATGATGATCGCGGTGCTGCTCATCGAGATCGCACCGCCGATCACCACCGCCATCGGCCAGTCGATGCCGGCGATGCGCGCAATGCAGGCGAACACGATGGTGGTCCCGACCACCTGCGCGGCGCCGAGCCCGAACACTTCGCGCTTCATCGCGAGCATGCGGGGCAGCGAGAACTCGAGACCCAGCGTGAACAGCAGGAACGTCACCCCCAGCTCGGACAGCAATGAGGTCGTGGGCGACTCCTGCACCAGCCCGAACGCGAACGGCCCGAGCGCCATGCCGACGACGAGGTAACCGAGGATCGGCGGCAACCCGAGCCGCCGCAACAACGTCACGACGAACAGCGATCCCGCCAGGAGTATCAGAACTTGAAGTAGGGGTTGTTCGATCATGCCGCCGGGAAACTAAGTGAGCGGCGTCGCGCATGGCAAGACGCCATACGGGAGAGTAGCGAAGAAAGTTGTGAAATTTAACTTGTGAAAAGGGCGCGCCGGGACCGGCACGCATGAAAAGCGATCAACCGCCGCTCATCAACACGGTCGTGTCGTAGCTCTCGAAGCCCTGAATGGCGCGGCGGTAGGCGTTGAAGATGAGGCGCTCGGCGATCTTGTCCGCCCGAGGGGACAGGAGCATGCGCAGGACCACGTCGTCCGCCGGACGGGCCGCATCCTCGCCGAGGAACTGCTCGATCAGTCGGGTGAGGCGGAAGAAGATCTCGTTGACGAACCGCAGGTGCAGCGTGTCCTGCACCGCCTCGGTGCCCGGCCCGTAGGTGGTGCGAGCCTCCTGGGCCAGCTCGTGCAGGAAGCTGTTCAGGAGGCGCGCCTTGTCGAGCACGGCCAGCTCGGCGAAGTACTCGATTTCCGACTGCAGGTTCACGCGACACCGCCTGGAAGAACCCCGGCCCGGGCGTAGCTACGCGCCAAGGCAGGCGGCAAAAACCACGCTTTTTGCCGCCGGCAACGAAGCCTCAGTCCGGAAAAAGCGGCGCAGCCGACTTTTTCCCAATCAAGCCGGGAAGAAGTCGATGGGCTTCGTTGTAGTGATGGACTCGACATCCTTCGCCTCGAATCGGAACAGGCGCACGCGCGCCACGATCTTTTTCTCGAGGTCAGGATCGTTCAATTCGCTGGAAACTACCCGGCACATCGTCACTTCCCCGGTAGGGGAAATCGTGAATTCCAGCACCATTTTGCCCTGCAGTTCGGGCTGATCTCTCAAAGCACGGCTGTAGAGCGAATAAATGGCGCCCTTGTTGCGATCGAAGATCAGCTCGATCTCCTCGCGGCTGCGGGCGGCCTTGCCGCTGGAACCGGTGCGGCTCGGTCCCCGGGCATTGAGGCCTGACTGGGCGATGCCAGAGGCCACGGCCCCCGTATCGTGCCCTGTCAGGGAGCCTGCGCCGGTCCCGAAGCCCCGGCTGCCCATGTTCGAGGTCGTGATACCACTCGACCCCTGGCCGGCCTTGGAGGTGATCAGATTGCGTTCGGCGTGCGAATCCGCGCCCACCGCGCCCGACAGGTTCTTGGTCTGGGCGAGCGGGGTCATGTCGAGCTGCTCGCGCAGGTCGGCGAGCTCATCCTTCACCTGGTTGAGCTGCTTCTGCGCCTTCTCGCGCGCCTGCTGCTTCAGGTCGACCGGCGGCTTGATCATCGCCACCTTCTTGTCGGGCTCGACCGGCTTCGGCTTCGGCTGCTCGACCACCGGCGGCGGTGGCGGAGGCGGCTTGGGCTTCTGCTCGATCATCACGCGCGCCAGGCGCGGCGGGACCGACTCCTCCATGTGGGTCTTTTTCGGAGGCGGCCAGAAAATGAAGATCAGCGAGAACAGGACGAGCAGCACCAGGCCGGTGCGCAGGATCTTCTGGAACAGCGAGGCCGAGTCCGGGTCACCTTCCCAGGCCAGCTCGTAACTACGGTAATAAGGCGCTAGCAGCACGGTTTACGCCCCCTTACGCCGGCTTGAAGCCGGGCGGCACCGGCTTCTCCTTCTGGAGCACGGCAAGCGAAATCTTGCCGTAGTCCGCGTCCGTGCAGGTCGCCATGACCTTCTTCAGGATCTCGTATGGCAGGCTCTTGTCCGCCATCACGGTGATCTCGCGGTT